>Ga0265293_10008909_pt1 | contig 14630 bp, 13 predicted proteins | sample Munlanlewell138R_FD_192505 | JGI IMG/M metagenome (GOLD analysis project Ga0265293, IMG submission 192505) | Leachate microbial communities from a municipal landfill in Southern Ontario, Canada - Leachate well 138R | ecosystem: Engineered > Solid waste > Landfill > Unclassified | place: Canada...
AATGTGCTCAGCTACACTGCCAAAAAACTCTAAGTACAATATTTGCCAAACATGTTTTAAGAAGAACTATACAGGAAAGTCATATAGAGGAAAAAGAAGAAGCTAAGTTTTTTTGCTATCTTGCTCTTAAGCTCATTTGATGTGATATTAAAACTTTATAAGCCCTAGCAAACTAGGGCTTTAAGAGGTTTAACTTTTGAATTGGTCTATTGTAGATTGTAGAGAGTGAGCTATTTTTACTAGTTTTTCTAAGTCGTTTTCTATGCTTAGGATGCTAGTGTTATTTGCAGTTGAGAGAACATCTATCTTATGAATCTCTTCTATAATCTCTTCAACGCTTTTTGAGATAACTATAGTGTCACGAGCCGATTTATCTGCAACTTTAGTTGAAGTGTCAATCGCTTCAGATGTTGTTGCAATCTTTTGTTCAACTTCATTAGATATGCTAAGTAGACTCTCAATACTTTTTGCATTCACATTCATCTTATCACTTACATCATTGATAGACTGAACGATAGTTCCAACACTGATATCTATCTCTGTTAGTGACTTTTGAGTTCTCTCAGCAAGCTTACGAACTTCATCTGCAACTACGGCAAAACCGCGTCCGTGCTCGCCTGCACGTGCAGCTTCAATAGCAGCGTTAAGAGCTAGCAAGTTTGTCTGTTCAGCTATCTCTTTTATAACATTTAGCACATTTTTAACTTGGTCCGCATCGTTACGAAGTCCTACAAGTTCGCTTGAGAGCTCATTTTCTGTTTCAACAAAAGCACTTACTTCTTTACCAAGAACCGCTAAAGAATCTCTAGCCGTTCCAAGCTCATCATGAGCCTCTTTAACATTTTTTTGAGTCTCTTCTGAAGCTCTCATATTTTCAATAAGGAGATCTTTAATAGATAAACTTTTTGTATTTGTGTTAGCCACAATTGCACGTTCTTGAGCTGTACTCTCTCGGATCACATGACTTGACTGCTCGATTTCAGATGCTATAGAAGTGTTTTTCTCACCAAGAGATTTTATCTCATTGATGGTAGTTTGAACCATCTCTATAAACTTGTTAACCTCGTTTGCAGTCTCTCCAAACTCATCTTCATTTCTATGTGTTAACCTTTTTGTTAGGTCCTTGTCTCCACCAACAAGCTCTGAAATGCGTTCTTTTAAGTTTGAGAGCGGTCCAAAAATTTCTCTTGTAAAAAATATACTTGCAGCAATCGTAAATAAAATGGCACCTATGATGAGAGCGACTAGAAGTGTAGCTTCAGTAGCCGCATTTTGTTCATCATTTTTATCCAGAGAAACGATTAAATCAACCGCGCCAAGAACGTAGCCTTCTTCTATGTTATAGTGACAAGAAAGACATTTTTGCTCAGCTATTACTGGTTTTATAAGACGAATAGTGTGATGGCCATTTTCATTTTTCTCTATAACTTTGTTTTCTTTACTATTGATAACTTCTCTTACGGTTGCATCTTTAGTAAACTCCTCACCTGGAGAATAAACATCTATAACAGCTTGTGATTTAGACACAATCAAGCTTTCAATCCCATCTATCTTTCTTGCATTGTCAACAGCATCTTTAACAATCAAAGGGTCACCCAACATCATGCTAGTAGTCATTGTTTGGAGTATTGACTCACTTAGCATTGCTAGTGATTCTTTTGCGGTTTTTTCTGAGAGTTGTTGAAGAGTTTCTGAGAGATAGTATGTTATGCCAAATAATCCGAGAACACTCAAGGATACGATAGACGCGATAACTTTAGATTTAACTGTTTTTAGCATATAATTTCCTGAAAATTGTTTATATTTTTAAATTATAGCAGAATAATTACTTAAATAATCTTTACCTATCGTTATAAAATATTATTTTGTTGGTTACAGTTAAAAAATAATAGTGTTAATGCCTATAGCTGAGAGCTCTTGTTAGATGTACTCTAATTGTGAATGTTATATGTTTTGATATATAGTGAAGCAAATGTCTTTAGCAATTTTAAGGCATTAAGCTACTAAAATCACTGTCTTATACTTAAATTTATAACAAAGAAGGGATAATAGCATCATGAATAAAAAAATATTAATAATTTTAACGCTTTTTAGCACACTTGTGGCTGATGAAATCTGGGTAGATGATATTGCAGCCTTATATTATGGGCAAAAGATGCTCAAAGAAGTTGCTATAAAAGATAAAAAATTAACACAAGATGAGATATCAAAACTCTCTTATTTAAAAGACAACAATATCTTTGAGCTACAAGATAAGAGGCTCCCTGAAGATAGCGATGCACTGTTTGTAGAACTAAAGAGAGTTTACTATACAAAAACGCCATTTGGAACAAAAAAAATCTCAAAAGACAAAGCAAAGATACCACTAAAGAGTTTTGAGAGTGTGTCATCGATAAAAGAAATTTATAAAAGTGATGCAATAAAACTTTTTAAGGCTCCTTTTGAACTATCACCAAGGGCCGCACTTAAAAGTCTAGAAGTAGGGGATAAGATTAGACTCATCGTTACTTCTTATGGTAGGCCAAAAGCTGGAGTGAGCATCACTTATGATAAAAAAGTTGTAGCTAAGAGCGATAGAGATGGTTTTGTGAGTGTTGAGATTAAAAAAACTGGGTTCCAAAAGATTACAGCATCTTACTCTCAAAAGGGTGATGGCATCAAATGTGATGAGATAGTTCACACAACAACGCTAAGCATAGAGATTAAACGCTAACTCTTACTTCTGCTGATGATAAGGTAGATAAAAAATGGGCCACCTATAAGAGCTGTTATGATGCCAATAGGCAATTCGCTTTGAGTTGGAATGGCCCTTGTTATAGTGTCACAAAAAACTAAGAATAATCCACCAAACAGCGCTGTTTTTGTGATGCGTTTGTTTATCGGTTCTTTATAAAGTTTTGCAACTATATGAGGGACTATAAGCCCTACAAAACCTATAGGGCCACTTACACTCACAAGAACACCAATAGCAAAAGATGAGACTAAAAGAAGTAAAAGTGTAACTTTTTTAGTCTCAACTCCTCTAAGTTTTGCGCCATCATCTGAGATGCTAAGGAGCTGCAACTCATGTCTGTAAAGAAAGATAGTGATAAACAAAAGCAGAGCTATAATGCTAAGAGTTATGGGATGATGCCAGCCGATGATGGAGAGCGAACCCATGCTAAAGCGTAGAAGCATGTCGTTTTGCATGGCACTTCCAAGATAAAAAATTATCATAAGTGCAGATGTGTAAAAGAGTGAGAGAGCTATTCCTAGAAGCAAGAGTGATTCAAAGTGAGAGTGCTTTAAAAATCGTGCTAAATATAGAAGCAAAAACACACTTAACATCGCCCCAAAAAACCCAAAGAGACTGATGGAGGCGATGCCAAAAGCTAAGCTTCCAAGCCCCAGTTTTATGGCAATCCCAGCTCCTAAAATTGCTCCGCTTGAGACTCCAAGAGTGTAGGGTGTCATAAGAGCGTTTCTAAAGAGAGATTGGTATAAAAGTCCACAAAGAGCAAGTATGGCTCCAGCTGTAAAAGCGAAGATAACACGTGGGAGTCTTAGCTCAAAAAAGATAGAGTTTGCAAGTGTACCATTTGTAAAGACTTCCCTAGCATCAAGATAGATAGCGCCAATAAATCCAGATGCTAAAAGTACAAAAAGCAAAAAAATCCAGATAAAAAACCTAATCATACCGCACCGCCAAACCATCAAATGTGGCATCGTAAAGCTCTTCTAGTTTCGCTTCATTATAAAAATCATCATATTTCTCAAAGTAAGAGGCATCTCTGTTTTTTAAAAAAAGTGTTGGAGAGTTAATGAAAGAAGCAAGTTCTAAATCATGTGTGATTAGTATGACTTGATGGTACTCTTTTAAGCCTTTTATGTGTTTGGCTATAGTTTTTGCGTTTTTTGGATCTAGGTTTGCAGTTGGCTCATCAAGGATGATGATTTTGCTCTGCGCAACAAGTGCAGATGCTAAAGAGACAAGCTGTGCTTCGCCAGAACTAAGTGAACTTAGAGTGTGAGATGCAAGATGAGAGATATTTAAAAACTCTAGGGTGTTTTTTGCTATCTTTTTATCTTTGTCACTGTAGTCAAAAAAACTTTTCTTATAAGCAAATCTACCTAATAGCACAAACTCTTCTACACTTACAAACTCATCATAAACCTCTAGTTTTGTAGGTATGTAAGTTAGTAGTTTTGCTCTTTGTTTTAGAGATAGTTCTTGAATGTTTTTCCCATCAATGCTGATGGCTCCATCATACTGGATAAGCCCACAAATAGCCCTCGCAAGAGTGCTTTTTCCGCTACCATTTGCCCCTAAAATATTTAGATGCCCAGTGATGCAGAGAGATATATCTTCTAGTATGACTCTATCTTGGTAACTTATCTTAAGTGAGTCTAGTTTTATCATCTTTGTCTCGTGTTATAGCTTCGCATCTCATCTGAGAGTTTTTTAATAGTAAGCGCAATGCGATGCGATGGGATGTGGAGATAGTTATCATCTACAATACTAATATTTTTGTTCCTTGATGCATTTGTTGGGAGTTTATGCCACGCTTGCAGAGCTTTTTTTGCATCTACTCCTGACTCAGTCGCATGAGAGTGTAGGATGATAATCTGATCTGGATTAAGTGCTATGATATTTTCATAACTAAGAACTGGCTGTTTGTTTGAGTTAGCTGTGTAAGCGTTAGTGTTAGCACATAGCTTTATAATATCATCAAAAAAGATATCTCTTCCTGCTACATAAGTAGCTGAACTTAAATCCTCTTTTAGCCCGTAAACTATCATAACACTGTGTGGAGTTGAGTTTTTGTAAGCATCTTTTATCGCATCATCTATATTTTGTATGAGTTTTTGTGCCTCTTTTGAGTCTATGGCTTTAGCTAATCTATCTATGGAGTTTTTTATATCTGTTATAGTTTTTAATCTTAATGTTAGTGTTGTTATACCAAAGTGTTTTAGCTTCTCTTGTGTCTCTTGGTTGAAATCTTCTCCTATGACTATACTAGGATTTAACTCTAAGATTTTCTCTATATGTGGGCTTGAGTAGTCTCCAACAATAGGTAGTTTTTCTGCCTCTTTTGGATAAAGCGAGTAGCTAGAGGTTCCAACAAGTTCATCGCCTTTTTGAAGTGCATAGACTATCTCTGTGATGGAAGGGCTAAGAGAGACAAGTCTCTCTTTTGCATCAAGGCTAAAGATAAAAAGTAAGATTAATATAAAAGCTTTGATGGGTCTCTCCTTTATAAAGGTCTAATATTTTAACTTAAATCCAGCCAAAGCTGTTGTTGTAAAGTTTACAGGATAAATAGCATCGTCTTTTACCCATAAACCATTTTTTTGATTAAAGAGATTGTTTATTTTAGCAAAAACTTCCCAAGACTCTTTTGCGTAAGTTATAGAGATGTCGGTACTCATAAATGCATCTTGCTTTTGAGAGAAGTTGTTGTTAAAGTCATCTACTGCGTAAGCTTCTGAGCGGTAGATCTGAGTTAGGTAGATAGTTGTAGCCTTGTTTGGAGTGTAGCCAAGTGTAGCTTTTGCGTTGTGATCTGAAACACCTGGGAGATGCTTACCTGAGTAGTCTTCGCCGTTACGACCTTTTTCTTTATCTATGATAGCTTGAACAAAGTTGTAGTTTAGTGCTAGGCTAAACTCTGGGCTAAAAATGAACTTGTCGTATAGATCTATTCCGTATTTGTATGACTTATCTATATTTGTATTTACAGAAAGAGAAGGAGCTGGCCAAAAATTTATAGTATCTTTATAGTAGTATATCTCATCTTTTAGATCAGCATAGTAGAGTGAGATTTTAAACTTATTGCTCTTGGTTATGTTGTTATAGCCAATAGAGTATGTGTCTACTTTTGCAGGACTTATAAAATCATTGAAAGTTCCACCATAGTCAAAAAACCTATCTATATCTGGAGATAAAAATGAGTGAGTGCAGTTTAGAAAAACTGAGTTTTCTTTGTTTATAAGATAGTTATAACCAAGCTCTAAGCCGTAAAGATCATCATCTTGTTTTAGTTTTTTAGTGGCATCATCATAAACATACTCTACATTTTCAAATCTATAACCCGCTTTAAAAGTTGATTTTCCAAGTTTGTACTCACTCATGATGTAGGCAGCTTTATTGTCTTTGGTTGTTGTGTTTGTAGAGCCCTTTCTCTCTCCATCAAAACCATCTACTCCAAGTTTTAATGATAGCGAATCTGTATCATAATTAAGCGATGCAGCGAATGAAATATACTCATAATGAGATGGATCGTATGGAATATATACTGATTTCTTTTTCTCTTGTGACACGCTTGCATTTAGTGAGAGCTTGTCATTTACAAAATACTTAGCTCCAGCATTTAAAACATCACTATCATAAGTTTGGGGAGTTGGAGAAGAACCTTTTTGCATAGGATTGTTTTTATATTGATCTTTTGAAATATAGCCACCATAAATAACATCAGTCCTAGCAAAATTAGCTCCAAGACTAAGCTCTAAATTTTCTGTAACCTTGTAGCTAAGATCTAGACTTGCAGTTGAAAATCTATTTTCGTCTTTGTTGCCCTCGTTATCAATATCTCTAATGCCTGTACTCTTTTGTGCCTCGCCACTTGCAGTAACTGAGAGTTTTTCATCTTGATGGCCTACGAAAAAAGAAGCATCGGCAACACCGTAAGTTCCTAAGTACATAGAGATCTCTTTGTCGTTTCCTTTTTTTGTAACGATGTTTATAACACCTGCATTTGCACCATCTCCACCTACAACTATACCGCTAGATTTTATGATCTCTATACGACTAACAGATGATGGCGAGATAGATGAGAGCATTTGAGGAACACCGTCTATATTGTTCATCTTACGACCGTTTATAGTTACAACTATATTTTGGTAACCATCATTACCAAAGCCTCTCATATCTAGTTTTTGGTTAAATGGATTTCCAAAACTCGGCGTTGCAATTATGGAAGTGTGAGAGTTTAAAAACTCATAAATATTTTGAGAGTGAGCTTTCTCAATATCTTCTTGTGTATAAATCTCTACCGCATCAGTTGACCTTAGCTCATCGGTTTTTATGGCAGTTGAGGTAATGCTAAGAGGTTTTAAGACTACCGTGTTTGAAGTCTCGGCTTGGAGTGAACTCATAAGAGCAACTAAGATTAGTGATAATTTTATATCTTTTTTCATGTGGATGTATGTCCTTAATTTTAATAGTTTTTATAGTTGTTTTTAAAATTAAGGAGCGGGAGGAGAGGCTATTTTTATGGTTAGTGGTTTACCGTCTAGTGTGGACGCAGATGCAAAGAGGGCTACTAGTTTTTGCTCAGAAGAGTGAGCTTGTATGGATGCTAGTGAGAAGTAGTATCTTCCAAAACCTTTTGGTTGCATGTCGCTTTAATATCTTTTATATAAATTTTGCCTTATTGTAGTCAAATAGCTTTAAAACTGAGTAAAAAACCCATAGTTATCACTTTAAATCGTAATTTTGTTTTTATAAGTTAGAATACATGGACATTAAATACCAGAGTTGGAAAAACAGATGGATAAAGAACAGTTTGCACAGTTGATAACGAGCACTAAAAAGTTAAGTATACTCTACGTCGAAGACGATAAAAAAGCTAGAGAGTCCACTTTGACGCTCTTAGAGACATTTTTTTTAAAAATTGATACTGCTGTAGATGGTGAAAAAGCCTACGCTAAGACAGAACTCAAAGAGTATGACTTAATTATCACAGATATAAATATGCCAAAATTAAATGGGATAGAGCTTATCCAAAAAATCAGAGCCGTTGATACACACATTCCCATCATAATACTCTCAGCATATGATGATAAAGACTACTTTGTACAAAGCATTAAGTATGGAGTTGATGGATATATTCTTAAGCCTGTAGAACTTGAGCAGTTTTATACAATGATATCTAAAGTAACAAAGAAGATTATGTTAGAAAAATCATTAGCAGAATATAAAAACAACCTAGAACAAAAAGTAGAAGAAAAAACGCTAGAGTTGAGACGTATGTGCTACCAAGAATACTATACAAATCTACCAAATGCTCAAAAACTGCAAGTTGATATGCTTGAAGGGAATTATGACTATCTTCTTCTTTTGGATATGTCTAACTTCTCTACCATCAACAAGGAGTATGGAAAAGTTTTTTCTAATCAAGTTTTATCAAAAACGGCACGAAGTTTAGAGCATCACATACATAAAAAAGCTAGACTATATAAAGTAGAGTCAGATAGATTTGTCATACTACTGCGAGAGACTTCACTCGAAGAACTACACGATTATTGTAAACAGATTATTGCTTTTTTTGATAACAAAAATGTAAAAATAGATGACGTAGAACTTCATGTCACTTTTAATATTGGCATATCATCAAGAAAAGAAAATACAGCAGAAGCACTTATAAACAGCGAATACGCACTAGATACATCTAAGGAGTTAGGAAGCAGACATTATGAGATTTTTGATGAAAATAACAGCTCTTTTAAGGATGAAAAAAAGGCGATAGAGTATCTTAAAATCACAAGAGAACTTGTTCTACAGGATATGATAGAACCTTATTTTCAGCCCATCATAGATATAAGAACAAAAGAGATTAAAAAGTATGAAGCCTTAGCTCGCGGAGTGATGGAAGATGGTGTAATACTCCCTCTTGATTTTATAAAATCAGCAGAAAAGCTGGGGCTTATGACCTCTATAACAAAAGTTATGATAAACAAAAGTTTTAATTTTTTTAGAGACAAAGAGTATGATTTTTCTATAAATATCACAGAGAGAGATTTACTAGATGGTTACCTTTGTAGGTTTTTAAAAGAAAAATTAGAATTTTATAAAGTAGATGCCTCTAGGGTAATTTTTGAGGTAAAAGAGAGCATCACTCTTGCAAAGGATTATACAAAAATCACAAAAGAGCTAGATGCTCTAAGAGAGATGGGATTTAAAATAGCTATCGATGATTTTGGAGTTAATGATTCAAACTTTAGTAAACTTATGGGTTTGAATTTTGATTTCATAAAAGTAGATGGAATTTTTATAAAAGAGTTAAAACTGGATGAAAAAAGCAAAAATATCCTAAAAGCCATAGTAAATTTTGCTAAAACTTTGGGTATTGAAATAATCGCTGAGTATGTAGAAGATGAAGAGACATATGAAATCATAAAAGAGTGTGGAGTCGATTTTGTACAAGGCTACTTCATAGCAAAACCAGAACCTACTTTAGTAAAATAGTATCAACAGAGCGAAAATTCATTAGGGTTTAGAGTGATTCTAAACATGGCTCCATCAAAGGTATTGTAAGCATCGATGGTGCCTAAGCAATGATTTTCTATAATAATTTTACTCATATATAGACCAAGTCCAGTTCCATTTTTCTTATTTTTTGTTGAGAAATATGGTTCAAAAATCTTTCCCATAAGAGCGTTATCTATACCATTTGCATTGTCATAAATCTCAAAAATAGCTTTGTCGTTTAGTTTGTATGTTTTTATCTCAATGATTCCATTTTCGATACCATTTTCAAATATGGCATCTTCTGCATTTTGTATAAGATTTAGTACAACTTGTTCAAACTCACTTTCATAGATGCAAAACTCATCTTCAAATTGGTTTTGGAATCTGATGATGATATCACGCTTGTCAAGAGAGCTTTTTACAATCGAAATAGTTTTGTCAAAGATGGTTTCAAAACTTGTTTTTGTAAGAACTTTAGAGTTTCTAAAAAAGTTTCTAAAGTCATTTATAGTTGAACTAAGATGTTGAGAATAGGCTTGAATGTCTTTGATGCCACTTTTAAGAGTGTAAATGTCGATATCTTTTAAAATCATCTTTACTTCTAGCGAAGAGGCGGTTGAGGAGATGGCAGCAAGGGGTTGTCGCCACTGATGGGCTATCATACTTAACATCTCTCCCATTTGAGCCATTTTACTCTGCTTTAGCATATGTTGCTCTTTTTCTTGAGTCTCTTTAATGGCTTGCGCAATTTTTTCTTTTAATGATTCGTTTAGATTTTCTAACTCTTTTTTGCTAGTAATGTTTTGTCTTATGGAGTTGTAGCCTATAACTATGCCATGTTCATCTAAGATTGGTGAAACTATTGCATCTACCCAGTAAAAATTACCATCTTTAGTGGAGTTTTTAATCTCTCCCCTCCAAGTCTCTCCTGTACGTAAGGTTTTTAGCATTTCATTGTGCATTTGTTCTGACATATCATTACATTTTAAAAGCTTGTGATTTTGGCCTATAAGCTCTTCTTTTTTATACCCTGAGAGTTGAGAGAAGAGCTCGCTAACATAGATGATATTTCCATCTATATCTGTGGTAGATGTTATAACATTTTTGTCAAAATCTTGAAGGATATTGTTTAGCTTTTGCTCTAGTTTATCGCTTGCGTTTAAAAGTTTTTTCTCTCTTTTTATCAGGATATAGCTTGTGTATGCGACAAGAGCAAAAACCATAATGGCGCCTTCTTTGGCAATATCTATAACACTTTTTCCTGTAATCAAAGGTGTGTAGAAAAATAAAACTGCAAAAATAGCCATCAGTAAAAAAGCTATGGGTGTTAAGATGCTAGAGCGAATATTATTTAGTTTTAGGCTGATTTGATTTTTCATAGATTACTCCTGCTAACACGAGGCATTATATAAGCGAAGCACTTAAAGTTGTTTTATATTTGCTAGAATATGTCTTATGAAATACTCACACTTAAAGCAGATAAAAGAATACCTCGCAAATTTCCAGAAAATCTCGGCCATATATAGGGTAAATGATACAACTATAAAAGTAGCATTTGACAGGGACGATGAGATTTTTTTTGAGATGCAACGCTCAAACTCAAAGATATTCAAATGTGACAACTATACTCGCTCAAAAGTTTATAGCGCACCTTTTGATGTGGTTCTCTCAAAACGCTTCAATCGTGCCAATATTCTAAATGTTGAGCTTGTCGATGATGATAAAATATTAAGATTTAAAACCTCCATCTCTTCGGCTTATAAAGAGGAGATTACATATTTGCAATTTGAGTTTACTGGAAAGTACACAAATGTAATCATTTTTGATGAAGAAGAAATAGTCCTAGAGGCCTTGCGACATGTTGATATCTTCTCCTCTTTTCGTGAGGTAAAGGTTGGGCAAAAGCTCCTAAGCATCCCATCAGCCCCATATGCTCCAAAAGATTATCCAGTAGAAAATGTCGAGAAGTTTTTGTATGATGAATATCAAAGAGAGATAGACGCAAAGTTAAAAAATCTTAAAAAGCAAAAACTATTAGTCCTAAATAAGAGACTTCAAAAACTTCAAAAACTACAAAGATTATTGGAAGATGAAACAGAATTAGAGCAAGAAGCACAAATAGCTCAGCACCATGGTAACTTAGTCTTATCTAATTTACATAATATTAAAGCATATCAAAAGAAATTAGAGCTTGAAGATTATGATGGTTCTCTTGTAGAGATTGAATTTGCAAAAGAGTTTTCAAGCCCTTCTTCAATGGCACAAGCGCTCTTTAAGAAGAGTAAAAAAGCTAAGCAAAAAGCTTTACATTCACATATTGAAAGGTCATCAATCATCTCTAAGATGGAGCATACAAAACTTTTTATAGCTATAGTTGAAGATGCTAAGGATATGGCAAAACTAGAGCTTTTGTTTCCAAAACAAGTGCAGGTAAAAAAACTAAAAGTGAGCGATTCTATAGAGTCATTTTGGATAGAGGGTTATAAAATCCAACTCGGAAAAAACGAAAAGGGTAATGTAGAACTACTAAAACTTGCAAAGGCAAAAGATGTTTGGATTCATATGAAAGACAGGCCATCAGCACATCTAATCATCACAACAGATAAGCAAAATGTACCAGAGAGTGTGATAAAAGAAGCGGCAAAGTTATGTGTAGAATTTAGTACAGCTCAAAAAGATAAGTTTTTGGTCGATTATACCCCTAGACGCGAAGTTACAATACAAAATGGCGCAAATGTACTTTATAATAAGTACAAAACCATAGAAGTAGATGTGAGATAAAGTTTTGCGAAGCTTGAGTGCCTCAGCGGCTAGCGGAACAAAGGGACTTGTTCCTTTGTGGGACTAATAAATAAAGGTCCCTTAAATTTATGAAATAAATCTTAAGGAGTATGTTATGGCAGTAGGTGCAATCGGAAATGCAATTTTTGTAAACCAGATGACAGCGAATGTATCTGCTGTACAAAATGCTCACAATAATCGCATAGAGTTCCAAAACATGGTAGCTCAAGCAACTATGCAAGAAAAAGATGAAAAAGTTCTTGAAGTTCGTCCAGCTGAGGAAGCGCATGAAATTGATCCTGACCGTGAACATAAAAAAAATTCGGCTGATCAAGAGATGGCTAGAAGCAAACATGATGAGAAAGAAGATGAAGAAGAAAAATCTCCACCTCTTCATAAACTAGATATTAAAGTCTGATTTGGTATAATCCTTGAAAAAGGAGATTTATGGAAATTTTAACAGCCCTTGGCTCAAATAGAGAGAGAATTATAACTGGTTTATCTCTTCTTGTGGCAGTTTTAATCATAGGATTTATTGACAGTTTTTTTCTAATGTGGGCAGTCCTTGGAGTTGTCTATCTCCTAGCTTTTAAAGAATCTCTTAGGCTTTTTGAGATTAAAAATGAGGCACTTACTATCTACGCTCTAGGCGTTTGGATAGTGGCAGCTTTTTATCCTTATGGTGATGACCTTTTTGTCTTAGCAGGTGTTGCATATGCAAGTGCAGTAGCTTTTGATAAAGAGTTAAAGTGGGATAATTTCTTTCCTTTTATCTATCCAACCGCTGGAATGCTTTTTATATTTACTATGTATCAAGAGTATGGAATGTTAGCGATGTTATGGCTCTTAGTTATTGTTGCGATGACTGATGTTGGAGCTTATGTTGTAGGTAAAAGTATAGGTAAAACTCCGTTTAGTAAAACAAGTCCAAACAAAACTATGGAGGGTGTAGTCGGTGGTGTTTTAGTCGCTACAGTAGCTGGTATGTTTATGGGGCTTAGCATAGTCGATTTAGCAGATTCGTTTGTAATCTCTTGTGCAGTCGCGATTAGTTCTATATTTGGAGACTTGTTTGAGAGTAGCTTAAAGAGAAATGCGGGTGTAAAAGATAGTGGAGATATACTTCCAGGACATGGTGGCATTTTAGATAGAATCGATGGGTATCTATTTGGAGCTATCGTTATGTTAGTTCTTCTTCGTGGACTTGTATAGAAGTGATACTTCTCGGTTCAACAGGTTCTATTGGTGTAAATACGCTCCATATTGCTAAAAAGTTTGATATAAATATTGAGATTTTGGTTTGTGGAAACAATATTAACCTTTTAAATAAACAGATATTGGAGCATTCTCCTAAAGTTGTAGTTATTGCAGATGCCTCTGATGTACATAAGGTAAATCATTCAAATGTATTTTCAGGCTCAGACGCAATCTTAGAAGTTATACAAGATTCTAAATCTGACTTAGTAGTAAATGCCCTTGTCGGGTTTTTAGGTCTTCGTCCAACGTTAAAAGCACTGGAATGCGGAAAGAGGGTAGCCTTAGCAAACAAGGAGTCTCTTGTGGCTTGTGGCGCTTTTATAGATACAAGCAGAATCCAGCCCATAGATAGTGAACATTTTGGTCTTTGGTATCTTATGCAAGATAGAGAAGTAAAGCGCATGACTATCACTGCATCTGGTGGAGCTTTTAGAGATTGGGATATAAAAAGATTAGCAGATGCAACTCTAAAAGACACACAAAAACATCCAAACTGGTCGATGGGACAAAAGATAACCATAGATAGTGCAACCATGACAAACAAAATATTTGAACTACTTGAAGCAAGATGGCTTTTTGGTGAGGGCGAGTACGATGCCATCATAGAGACAAAGTCTCTCATTCACGCCCTTATAGACTTTAAAGATGGATCAACCACTGCACATTTTGCTCGTGCATCTATGCAACTCCCTATAGCTTACGCATTAAACAAAAAGATGAATGAAAACATCTTAGAACATGTTGATTTGCTAGAAGTTGGCTCACTAGAGTTTCGAGAGATAGATAAAAGTAGATACCCTATCTGGGAGATAAAAGAAGAGCTTCTTAAAAATCCATCTCGTGGAGTAGTAATAAATGCTGCAAATGAAGTAGCCATAGAGAGATTTATAAACAAAGAGATTGGTTTTATGGATATCAGTAAGACTATCATAGGAGCTTTTGAAAAATTTCATAATATACCAAGAAGTGTAGATGATGTTTTTGCTCTAGATGCAGAGATAAGGAAAAGTCTCCGATGCTAAATGTGTTTATTACAAAATTTTATAAGCTCTCTGCCTTTATGATTGTGCTTTAATAGGCTTATATATGGTAAAACAGATAGTCCAAAAAATATTTACTAGAGAGATCTATTGTGAGATTTAATCTGGATGTTTTCGTGTCAATCTTCTATATTTTGATAAGTGTTTGTTAAAAAAAGGAGTAGTATAGATGATTTTAAGTATAGAGAGTAGTTGTGATGATAGTGCGATAGCTATCACAGAGATAAAAACAAAAAAACTTCTTTTTCATAAAAAAATATCTCAAGAGTTAGATCATAGCATCTATGGTGGAGTTGTTCCAGAACTTGCAGCTAGACTTCATG
>Ga0265293_10008910_pt1 | contig 14630 bp, 12 predicted proteins | sample Munlanlewell138R_FD_192505 | JGI IMG/M metagenome (GOLD analysis project Ga0265293, IMG submission 192505) | Leachate microbial communities from a municipal landfill in Southern Ontario, Canada - Leachate well 138R | ecosystem: Engineered > Solid waste > Landfill > Unclassified | place: Canada...
AGTCTTTTAATGCTAAAATCAAATTATTTAGAGCAAATTTAAGAGGCGTGACAGATACATCTTTTTTCCTGTTTAGGTTAGAGAAATTATTTGCTTAATCCCCTTAAATTTAATGTGACCCATTTAAATCGCAATAAGCAATTTCGTTTAAATCTATTTATCTTTGTTGTGAAAAGGATTGATAATAAATAGATTATAAGAGATTCTTCCCTTAGAAAAATTAAAATTTTTCCAAGGTTCAGGATGACAGTTTCATAGGGGGGGGCAATCAAAAATCAGGTTTTGGAAGGTTTCTTTTAATAATTCAATCCTGAAGTAGTTTATTGTTTCATTAAAAATCAGAACTTACTGAACGCATCCTTCTATGTATTTAACCTTAGAAATTATAAAAATACCCATTCACTCTTTTAACCGCTTTTAAGGTTGTCGTTTCGTCTCTTTGCCAATATTTTCTACCCCAATCCATTTTTGGGTGAAGGATTACGTCACTAACAATTGATGTAATGTATCTCGCTTCTATTTCTTCTACTTTTTTATAAGGAAGACGTGAATAATCTTGAATTGTTTTATTGAAAATCATACTGTAAAACGTGGAAGCAATTAAGAACGATCCCAACTCATTTTGATGGTAATCATCTTCTGAATACAGGTTGTAATCCGGATATTGATCTCGTGTTTTTTCCCAAACCTTTCCAACTGGCACGACAGCTACTTTGTATAATTCTCCAAATCTATTGTATTGTTTTTGAAGTCTTTCCTGCATTTCTTCATATTCAATAGATTTACGTTCATGTTCGATGTAAATTCCGTCTTTGTATCCCCAAGTCATAAATAACATGATTTTAGCGTTGGGATGGTGATAGCGAATACTGTCAATCAATATTTTCCCATATTTCAGGGTTTTTTCAGTTAACAAGTGCTCAGCATATAAAGGTTCATAACTCAAACCTTGCAAAACGACATAATCCCATGGCTCAGATTTTATCATTTGATAAGTCTGTGGGTTTTTGGCATGAAAAGCCCAGTCTTTTCCTCCGGTTGTAACTTGTGCTGTAAATAAAGATTCCCCTTCTCGTTTAGCAATACGCTCAAGTTTCTTAGGCATTTGATTATTCATCGTGAAGCTATTTCCAATGAAAAGTACGTTCTTGGTTTGTGTGATTCCAAAAAACGTAAACATTAAAAACAATAGAAATAATATATTCTTCATTTGATGATTTTAAAAGCAAAAAGAGTTATAAAATGTATTAAAAAAATGCATTCTTGTTAAGGATTGAAAATTCTAATGTGTTGTCCACCGTAATATTCTACAACATAAGCACGCAATCCCCACTTCGTATTCCCACCAATAATGGAGCCATCATACAAAGAGAATTGGGCATCAGAACACGGGTCGTTTAAAATCAGGAAGTTACTGTTGTCAACGACAAGTCCGCTTTCACAGTCAAAACTTCCTTCGGCAGGAGAGTGACGGTCGAATGCTACGAAATTTTGCATGCTTTGACGGTAAACGATTACTCCTTTAGAACCAATTCCTGATACGTAAGCCCAGCCACCAACTCCTTGCAAGTCTGCATAGGAAGGAAGTGTTAAGTTTATATTTGCATCAAACGAATAACTCGGAACAGGGTGTTGCTTATTTTTCGAACAACTTATGGCTGTAACAATTATGAATAATAAGAGGAAAATACGTTTGTTCATTGCAATTAAAATATTGAAGCGAATTTATGATAATTAGAACGATTTTCATAGCATCAATAGTATTTCATTCACTGACTTTTTTATTTGAGCTGAGAAAATTCTTCCCTTTAATAACATAACAGTTAGTTTTAAAACAAGTTAATTAATAAGAGGAATTGGAGATGGAAGGTTTTGAAAATTGAAAAACAAACTCTAAAACTCCATTGCTAAAAACTCTGCCTCTGTTTTAAAAACCCAATCTTTATGTTTTGCATGGAGTTTAGATAAATACATCTGCTCTGCTTGGCCGGGTGTTGGAATTAAAATCCCTTTGCTTTTTACTTCAATTAAATCCATTAATGTAGAGTAACCAGAGCGACTAATTATAACTTCGCTTTTTAAAATTAAATCTGTGAAATCAGTAGGGGTGAGCTGTGTGAAGATGGTGATAAATTCAGAATTTAGGCTTTTATCATATATTTTTTTAGGAACAATTACCGCTGACTTTTGATTGCTTTGTGTCATTTTTTTGATAAACAAATCTAAAAGCTGCTTGTTATATGGAGCTGGACCACTAATGATTCCTAAATAATTATATTGCTTGTTTTCTGATTCTGAATATTGTTTTGAAGCAATTTGAAAGCGAGAACATGTTCCTATAAATTGTTTGTTTTTGTGTTTTCCATTGCTCAGTTTTCCGCTAAATTGCTGTTGTTGATTATCTGGAATCCAAATTTCATCAAAAGCATTGAGTAGTTTCCTATTCCAAAATTTTGCCAAAATATTCCAATTAGAAACAGGGAGATTTAATTGGTGAGAAATGATAATTGATTTCACCTTTTTTGAAATAAAACCAAATCGTTGATCTGAAATTATCAAATCTGGATTGAATTTCTCTACAAGATCTCTAACTTTATGTTTTTCCTCTTTCAAGAAAAAATGGAGAGAACTGAAATTACTTAAAATATCTAGTGTCCAATTTCCTTTTCCTTTGAAGTGAAATGGATATCCTGCATGCGGAACATACCAAATCTCTGGGAAATAATTTCTGTAAAAAAGCTCCTGGTTTTCATCGCAGCAAATGATGATTTCGTTCTCCTGATCTAGTAACCATTGGATTACAGGTACGGTTCTGCTGACATGTCCCAAGCCCCAATTCAAAGGACTTAGTAGAATTCGAGAATGTTTGATAGATTTTATGGGCGTTTGATGCACGTCAATAAGAAGATTTCTATTTTTGTACGACCAAGTTAATAAATAATGGCTAAAAACAAGCTTTTTAAATTCAACGAGATCACGAGAATGAATCACGTTTTAGAACCATCTGTTGAAATGACGCTCAACAATGAAATTGATTATAAAGGAGACTGGAATTCACGTTTCTTCAAAAACAGCAATCCAATAATTTTAGAATTAGGTTGTGGAAAAGGAGAATATGCCGTTGGATTAGCAGAGAAATATCCACATCTAAATTTTGTAGCTGTTGATATCAAAGGAAACAGGATTTATATTGGAGCAAAGCAAGCGGAAGAAAAAGAATTGGATAATCTTTTCTTTCTAAGAGCGAAAATTGATTTTATTGATTATTATTTTGAGGAAAATGAAGTTGATGAAATTTGGCTGACATTTTCAGACCCACAACCCAATAAACCCAATAAACGCCTAACATCAAAATCATTTATTGAGCGCTACCGTAAAATTTTAAAACCCGGAGGAATTATTCACCTGAAAACGGATAGTGATTTACTTTTTGAATCAACAGAGGAAGAAATTGCTGAACATGGTTATAACTGTCTGTTCTTGACTTGGGATTTGTATGGAGATTTGCATAAGTTGCCACAGGAAAGTCAGGATGTTCTAAAAATTAAAACACACTATGAAGAGCTTTTTACAAAAAAAGGGGCTCAAATAAAATATTGTAAGTTTACAGTAAATTAATGCTTTGAATGAAAAATATCGATTCTGTAAGTAGTCAAACTAAGGATTTTTTCCAACGTGTTTTTGAAATCACTAGACTGATTCCGAAAGGGCGTGTGACTTCTTACGGTAGTATTGCCAAAGCTTTAGGAACAGCAAAATCTAGTAGAATGGTGGGATGGGCAATGAATGCTTCCCATCGGGAGAAAGATATACCAGCACATAGGGTTGTCAATAGGAATGGTGTTCTAACAGGGAAAATGCATTTCTCTCCTCCTGAATCAATGCAAGAAAGATTAGAAAAAGAAGGGGTGAAAGTAATAGATGATAAAATTGTAGATTTTGAAAAGCATTTTTGGGATCCACAAATTGAATTGGGAGAATTCTGAATTTAAACCTTATTTTTGAACCATGGTATTTGTAACAGGAGGTACGGGATTATTGGGGAGTCATTTGTTGGTTGAGCTGACACAGCAACATGATGCAATCACTGCAATTTATCGTGATAAGTCAAAAATTGACACTGTAAAAAAGTGCTTTGACTATTATTTGAAAGACTCATCCGAATTGCTTTTCAACAAGATCACTTGGAAGGAGTGCGATATTCTGGATATTCCTTCTTTGGAAGAAGTTATTCAAGGACATACCATTGTTTACCATTGCGCCGCTATTGTTTCATTTGCTAAGCGAGATTTTAATAAAATGCTGGAAATTAACCGCTATGGAACAGAAAATATGGTGAATATTTCCTTAGAATTTGGGGTTGAGAAATTCTGTTTTGTTAGTTCAACAGCAGCTGTAGGGAATAAGGATATTCCAGAAGAGGTTGAAGTAGATGAAAATGGAAAATGGATTCTAACCGAAGAAACGAGTGGGTATTCAGTTACAAAATACAGTGCAGAAAAAGAAGTCTGGCGAGGAATCGAGGAGGGGCTTAATGCTGTGATGGTGAATCCATCTGTTATTTTCGGTGCCGGAGATTGGAATGAAAGTTCAATGAAAATTTTTAGAACAGTAAAGAAAGGATTGAAATTTTACTCTCCAGGAGCAAACTCTTTTGTTGATGCCCGCGATGTTGCTAAAATCATGGTAGAATTGATGAACCGGAATGTTTTTGATCAACGTTTTCTGTGCATAGGAGAAAACACTACTTTCAGACGTCTTTTTGATTTGATAGCACAAGAATTAGAACAAAAACCACCAAGTAAGAAAGTCCATCCTGTTTTGATGGGAATTACTTGGAGAATTTCTGTTTTTTGGGCTGCTCTTACTTTTTCAAAGCCTTTAATAACAAAATCAGCCGCTATAAATGCCTTTAATACTATAAAGTACAGTAATAAAAAGATAAAAAAAGCACTCGACTATAACTTCTATACTTTAGAAGAAACTGTTAAAAACGCTGTGAATGGACGTTTAAAGTAATTTTTTTTTAATCCACACAACACCACTTAATTTGTTGAATCTGAAATTAAATATCCATATTATTGCGTTATAATATGCTGAAAACACTTTCTTACATAAAACTAAAAAAAATCATTTTTCCAATAATGCTCCTCGCATTGTCATGGATTTTTTATAATCATCCACATGTTAGCGAAATAGCGGCAGGAATTGCAATTCTCTTGTTTGGAATCATCATGTTGGAAGATGGATTCAATGCTTTTGTGCAAGGTCCGATGGAAAGGATGCTTAAGAAAATGTCTAACAGCGTCAGGCGATCTTTCGGTTTTGGATTTATTAGTACCGCAGTTTTACAATCCAGTGGATTAATTAGTGTTGTTGCAATCTCCTTTTTAAGTGCTGGATTAATTTCTCTTAAATCTGGAATAGCAGTGGCTTTTGGCGCAAATTTAGGAACAACTTCAACAGCGTGGTTGGTTTCAACGCTTGGTTTTAAATTCGATATTGCCTCTTTTGCATTCCCTATTTTGGCTTTTGGAATAGTATTCGTTTTACAGAAAAAAACAGCTGTTAAAGGATTTGGATTTGTACTGGCTGGACTCGGGTTTTTCTTCTTGGGCATAGAGTTCATGCAAAATGGATTTGAAACTTATCAGGATAAATTCGACTTATCAAGTATCACCTATGACGGTTTTCTAGGCGTATTTATTTATGCGTTTATTGGCATATTGCTAACGATTGTTTTTCAATCGGGAAGTGCTGTTATTGTAATTATACTAACAATGTTGGAGGCTTCTCAGTTGGCTTATTTTAATGCTTTGGCACTTGTTGTGGGAGCAAATATTGGCAATGTGGGGACTATGATTATCGGAGCTTTAAGTGCCAGTACGGATGGGAAGAGGCTCGCCGGAGCACAAGTTATATTCAAACTTACGGCAGCTTTAGTTTGTCTCTTGTTTATTTATCAATTGGCTGATTTTGTTGATGTTTTAGCTCGGTTTTTTGGAATAAGTGAAGCTAATTTCTCTATCAAACTTTCAATTTTTCATACTTTGTTTAATTTGATAGGATGTCTTTTAATGCTACCCATTTTAAGCTATATTATTAAGTTCTTAAAGCGCATTCTACCAGAGAAAAGCAAAGGCAAGCTCGAAATCGAAAAACCTAAATTTCTGAACAAAAGTGTTTTGAAGTATCCTCAATCCACCATTCGTGCCTTGCTAGATGAGAGTAGGTATTTGTTTGAAGAAACAACATTTACCATTGTTGCAAAAGGGTTAAATCTAGATCCAAAAGCCATAATGAGCGAAGTTCCAATCGAAGGTATTATTGATGATGAAGATACTGATTATGATATAGATGTTGAAGAAATGTACTATTCTAAAGTCAAGATTATTTATGGAAAAATCATAAAATACGCGACCCTTTCTGAGAGTGAATTTGCATTGACACCTGCTGTTTTATCTACCTTTGCTAGGGTGAAAGATGCAAGTAGAAACCAAGTATTGATTATCAAAAATATTCGTGGATTGCACAAAAATGTTAAAACCTATCTTGATTCGGATAATACGTATATCCAAGAGGAATACCAGAGTTTAAGAGAATTTATGGCATATACCCTACGAGAAATCTATGTTCTCCAGAAAGACCCTGAATCTATTAGTACTATGTTGAGGATAGAAGCCATTAAGAAGTCAGCTGCTACAAAGGATTTGCTGTTGAGTGGTAAGTTTGAATACTTGATCCGCGGACACAAAATATCAAGTGTTATGGCTTCTTCCTTGGTAAATGACAGTACTATCGTAAATGAAATAGTCTTGAGAATGATTGAATCAGCCGAGTTGCTTTATATTGAGCGTGATCATTTGCTGAAATTAGTAGAGGAAGCTTAAGATTAATTGTTGTCTGTTTTAGACTCTTCTGAAAAACCAAAAAAGCATAGGAATCCAAAAATAAGATATACCTCATTGTTGTTCTCAAAGAATTAGTTTTAATTTCATTGAAAAACTATCCATGACTATAGCCATTGGTATTGTAATAGGTATTTTGCTTATCGCCTTCATTTTATTTGTGAGTGAGAGGTGTCTCTTGAAAAACCGATGTTGTATTTGTGAATCCGAATCTATCGGATTGTAAGAGCGGTTATTTAGCTTCTCTAATTTTACTCATTTCTGTTGATTCTAAGTGTTTTAGCTTTAGAAACTGTAATTCTGAGTCATTATTTATGATTTCCTCCTTTTTTTTCACCAAATCAATATTATTAATGTTTTTACTATATATTTCTTTTTGAGCATAAAATTCAAACATTAGTTGTTCTACTAAATCCATATTAGAAAATGATTTTCCTGAATATTGTCGACTAAAATAATCAATCCTGTTATTTTTAAAATGAATTAGATTAAGATAATTTTTAATTATCTTTTTCATATATACTTCTAAATCATCATGGGTCATCAAGAAATTTTCTCCCTTTAATTTTAAAATATACATTCCGTTTTCCTCTTTTTGAAAGTCTGCAATATTGAATATTGTGTCATTAAGTTTAGAAATGCCAAGAGAGGTAGAATAAGCATTAAAGTGCAGTAACAAGTCCGTTCTGTCATCTTCATAATTCATATCAGGATGCTCCACGAATGAAAATGAGTACTCACTTAAACATTGATCTCTTGCTTCATAAATTAAAGCTGATTCTTCGAATTCGAAACCATTTTCTGTTGAATAGGATTTAGTCAATTTACTTAATTCTGCATTTAACAATTCTAAATTTTCTTCTGCCTCTTGAGCATTCTTTTGATTGACTTTCAAAGTGATTATTTCTATTTCTGACTTTGATCGATAGTAATCGTTTAAGCTGATATTGCAGGCTATACTTTTAGTAGTATCAATTTTAAATGCTAAATTTTGATTCTTTTGGGAGAAAACATTGTTGAAAATAATAGAACTAAATACAATTAGAAAGGCTGTAAATGATATGGGAAATTGTTTTTGCATCTGTTTTTTATTCTATCAATAAATATTCATTATTATGAAAGTTACTCTCCTCCAAACCTCTCCTTTATCGCTTTCTCAACCCTAACAAATAAAATTACGATGATGAGGGTCATCATCCCTAATCCTAAAACTGTTGCAATATTTTCACTAGGATGAATAAACAAACCAATAAGTCCAGATAAGACCAAGAGGGCACCGAGTTTTATTGACTCTTTGGCTGAATAAACTTGTGCGAATATCCATCTTTCTTTATTTTTCATGGAGCTGGATGTTCTGTATCCATAAAGGCTATTTATGTTTTTTGGTGGAAATTTCAACATAATTATTCCCACCACAATGAATATCGCACCAGTTAATGCTGGGATAACAAATAAAGAATTGTCAAAAGTCATATTGTTATTCGTTTTAAATAATAAAACTAAATTAAACAAAAATGTAGGTGTCTCAAAAATTCTCCTTCAAATTAACTCACACCGCTAATTGCTAGCTTTCTTATTCTTAAACCTTCTATTTCTCACATAAGCCAAAATATTGACCAATATCACAACGACAACAAGTACGTAAATGAATTTTGGTACTGGAATTGGATCTCCTGCTGCATAACTGTGAAGACCTGATAAATAGTAATTCACTCCGTAAGAAGTCATGATAATTGAACTAAAGGCAAAAACGCTGGTCATATTTAAAGTATAGCGGTTGTTGAATGCAGGAACAAAACGGAGGTGCAGAACTATCGCATAAACGATGATTGAAATCAATGCCCAAGTTTCTTTTGGATCCCATGCCCAATAGCGTCCCCAAGATTCGTTTGCCCAAACACCGCCAAGGAAAGTTCCAATTGCAAGAACGAATAGCCCTATCGTCATTGCGCTTTCATTGATATAACTTAATTCTTGAATTCGTGTATCAATCGCTTTTTTGGTTTTCTCTGTCTTGATGATCATTAAAATCAAGACCATAAATCCTAAAACTGCAGACAATGCAAGAGGTGCATAGCTACTTACAATTGTTGCCACATGGACTTTCAACCAAAAAGATGATTTTAAAACAGGCATTAAATTCGTGATTTCAGGATTTAACCAATCCAAATAACTCACAAACAATAAAGAACCTGAAAACAAAGTCGCTAGAGGTAGAGCAAAGTCAGATTTTCTGAAGGTCAATAGTCCGCAAAGCAATAATACCCATGAAACGAAAACCATCATTTCATATCCGTTACTCCACGGCGGATGTCCAGCGATATACCATCTTAAAAGAATGTTTCCTGTAAATACCAAGAAGCTAACCAATGACGCAATCACCAATATGTTCCAAAATATTTCAATGATTTTATTCTGAATAAATATTTTGGTCAGTGCCAATACAAGTAGTAAAAATCCAACAATGAAAAATACTATAAATAAGCGGAAATTCAGATTCATTTGATTGTACCATAACTCCGCTTCGATTCTTTCGTCATTTGGAATAATTTTTTCACCTAAAGTTCTTTGATAAGTGTTTATATACGATAATTTATCAGTCGCATCAACCCATTGTCCTCTTGCTAAATCGTTGAAATAGAAAGCTGAAATGGATTTTACAAACTGACCATCTTCTTCTGGGAAATCATTAAAATGATGGTTATAACTAAACCATGTATCATTTTCATCTAAACTGTTTGGGAAAATTCTCAAATAATTTCCAGAGAAGATATTGTATAGAATATTAAATCTTTCGTCAACATTTAAAATCTCTTTGTCAAACTCGTTGCGTTCCGCAGGCTTTTTTGCTGTTGCTTCTTCTACTTTTTTTGTGAGCACATAATCTCCTTCAGGATTGATTAAGTCATCAAATGAGATATACCCATCAGCTGTTATTTTTAATGGTTTATAGAAATTTCCGCCTTTTAGAGGGTCGATTTTTATAACAGGAATTTGTTGCCATGCTCCTGGAGAAACGTGCATTGCTAAAAATGCTTGGTTGGCATCTAAACTGATTTTCTTCCCGTTTTCTTTGAATGTGAAAGTTGTTTTTCCGTAAATTTTACGTAGAAACTCTGAGGCTAAAGTGTTGATCGGCTTTATTCTTCCATCTATATCTTGAACCAAAATCCGTCCGAATAACTCCGCATGATGAGGTTCAATTTGTTGACGTTCAAGCAAGTCTGTAATTGGAATTGTGTCTAAATTCATTTGAGCATGGATGCCAGACCCTAATGTTCCTATCAAAAACAAAGTGATCATCCCTGTTTTAGCTTTTAGTTTTTTCAATTTTTTATTGATTACCGTAAAGCGAGATTCTTTTCCAAAAAGGGTAAAGAACATTCCAATCATCATTAGAAAATAGCCTGCATAGGTTACGTTTGTCCCTATTACATCACGATTTACAGCAAGTAGAGTTCCTTTTTCATCTGTATCATAACTCGCTTGGTAAAATCTGAAACCTCCGTAATCCAGCACGTTGTTCATGAAGATTCGGTATGGAGTTTCTGTGTTGCCATCTAAAACAGTTACCTCACTTGCATACGAAGAAGGGCTTTCAGAACCTGGATATCTTTCCATTTGGAACTCATCTAGCTGTATGAAAAACGGCATTTCAATTGGTTTTGCGCCGTATGATAAACTCACTTTTATATCGCCGAAATTCACTTCATGAGTGGTTGGTAAAAACCCTTTGCGATACAATAGCATGACCTCTTTCGTTTCGTTTTTTATTTTGACATTTAGAACAATAGCATCATCTTTTGTTGGGTCATTGTCTTTTGGGTTTTCCGCAGAACTCACCAAATCTATTTTCCCTGATTCATGATAAGATAATGGAACAAAAGAAAAATCTCCCGAACGGTACAAGGTCCTTAAGGTAATGTCTTGTAAAGTGTCTTGTTTTATTACACCTGCTTTTTCATCTGCCATGATAAAGAAATCAACAGGATGAGGCGTAAACATTTTAAATTTACCGTTTTCTTCAATTAGATTTATAATGTCATCTCCTTCAGCTTCAAACCCAACTTTGTGCTTGTGTAAACCTATTTCTTCTATTTCACCTTTTTCGAGAAAAACCGTTTCTCTTCCATTTCCAGAAGTTACCACCATCTGAAGCATTGGAACACCACTTTTCTTATCATCGATTATTTCGGGAATAGCGTCTGCTACAAATTGTTTGTGTGAGATGTTTATTCCCATATTCTCAAGTTCAGAATCTATAGAAAAATCGTTATTCGCCAAAGGAGAAAACTCCAGTTTCTTTTGTAGATGACGTGTTTTGCTACCGTTTGAAATATGGGCTTGAAGATAATTTTGATCAGAAATAATTATGTTGGATTTAGCACCTTCTCGTATTCTCATAATTCCTCCTTCGGAAGTATAGCGTGTGATTCCTGCACCAATTAGAATGATGATAAAGGAAAGATGGAAAAGCAATATTGCCCATTTTTCTTTTCGCCAAAGCTTATATTTAAATGTGTTGGCAAGGAAACACAAGGCCAAGCCAAGCATAACTAACTCAAACCATTTGGCGTCATAAATTTGAATCCACGCGGCATCTGTTCCAAAATCATTTTCCACAAAAGTGGCAATGGCCATAGAAACAGCAAAGGTCAGTAATAAAACTAAAGCGAGTACTGGTGAAGAAAAAATACGGTATAAAATTCTCATCTGTTATTTTTTATAGGACATCCTGTAGGGTAGGAGTGTTCGTTTTATAAGTATAGCTTATTTGAAAAGTCGTAAGTGATTTGTGTTGAGTTTTATAAATAGAAGTTCGATTTTTATCCGAAGACAAAAATCGAACTTCTTAATATCTATAACTTACTTCTGACTTACTTTTTTAGTGCCCATTTTTGCTTCACGAGCTCTTGCTTCTTCAAGCCATTTTGGAAGTTGATTGTTTTTAAAATCATTCTTTTCTTTATTCAACTTATCCATATCCAAGCCAATATACTGTTGAGCTTTGGCTTTTGTTGAAATATCAGGCATAGGAACAGGTTGGTTATGACCTAAAGAAGCCAAAACACGTGCTAATTTAACTCTAGCCTCAGCAGCGATTGCCATTCCACTTCCCATAATTCTACCAATTTCAACTGGTGCATGGAAAGAAGCTCCGTGAGAAGCAGCAGTGAAATCCCAACGCCACTGTGCATGACGAATATCCATTAAAATATCTTTCATTTGCTCTTCTGTAGCACCTAATTCCCAAGCTTTTCCTGCTTCAATATGTGCTTTAACTAATATTGCCTCAAGTTTTAATCTGTTTTCTAAAGCTTTTCTTTGTCTGCTGTAAACATTCTCAATTAGTTTTGTAGCTTCTTCTCGGTGACAAACTTGACATGAATTTGCAACATTATTTAAAGGAGATTGTAAGTGGTGATCTGTAAATTTCTGTCCACCTTCACTTTTATAGGGCATGTGACAATCTGCACAAGAAACCCCACGGTCTGCATGAACTCCAGTTAAGAAAACTTCATATCCTGGGTGCTGTGCCTTTAGCATTGGAGCTCTACTAATTTGATGCGTCCAGTCAGAAAAACCAATATCATCATAATATTTCTCCATGTCCTCAACAGAAGTACCGTTTTTCCATGGCAAAGTCAAGTAAGAAGTTCCTTCATGACCAGGTTTGTTTTTGTCGAAATAATATTCTACGTGACATTGCGCACAAACCAAAGATCTCATTTCTTGATGCGTAGCTTTGTTAATGTCTTTACCCATAGCGCCAAAAGCTTCAATTAAAGCGGGTCTAGTAATGCGTAGTTTCATGTTGTCAGGATCATGACAATCTGCACAACCAATAGGGTTTACAACCTCAGAAACATTTTCTGCCCAAGTTCCAGCATAGAATTCACCTATCCCTTTTTCATTCATTAAACGAGGAACATCAGGACCTTTACACGTCCAACAAGTTGCTGGCATCGGCCCATCTTCTTTACTTTGGGGAGTTCCAGTTCTTAATGAATTGTGCACATCTTCAATTGCATAAGCGTGACCTCTTCCTTGTTTATAGCTTTTAGAAAATGCATATCCTGCCCATAAAACAACGAAATTAGGGTCTTCCTCTAACATGTCAATTGTGGAAGAACCACCTTGAAAACTTGTAAAAGTAGTATCTAATGTTTGCATTGAAGACTGATATTCCTTTGGGAAGTTTTTTCCCCATTCAGCATTTCGTGGCTCATTTTCGCCAATGTCAACTTGAGGAACGTACATGTACTTCGCTTCACTCTTCCTGTTGATGACGCTAGAAGCCAGTAACCCTAGTCCAAAGACCACGATTAATGTTACGACGAAAAGAATTTTATTTTTCATTTCTGTAGTTTTAATTATTTGTTTCCATTTCTTTTTTCAACCATTTTGGAACAACCATTTCTTCCTGATCGGTTGGTTTGGGAGCTATATTGTATCTAATTGATGACATTCCATGGATTCTTCCATGAGGAACTTCTTTGTGGCAACTCCAGCACAAACGGTCAGTACGGTTGCTTTGATGGTCTTCTATAAAACCTGCATATTTGGTTTGTGTTACTTGCTGAACATGACAACGAATACAGTTGTTATGAACCACTTCTATAGATGCTGGTTGCATGAAAATAACGTCTGGTTCTGCTCTTGCAGTAAAAACTGAAGCATGATACAATCCATCTTTTGCCTTGAAATAATAGGAGTTGAAAATATTGTCTTGAGGAACGTGACAATCGTTGCAGGAAGCCCATTCACGGTGTGAGCTGTGGTTCCAACTATTGTACATTGGTGTCATGTTATGACAGTTTACACAAGCTTGAGGATTGTCTGATAAATAGGAAACTACCTCCGCTTCTTTCATTAAAAAGAAACCAAGCCCGAAGACGCAAGCAGTCGCAAAAACTGCAAATGAACGCCATCCAGACCCTTTTTCCGGTAATATTTTATCAAAGATTTTCAATACGCTTAGCTTTTTAATGTGTATCAAATATAATTATATTCCTCTACTTAGAGCGATTTAAGTGAGATTATTTTAAGACTAATTTAACAGTTAGGGTTGTGCGTCCTATGGATTGTTTTTCTTTTTTCTTCCTTTTGATCCTTAGTGTTATAGCGTTGAGTGGATTTTTCAGGTGTATGCCTATTGTATTTTTAAATATAATATTGGTTCTATATGATTCTGTGTGGGTATATTGAAAAAAGTCCGTCGGCTGACGGACGATAAAATTCGAAAAGGAATATCTATTATCTCAAAGTGATCCTAATTTCAATCCCATAAATACCTTTCATCATAATCAACTTTGTATTTCTTTAAAAACGCAAGATACTCTACTTTATAAGTCTTCTTTTTATGATGGATATGTTGATTACGAATATAATTTATGGGTTATCCATTTAAATCGCAATAAGCAATTTCGTTTAAATCTATTTATCTTTGTTGTGAAAAAGATTGATAATAAATAGATTATAAGAGATCCTTCCCTTAGAAAAATTAAAATTTTTCCAAGGTTCTGGATGACAGTTTCATAGGGGGGGTCAATCAAAAATCAGGGTTTGGAAGTGATGGCACAGCGTGCCATCACTTCCAAACCCTGATTTTTGCCTCCTAACACTATTAAGCTTGTCATCCTGATTATCGATACAAAACCATGAAATTGGAAGTGAAGTAAATTTGCTGTTACAATCTGCGACTTAAAGGGGTAGCCCAAT
>Ga0265293_10008911_pt1 | contig 14628 bp, 14 predicted proteins | sample Munlanlewell138R_FD_192505 | JGI IMG/M metagenome (GOLD analysis project Ga0265293, IMG submission 192505) | Leachate microbial communities from a municipal landfill in Southern Ontario, Canada - Leachate well 138R | ecosystem: Engineered > Solid waste > Landfill > Unclassified | place: Canada...
AAATTGGGACAATCAGCATTAACATTAAGTGGAGGAGAAGCTCAAAGAGTTAAACTTTCATTGGAGTTATCAAAGGTGCAAACTGGAAAAACTTTTTATGTTTTAGATGAACCAACAACAGGACTTCACTTTGCTGATGTTAAAAAGTTGATGGAAGTTTTAAATCGGCTAGTTGATCAAAACAACTCAGTAATTTTAATTGAACACAACTTAGATATTTTAAAATCGGCCGACCATATAATTGATCTAGGACCTGAAGGGGGTGATAAAGGGGGAGAAGTTGTTGTTAGCGGAACTCCTGAAGAAGTTGCCCTATGCAAGAGCTCCTACACCGGTTACTATATGGCCAAGGCCCTTTTAGAAGATGGTAAATAAATTAAAAAGAGCTTTAGTTATACTCCTCTTAGTTACCCTATTTCCCCTTTTTGCTAATCTAGATGAGACCAAACAGCTTCTCCTTTTATACAACGATATTGTTACCAGTAGCGATTATGAACTTATCCAACGCTCTAAAAGTTTAGCTTTACCAACAAATAAGAGTTCAGATGAATTAGTAGAACAATTACTTTCTTACTACTCTATTGAGAAAACTGAGATGGAAAGTACAAACATCTTAACTGAACAAAAAGATAACTTTGAAATTGCTTATGCTAATCAACTATTTATTGAAGGGAGATTTATCATCTTAGATGGGGATGTTGATTTAATCATTAACAGCACCAATTCAGAAAATAAGTTCCATTTACAAGCAGATAAGATAGTTGTTGATGTTGATAACAAAATAGTTAGTGCATTAGGAGATCTTAGTTACACCAAAACAGCACAAGATAAAGAAGATTTTTTTGATGGTGAAATCTTAACTTTAAATTGGGACGATTTGTCACTGCTTCTTAAAGATGGCTCAACTAAGATGGTGCGCACCATCAGCGATAAAGAGGAATTTGAGTTTTATCTACTAGGCTCCTCTTTATCTTTTACCAAAGGTAACAAAGGTATTTTAATTGAAGACGGGATTGTAACAACAAATAAAGAGCAAGCTTATTTCTCTTTAAAGGCAAAGTCCCTGTTTCTAGTAGATGGGGGAGATATCTTCGCTAAAAGGGCAACTTTATCTTTAGGAAGAGTTCCAATTCTATGGCTCCCTTTCTTTTATTACCCTGCTAAGATATTTGTTTTTAACCCAGCTGTTGGATTTGATTTAGAGAGGGGGTGGTTTGCTAATACAACCACTGAACTTTACGGCACTTATCCCAAAATAGATCGTCAACAAACTAATGAAGGATTAAGTTCAATTTTAAACTTCTCTCGAGACGAAACTTTATATAAAGATGGATGGACCTACTCAACTAGCCCAACTGCTTCAGATTCATGGGCTCATCGCAGTGATTCGTATATGGCCCTTTTATTTGATACTTATCAAAATAGTGGAGTTTTTGTTGCTCTCGATTCCCAAAACAACTTTTTTGATAAGAAATTGCAATTAACAAATTTTTCATCAATTGCTTTTGATAACAATTTAGAAAAACCTTTGAGATATGGTTTTAATCTAGGGGGGAAATTAGATACTCCCAATCTTAAATTCTCATTTAAGGGAGATTATTATAGTGATGTTAAGTATAAAAGGGATTACTTAAACCGCTTAACTGCTTTTTCTGTTAGCCACCTCATTGATGATCCAGTTTGGCCTGATAGTTATCTTTCAGAAGTTCACTCATTAAATTGGTTATTTTCTATTGAAGGGTCGGTTCCTAAAAAATACCTCCCATTTTTTATTAGTACTTTAAGATTAGAGCGATTAAATGGACAAATAGAGTGGATAAGCCAAAATCAAGTTGATGAAAAGCCTTTTATAATTAAAAAGGTAATCTTACCCGATTTAAGAGCCTCAATTAGTGGAACAATATTCTCATTTAAACAAAAACAGAAAGTGGTAGAACAGCCAATAAAAGCTACTACTAATTGGCCTGTTAAAGACTTTTATACAGCTTCTGCTAAAGTGAGTCCCACTGCAGCTTCTATTCAACTTAACTACTCAGCTTCTCAGATATACAACGAAAGTAAAGAATTGGTTACTAACCGCTTTGATAACTACGGAAGAACTTTGGCAACTTTTACCTTAAGAGGTAATAGTACTAATAATTGGATAAAATTAGATCAAAGTATTGAAAATAGTTACACAACTAACGCTTCTTTAACTGTTGATAAACAATCTTATATTTTAAAAAATAGGACAGCTCTTTCATCAACTCCCTTAGGTATTACCTACACTTTAAATAACCAAATCTACTCGTTAGTAAAAGATCAAGGGATTGAGGAGATAAAAACTGGTTGGGATGATAATTTAGTTACTCGCCACGATATTGGAATAAAATATCCCATAAATGCAGGGCAAGTGGTAATTACCCCCTCATTTAGCTCTACACTTGATCCAATTCCTTTAAAATTGCTTCCTTCTTTGACTGTTAGTTGGAGAACACTCTCTTTTGGTTCTTCTTACTCAATAATTGAAGATGATAATAAGAAGTTAAAAGGGGATGAGTTAAAACTTAATTTTACCTATAACGACTCTAAAATAGCCAACTTAGAGTTAGAACTTGGTTATAAAGAGGGCTCTTTATCAAAATTCAAAGAGAGCTTTAGTTTAAACATAATTAAAGATTATTTTAAATTTTCTAATAGTCTAACTTACGATTTTACTAAAGAGAGTTTTGAAAATGTTGATTTTAAGGGCTCTACCAATTGGGCATCAATGGCCTTATACGCTAGTGGTCCAAAAGATGATTTTAAGTTGAACCAACTCGATACAAAAGTTTTTATCGACTCTTTTAAACTCAGTTGGTGGAAAGAGAGGATAACTTTCTCATTGAATTTAGAGGGGGGATACAATCACTCATTTATTGATAATTATGCCTCAAACTTGAATTTTAAAATTGCGACAACTTTTTCAATTGCTGAATTTTTAGATTTAAGTTTTTCTGTTAAGAGTGTTAACAGAGGCTTTTATCGTTACGACTCTTTTAAAGATGTATTTGATGATTTTATTAAATCTTTTGACTTTAGTGGGGATGGGAGAAGGTCGACACAATTTAATATGGAAGAGATTGAAATTGGCTTAGTTCACTACATGGCTGATTGGGACCTCCATTGTAAATATCACTCAGCCGTAGTATTATCGGACTCGCAATACCATTGGAGGCCAACATTTACTATTTACCTACAGTGGAAAGCTTTTGAGCAGATTAAGATTGATAAAAAGTATGAGTTGAATAACTGATATTTTTATAGGAGATGTATGAGTAGCACCATAGTATTTGACCACTTTTCACAGATGCAAAAAGTGTGTGGTGTAAATGATCGTAACTTACCTTATATTGAGCTACTGCTAAATGGAGAGCTCTTTGTACAAGGAAATAGCATCACATACAAAGATGTACCCGAAAGGGAGGGCTCAGCAGATCAACTCTTTGTCGATTTAATGATGAGACTGCGCTTTTTAGCTCAAGAGCAACAAGAAATTAGTGAAGCTGAAATTTTTATGGAATACCAACATTTAGTAAATGGGAGTGTTCCATCTAAAAAAGAAAAAGAGGAGACTCTTTTAATAAGAGTTGGTTCTAAAGTTGTCCATCCCAAAGGGCTTAGACAAAATCAGTTCGTTAAATTGATGAACAAAGAGCAATTAGTTTTTAGCATTGGACCTGCTGGAACTGGAAAAACCTTTTTAGCAATTGCCTTTGCTTTATCTGAAGTTCTTTCAGGAAGAAAACAAAAAATTGTGTTAACTCGCCCTGTAGTTGAAGCAGGGGAGTCTTTAGGATATTTACCAGGAGATCTTAATCAAAAAATAAGCCCCTATTTAAGACCTCTGTACGATGCAATGGAGTATATTATTCCACCAGCTATAATTAAAAGATTGGAAGATAATGGCTCTATTGAGACAGCCCCTTTAGCATATATGCGAGGGCGCTCCTTAAATAATGCAACAATTGTATTAGATGAGGGGCAAAACACAACTATAGAGCAAATGAAGATGTTTCTAACACGCTTAGGGGAGAACTCAACTGCAATTATCACTGGAGATATCACCCAAATTGATCTACCAAATAGGAAAACTAGTGGTTTAGTACACGCCTCTAAAATTTTAAAAGGGGTTAAAGGAATTGGGTTTGTTGAATTTCGCTCCACCGATGTAGTTCGCTCTAGAATTGTTCAAAGGATAATCGATGCATATGATAAAGAAGATCGACAATAACCAATCATTTCTATCACAATCTCTTTGGGTTAAGGGAGGGGTAATACTGTTAGCTATTGTTATAATGGCAGTGGCCCTTTTTAGTCCCACACTCCTTTCACACCAACGAAATTTACTAATTGGAAGTGTTGAAAAGCGGTATCAAGTGGGCTCCATTGCCAATGTTGATTTAAAAGCTAATGAGACATTTTACTACATTGATGAAGCTGAGACTCAAAAAAAGTTAGCAGAAGATATTAAAGCAGTCCCCCTTTATTTTAAATACTCAACTGTAGAGACTGAGGTTATGCACTCTTTAGTTGCCTCCATATTTTCAGATAACCCAATTATGGAGTTGAAAGAGGATTCTATCATTGCTCAAAGTCTACCAATTACTCAAAAAGATATCTTAAGACAACTGTTGTTTAACTTAGTTGGACGTTATAGTGCAACAGGAATCTATTTAGATGAGGAAATTGATAGATTAATAGAGCAAAACAGAGAGAAGTTTGTCTTAGTTGATAATGAAAAAATAGAACAACAGAGCATCGATGATGTTTTAACCCTCTCATATGTTTTAAACGAAGTAAAAGAGCAATTAAATAGCTACCAAGAACTTCTAAATTTTGAACACAAAGAGTTGGCCTATTCAATATTAGAAAAAACCTTAAGGGCAAATATATTTTATGATGTTGAAAGGACAACTAGGGAGCAACGCTTTGCTATTACCGATAGCACCCCTGTTAGTGTCAAAGTTGATAAAGGGCAGTATATCTTAAAAAAAGATTACGTAGTGACTAATCAAAGCTTAAAAGCTTTAAAAGCGATGAGAATTGCTGCTGCTAAATTCACTTTTAATCAAATGATTGGAAGAGCTTTGTTTGTAATTATTGTAACTGTAAATGGAATATGGGCATTCTATGTCACTTTTAGCCACTCTAAAAGGCGCTACCAATACCTCTTTTTGTTTTTAGGGGGAATCTTATTTACCCAAATAATGACCTATTTGATTTTAATATTGGTATCTAACTTTGATGTGGTTACCCTCGATCCTTTCTTACCTCTCTATTTTGTCCCAATTTTAATTACTCTAATAACTAACTTAAAACGTTCAGGGATGATTAGTGCCCTCTTATTGGCATCTTACTCAATACTTTTACCACAAGCTAATTTGAGCACACTCTTTTTTATCCTTGGGGTAGCTGCAGGTGGAATTTATTTTATTAAGTATGTCTCTAAAAGACTCGATATGATTTTCCAGTGGTTTTTTAGTTTGATTTGGGCCATTGGAATTTTATTGGTTAACCATTTATTTAACGGTTATTCACTTAATAACTTCTTACAACCAGTAGTTGCATTAATTGCCAATATTTCACTCTCTTATGCTCTAGTTTCAATACTACTGCCTTTATCAGAACTTATTTTTAACTTTCCAACTCCCTTTAGATTAAGAGAATTAGCTTACAGTGATGCCCCTATGTTGGTCCGTTTGTCTCAAGTTGCTGTTGGTACTTACAACCACTCAATTCAAGTTGCTGAATTAGCTTACAGTGGTGCATTAGCTTTAAATAGGGATGCCCTTTTATCTAGAGTGGGGGCGCTCTACCACGATATTGGAAAATCTGAAAACCCCGAATATTTTATAGAGAACCAAAGTGGTGATAACAAACATGACGATTTAAAAGCCTCTTTATCTGTTGCAGTGATTAAAAGCCACGTAACAATAGGGGCAGAGAAAGCTCGTGAAGCGCGTCTTCCAGTAGAAGTTATCGATATCTTAGTACAACACCATGGAAATGATGTAATAGCAATTTTCTTAAAAGAGGCTCAAGATCAAGCAGCAGCGGAGGGATCTACTTTAACTGTCTCTAAACAAGATTATTCGTACAACAACCCAATTCCTCAATCTCCTGAAGCTGCAATCGTAATGTTAGCAGATAGTGTGGAAGCAGCAAGTCGCTCAATAGCCAAACCATCTGCCCAAAAATATGAAAAATTGGTTAACCAAATTTTCATGGGTAAAATTGAGCGCAAACAACTTGGTGATAGTAGACTCTCAATAACAGAGCTTGATATTTTAGCCAAAGTATTTACCCAAATCTTAACAGGACGCGATCACAAAAGAATTGAGTATCCTGGACAAAGCGTAGAAGATTAACAATGAGTGTAATTGATATAAGTTATGAAATTGAAGAGCAAAAAGGGTGGGTTAGTGAAGCTTTTGTTGAAAAAGCACTGACAGCCATTACAAGGCATCTAAATTTAGAGGGTAGTGAAATTTCTTGCTCTTTTGTCTCAAATGAGACTATTCAAAACCTTAATAAAGATTATAGGAACTTAGATCAGGTAACTGATATCCTCTCATTTAATCAAAGTTGGGATGAAAATTTCAAAATAGAGTTGGAAAGCGAGCTTTTAGGTGATATCGTTATCTCTTTAGAGGCAACAAAACAAAATTGTATAGATTTTGAAGTTGACTTTAAAGAGGAATTATTGAGAGTGTTGATTCATGGTGTTTTACATTTGACAGGATTAGATCATGCCACTAACAATAATGATGAACCTATGTTGCAACAACAAGAGGAAATTCTAGTGTGGTTGCAAAAGGAGTCACTAGGTGAAATTTAGCGAGAAGTTCATAAAATGGATTTACAAAAAAGTTGTAGATTCAGAAAAACTAAACCCGGCAACAGATGTACAAGAGCGCAATAGTATGATTGATGGGATTGAGGAGCTTGGCGAAACGTTGGTTAGAGAAGTTATGGTTCCCAGAATTGATGTTGTTTTTGTTAATGACACCCTCTCTTACGATGAATTAAAAGATTTAATTGATGAAGAGGGATACTCCCGCTATCCAGTTTATACAGATACCATCGACAATGTAGTTGGAATTTTATACGTAAAAGATCTATTGAAAATTAGAGATAACTTAACAAACTTTGATGTAAAACAATTTATGAGAAAACCTTACTTTATTCCCGAATCTAAAAGATTGGATGAACTATTAAGAGAGTTTAAAAAAAGGCGTGTTCATATCGCCGTTTCAATCGACGAGTATGGGGGAGTTAGTGGGATTGTCAGCATGGAGGATATCTTAGAGGTAATTGTTGGCGATATCCAAGATGAATTTGATGATGATGAGGATGATGAAATCATTGAGATGGGACAGGGGATTTACCTTTGTGATGCCCGCTCTTCAATCGATGATGTTAATGAAAGACTTAACTTAAATCTCCCTGAAGATGATTTTGATACTTTAGGCGGATTTGTCTTTGAACAGTTTGGTAGAATCCCCCTTAACCAAGAGAAAGTTGAGTATGGTGGGGTTGATTTTATTGTTCAAGAAATTGATGGACATAAAATAAATCGGGTCAAAATAGTCATTAGACCTTTATAAATCAGCTCCCTTTATTGACTAGCACCTCATTATCTCGCTATATTATAAGTATTAGATAACTATCTATTTGGAGGATAAGTTTGATGAAAATTGCTATTAATGGCTTTGGCCGGATTGGAAGAAATGTCTTTAAAGTTGCACTTGAAGATAGTGAAATTGAGATTGTTGCTATTAATGACTTAACTAGTCCAAAAACCTTAGCCCACTTACTTAAATATGACTCTACCTACGGAGTTTATTCAAAGAGCGTTGAAGTTAAAGAAGACGCAATTGTTGTTGATGGTAAAGAGATTAAAATATTTGCCGAGCGCAACCCAGCTGATCTTCCTTGGGGAAAACTTGGTGTTGATGTAGCTATTGAGTCCACTGGTGTATTCGCTACAGCAGAGGGTCCAAGAGGTGGTTACAAAGACCACATTAAAGCAGGAGCTAAAAAAGTTATTTTAACTGTCCCTGCAAAAGATAAAATTGACCAAACAGTTGTTTTAGGTGTAAACGACGATCAAATTGACTTAAAAAATGAGGCTTTCTCAAACGCTTCTTGTACAACTAACTGTTTAGCCCCTATTGCAAAAGTTCTTAACGATAACTTTGGCATTGTTAGAGGTTTAATGACAACAGTTCACGCTTACACTAACGACCAAGTAATTTTAGACCAACCACACAGCGACCTTAGAAGAGCTCGCAGTGCTGCTGTTTCTATCATTCCAACAACCACTGGTGCTGCAAGAGCAGTTAGCCAAGTTATCCCATCATTAGAGGGAAAACTTAACGGTGGTGCCATGCGCGTTCCTGTAGTAACTGGCTCAATTGTTGACTTAACAGTTGAACTAGAAAAAGATTGTAGTGTCGAAGAGCTTAACGCTGCAATGAAAGCAGCTGCAGATGGAAAGATGAAGGGTATCTTAGAGTACACAACTGATCCAATTGTCTCAGCTGACGTTATTGGAAACTCCCACTCTTCAATTTATGACTCTGAGTTAACAATGAAGATGGGACCAAAATTCTTTAAAATTATGAGCTGGTACGACAACGAGATGGGCTATTCACATCGTGTTGTTGATTTAGCCAAGAAACTTGTTGGTTAATAATGAGTTAAAGCTTAATTCTCTAATGCGCACCTATAAAAGGGTGCGCATTAGTATGATTGAGGAGAAGCAATGAAATTAGCTACCATAAAAGATTACGATTTTAAAAACAAAAAGGTTTTAATGAGAGTTGAGTTTAACGCCCCAATCTCTAATGGGGTAGTTACTGACGATACCCGTATTGTTAGTGTCTTACCAACTATTAACTACATTTTAGAGCAACCGGGAAGTAGGTTGATAGTTATGAGTCACCTTGGGCGCCCTAAAGGAAAAAAGGATGAACGCTTCAGTTTAAAACCTGTAGCTAAAAGATTTGAAGAGCTATTGGGACGTAAAGTTACTTTAGCAGACGATGTTATTGGTGAAAGTGTTAAAAAAGCTGTCGATAATCTAAAAGCAGGGGAGGTTCTTTTATTAGAGAATACCCGCTTTTACCCACAAGAAGAATCAAATGATCTTTCATTTGCTAAAGAGTTAGCCTCTTATGGAGATGTTTATGTAAACGACGCTTTTGGAACATCCCACAGAGCTCACGCCTCAACTGAGGGGGTGAGTCACTATTTACCCACTTACGCTGGGTTTTTAGTTGAAAAAGAGCTTAAATTCTTAGCACCTCTATTAGAAAACCCAACAAAGCCTTTTGTTGCTATCATTGGGGGAGCTAAAGTTTCTAGTAAAATAACTGTATTACAATCTTTAGCTAAAAGGTGTGACACTATAGTAATTGGTGGGGCAATGGCTTACACTTTCTTGTACAGCCAAAATCATTCAATTGGTAAATCGCTGTTAGAAAAAGATTACTTAGAGACTGCCACCTCATTTTTAAAAGAGGCTGAAAGCTTAGGAGTAAAGGTAATACTTCCTGTAGATCACAGATGTGCTACCGAATTTGATGAGAATGCTGAAGTCCATTTAGTTGATAGCACAGATATCCCAGAAGATCTCATTGGAATGGACATCGGTCCAAAAACTGAAAAACTAATTACTGATGAGCTAGAAAATGCTAAATCAATAGTTTGGAATGGGCCAATGGGAGTTTTTGAGTTTGAACAATTTAGTGAAGGAACTAAAGAAGTTGCCTTAAAAGTTGCAGAGAGTTCAGCTGTGAGTGTTGTTGGTGGAGGTGATAGTGTTGCTGCAGTTAACAAGTTTAACTTAGGTGATAAAATTGATCACGTCTCTACTGGTGGTGGAGCATCCCTAGAGTTCTTAGAGGGAAAAATCTTGCCTGGTTTAAAGGCTTTGGAGAGATAATATGAGAAAAGTTTGTATTGCTGGAAACTGGAAAATGAATTATGGACCAAAAGAGGGGGCCGCTTTTGTTAAAGAGTTAGCAGAAGCTGTTAAAGGTGTAGATGTGAGAGTAGTTGTTGCTCCCCCATTTATTACAATCCCATCTGTTGTAGAGGCTGTTAAAGGAAGCAATATAGAAGTTGCAGCTCAAAACGTAAATGAAAACACTAGTGGTGCATTTACTGGTGAAGTCTCTGTTGGCATGTTAAAAGAAGCTTCAGTAAATATTGTTATCATTGGACACTCTGAAAGACGCTCAATTTATAAAGAAACTGATCAATTGATTAACTCAAAGGTAAAATTAGCTTTAGAGAACGATTTAGAGGTAATTTTATGTGTTGGTGAAACTTTAGAAGAGCGTGAAAGTGGTAACTTAGAGAAAGTTTTAGAGCGCCAAGTAGTTGAAGGACTTAAAGGAGTAACAACTGAACAAATGGGACAAGTAATAATTGCTTATGAACCAGTTTGGGCAATAGGAACTGGTAAAACAGCCACCCCCGATGATGCCAATTCAGCTCACGCTTTTATCAGAGGAAAACTTGAAAACCTCTATGGAGAAAGTGTTGCAGAAGGGACAATAATACAGTATGGTGGTTCAGTGAAACCTTCGAATGTGAAAGAGCTAATGGCTATGGAGCATATCGATGGAGCGCTTGTAGGGGGAGCTTCTTTGAATGTAGAGGATTTTTCCCCAATAGTGCGTTATAAAGAGTAAATTGGAGATCACAATGAGTGTCATCGGCATTATCCTATTGGTATTATTCATCATTGCAAGCCTACTTTTAATCTTTGTTGTAGCTATACAAAGTGAAGGTGGTACAGGTTTAGGTGGAATCTTTGGAGGGGGAAGCGACAGCGCTTTTGGTAGTCAATCAACTAACGTATTAACGAGAGTAACTACCATATTAGGAACCTCATTTTTAGTTCTTGCTATCTTGTTAGCAATCGTTAACAAATCGCATCACCGCTCCGACACCCTCTTAGATTCGGTAAAAGTTGAAGAAGTTCAACAAACAACCGAGTGGTGGGTAGACGGTTCAGCCGAATAAGAGACTCAATTATTTAAGGTGCACCTTAGTGCATTGAAAGGTCTTTTATGAGAGTATGTGTACTTTATGCCGACCAACCGTCGGCAAATATATGTAAAGAGTTGGCAGGTGCCCTTGCAAAAGGTATTGAGTCGCAAGGGCATTTTGTCGATTTAATTGAGATTGGTCAAAATAAGGGTAAAACTCTTACCACTTATGACTACATCGTCTTAGGTGCAACACCAACATCTTTTTTTAGTAAATCTTTTGATAATAAAGTGAGCACGTTCTTAAAACAGAATGGGAATGTGGGAGGCAAAAGGTCTTTTGCCTTTATCCCTAACAAGGGATTAAGAAAAACTAAAAGTTTACAAAATTTGATGATGATTATGGAAAAAGAGGGGATGTTTGTCACCTTCAGTGAAGTAATAAAAAGTGTTAGTGAAGCTAAATTAATTGGTTCGCAACTGCTGATTAAGTAATTAAGGAGTCTTGTCATGAAAAATAAATTGAGATTGGTGCTTATACTTTTAATACTACTACCATTAACAACGGTTTCAGCAGCTATTATCAGCAAAAATGTTGCCTCAGTTAATCTAATAAGAAACACAATGATTAAAGAGGCCGATTTAAATGCCCAATATGAGCTTTATCGTCAAGAAGCTATAGAAGCTGGTTCAACAGAAATCATAACTAAAAGGGATGTCTTAGAGATTATGGTAAATGATGAATTGGTCTTCCAAGGGGCAGAAAGAGATGGGTATAGAGTTTCCGATGCCCAACTCGATAGTTTAATAAATCAACAAAGAGCCTATGTTGAACAACAAGTTGGCCAAAGAATAACCGACGCCCAATTTGAACAAATTATTAGAAACTCTTATGGAGTTGGATTACAAGAATTTCGCAAATCCTTATACGAATCTTCACTAATCGATCTTTATGTTAGAGGAAAGATGGGCAGTGAGTTAGAAAATTACCCAAAGCCCACCGAACAACAAATCAACGAGTTCTTTAGAACAAATAGAAGTGCTTTTATAAATCCTGAGTTAGTTCGAATTAGCCACATCTTCATGCCTTTTGATGAGAAAGATAAAGCAGAAGTTAAAAGAGAGATGGATATGTTAGCTAGGTGGATTAAGTACGACACCTACACTTTTGAAGAGTTGGTTCCTAAATACTCTAAGGATAAAGATTCAATTAATAAAGGGGGAGATATTGGGTGGTTAAGCTACGATGATAAAGAGATGAGAGCTTACCTAGGAGAGAAATTCTTTGACGATATCTTCGCTTTAAAAGTTGGTAAACCTTCAGGTGTTTTAGAATCAAATGGGGGGTACCATATTATAAAAGTAACAATTCACACCGATCCCAAATTGTTAAGTTTAACCGATACAGTTAACCCCGACTCTAAAGTTACAGTTAAAGAGTACATTGAAAGCACCTTAGTAGATCGAGCTAAACAAGTTGCCTACTTACAAGCAATTGAAAAATTAGTTAAAGATTTAAGGCAAGAGGGGCAAGTTACAATCTTGTTAGAGGAGTAGGTGGTGAAAAGTCGTCATCATGCTCGTGAACTTGCTCTAATGACTCTCTATGCTTTCGATTTTAACAATGAACTAAGTGAAGAGACTAATTTCGTTGAGTTTCCCACCCTAAGTGTAGAGGAGGAGGCAAAACTTGATGTTGATACGAAGATGTTTGCCCGCTACTTAGTTTTAGGGACAATAGAAAACCTTAATGAAATAGATAAAATGATTTCCCACTTCTCAATTAATCGTCCATTAGAGAAAATTGACCGCATTGATCGCAATATCTTACGCCTCTCGCTATTTTCTCTTTTACATATGAAAAATATTCACAAGAATATTGTAATTACAGAGGCAGTACGCCTCTCACAAGAGTATAGTCGCCAAATGAACTACAAGTTCATCAATGGCATATTAGACTCAATAGAGAAAGAGTTAGATGATTACATTAAAGACAGCTGATCAAATAAAATACATTGAAGAGTCTTGTCGCCTCTTAGCACAACTTCACGATAACTTAGAAACTTTTATTGAAGTTGGAATGACAACATTAGAAATCGATAAGTATTGTCACGATTTTATCGTTAAAAACAACGGAAGACCTGCATTTTTAAATTACATGGGTTTCCCTGCTAGCGCTTGTGTCTCAGTCAATGAAGAGGTTATCCACGGCATTCCTAGTAACAAAGTTATTAAGAAAGGGGATTTAGTATCAGTGGACATTGGAATTGATTTGAAGGGGTACTACTCAGATGCAGCGCGAACCTACATCGCTGGAGGCTCTTCCACTAAAGAGAATGAGAAATTAGTTAAAGTTACCAGAGAGTCGCTCTATTTGGGCATAGAGGGGGCTAACAAGAAGAATGCCCGCATCCACGACATCTCACTTCCTATTTTTAAACATGCTGATAAACACAATTTTGGAGTAGTTAGAGATTATTGTGGTCATGGGGTGGGTTTAGCTATCCACGAAGATCCTCAAGTGCCCAACTACGTTAGTCCATTTAGTGCTAACCCCCGTTTAAGAGAGGGGATGGTACTAGCTATTGAGCCAATGATTAATTTAGGAACTAAAGATGTGTATGTTTTAGAAGATCAGTGGACAGTAGTTACAGCAGATGGCAAACCATCAGCTCACTGGGAACACACTGTAGCTATCACAAAAGATGGTGTGAAGATATTGACTGTTAACGATTGAATAGGTACTCTGTGGTATGAAAAAAGAGTTTATTAGTCCAGAGTTTTTAAGAGATTCAGCTTTAAAATTAGCCCACAAAATGTATAAAGAAGATAAGTTTGTCCCAGATATCATCTACGTATCATTACGTGGTGGTGCTTATATGGGAAACGTTTTTAGTGAGTACTACAAATTAGTACGATCTAAAGCTGGTGACAGACCAGTTTTTTATGCTGCAGTAGTAGCTAGATCCTATGAGAATATGAAACTTGAAAGTGAAGTTAGAATTGATGGGTGGACTTACTCTCCCGATTATTTACGCTCTGGTGATAAAATCTTAATTGTAGATGATATCTTTGATACAGGAAAAACTGTTAATGCTTTAGTAGAGGTAATGCTTTCCAAAGGAATTCCCCGTGATGATATAAAAGTGGCTGTTTTTGATTACAAAGTAGCCAACTACAAAGAGGAAGATCGCCTCCCTATTCAGCCTGATTACTACTGTAGAAAGCACGTTCTTAATTCAATAAATGATGAGACTTGGATTCACTACATGAACCACGAATTCATCGGTCTTACTAGCGATGAAATCGACTTACAGTATACCGATGATGAGGTTCGTGAAATCTTACACGAAGTAAGGTGCGATTAATTTAACTTATAAATTAGAATACCACTGTTCTCTGTCCCAACGTAGAGGTCATGATCATCTACAAGATAACTGTGTATTCTAACAGAACTTAGTTTAGCTAAGTCCTTTAAACCACTTTGATCTGCCTCACTAACAACACCAGCATCAGTTATTTTAACAAACTTGTTGCTACTATCTAATAAGTAAAGTTCATTACCATAAACAAATGTGGGGTAGGGTAGATGATCTACATTTCT
>Ga0265293_10008912_pt1 | contig 14624 bp, 16 predicted proteins | sample Munlanlewell138R_FD_192505 | JGI IMG/M metagenome (GOLD analysis project Ga0265293, IMG submission 192505) | Leachate microbial communities from a municipal landfill in Southern Ontario, Canada - Leachate well 138R | ecosystem: Engineered > Solid waste > Landfill > Unclassified | place: Canada...
ATTACATACTGTAAAGAGGAAGATTTTTGCCCTTCTTCTCAGGAATTAGCAGACTATATAAAAGATTCAAAGGGTTTTATTAAACCTATAAAAGTTAAATTATATAGTAGCGGATATTATGACATACTGGAAGGCAAAGCTAGATATCATGCGTTTAAAAAAATATCACCTTATATACCTTGTATAATCATAGGAGAGAATAGATGATTGACAAACAAGAATTATATAGATCAGAGAGAGAAGATCAAATTCGTCAAAGTTTTGTAAGGGATGTTTTTAAACAATGTCCTATACCTGAGGATGATTTACTTCAAAATTTAGGATTATTTTTATCTTCAAAGAATCTCTCTAGAATCTTATTTATGAATCATATTTATAAGTTACAACTAGAGACACACGGCGTTATTATGGAGTTTGGTACACGATGGGGGCAAAATCTCTCTATATTCGCAGCACTAAGAGGAATTTACGAACCTTTTAATAGAATGAGAAAGATTATTGGTTTTGATACTTTTACAGGTTTCCCTTCTCTTTCAGATAATGATAATACAAATTGTGATATTATGAAAGTGGGGGGATTAGCATGCTCACCTAATTACGAAGAGTATTTAGATAAAATAATGAAATATCAGGAAGATGATAATCCTTTATCACATATTAAAAAATATGAAATAAGAAAAGGTGATGCAACAGAAGAAATAACAAAATATTTAAAGGAAAATCCTGAAACAATTGTATCTTTGGCATTCTTTGATTTTGATATTTACGAACCTACAAAAGCTTGTTTAGAAGCGTTGGTACCATGTCTTCCTCACGGAGCAATTTTAGCGTTTGATGAATTATGTGATCACGATTCCCCTGGAGAAACAAAAGCATTGGAAGATGTTTTTGGAATAAATAATATTAAGTTAAAACGATTACCATTTGTTTCAAGAGTTTCTTATATGGTATTTGAGGGATATTAAAAAAAATGTTAACAAAAGAAATAAAAGAATTTTTTAAAGATAAAAAAGTTCTTATCACAGGAGGTACAGGCTTAGTAGGAAGGCAATTATTAAAATTGTTAGTACCTATTAGTAAAGAAGTGCATTCTATCTCATTAGATGATATTCAACCAGAAGAAGGTGTTCATTACAGGAAAGGTAATTTATTATGCCCTTACTTTACTGATGATATGATAGAAGGAAAGGATGTTGTCTTTTCTTGTATAGGTATAAAAGGTAATCCAAAAGTAACTAGTGAAAAAGCTTTAACAATATTTGAAAATTTCTTACTCTTTAATACCAATATCTTAAAAGCTTGTAGAAGAAACAATGTTTTGAGAACTGTATATGTTAGTACTATTGGAGCATATTCTCCTAATGATGTCTTATCTGAGGAAGATATTTGCAAAGGAGAACCCATGGATCGTTATGCAGGTTGGGCTAAAAGAATGGGGGAATTGTGGATTGAAGCATATAAGAAAGAGTATAACTTAAAAAATTTTATAGCAGTAAGACCTTCTAATATTTACGGTCCTGGTGATAATTTTGATCCAGATAATGCGATGGTCATACCGTCCCTAATACATAAAATTAGACAATATCATATTAACCAAACTACTGTGGAAGTTTGGGGAAATGGTACACCCGAAAGAGATTTTGTATATAGTGAAGATGTGGCTCGTGGAATGATACAGGCAGCATTTTTTATACCAGATATCCCTTCAGAAATACATTATTTAAATTTAGGATCAGGATATGGTACAAGCATACATACTTTGGTAGATACATTATATGAATTAGTTGGGGGTTTTTCTTATAAATATTTGATTGATAAACCTTCGGGTGTACCCAAACGCATATTAAATATTGCATTAGCAAGAGAATTAATAAACTATAACTCTACTACATCTCTTTGGGAAGGGTTGCAAAAAACCTGGGAGTGGTACACTCAAAATGAAAAAGAATATTTAAATAGAAAGAATTATTTTAATGAAAATAGTTGATGCGGAATTAGCAGGCGTAAAGATAATTTATCCAAATAACGACTTTATAGATTATAGAGGAATTTATAAAGAAATATATAATGAAAAATTATATGAAGGATTAGGAGTAAAATTTGTACAGGATGATATCTCCATTTCTAAAAAAGGTACGCTAAGGGGATTGCACGGAGATCAAGGTACTTATAAATTAATCTCTTGTCTTAGTGGGGCTTTTGAGTTGGGTATTATAAATTGTGATAAAGATAGTAAGGAATTTGGAAAAACAGAAAAGTTTTATCTTGATGGGAGTGTTACAAATAATATTCAAGTTTTAATTCCTCCTAAATTTGCTAATGGTCATTTAGTTTTAGAAGATCATACAATATTCCATTATAAACAATCTACTTATTACGGAGATTATCCTCAATTTACAGTAAAATGGGATATTATGTCATGGAGAGAACAACATCCTATTTTATCTTTACGAGATCAGATAGGACCATTCATGGAGATTAAATGAAACAAAGAAAGTATCTACCTACCTTAGCTTTTTTAATTGATAGATTATCAATTGTTACCTTAAAGTCTATAAAGATTCCTGAACATAAGGAAGAATATGAGAAGGAAGCTAATAATATTATGGAAGACTTAAAAACTTTATGCGAAAAGCAAAAAATTAATGATTTTGGACTACTTATTAGAGCCGTTCAAGCTAACGCTATAATTAACGAGATGATTTGGAGTAATGAATCCGGTGCACGAAGTGGAAAAAAACAAGATTTAAAAAAATTAAAACTCACACATTCTATGAATAGAATTAGAAATCATTCCATGAATGTAATTAGTGTTATTTTCGGGGAAAGACAAGATTTAAAATTAGATTATATGGATTCCGAAGTAACTAAAGAGTTCGGATACGATTTTGAAAAAATTCCTTAATTTTATAAATTAAGGTCACTAAAAATTTTAAGATGTTTCAAATGAGAAGATGTCGATTTATGGGTGTAAAAATGGTGGCATCTTTAAATGACGGCAAGCAATTATTTTTATAGTCCTACTTTTCAGAATTATACAAAAGTTTTAAGCTCTGAAGATTATTCTCCTTTAACAGTAGAAAAAGAAAAAGAACTTTTAGCACAATATGCAAATGGTTCTAAGGAAGCATTTGATAAAATAGTCAAAGCCTACTTACGATTTGTAGTATTTTTAATAAAAGGTTATAAAATCCCTTATAATTTAGATATAATGGATGTTGTTCAGGAGGGGAATTTGGGATTTATTATTGGTCTTTCCAAATTTGATTCTACTCGTTATGATTGTAGAGTATCTACTTATTGTAAATTTTGGGTTAAGTTTTTTATTAATAAAGCGCTAACAGCTAATGCCAAAGTAGAGAACGTGTTTGATAGTATTAATGAGGATGAAAGCATAGAAGAAAGGATAGTAGCAGACGATGAAATTAAATTAAGAGAAAAAATATATGAAGATATTACAACTTATGGGTTAAACAAATTAAATGCAAGAGAACAGTTTATAATCAAAGCCTATTATGGATTAGAAACCCCATTTATTCCCAAAACCCTACAAGAAATAGCAAGTATTTGTCATATTGATATTGAAAGAATAAGACAACTAAAAGTAACAGCATTAGAAAAATTAAACAAAGAAATGATTTCAAGATTAGCGCATGATTAAATGAATTTAGAAGATATTTCTCAAATAATAATTTTAATTTTAGCACCCATCGCAATATGGCTCGTATCTCGATTAGAAGAATGGAAAAAATATGGTTATATAATAGGGCTTTCCTCCTAACCTTTTTGGTTTTATTCTTTTTATGTTAATGAACAGTGGGGAATGTTTATCGTTACTATTTTTTATACATATAGTTGGATTCAAGGGGTAAATAATTACTTATTGAAACCTAAACGAAATTTAAAAGGAGTTAAAAAACTTTGAAGATAGATAGAGTTTATACAAAAAAGGACTTGGGTCCTTTTAATAATATTAAATTTGAAGTTAGAAAATCTAAAATAACAGAACCTAATGGAAAAGTTATTTTTGAGATGGATAATGTAGAAGTACCAGCACATTGGTCTCAAATAGCTACTGATGTATTAGCTCAAAAATATTTTAGAAAAGCAGGAGTACCTTCTTCTACAGAAGCACGTCTTCCAGAAGATGATGATAGATTTAAAATGCCTTTATGGCTTAGAAGATCTTTTCCTGCAAAAAATGCTACTTTTGGTTCTGAAAAATCCGCTAAACAAGTATTTCATAGATTAGCAGGATGTTGGACATATTGGGGATGGAAAGAAAAATATTTTGATACAGAAGAAGATGCAAGAACTTTTTATGATGAATTAATGTATATGTTAGCTATGCAAATTTTTGCACCTAATTCTCCTCAATGGTTTAATACAGGGTTGAATTGGGCTTATGGTATTACAGGTCCCCCTCAAGGTCATTATTATTTTGATAAAGAAAAAAATGAGGTAGTTGAATCTAGGGATGCTTATTCTAGGCCTCAACCACATGCCTGTTTCATCCAGAAAATTGAAGATCATTTAGTAGAAAAAAATGGTATAATGCACACATGGTGGAAAGAAGCACGATTATTTAAACAAGGATCCGGATCTGGATTAAATTTTTCTGAGTTAAGAGGAACAAAAGAACCGCTAGATGGAGGAGGAGTATCTTCAGGATTAATGTCTTGGTTAAAAATAGGGGATGTTGCAGCAGGATCTATTAAATCCGGGGGAACTACAAGAAGAGCTGCTACTATGAGAATAGTAGATATCGATCATCCTGATATTGAAGATTTTATTGATTGGAAGGTTAAAGAAGAAGAAAAAGTTGCAGCTTTAATAACAGGTTCTAAAATAAATAAACATTTCCTACAACAAATCATAGATACGCATCAAGAAAATTATAGGGGCATATTGGATGATGGAATTAAGGATGCTACAAGAAATGGATTAATTGCGGAAGCCCGTCAAGTAGGTGTGCCAGAGAGATATATACAAAAAGCCATCCAACTAGCAAAACAAGGTGTAAAAGAATGGCCTTTAGAAGAGTTTAATAATGATTGGCAAGGGGAAGCATATAGGACAGTCTCCGGTCAAAATTCTAATAATTCTGTTTCTATAACAAATGCCTTTATGCAAGCAGTAGAAGAAGATACGGAATGGGATTTGGTTTGGAGAACCGAGAAACAAAATATAGAGGATGGTAAAAGAAGACATCCTGATTCTATCAAAACAGTAGAAGCTAAAGAACTTTGGGATAAAATTTGTTATTCCGCTTGGTCTTGTGCAGACCCAGGATTGTTTTTTTATGATACCGTGAATGATTGGAATACAGTAGTTAAGGACGGCAACATCAGAGGTGCTAATCCTTGCTCAGAGTATATTTTCTTAGATGATACAGCATGTAATTTAGCATCTATAAATTTAGTTAAGTATTTTACTAATGGAAGATTTGATTATAGAAGATATGTTAGGGATTCTCGGTTATTAGGAATAGTATTAGATATAAGTGTTCAAATGGCGCAATTTCCATCTTATGAGATAGCACTCAATAGTTATAAATATAGACCTTTAGGATTAGGCTATGCTAATTTGGGGGCATTATTAATGAGAATGGCAATTCCTTATGATTCTTCCGACGCACTTAGATTGACATCTGCTTTGACAGCACTTATGCATTTGGCCATATACAGAGTTTCTATAGATATGGCTAAAGAATTATCTCCTTTTCCTAGATATGAAGAGAATAAAGAAAGTATGTTAAGAGTTATTACTAAACATATAAAACATGCAAGAGAAATTTTTTTAACAGAAGAAGAGAAGCAGTTCCTTCTTGTTTTATGCCATGATGTTTTGTCATTAGGATCCAAATACGGGTTTAGAAATGCCTATGTTACAAATATAGCACCAACAGGTACTATTGGGCTTGTAATGGATTGTGATACAACAGGAATTGAACCTGATTATGCTTTGATTAAGTTTAAAAAGTTAGCGGGAGGAGGGGTTTTTAAAATAATAAATCAATCCGTTGCACCAGCTTTAAAAAACTTGGGATATAAGGAAGATGAAATAGAAAGAATAGAAAAGTATTTAATAGAACACAATACGATAAAAGGTGCACCTCATTTAAAAGAAGAATATTATAATATTTTCGAATGCGCAAATGAAATTAATTATAACGCACATATAAATATCATGGCAGCAGCCTCCCCGTTTCTTTCTGGTTCTATATCAAAAACAATTAATATGCCCAATGATGCTACCATAGAAGATGTATCAAAAGCATACATGAAAGCGTGGAGATTAGGAATAAAAGCAATAGCGTTATATAGAGACGGGTCTAAACTTTCTCAACCTTTAGAAACGTTTAAAACAGAAAAAAACCAAAAATTAGATGTCAAAACAGAATTAATAAAAGACATACAAATGGAAGTAGATAAGGAGATGTTAAATCCTCAAAAGGATGTAGAAGATAAATTTTTTATGGCAGCAGTTGATTCTGTGAAATCACGAAAAAGATTACCTAATAAAAGAATTGGATACACGCAAAAAGCAAAAATAGCAGGACAATCTTTGTATATAAGAACAGGTGAATATATAGATGGCAGTTTAGGAGAAATATTCATTGATATACATAGAGAAGGAGCTACTCTAAGAAGCTTGCTTAATTGCTTTTCTATAGCGGTATCTTTAGGATTACAACACGGTGTTCCTTTAGAAGAATTTGTGGATGCTTTTACCTTTACTAAATTTGAACCAAGTGGCCCCGTACAAGGACATGATAGAATAAAAATGACGAATTCTATTATAGATTATATTTTTAGAGATCTTGCTATCAGTTATTTAAAAAGGGAAGATCTAGCGCATGTATCTGTAGACGAACATCAAGGACAGCTTCAAAAACAATTAGATATGGCTAAAAAAGATATAGAGAATTGGCCAAACTGGATGAAAAAAGACTCAGATAGATTTGGACCAAAAGAAAAAACTATAAATGAAGTATTAACAGACGCTAATATATTATCAAAAGGTTACACTGGGGATGTTTGTCAAGAGTGCCATAATGTTACGATGGTTAGAAATGGTACATGTTTAAAATGTATGTCATGTGGATCTACTACGGGGTGTTCCTAAAATGGTATATGTAGATGATATGAATTGCCTATATGGTAGAATGATAATGTGTCATCTTTTCGCTGACACAATAGAAGAATTACATAAAATAGCGGATAAAATACAAGTTAATAGAAAGTGGTTTCAAACAAAAAATAAAAAGTTTCCCCATTACGATATTTGTTTATCCAAAAAGAAATTGGCAATTCAAGAGGGAGCAGTGGAAGTACGATACAGGGATATACCAAAACTATCTAAAAAAATTCAAAATTTATGTTAAAATTAGAATCACAAATTCAGAATTATAAACTTCCTTTAATTATACCAAAGAGAAATAAAGGGGATAATGAAGTATTAGGTTTTATTTCTCTTAAATCTAAGGATTTACAGGATCCAGAAGATTTTATACAATATATTATTCCTATTTCAAAAAACGTAATAACTCCTTCTACACTCGAAGAACTGACACAAAAAATTTGCGATAGCCTTAATATACGCAATATTGTTATAGATATAGCTTTTCAATTTCATTTAGATAGAACTTCTCCTAAGTACTTTTTATCTTCTTACGAACTTAAATGTTTTTATAGAACTTCCGTAGAAGATGGTCTTTTTAAGGTTTTTAAAGGAATAGAGCTTCCCGTTAGAGTAAAGAATATCATACCCCTACAAGGAAAATTGTTATTTTATATTGAGGAGCCAAAAACTTTATTTTTCGAAGATTTGTTAGATCATATCCAAAAATTTACAGGTATCAAACTCTATCCTAAAATATCTTTTGATGAAACAGAAGATTTAAAGATTCTTATAGATGATGGTAAAACTTCTAAAGAGTATTTAAACGTTCTTTCTACATCATCTAGTATTAAGGATTTAGGTAAGGGTGGATATGTAATGGTAGAAGAATCAGATATTTATTTTAGCTATACAGTAAAGCGTTCTATCTTGTGGGAAAACGAGGATGTTAGAAAGATAATAAAAGGACACAAATCCGATATAGAATGGGAGGAAGAATTTTGTGATAAACTAAGTAAAGAAATTATTGGAGATTTGGCACTATCTTCTGGTTATTATCTTGATGTTTTGTTTATTATAAAAGACGAAATTAATGAATGGAAACACTTTTCTGAAACTCCTCAAGAAAGTATAAGAAATCACGGAAATTTAGTTTATAAGATGTTAAAAAATAAAACTAAAAAAAGATTAAGAAAGGAAATAGCAGATTGGTCGAAAGTAGCTTAAAAAACAATCCTCCAAAACTTCCTCAAAAAGATGAGTTTCTCTTAAGCGGGGATGGAATCTTTTTTACCTTACAAGGAGAAGGCCCTTCTGTAGGAAAGCCCGCTACTTTTATAAGATTACATATGTGTAATTTAGAGTGTGTTTTTGAAAATGGCGAAATTTGTGATGCTGCATATACATGGAAAAAAGATTCTCGAGAGTACTGGACAGAACATAGAAGAATTTCTTTTGAAGACTTGTATAAGGAAATTACAAAACTTTATCCAAGAAGGCTCATTTTTACAGGAGGAGAACCTTTATTACAACAACATTTGATAAAAGAATTTCTTAGTAGATATCCCCATTTTCAAGTTGAAATAGAGACCAACGGGTCGTTACCATTAGATAACTATTTTTATAAAATACATTATCAAATTAATTGTTCCCCAAAACTTTCTTCATCAGGAAATACTAAAAAAACTATCTACCCCTCTTTTTTAAAAAAAATCAATTCTCATCAAAATTCAAATTTTAAATTCGTAGTTACTTCCTTAAAAGATTTTGATGAGATAGATGCAGTATGTAGAGAAGTAGACATCCCCCCAAGAAAAGTTTGGATAATGCCAGAGGGCACATCTCCCACAGAATTAATTAAGAAAATGCAAGATTTTGTAGAAGAGGTAAAAAGAAGGCATTGGAATTTAACACCTAGATTGCAATGTTTAATTTGGGGGAATAAAAGAGGTGTGTAGAATGAAATGTTGGATATTTTTATAGAAAGTAAATGGTATCTGAAGAATTCTTACAACAAATTTTTAGCGAAGTAGAGTTTAGAATCAAATCTAATATTGAACCGGGTAAAGCGACTTTTTCTGATATAAAACAAACTTTTGTACAAGTGCTTCAGGATTTGCAATTTATAATTTTACCACAACAAATATCTATTTCATCAGAATTTATAACGGATTTCCAAAGAATAGTTTCCCAAAATGTTGCACAGGATATAGATGAATCTGATGTTTATGGGGAGCAATTGTTAAAGCAACTCCTACATGAGGGTTGGCTGGTCGTTAAAAAATCGTAATAAAAAATTTACATAAAAAGTTTTGGTAGTTTTTGGATATTTCAATTCAGTTTACTCCTATACGATCGCAAATAACAACTTCTTTACCTGATGATTTACATTTAGGTTTATACGAGCTTTTGAGTTATAAGCAAGAAGGTTATTATTTCTCTCCTAAGTTTCAAAACAGAACATGGGATGGTGTAACCAGAATGTATAGCTTAAAGACACAATCTTTCAGATCTGGTTTTTTATTAAAGGTAGCTGACTATCTTTATAGTCAAGGACATTCTGTTTCGATAATAGATTATCCTCCCCCTCTTAGCTTCGAGCAACATTCTCAAAATTATAAATTAAGAGACTATCAAAAACGCTTAGTAAATGCAATTCATTTGTATAGATATGGTGTTATTGTTGCACCCCCTAGAAGTGGAAAAACATTAATTTCCGCATCCGTATTTGATTCAGTTAGAACATTTCCTTCAATATTTTATTGTAGATCTATTGATTTGGCTATCCAAACTAAGAATAGATTTAAAGAATATTTAGGGGATTTGTATTCCATAGGAATGGTAGGGGATGGTAACTGGGAGTTAGGTGATATAACTATTTGCACAATTCAAAGTGCTTACTCCGCATACAATCAAAAATTTGAAGAAAAGACTAATTATAAAGAGCAAGAGGTTCAAAATAAAGAAGAATTAAAAAAGTTAATTGAAAATGCAAAAGTTATATTTTTTGATGAGGTACATGAAATACAAGGTAAGAGCAGTAGATTCATTTTAGGAAAATCAAAAGGTCCTATTATTAAAATAGGATTAACTGCTACACCAGAAGAAGGATCAGAAGAAGATATAAGATTAGAAGAAAATATAGGCCCCGTTATTTATAAAATAGGATATTCTGAATTAATAAAAGAAGGGTTTTTACTAAAACCTATTATTTATATGTACAAGTTACCAAAATTAACTTTGGAAGGAAATTATTTACAAATTTATAAGAAGGCTGTTACAGAAAATCAATTTTTAAATTACCTTGTTAAGAAATTAACAACTACACTAAACAACGCGGGGCATTCAGTAGTTGTACAAACGGAATATAGAAACCACACAGAGAAGTTAGCTAAATTTTTAGGAGTTCCTTATTTGATGGGTAATGAATCTGGAGATAAACGTGCAAAGATACTCGATGAGTTAAGAGAAAAGAAAATAATGTGTTTGGTGTCTACTGTTATAGAACAAGGAATAGATGTACCTTCTTTAAATTATTCTATAAATCTTTGTGGACAAAAAAGTCAAATTGCTACAATTCAAAGGATGAGGTCATTAACTGCTTCGGAGGGGAAAACTGTTTGCGGGGTTATTGATTTCTTGCACCAATGTGATTATTTAAGAACGCATAGCAATAAAAGATTAAAAGTATATAAATCTGAACCAGAATTTGAAGTACATATAAGAGACGTGAGTAAAAAGACAATTCAAGATTATATTAATGCCTGAAATAACAATAAAAGTAAAAAAAGAGAAATCAGTAGATAAATGGTCTACTAAAGATTTTTTAATTTATTTCTCCCGTAAGTTAAATGAATCTACCGGAAATTATTTAGAAATACCTAAGGAAGCTTGGGCAGGGTTTACTAGTAGAATGAAGAATTTTATAAAAGGGGAGAGGTTAACTAATATAGAATATAAGAGATTTATTGATGATGTTTTTATAGAATTTTCTAAGATGAAATACGAAGTTACATTCGGTTGTATAGTGTCAAAGAGGGTCTTATATTTAATAAGAAACTTGAAGGGTTTGACGGTATTTACCAATGACGATTTTAAAGAACTAAAGAAAGAATTAAATCAAGAATCCTTCTTAAATAATCTCCAATTAAATCTAAACGCAGATTAAATTTTAATCCAAAAGTTACTTTGTACGGCCTAAAAAACTTTTTCATAGATAAGAATGATGTTGAAGAATTAAAAAATTCTATTATAGGAATTGCTTGTAAAAATTCTTGTAACAAGACTGGTGTTATTCTATCAGAGAATGTTTTCTTAGATTGCAGTTGTCAAAAAGAGTTTCAAAATAAAGTTAAACTATTAATAGCAAATATACCAAAAAAGTACTGGGATTTTGATTTAAGATATCTAACAGAAGAGTTTGTCAAAGAAAATAAGAATAGTTTATTAATAATTCAGCAATTTCGAGATAAGATTGATGTGGCAGTAAAAGATGGTATAGGTTTATATGTGCAAGGGGATGTTGGTCTTGCTAAAAGCGCACTTTCATCATATTTGTTAAAATATGCTATAAGAAAAGATGTGGTAGCATATAGTGTTAGAATGTCTCAATTGACTAAGTTAATATTTGATTCTTTGAAAGAGCCTGAATCTAAAATGCAAATGGAGTGGATAAAAAAAGAAGTGCAACTTTTATTAATAGATGAAATTGAAAAAGATTACAAATTAAATGATTTGAGCCAATTTGCAGCAATTCAAGCTAATGATTTTTTTGGAATGTTATATGAAAAAAAGAAATCATTAATTGTAACTTCTAATGTTTCAAAAGAGGGGCTAAGACAAAGCCATCCAGCCAATATTGTAGATAGATTGGAAGAGTTAATAGACGTTGTGTTTACAGGTAATAGTTATAGAAGACAAGATCAAGCACTAAAAAAATTATTTGAATAATGTCGATAGTAAAATTTGAAGATATAGATACTGAAAGATACTACATAGCCTCTTGTTTGGAGGGGCCTGATTATTGGAAGGCCATTCCAGAATCTTGGTTGCATCACGACATAACTAAGTTAACATATTTAGAGTTGAAGAAATTTTTAGAACCCCCATATTCTTCCTATCCTTCTCGAGACTTAGCGTTGGAAAAGTGTGAAAATGTAGATGTTAAATTATTTATCGCTGAACTCTCTTCTATTAAAGTAGATAAAAGTTTGTCTCATGCTAAAGTTTATGATTTATACCAAATGTACGCTAATAGAAAATTATACGATTTAGCAAAAAATATGCTTAATGAATTAACTGGCGTAGGAAAAGCAGAAGAATTAGTACGAAAAAAAATTACAGAATTATCGGAATTAGTTAATCCTTTTGAAGTAGGACTGCGTCAAAGAAGGTTTATTTATGATGATGCTACTTCTAGGTGGGAAAAATATAGAGAAAGAGAAAGAAATCCTATTCAACCCGATGTAATCCCGTACAATATAGAGGAATTTGATAAATATACAAATGGTGGATTGCGAAAAAGTCATATTATATGTTTTTTTGCTGGATCAGGAGGTTATAAAACCAAGCTTAAGGCAAATTTAGCCTATAATTTTTCTTTTTTGAATAAGAAAGATGTAATGGTTATTACGCTAGAAGTACCCATAGAAGACTATTCTGTTGTAATAGACAGCAGACACGCTTTGTTAGATTTTAACGAAATTCAAAGAGGTGGGTTAGGAATTCATAAAGAGCAATATAGAAAAGCACTAATAGACATATATAAATCTAAACCCAGTTTATATATGGTAGATATTCCAGGAGAAGCTACTTCTATGGATATCGCAGCGGAAGCAGAAATTTATTATGCGAAGTTTGGAAAATATCCTGATGTTGTATAGTAGACTACGCTAATGAAATGTCTTGTGTAAAACCCTATAATAATTCCGGTGAAAAGTTTAAAAATTTAGGAGTGGAGATACGACAAATAACTAGATCCTATGGATTTGGTTTTGTAACAAGCTTTCAAGAAAATAGAGAAGGAAAAAAAATAAAGGATAAAACTAAAGTAGGTACAGAACATATGTCGGAGTCTCATTATTTCCAAAACGTTTGTCACGTAGTGGCATATCTTTATCAGGATGAGGAGGGAGTAGATGCAGCAAGTAATCAGTTACACGTTTCTTTTAAGAAAAATAGATATGGAGAAAAGCATGTTAACTTTTCTGTATTTGCTAATGCTCCCTATAATTACATAGGGGATAGAAAAATTCATATAATTTCTCCTAGTGTTTCTCCATTTACTCCTCCTGCTGAGCAGCAAAATAATCAACAATTTGTGAAAAATTAAGATGTTTACGATTGATGTTCGTCAGATCTTAGATCATTATAATATTTCTTATACAGAGAAAAAAAATTCTGATGAACTATATATATTATGTCCCTTTCATAACGATCACAACTTTGGCAGCGCTCTATTTAACGAAACCACTACAGAATGGAATTGCTTTAGTTGTAAAGTAGGTGGAAATGCTTATAAATTCGTAATGTTATTGGAAAATTGTGAGTTCAAGGATGCTAAAAAACTTATTGAATCTAATTTTAATGATAATACATACGATTTAAAAAGACTCGAATCACAATTTCAAAGAGCAGAAAAGAGACTTCAAAATACTTCGAAGGATTCTAAAACCTCAGTTGTAATAGTACATAAATTTCTAGATGCTTTTATTTATAGAAAATACTCACCACAATTTTATAATAAATGGTACAAAGTGTGTGTTTATTTAATGCATAACAAACAAGATGATAAACAAAATCTTCAATTTTACACTTCATTTTTTTCAGAACTTAATAATCAGGAGAATCTTACATGAGTAGTACGCAATCCTTGCCAGATCTTCAAAATTCCGAAGATATAAGAGGCATAGAAATAGATAGAGTTGGTATAACTAACGTTTTATTTCCTATTAAAATAAAAAGAAAACCTATTGAAGGTAAAGAACCTAAATATGATGAAGTATCTGCAGATGTAAAACTTTTTGTGGGGTTGCCCCATAATTACAAAGGTGTTAATATGAGTAGGTTTATGGAATGCCTCACAGAATTTTCTCATAGAACTATATCTCTTAATTCAATGCCGGATTTGTTAAAATTACTTCAAGAAAAATTAAAATCAAAAGATGCATATGCCAGAGTAGAATTTGATTACTTTATAGATAAAGCAGCACCTGTTTCTAAAAAAGTAGCGCCTATGGCTTATCGTTGTGCATTTACGGGATTAAAAAGAAACGGCACAACAGATTTTGTTTTAGAAGTAAATGTAATTGCCGCATCTCTTTGTCCATGCTCTAGAGGAATGAGTTTGCTTGAGCAATTAGATCACGGGGAATTAAACGAAAATGGTATTGATGTTTTTAAAACTTTAGATATCAAAGAAAGTAAGGCATATGATTACATAAAAAATAAAGTTGGAATGGGGGCACATAATCAAAGATCTCAAATCAGAGTACAGGTAATTA
>Ga0265293_10008913_pt1 | contig 14624 bp, 13 predicted proteins | sample Munlanlewell138R_FD_192505 | JGI IMG/M metagenome (GOLD analysis project Ga0265293, IMG submission 192505) | Leachate microbial communities from a municipal landfill in Southern Ontario, Canada - Leachate well 138R | ecosystem: Engineered > Solid waste > Landfill > Unclassified | place: Canada...
GGCTTGAGCAGAAACCAAACAAAAGTTTGCCAGCAAAAAAAAGCTGGTGAAGAAAACAAGTACAGCTTTAAAAGTATTTTTGACAAAAGAAAGCATATGCTTATTTTAACAACTCTTTTGCTAAATATATTCCTGTATAAGAACCTTTATTCTTTGCCACCTGTTCTGGAGTACCGACCGTTACAACTTTACCACCAGCCTCCCCTCCTTCAGGACCCAAGTCAATAATCCAGTCAGCATTTTTAATAATGTCTAGATTATGCTCGATCACGATCACACTATTACCTTGAATCACCAGTTGATGTAACACATTGAGTAGTTTTTGCACGTCAGCAAAATGCAACCCGGTGGTTGGTTCATCCAGCAAGTAAACAATATGATTCAGGCGGTTGATTGTGAGTTCTTTAGAGATCTTAACCCGTTGAGCCTCACCCCCACTTAATGTTGGTGCTGGCTGACCTAGTTTTAAGTAGCCCAACCCAACCTCGATCAAGGTTTTAAGCTTTTCTCTCAAGGTGCTATGGTTTTGAAAAAATTGATAGGCTTCATCAACCGTCATATCTAGCACTTGTGAGATATTCTTATCTTGATATTTCACTTGTAAAGTTTCTTGATTGTATCGCTGACCGTGACAGACATCACATTTAACATAAACATCAGCTAAAAACTGCATCTCGATCCTTACTTGACCATCACCCTGACAGGCCTCACAACGTCCGCCTTTCACATTAAAACTAAACCTGCCTGGTTTATAGCCACGAATCTTGGCTTCTTGAGTGTTAGCAAAAATCTCTCTAATATAATCAAAAATCTTGGTGTAGGTAGCTGGGTTGGAGCGTGGAGTTTTACCGATCGGAGTTTGATCTATCAACTTCACTTGCTTGATATCTTGAGAAATCTCAATCAAGTCAATCTCACCTGCTTTTTCTTGACTGTGTCTACCTAACTGTTTTAATAAATGCTGATACAGCGTATCGTGCATCAAGGTGGATTTGCCTGAACCAGATACACCAGTGATGCAGGTTAACTTGTTTAAGGGAAACTTTACATCAATTGATTTTAAGTTATGATGACGCGCGCCTTTAATAGAGATACCATTGTTAAACTTGTTGTTAAGTAGTTGTTGTTGTCTGGTCACCTTTTTTTTGCCTGATAGATATTGGCCAGTTAAGGTTGTTGTTTTTTGAATCTCTTGTGGTGAGCCTTGTGCCACGATCAGTCCGCCTTGCAGTCCAGCTTTTGGTCCAAAGTCGATCACTTCATCAGCAGAGATTATGACATCATGGTCGTGCTCAACCACCACGACCGAGTTGCCCTGATCCCGAAGATTTTTTAAGGTCGTGATTAGTTGTTGGTTATCCCGCTGATGCAAACCAATTGTGGGTTCGTCCAAGATGTATAAAACACCGGTCAAGCCAGTGCCAATCTGAGACGCCAAACGAATTCTTTGTGCCTCACCTCCAGCTAAAGAACCAGCCTCGCGGTTTAAGGTTAAATAATTTAAGCCCACTGAGGATAAAAATTTTAAGCGAGTGATGATCTCTTTTAAGATAGCTTCCGCAATAGCCATCTCTTTGGTATTAAGGATTTTTTTATCCTGGAGATGCTGATGCCATGCTAAACAATCATGAATGGTTAAAGCAGTCACTTGGGCAATATTAAAACTGTTAACGGTCACTGACAAGGCTTTAGGTTTTAATCTCGCCCCTTTACATGCTGGGCAAGTAACTTTTTTTTGATACTTCTCGATTTCATGACGAATAAACTCACTGTAGGTTTCTTCATAACGTCGCTCTAGATTAGTGATGAAACCTTCCCATTCTTTATAAATAGTGACCTCTTTACCAAACCGGTTTTGGCCTGTGACTTGATAAACCTTATTATTACCCTCTAATAACAAGGTTTGGACTTTTTGCGGTAGTTGATTAAACGGAACTTGACGATAAGGAGAGTTATCACTGTTATGTGTTTGATTCTCAAGAGTTTGTTTAAGCTCGACCCCCTCCAACTCTTGCTCAACAACCGTTTTTACAGTGCGACTGAACCAACTATCTTGACCAAGCATGCGAGAAAAAGGAATGATAGCGCCCTCGCTTAAGGTTAATTCTGGAGCCAAGATTTTTTCCGGATCAACCTCTAAAATCGAACCCAAGCCATTGCAAGTATCACAGGCTCCTTCAGGCGAGTTAAAGGAAAACAGGCTTGGCTCTAACTCCTTGAGAGAGATGCCACAATCGCTACATGCCAAGTGTTCGCTAAAGAGATGATCTTCAAACTCGGTGGGTTTATCTGGGAAATTAAAACCCTTATCTTGGATAAAACTAACAATTGCTAAACCGTCTGCTAGTTTCAAGGATTGTTCAATAGACTGGCTTAGGCGAGTGTTCAAGTTATTTTTTTCTTGTTGGTCTGTTAACTGCGTTTTTGCTACAGTCAGACGATCAATCACGACCTCAATATTATGTTTATTGGTTTTAATTAGGGTTAGGTCTGCGTCAAGATCATAAACACGACTATCAATGCGTAGGCGAGTATAGCCTTGGCTTTGTAATGATTTAAACAGGTCAACAAACTGACCTTTGCGATTTCTTACCACTGGAGCGAGAATCATTAAACGGGCAGGAGATGTGGCTGTTTTAGTTTTGAGTTGGTCAATCACTTGATTAATAATTTGATCAATACTTTGGGTGGAGATCTCCTGTCCACATTCTGGACAGTGAGGGTGTCCAATTCTAGCAAACAACAGTCTTAAATAATCGTAAATTTCAGTGATGGTCCCAACCGTGGATCGAGGATTATGTGAAGTGGTTTTTTGATCAATCGAGATGGCTGGGGATAAGCCCTCGATTTGATCTACGTCTGGTTTGTCCATTAAACCTAAAAACTGGCGAGCATAAGAGCTGAGTGACTCAACATAGCGACGCTGGCCCTCGGCATATAAAGTATCAAAAGCCATGGTGGACTTACCACTGCCTGACAAACCAGAAAACACCACCAGTTTGTTTTTTGGGATTGCCAGGTTAATGTTGTGTAGGTTATGTTGTCTGGCACCAGTGATGATGATATGAGTCAGCGAAGAGATTGATGATGGTTTCATTGTTTTTCAATGTTGTTGACGGTGATGGTAGAATTTTTTTCTTATTAAGTTTTAACTTTTTAAAAAGTTTAATTATAACTGAAAAAATACAAAAATTCAGCAGTTAGAAAGAGAGTTTACTTTATACCAGGAAAACTTTAGTAAAAATGAGCTAGATAAATTAATTGGTGAAGTTGAGTGAGATCACGAGCAACCGTTACTATAACCTAGGAAGTTGAGCGAGATCACAAGCAACCGTTGTAATGACCTGAGATGTTGAGCAAGATCACAAGCAACCATTACAATGACCTGAGATGTTGAGTAAGATCACAAGCAACCGCTACAATGACCTGAGATGTTGAGTAAGATCACAAGCAACCGTATCACAAGCAACCGCTACAATGACCTAGGAAAATTAATTATTGATTAATCTCATTTATCTTATCTCTAATTTGTGCTGCTAGCTCAAAATCTAGATCTCGAGCCACTTGGCGCATAGCTTTGGTTAGCTGAGCAGATAAACTCTTTTTTTCTTGAGGAGTGAGCGCTTCGATATTTATTTCAGATAAATTGACTTCTTCATTTTTAGAAAGTTTAACTGTTTTCAAAGTACCAGCTCCAAACTTTTTTTTCATATTGGTGTCGGTTTTTTTTAGCAACTTTTTTCTGATGGGTTTATTAATTGAAGCTGGAGTGATGTTGTGTTTTTGATTATATCGAGACTGAGCACGTCTTCTCCGCTGGGTTTCGCTAATGGCGGTTTTCATGGCCTCAGTCATATAGTCAGCATACAAGATTGCCATGCCTTGGTCGTGGCGTGCGGCACGTCCTAAGGTTTGAATCAAGGCAGTATCAGATCTTAAAAAACCGGTTTTATCTGCATCTAAGATCGCGACCAAGCTTACTTCTGGCAAGTCCAGACCTTCTCTAAGTAAGTTAATGCCCACCACAACATCAAACTTGCCCTGTCGCAACTCGTCTAAAATATCTGATCTTTCTAATGTTTGAATCTCACTATGCAAATAAGCAACCTTGGGAAACAGGATTTTTGGTTTCTTGATTGCCTCTGCATGGGTGAAAAACTTGGTGTGAATCAATCCTGGTTTTATCTTTTCTATTGGCAAGAACTCTTTTGAGGCAGTATCGGTCTGCAGTTTGGTTTGATATTGCTTAACCAAGCTTTTGATCTTGTCTTTGTTGTTTAGGTACTCGGTTAAATCCTCTGCCATTCTCTTGGTTAAGGTGGTAACAAGCACTCGTTGACCCAAGCTCACCCGTTTGATGATCTCTAAAATCAAGTCCTGAACTTGATTGTTTGAGGGTCTTAACTCGATCTTGGGATCGATTAAACCGGTTGGACGGACTAACTGCTCCACTACCCTGCCCTGACTTTTTTCAATCTCCCAGTTTTTAGGCGTGGCAGAAACATACAAATTTTGTTGAGTTTTACCTAGGAACTCAGTAAAGTTTAAGGGTCGGTTATCCAAGGCTGATGGTAGTCTAAATCCATACTCAATCAGGGTTTCTTTACGTGAGCGGTCTCCATGAAACATGCCAGAAATTTGAGGGATGGTGATATGACTTTCGTCAACAATTGTTAAGAAACTATTCTGATTAAACTTATCTACATTAGCGTGAAAATAGTCGATCAAGGTGAAGGGCGGTTCACCAGGTTGGCGACCGTCAAAGTAGCGTGAGTAGTTTTCAATGCCATTAACAAACCCAAACTCTTGAATCATTTCTAGATCATATTTTACCTTCTTGCTAAGGCGATATGCCTCCAGAGCTTTATCTTGTTTTTTTAAAACATTGATGCGTTCTAATAAATCTTGCTCAACTTGAGCAAAAGCTTGTTGTTGAACTTTAGAGTCAACCATATAATGTTTGGCTGGATACAAAATGTAGCGGTTTTTGTGATCGATCAGCGCCTTTTTTTCATCAGGATTGGTGATCGGCAGACCACTTAGTGGATCTATCTCCACAATCTTGGTGATGCGGTTCTCTAAAGTTTCGATCTTAAGGGCGGTGCTTAAATAGGCTGGCCAGACTTGAATGGTGTCTCCTCTCACCCGAAAAGTACCCCGTCTAAACTCGGTTTCGCTACGTTGATATTGCAGATTTGCTAGTTGTAGAAGTAGTGTTTTTTGTGTAATAACCTCACCCTCGATAATCTCAAAAATATGAGTCTTGTAGTCAACAGGATTTCCCAAGTTGTAAATGCAAGAGACAGATGCCACCACGATCACATCTGGGCGAGTTAAAAGATTGGTAGTGGCAGCTAAACGGAGTTTATCAATCTCGTCATTAATTTGAGCCTCTTTTTCAATGTAGGTGTCGGTTGAGGGGATGTAAGCCTCTGGTTGATAATAATCATAATAGGAGACAAAATAAGTCACGGCATTGTTTGGGAAAAAGTCGCGAAACTCTTGGTATAGTTGAGCTGCCAGTGTTTTATTATGAGCGATCACTAAGGTGGGTTTTTGTGTTTGCGCAATAACATTCGCCATGGTGTATGTTTTTCCAGAACCGGTTACTCCCAGCAAAACCTGATGATCAAGTTTTTGGTTAAGACCTTTAGTGAGTTGCTCAATGGCTTGAGGCTGATCACCAGCAGGAAGATAGTCAGATATGAGCTGAAATTTCATAGGTTATATATTATAATCCATATGATTCTGATTAAACTCACGAGCTTGTTATAGAGAATAATCAGAATGGGGGTTCCAAGGGGGATAGCCTTCTGGTGTGACCTTGATATTTATTTTCTCAAAGTCACAGGGGAACAGGCTTTGTTCCTTTAAGGGGGACAAAACGCTGAGGGGCTTGTCCCTCAAAATTAAAGAGGAGATGATATTGAGCCGATTTTAGGTTTCATTTAGATAGTTAGCATTTAACAAGACTTTCAATTAAACTCAGCGCTGGTAGCTCAGCTGGATAGAGCAACTGCCTTCTAAGCAGTAGGTCGTGGGTTCGAATCCCGCCCAGCGTACAAGATAAACAGTGGCATATAAGAAAAACAGTTGCGGACAAGAGAAACAGTAGAAAAACAGTTACGGACAAGAGCAACAGAAATGGCATAATCTTGATATTAGTATTAAAGTTAAAGATTTAGACGGTGGTATTAGCTCAGTTGGTTAGAGCGCCTCCCTGTGGAGGAGGAGGTCGCCGGTTCGAGTCCGGTATACCACCCACTTCGGGATTCTCAGGCAATAAGAGTTTGAACTTTCTGAGTTATCTGTTTTTTTAACGGGTGGCTCAGGCATAACGGCAAAGGTTGCCTATGACCTGAGTAGGAAGTTCCTCACCGCTGATGTTGGTATCAATGCTGTTCAGACTATGCGTGACCGCTTTGTCGAAGTGGGTGCGAGTTTTTAATATCCTCGAAATCAAGGATGGATATTGGTCTGTTTCCCAACTCTCAACATACAATCGACAAACTTGTCGCCATCATTCTAGGATTAACCACTACACATGACTTAGGTTCACTCTGGCTTGATACAGTCATCGTCAGTAAGAAGTCACTACGAATCAAGGTGAGAAGCATTGCTGGGGATGAGGTGGTAGTTGCTGTTGGGTTATTCAACAAAGAAGCGATTAATCACATACTTTTGTATTTTGAATTGTTTATAGAGATTGATATGTATTGTTCCTTTTAGATAAACTTCTGTTTTTCACTTATAGGCTTATTTATGATACAATCCCGTTAGGTTTTCCAGATTAAAATGATCATTAGCGATCATCTTTTAGTTTGGAAGTTCTTTAAAAACTACAGATTTACCTAATACCAATGACGCTTCATGCATCTTCAGACAGAGGGTGTAAGAAGCGTCATTGGGGCGCACTTTCGTCTTTCCTAATTCAATAAGGAGATGATGTCATGGGAAGCGTAGCATGTCGAGCTTGCAAGGGTTCAGGTCGGTTCTACTCAAAGTCGGGCAAGGTATTTAATTGCCGCGCTTGTGGTGGCTCAGGCGTAAACAAAGACCTTTGGTCAGCTCGTTGTGAACGTTGTCGGGCGGAGATTATTTACAAGGCTTATTCCAATACGCCCCGTTTTTGCAAAAACTGTCGCTACATTGACTTGACGAAGAATTGTGGTCAGCTGGGATGTACAAACATCATTCGTTACAAGGTTGGTTGGGACAATGTTCCCAACTATTGCAAGCGGTGTGAGGCCAAACGGCGTGAAGGCTGGTCTGCCTCAACCTGCCCTGGAATTGGACTATTCGGTTGTGGCAAGCTGATTTGGTCACCACCAGGTAAGCAGTTCACTCTTTGTCATGATTGTAACACTAAGAGAAAAGCGGCTGATGAGGCAAAATGGCGTACCAAAAGATGTAAAGGCTGTGGTGGTGAAGTTCGCTACAATGTAGATTGGGATAAAATTCCTGAATATTGTAAAGCTTGTAACAAATGGCAATTCAAGCAGTGTAAGGCCTGTCATAACCAAGTTCGGTATAAGAAGTATTGGGACAACCCCCCGAGTCATTGCCCTGATTGCATAAAGAATAAGAAAGAACACATCACTGCTGGAGATCTTTACCGTGCGGGCTTGGTGCCACCTGGTTGGAGGGCAGAAGTTCAAAATTTTGATATCAAGAAAGGTCATGTCACGATGTTTTTTAGAGGAAAAGGAACGAACGGTAAAGGCTATCACGTTTCATGGGATGGCTTTGGTGAGCCTCACTGGACTGACGATGGTTTGGACGAAAAACACCCTGATCGTCACCGTGACCCTCGAAAGTAGGATATAGTCTGTAGTATAATGGGAGGGCGGGGTCATGCCCACCCTCCCAAAACAACCTATGAAAAAACAATATAAAAAAGACATTAAGGCTTTGAGCAAAAAACTAAAACAATATTTAAAATCAGAAGGCATTCGCACTTTAGATGCTAAAGTGCCAAATAACCAACTCAAAAACTTATTACTGCTTTTTATTGGTGATTTTTTAAACTACAACCTGTTTTTTGATGAGTTTTCTTCACTGTGTGAAGAAATTTTAGTAGTTTTATATAATAGAGAAACAGGTGATTACTCATGTTTGTACTCGATTTGTCATTATGGAACTGAGCTTAATTGGTATATTAGAAACGAACCATCACGAGCTGCTGAGTTCTTACAAGCTATTCTTGATTTTTACAAAAAAAATACCCAATCATTATAAGAACTTTTCAGTTTGAATAGAAAAGATACAGAGACCAAGTATTATTTTCCTCAAACTCATCACACTGGTATAATTTTTTTAACACACCCCCCCCTTTTTTTACGCCACCGTGACCCTCGAAAGTAGGATATAGTCTGTAGTATAATGGGAGGGCGGGGTCATGCCCACCCTCCCAAAACAACCTATGAAAAAAAATTATGAAGAAGCTACAAACGCTTTAGATCAAAAATTAGCTGAATACCTGGAGAAAGAAGGGATCTCATCTCTTGACTTAAATGTTACAGAAGAACAGTTAGAAAAACTCTTTTTTGTTTTCACAAAGGACTTTTTAGAATATCAAATTTTTTTTGATGAATACTCAACTCTTTGTGAAAAATTGATGATAGTTCTGAGAGATATTCCTAAAAGCAACTACTCATGTTTGTATTCGATTTGTGTTTACGGTGCAGAGCTTAATTGGTATATTAGAAACGAACCATCACGAGCTGCTGAGTTCTTACAAACTATTCTTGATTTTTACAAAAAGAATACCCAATCATTATAAGAACTTTTCAGTTTGAATAGAAAAGATACAGAGACCAAGCATTATTTTCCTCAGACTCATCACGCTGGTGTAATTTTTTGCACCTTACTTTTAACCCTCCTTTATACCACCCAACAAGATTTGTTTTACCAAGATTTGTTACACCGCAGTGTAAGTTTATGGCGAGGATTAGGTCTGGTTTTTATCCTGAATTTTCCACTGGGATAGTTTCATATCTACCCTCTCACCCTTAAAGCTCACCCCTTCTTTTAACAACAGTTGTTTTTTTCTTTTTACTCCTCCAGAAAGCGAGTAACCTCTCAGTGAGCCATCAGTGGCCACAACTCTATGGCATGGAGTACGAGGAGCATCAGGATTAGTTTTCATAAACAACCCCACAGCCCTAGCTGCTCTTGGCTTGCCCGCCAGGTCAGCTAACTGTCCGTAAGTGGCTACCTTGCCGTGGGGAATCTTTTTACACCACTGATAAACTTGTTTCTTAAAGTTTGAGACTGCAAACTGTTGATCTATTGCTGTTTGTTGACCAGTAGGATTTATTTTTTTTGATTTACCCATGAATTTAGTAGGTTTTTCTGTTATATTTATGTTAACACTAACGCATCTCAATTTCGTTGTAGTAAAAATAGATTATTTCATCAACCAGTTGATATTCTGTGATTTTTTATGTAATGGTGATGTATTGCCACTCGACTTTTTATTTGTTATTGCCTATAATATATTTTTGTTATTAATTATAAATTAAAGTAAAAATGTCTAAACCACAAACAAAAAAAGATTTTAAATTTCCCACTAAATTAACCAAGATCGTTGCAACAATTGGTCCCGCAACAGAAACAAAGGAGGTTTTAAGAGAGTTGATCTTGTCTGGAATGAATGTCGTTCGTTTTAACAGCAAACATGGTACACCTGAGTGGCATCACGAAAGAATGATTAGAGTTAAAGAGGTTGCACGCGAGTTAAACACTCCAGTGGGCGTCTTGCTTGATTTACAGGGTCCTGAAGTTAGAATTACTCTCCCTAAGGAAGCGCAAGAAGATGGGTATAGTGTTAAAACCGATGAAGTTGTGGTTTTTACTGACATACAAGATTTAAAGATGCCTGGTAAAAAATTGATTTACTTGCCAGAGAATATCGTGGACTCTATGGAAGTTGGTCAAACGATCTTAATTGATGATGGTTTGTGTCAGCTGGAAGTATCAGCAAAAAAACAAGACATGTTTGAGGCTAAGGCGCAAGGTGACTTTATGATCAAGAACCGCAAAACTGCCAGCTTTCCTGGGTTTGTGACTGATATGCCGGTTTTAATCGAGAATGATTATATACAACTGGATGGTCTCAGAGATGAGGAGGTTGATTTTATCGCCTTATCTTATGTTAGAAACAAGAGCGATATTTTAACTTTACGTCGTGAGCTAGAAAAACGGAAGTTAACTGCCGATATTGTGGCCAAGATTGAAAATCAAGAGGCTTTACGCAATCTTGAGGAAATAATCGAGGCTTCAGACGCGGTTATGGTGGCTCGTGGCGACTTGGGCATTGAGGTGTCTTATGAAAAATTAATCCGATATCAAAGAAAAATTATTCAGATAGCGCGAGAAAAGGTTAAGCCGGTTATTACCGCGACTCACATGTTGGAGACCATGGTCACTAACCCCTTCCCAACAAGAGCAGAAATCAGTGATGTGGCTCATGCTATTTATGATTTAACAGATGCTGTCATGTTATCTGCTGAAACAACGATTGGTAAATATCCAGTGAAAGCCGTTCAAATCCAAGCCAAGATTGCGAGCTATAATGAAAAGTATATCAAGTCTGATTATATTCAGTGCGTTGACACTTATGGTATGTCAAACGTGATCAATGCAGTTAATCACCTATTAACCAGCGAGTGTGGCTGTCTTGATCTTGATATGATTTTGTGTTTAACCGAGACCGGTCGTACTGCCTCTTTGATAGCTAGAAGTAGGCCCAAGGTGCCAATTCATGTTATAACCAGCACTCGGCGTGTTTATGAAAAGTTAAGTTTAACTTTTGGCATAATACCTCATTTAGTGGATTGGTCAAAGGAAGAGAAATTAGTCAATGCTCAAGCTTTGATAAAGAAAATCAATAAGGAAGAGTGGTTAGAACCTGGCAAACGAGCTCTAGTCTTACATGGTCCTCAGTGGGGCATGCCCGGACACACCAATACCGTGTCTTTTCTGACAATTGAGTAGTAGCAATTGATTTAAGATCTGTTCTTTTGTGTTAGAATTAGTTTAATATCAACTATATAAAGGGTAATATGGCTCAAGATAAATCAACCCAACAAGATCAATCAAGGACTGGCTGTAGCGTGTTAGCTTTTCTTTCAGGAGCTGTTGCCGGTGCCACAGCATTGTTTTTGTCAAAAAAGGAAAATCGAGATAAAACAAAGCAGGCTGTTAATCAGGCAGTTGATAAAGCCAAAGAAGTTGCCGATGATGTAGCCAAACAATCTCAGCGTGTTAAGAAAGATGCGGAAAAAGAGATAAAAAAGATTACTAACAAGGTTAAAAAATAACGGTTTAACCGTTTTTTAACCTCGAGTTTAAATATTGAGGAATTTTTAACACCTCGCTTATAAGCGAGGTGTTTTTGTTTTCTTTTTTTATTAATCTCTTAACCAAGCTGAGTTTTTATCTGCTCACACCACTGCTCTATTTTCTGTTCATTCTCTTCTTCATCTGGAAAACCATCAATTTTAAGAGGCTCGACAATTGATTGCGCTCCTAGTTTGGTAAAGGTTTCTTGTAGGATCTCTGCGGATTTACAAAAATCAGGATAGTTAGTGTCCCCTAGGCCAAAAACGATTAACTTTTTACCGTTCAAATCAACGGTTAAGTTCTCTATAAAATCTCTAAAATCAGTTTGCAAAAGACCATCGTCCCATGTAGAAGCACCAGCAATTATCACCTCGTATTGAGCCAACTCCTCTGGAGTAATATCGGTCACATCCTGCATTTTAGGGCTATGTTGTGATAGATGGTTGGAAATTTGCTCGGCTACCATCTCGGTGTTGCCGGTAGTTGAGCCGTATACTATTAGAATATTTGACATCTTTTCTCCTTCTTCTTAATCCAAGTTTCTCGGTTAAGTTGATAGTTTATATTTTGTTAGAAAACTTTAGTATACAAATTTTTTTTGGATTTGTGGAGGATTGAATTTTTTATTTATTTTTTTATTTTTAAATAAATAATTTTTGATGTGATTTGATATACATTGTTTGATTGTATCTTTGGGTATTATTCGCTTTAATAAAGTTATGTACCAAACAATACACGAAAGAGTTAGGGTGGCTGGAATTTTTGATCAAGCTGATTTTAAGCCGATCTGGTTTGTGTGGCGTCGGCGTAAGTTTAATGTTGAGAAGATTACCCTAGTCTCTGATCTTAAAGATGGTGCTATTAAAAAAAAGATGTACTCGGTTTTGGCTGACGGTAACTTATACCGTTTAGACCACTGTCCTGCCGAACAAACCTGGGTTTTAGAGCAAACCTGGATAGATTAAACCAAACATGCTTTTAATCGATATTAACTCTTATTTTGCCACCCTACTCCAGCAGGAGAACCCTTTTTTAAGAGGTAAGCCTGTAGCAATAGTCAAAGACTTGGGTAGAACCTGTGTTATTGCTGCTTCAAAAGAAGCTAAGAAGCTAGGCATAAAAACCGGCACTAATATAGTTCAGGCTCGCCAGCTTGCACCTGATTTGCTTGAAGTTAAGGCCGAGTTTGATCTTTATCTAAGTGCTACTAAAAAGTTAATCAAGCTGTTTCAAGATATAGCTCCTGATGTTTGTATCTATTCCTTAGACGAAGCTTTTATTGATGTTACTCACTGTCAAAAACACCTTTATCCTGATTTGCATCAACTGGGTTACCAAATTCAAGACAAAATCAAGACCACTCTTGGCGAGCAGGTTACTGCTAACGTTGGTATTGGCTCTAACCGGCTCCTGGCAAAGATGGCGGCCGAGATCTCACCCAAAGGTAGTGTGTTTGAGATAAATCAAGATAACTTAGATGCAATCTTGGCTGAGGTTAGTTTTGAAGATGTATGTGGCATTGGTTTTCGCCTAGCTTCTAAACTAGCAAGAATGGGCGTGTTTCATCCATATCAAGTTAGATTTTATTCAGTCGCGGATCTAGAGCCGTTGTTTGGTCCGTTTTGGTCAAGAGAGTTATTAAAGATTGCTTATGGTGAGGAACCGCATCATTTACAACTTTTAGATCTTGATAATGAGATGCTCGGTCAACCTAGAATGAAAACCGTTAGTCGCTCGATTACGATGTGGGAGTTAGTTAAATCTGAAGATGAGATCAAACGTGTTTTGTATAACTTAACTCAAGAGGTTATCTATAAAGTGCGTAAGATGAAGATGTCAGGTCGGCAGGTGGGATTAAGTTTATATGGTTCTGATTTTTTAAGTTGGGGCGAGCATCAAACTTTTAAGTATTTTATCAGTCATACCCAAGAAATGTTCAAGGTGATTAATGATAAATTGAGTAGATGCTGGCATCAACAGTTTAATCCTATTAAGTTTAGAGTTTATTTGGGCTTGTTAAAACCAAATGAGCAGGTTAATCCTTCGCTATTACCGAGTTGGCAAAAACAGGAGTTGATCGAGACAGCAGTAGATCAAGTTACTGATCGCTATGGTTTGTTTAGTATCCGTTCTGGTTTATTACTTGATTGGCAAAAATTAATTAAACCAGAAGTGACCGGATTTTTAGGAGACAAAAGTTATCAGCTAGACTATCGCTGAGGCTATCATAGACTATCGCTGAGGTTAGCTGTTTATGATATTTAAAAGATTATCTTAATTATTACTGATCACAACCGATAGAATGACAACGTCCTGAACAGGTTTATCATTGGCTTGAGTTGGAGTGCTTTCAATAGCTTTAACTACTTCTAAACCCTCGACTACTCTACCAAAATTAGTGTGTAAACCATCTAACCAGGGTGTGGCTTCAGCAGTCACAATAAAAAACTGACTGCCGTTGGTGTTGGGTCCAGAATTTGCCATAGCTAGCGAGCCTTCAACTAGAGGGGTTGAGCTTTGTTCGTCTTCAAATTTATAGCCAGGTCCGCCCAGACCATTGCCGAGAGGACAACCACCTTGAATCATAAAATCTTGGATCACACGGTGAAAGATCAAGTTGTCATAGAAGTTATTTTCTGCTAGATAAACAAAGTTATTAACTGTTTTAGGAGTTTCTTTGGCAAACAGTTCAACCTTGATCACTCCGAGATTGGTGTTGAGTGTGGCAAGATACGGTTGATCTTGATTGATAATCATTTTTGGTTCAGGCATGTTGGTTTTGTTCATGGTTGATGGTGTTTCTTGTTGGTTATTAATAGCAGGAGAGTCATCCGGTTGAGTTTGCTCAGGCTCAAACTCATTGTTAAAAGTTTCACTAATAGTATCTGAAATAGTGTCTGAGTTACTCTCGGTGGCGATCAAATCCAAGTTAAGATCATCAACCGCTGGATCGGTTTTATTGCCGAGCACTATAAATCCAATGATGACTGCTAAGACCGCGGTTGTGCCAATGATAATTAATGTTTGGCTAGATGGTTGAGGTTGTTGTGATTGGACCGGTTGGGGATGAAGGCTAGATGGTTGGGGTTGTTGTGACATAGTCTTTATCTTATTAAGACTCGATGTTACTGTAAACCACTAGTTTTTGTTAGACTATATAAATCAAACAACTCTTGCTTAACTAAGCAATTTAACATTATAATTAAAATTCTTGCCAGCTTTCCGCTTGCAGAAATTTTTATCAATCAACTATTGGAAATATTTTATGGAAGAAAGAG
>Ga0265293_10008915_pt1 | contig 14622 bp, 12 predicted proteins | sample Munlanlewell138R_FD_192505 | JGI IMG/M metagenome (GOLD analysis project Ga0265293, IMG submission 192505) | Leachate microbial communities from a municipal landfill in Southern Ontario, Canada - Leachate well 138R | ecosystem: Engineered > Solid waste > Landfill > Unclassified | place: Canada...
AAGCAAGCGGTAAAGGAAAGCGAAAGCGTACTGCTTGCCACCGACCCCGACAGAGAGGGCGAGGCAATAAGCTGGCATCTTGCACAAAACTTGAGCTTGGAGAATGATAAAAACCGTATCGTATTTAACGAAATAAGTTCCAAAGCAGTAAAGCAGGCAATAGGCTCTGCCCGTGAAATAAATATGCGCCTTGTGGACGCACAACAGGCACGGCGGGTGCTTGACCGCTTGGTGGGCTATAAGGTTAGTCCCATACTTTCCCGCAAGATAAAGTCTGGGTTGTCGGGCGGACGGGTACAGTCGGCGGCGCTCAAAATGGTGGTGGACCGTGAGCGGGAAATTAATGCATTCACACCCGAGGAGTATTGGCATCTTACCGCCTCTCTCACCAAAGACGAATCAAGAGCAAAGGAATTTAAGGCACTTCTTGCCGACCAAAAAGGCAAAAAAATAAAAATCACATCTAAAGACGAGTCGGACAAGGTGGTCAGCGAGCTAGACGGTGCAAGTTGGACGGTGGACAGCGTTAAGCGTGGGCTATCCAAATCTCGTCCTGCACCGCCGTTTATGACAAGCACATTGCAACAAGACGGTGTGCAAAAGCTTGGGTTTACCGCCCCGCAGGTTATGCAGCTTGCGCAGCAGTTGTACGAGGGCATAGATATTCTTGGTGAAGGTCAAACGGCATTTGTAACTTATATTAGAACAGACAGCGTTAGAGTTGCTGCCGATATGCAGCAAGAAACTCTAAGGTATATAAGGGAAAATTATGGCGAGGAATATGCGCCCAAAAAGCCCAATTATTACACAACAAAATCACAAAATATGCAGGATGCGCACGAGGCAATCCGCCCAATTTCTCTAGAACGCACCCCCGAGAGCGTAAAGGACAAGCTTCCCCGCAATCTTTTCCGCCTATATAAACTCATTTACGACAGATATATCGCAAGCCAAATGACCGATGCCGAGTACAACACCCTTACCGTAAGGGTGCAAGCGGATACCGTTTCAGGCACAAATTATGGGTTTAAGCTTAGCGGAAAAACGTTGCTATTCAAGGGCTATACTACTGTTTATGAAAACGAGAAAAAGTCAGATGATGAGTCGTCTGGCAATCTCCCCGACCTTCACGAGGGCGAGCCGCTAAGGTTTAAGGGCTTGAACGCCGAGCAGAAATTTACCAAGCCGCCGTCACGCTATACCGACTCCACACTAGTGAAAGCAATGGAGCAAAACGGTATTGGGCGTCCGTCCACATACGCATCTGTTATTGGAGTGCTAAGCAAGCGGGAATACACGGTAAAAGAGCAAAAACTCATCAAGCCAACCGCTCTGGGCGAAACGGTTACAGAGTTTATGGAGAGCTTCTTTAGTAATATTGTGGACACGGGCTTTACCGCCGATATGGAGAACAAGCTTGACAAAATTGAGCAGGGCGCAAAGTGGCAGAAGATTATTGCCGACTTTTATCCAGGCTTTTCCGCCGATGTGATAAAGGCGCAAACAAACGACAAAAAGATGCAAGTACCCGTGGTGGTAAGTGATGTTATTTGCGAGAAGTGCGGGGCAAATATGGTTTATAAGGACGGCAGATACGGCAAATTTTTAGCCTGTCCCAACTATCCCCGTTGCCGTAATGTAAAGAGCATAGCCGAGCTGGTTGGGGTGTGTCCGCAGTGCGGAGGCAGCATAACCAAGTGCTATTCAAAGGCGGGCAAGATATTCTATGGCTGCTCCAACTATCCCAAGTGCAAGTTTATGTCGTGGAAGATTCCTGCGCCAATATTCTGTCCCAAATGTTCGGGTACAATGCATATTTCGGAGACGGGCAGCAAGGAGCGCTATGTGTGCATCAACCACGCTTGCCGCCACACAATCTTGGTAAATGAAGACAAGAATTAAAGTAATAGGCGCAGGTTTTGCAGGCGCAGAGGCGGCTTACCGCTTGTTAACAGAGGGCTTTTCCGTTGATTTATATGAGATGCGCCCAAATAAAATGACCCCTGCCCACCACACGGGCGGCATTGCAGAGCCTGTATGCAGCAATAGTTTCAAGAGCAAGGATAGAGCCACAGCTCAAGGCTTGCTCAAGGCGGAGATGAGGGAGCTTGACTCCGTTGTCTTGCGTGCGGCAGATAGGAGTGCCGTACCTGCCGGCGGAGCTTTGGCGGTAGACAGGGAGCTATTTTCGGCAAATATTCAAGAAATATTGTTAGGTTTCCCACGCTTGCGAATTATAAGGGAAGAAGCGGTAACAATAGACGATTATACAATAGTCGCATCAGGACCGCTGACATCAGACACGCTTGCGGCAGAAATCATTAGCCTTACCGGACGGGAAGGGTTGGCATTTTATGATGCCGCCGCCCCCATTGTCACAGCGGAGTCGGTAGATATGTCCAAAGCGTACTATATGAGCCGTTATGGAAAAGGCGATGCCGACTACCTTAACTGCCCTATGAGTCGTGAGGAGTATCAACAATTTTACCAAGCGTTGGTGTCTGCCCGCACAGTTATATTAAAGGACTTTGAAAAGGGAGATGTGTTTGAGGGATGTTTGCCGCTAGAAGTAATGGCAAAACGGGGAGAGGATACACTTCGCTTTGGAGCGTTCAAACCCGTGGGGTTGTCCTTAGAGGGAGAAAGAGCGTATGCCGTGTTGCAACTTAGGAAAGAAAATGTGCAAGGCACATTATTTAATCTTGTTGGCTGCCAAACAAATCTTGCCTTCCCCGAGCAGAAACGGGTGTTTAGCTTGATTTCCGCCCTTAAAGGAGCGGAGTTTGTGCGCTATGGCGTTATGCACCGCAATACCTTTATAGACAGTCCCGCATTGTTAACCGAGCATTTTAATATGAAAGAGCGCCAATCTGTATTTTTTGCGGGGCAGCTCACAGGTGTGGAAGGATATATGGAGAGTGCGGCAAGCGGAATAATTGCAGGCATAAATATGGCACGGCTTGTGCGTGGGGAGCAGCTTCTGCCACTTCCCTCAACAACTATGGTGGGCAGTTTGGCAAGGTATATCTCCACCTCGAGCAAGGACTTTCAGCCAATGCACGCAAGCTTTGAGCTTGTGCCGCCGCTAAGCGAAAAAATAAAAGATAAAAAGCAAAGGAAAATCGCCTATGCAAATCGTGCGATTAATGATATAATAAAATATAGAGCATTTTTAAAATGATATAATTAAAGATGATGATATAATAGACTATAAATCAATATCGAGAGGTATATAATTATGAATATGAAAGCCACGACCATATGCGCCGTAAAAAGAGACGGCATTACCGCTGTCGCAGGAGACGGGCAGGTAACAATGGGCGAAAGTATAATTCTTAAAGGAAACGCAGTAAAAGTTAAGCGATTGTATGACAATAAAGTAGTGGTAGGGTTTGCAGGCTCTGTAAGCGACGCATTTACTTTGTCGGAGAAGTTTGAGGAGATGCTGCAAAAATATTCGGGCAATCTTATGCGCAGCGCAGTCGAGCTTGCCGAGGAATGGCGCAAGGGCAATATGATGCGCAACCTAGAGGCAATGCTAATAATAGCTGACAAGGAAAACTTGCTCATAGTGAGCGGCAACGGCAATGTTATAGACCCCGAGGAGGGGGTGTGCGCCATAGGCAGCGGCGGCAACTATGCGTTGGCGGCGGCTAGGGCGCTTTTGGAAAACACCACGCTAACCGCCGAGCAAATCGCAAGGCGCAGTATGAAAATAGCCGCCGACCTTTGTGTGTTTACCAACCACAATATTACGGTAGAACTTGTGTAAGGAGGTATAAAAAAATGGACTTGAACCCCAAACAAATAGTAATTGAGTTAGATAGATATATAATAGGGCAAGACGCAGCCAAGCGTGCGGTTGCGGTAGCCTTGAGAAACCGTTACCGCCGTTCACAACTTCCGCAAGAAGTGCGTGACGAAATCACTCCTAAGAATATCATTATGAAAGGTCCTACGGGTGTTGGCAAAACCGAGATAGCCAGACGCCTTGCACGGTTGGTTGCCGCACCGTTTGTAAAAGTGGAGGCTACCAAGTTTACCGAGGTTGGCTATGTTGGACGAGATGTAGAGTCAATGATACGGGATTTAGTCACGGTTGCAATACGGCTTGTACGAGAGGAAAAAATTGCCGAAGTTGAGCCAAAGGCAAGAGAGGCGGCAGAAAAAAAGATAATAGACGCACTACTTCCTGTAAAAAAGAAAGCTCATAAAGACACTCCCGAGCAAGAGCTTAGGCAACAGTTAACAGAGGAGTTTAAGTCGGGCAAACTTGACAAGATTCCCTTAGAGCTTGAAGTTGAAGAATCGCCCAAGTCCTTACAGCTAGGCGCTATTGGCGGCGGCAATGATAATAATGTGGGTGACTTTTTTGGCAGTATTCTACCCAAAAGGCGCAAAAGGCGTAAGATGAGCGTAAAAGACGCATATGACCACTTCACCAATGAGGAGGCAAACAAGCTTGTTGATACAGATTCAATTAATGCCGAGGGTTTGCGCCGTGCCGAACAGGACGGAATAATTTTTATTGATGAGATAGATAAGATTGCCAGCCGTGGCAAGGTGGGCGGTCCAGATGTTTCCCGTGAAGGGGTACAGCGTGACATTCTGCCTTTGGTAGAGGGGTCTACGGTATCCACCAAGTACGGCAACCTAAAAACAGATTATATCCTGTTTATTGCTGCGGGAGCGTTCCATATCTCTAAGGTAAGCGACTTGATTCCCGAATTGCAAGGGCGTTTCCCCGTCACGGTGGAACTCTTGAGCCTTACCGAACAGGACTTCATCAAGATACTAAAAGAGCCGGACAACGCTATCATAATGCAATATTCTGCGCTGCTCAAAGTGGATAATATTGATTTGAAGTTTACTGACGAGGCAATTAACGAAATGGCACGCATTGCGTTTTTGGAGAACGAAAACAACGAAAACATTGGCGCAAGGCGGCTGCATACCGTTATGGAAATGTTGCTAGAGGACATCAGCTTTAACGCAAGCGGCAACCACGATATAGTGGAACTTATCATAGATAAAAAATATGTAGCCGAACATCTGGACAAGGCAATAAAATCGCTTAATCTAAAGAAATATATTTTGTAGGTTCAATATGATAAATATACCTAAAGGCACAAAGGATGTACTTCCCGCCGAAAGCGGCAAGTGGCACTTTATAGAAGATAGAATTCGTGCGGTTGCGGCGGTTTTTGGCTTGAAAGAAATCCGCACACCCACATTTGAGCATACCGAACTGTTTTTGCGTGGAGTGGGAGAAACCACCGATATCGTCAACAAGGAGATGTATACCTTTATCGACAAGGGCGGCAGAAGTATCACCCTCAAGCCCGAGGGGACAGCGGGGGTTGCCCGTGCTTACATAGAGGCAGGGCTATCCGAGAGCGCCCAACCCGTAAAAATGTATTATCTCACCCCCGTATTTCGCTATGAGCGTCCGCAGGCGGGCAGGTTGCGTGAGCACCACCAATTTGGTGTGGAGATATATGGCAGTGCAAGCCCTCTTGCCGATGCCGAGGCTATATTGATAGCAAAAGCGGTATTTGATAAAATAGGTATCACAGGTTTAAGCTTGCGTATAAACAACATAGGCTGTTCGGAGTGCCGCCCTCATTATAATCAAACTCTTGTTGCCTACTACGAAAGCAAAATTGATTCCCTATGCCCGTTATGCAAAGAGCGGCTCTATAAGAATCCTTTAAGATTGCTAGACTGCAAGGAGGCGACTTGTATCAAAATAAACAAGGACGCCCCCAAAACATTGGAGCATCTTTGTGCAAATTGTGAGGAGCATCACGCAAAACTTAAAGACACGCTCACCGCTGTTGATGTTAGTTTTGCAGAGGACTCTGGCATTGTGCGTGGGCTTGACTACTATACGGGTACGGTGTTTGAGTTTATCACATCGGCAATAGGGGCGCAAGGCACGGTGTGCGGCGGAGGGCGCTATGACAATCTTGTTGCCGAAGTGGGCGGCAAATCTACCCCCGCAGTAGGGTTTGGTATGGGGTTAGAACGGTTAATAATGGTAGCCGAGGCTACGGGAATTGCCTTAAAAGGTGATAATCCTCCCGATATTTATATTGCGCCGCAGGGCAAGGAGCTTTATCTTTTGGCATACAAGCTAACCAACGACCTTAGAGCATTGGAACTAAAGGCAGAAACCGACCTTGTTGAAAGGAGCGTAAAAGCGCAAATGCGCTATGCGGGGAAAATTGGTGCAAGGTATGCGGTAGTACTTGGCGAAAGCGAAAGAGCCACGGGGCTAGCAAGGGTGAAAAAAATGGATGACGGCACAGAGCAAGAAGTAGAAATAAACCAAATTGCTAGGATAATTAACTAAGATAACTAACAAACCAAATCACTATAACAAACAACAAACTCATTTTATAAGGATAAGAAAGACGGAGATAACTATTATGGCAGAATTCTTAAATGGATTAAATCGAACCAAAATGTGCGGGGAGTTTTCCGCAAAGGATATAGGCAAAAAGGCAGTCGTTATGGGCTTTGTTGCCAAGTATCGCAACTTGGGAATGATACAGTTTGTTGACTTGCGTGATAGGACGGGAATAGTACAGCTCTGCTTTTCTAGCGAGGAATTCCCTGGGGCATTTAGCAAATCTACACAAATAAGAAACGAGTTTGTGTTAGCGGCAAAGGGTAGAGTGCGCCCAAGAGGCGAAAAAAATATAAATCCCGCACTTGCCACAGGCGAGGTGGAAATACTCATTGAGGAGCTAAAAATACTTTCCGAGGCGGAAACGCCTCCCTTTAACATAGTTGACGATGTAAAAGCATCCGAACAATTGCGGCTAAAATACCGCTATTTGGACTTACGCCGCCCCTCTTTGCAACGCATTCTTGCAGCACGGGCGCAGGTGGTTTCAGCTACAATTAATTATATGACAAAAAAGGGATATCTCTATGTAGAAACGCCCTTTTTGGGCAAGTCCACCCCCGAGGGCGCTCGTGACTATTTAGTGCCGTCAAGAACATTTCCAAGCAAATTTTACGCTTTGCCGCAGTCGCCGCAGTTATATAAACAGCTGCTTATGATTTCGGGATGCGATAAATATTTTCAAATTTCCAAGTGCTTTAGAGATGAGGACTTGCGGGCAAACCGTCAACCTGAGTTTACCCAAATCGATATAGAAAAAAGCTATGTGGACAGTATTGACGATGTTATGAAAGATGCCGAGGGTTTGATTAGAGAACTCTTTAAGAAGGTAGCAGGGGTTACCATTCCCCGCAAAATTCGTAGGCTAAAATATGCAGAGGCTATTGAGAGGTTTGGCAGTGATAAGCCAGACACTCGTTTTGGTCTTGAACTTATAGATGTTACCAATGTAGTAAAGGATAGCGGGTTTGCCGTATTCGATAATTCCACAAAACGGGGTATGAGTGTGCGGGCGATAAATGCAAAAGGCTTGTCTTGTCTCACCCGCAAAGAAATTGATGCTTACCAAGAGGTTGTGCGTGAGTATGGCGCAAAGGGGCTTGCTTATATTTCTATAAAGCCCGAAGGGATATCCTCACCTATCGCTAAGTTTTTAAACGAGGCAATGCTTAAAGAAATCATTGCCGCAGTGGGCGGAGAAACAGGAGATATCATCTTTTTTGTAGCGGATAAAAACAGTGTGGTCTTTGATGCGCTTGGCGCTTTAAGGCTGGCAATCGCCAAAAAAGAAAACTTGATAGACGAGAGTGTTTACGATATTCTTTGGGTCACGCACTTCCCGCTCTTTGAGTTTGACGAGGAGGAAAAGCGGCTAACAGCCAAACACCACCCATTTACTAGTCCGCTAAATGAGCATATCAAATATATTGAAAAACGACCTCTAAAGGCACGGGCAAAAGCCTATGACCTTGTTATAAACGGGCAAGAGGCAGGCGGCGGCTCTATCCGTATACACTCACGAGATGTGCAGGAGAGAATGTTCCGTGCCATTGGGCTTAGTGAAAAGGATATAAACGAGAGGTTCGGCTTTTTTGTAGAGGCATTCCGCTACGGTGTACCGCCGCATGGCGGCATAGCCTTTGGGTTAGACAGGTTGGTTATGATTTTGACGGGTACAGATAATATTAAAGATGTTATTGCTTTCCCCAAAAACCAAAACGCCGCTTGTGTGATGACAGAAGCGCCGTCCGAAGTCGAGGACAATCAACTTGCAGAGCTTAAAATAAAAATAGACGACCAAAAATAAAATAAACCGATTATTCCAAAGCGAATATGACGATAATTTCAAAGGATAAATATGGAGGTACTTGTTATGAATGATAAAGTAAAAAATTTAACGGATGCCGATTTTGACGCTACAATAAAAAGCGATAAAGTTACTTTGGTAGATTTTTGGGCGACTTGGTGTCCCCCGTGCAAGATGTTAGCCCCAATTATAGATAGTGTCGCTAGTGAGATAGGCGACAAGGTTAATATCGCAAAAGTCGATATAGACCGTTCCCCGTCTATTTCCTCACGCTATCGTGTTATGAGCGTGCCTACTATGATAATATTCAAAGACGGCGAAGTTATGGAGAGAATGGCTGGCGTAAGGCAAAAACCGCAAATTTTGGAAGTGTTAAAAAAGTATACTAGTTTTTAGTAACCGTAAATCATCAACTTAATACAAAGGAGAGTCTTTAATGTTAGACCTTAAATTGATAAAAGCAGCCGACCCCGAGGTATATCAATCGATAGTGCAGGAGTTGGAGAGGCAAGAAACGCACTTGGAGCTTATTGCAAGCGAAAATTTTGTATCCCCCGCAGTTATGGCGGCGGCAGGCTCACACCTTACCAACAAGTATGCCGAGGGCTATCCCGGCAGACGCTATTATGGCGGTTGCGGGTTTGTAGATATCACCGAACAGCTTGCTATCGACCGTGCAAAAGAGTTGTTTGGCGCAGAGTACGCCAATGTACAGCCGCACTCGGGCAGCAGCGCTAACTTTCAAGTGTACTATGCTCTGTTAAATCCAGGCGACACGGTGCTTGGTATGAACTTAAACCACGGCGGACACCTAACGCACGGCAGTAAGGTTAGCATAAGCGGAAAGTATTTTACATTTTACTCTTATGGAGTGGACGAAACAGGGTATATAGATTATAATGAAGTTGAGCGGCTAGCGTTTGAGTGCAAACCCAAGCTTATAGTTGCGGGCGCATCTGCGTACCCAAGAGAAATAGACTTTGAGAAGTTTGCAAAAATCGCCCAAAAGGTGGGCGCAATACTTATGGTGGATATGGCGCATATCGCAGGGCTTGTAGCGGCTGACCTGCATATGAATCCTGTTCCCTACGCTCAAATAGTAACAACCACCACCCACAAGACACTTCGTGGTCCAAGGGGCGGTCTTATATTAGCCCGTGAGGAGTACGGCAAACTCATAGACAAGGCGGTATTCCCCGGCACACAGGGCGGGCCGCTTATGCATATTATTGCGGCAAAGGCTATTGCCCTAAAAGAAGCGTTGGGAGCGGAATTTAAAGCTTATCAAAGGCAAGTTGTTCTCAATGCAAAAGCTATGGCAAAGGCGCTTACCGAGGAGGGAATAAAACTCTTTTCGGGCGGCACTGACAATCACTTGATGCTAGTCGACCTGCGTGGCACAGGCGTTGCCGGCAAGGAGATAGAACATCTTCTGGACGAAACAGGCATTACCACCAACAAAAACGGTATTCCGTTTGACGATGCAAGCCCGATGAACCCTAACGGCTTGCGCATTGGCACACCCGCCGTAACCACACGGGGGATGAAAGAGCCGCAAATGGAGATAATTGCCCGTCTTATAGCTAGGGTGATAAGAGAAAAGGAACAAGCTTTCCACAGCGTAAGGCAAGAGGTTAAAAAACTCACGGAGGCTTTTCCGTTGTATAAAGAGGTATTTTCGTTATAAATGAAAATTTATTTAGATAATTCGGCAACCACCTCCCTAGACGGCGAGGTTTTACAGGCAATGCTGCCGTATTTTACCGATATGTATGGCAATTCCTCGTCACTTCACGGCTTTGGCAGAGAGTCGCTAAATGCTGTGGATAACGCACGGGAAAAAATAGCTAAAATTTTGGGGGCAAAGCCCTCGGAGATTTATTTTACATCAGGCGGAGTGGAAAGTAATAATTGGGCGCTAAAAGGCGCAGTTGCCGCCGCAAAGGGCAGAAATAAGCATATAATCACTTCGGCAATAGAGCATCCTGCTATTATAGAAACTTGCCATTCGCTTGAAAAAGACGGGGTGGAAGTTACCTATATCCCCGTAAATTCAGACGGCATTGTGTCTTTAGAGAACATAAAGGCGGCGGTTAGGGAGGATACCGTTTTGGTATCAATTATGACTGCCAACAATGAGATTGGCTCAATCCAACCTGTTGCAGAAATAGGGGCATTTTGCCGTGAGGAAGGCATTCCCTTCCACACAGATGCCGTGCAAGCAATAGACAGCCAATATATTGATGTAGATAAAATGAATATAGATATGCTCTCCCTTTCCGCCCACAAATTCCACGGACCAAAGGGAATAGGGCTTTTGTATATTCGTTCGGGAGTGCGGCTAAAACGCTTGCTGGACGGCGGACATCAAGAGCGGGGACAGCGTGCGGGAACTACCAATGTGCCGCTCGTAGTGGGTATGGCAAAGGCATTGGAGTTGTCAGCGGCAAACCGTGCAAACTACAATAAAAAACTCACCAAACTAAGAGATTATTTTATCGACCGTGCGCTTCAAGAAATTCCCTTCACTCACCTAAATGGCGGACGGGAAAATAGGCTGCCCAACAATATTAACTTGAGCTTTGAGTTTATTGAAGGGGAGTCTATCCTTATGGTGCTAGACCTAGAGGGCATAGCGGTTAGCAGCGGTTCGGCTTGTTCGTCGGGCGCATTGGAGGCATCGCATGTGATACTTGCCCTTGGGGGGCGGGAGGAGCTTGCGCACAGCTCAATAAGATTTAGTTTGGGAAGAGATACAACCAAAGAGGAACTTGATATCACCCTAGAAGTACTAAAAAAGGCGGTAGACCGCCTGCGGGGTATGTCACCTTTATTTAATGTGGAAAAAGGAACAGGCAGCTATGTATAATAAAAAAGTATTAGAAGTATTTCAAAATCCCAAGAATGTGGGCGAAATAGATGACGCAAACGGTATCGGCAAGGTTGGCAACGCTAGTTGCGGCGACATTATGCAGGTATCGCTAAAAATAGAAAATGATATAATCGTTGATGCAAAGTTTAAGACATTTGGCTGCGCCGCAGCAATAGCAACATCATCAACAGCTACCGAAATGATAAAAGGCAAGACGCTGGACGAGGCGCTAAAAGTTAAAAATGCCGATGTTGTAGAATATTTAGAAGGACTCCCTCCTCAAAAGATACATTGTTCAGTTATGGCAGAGGAGGCTATACAGGCGGCAATAGAGGACTACAAGAAAAACCACGCAAAAAAATAATTTTTTATCAACAATAAAACAAAATAACCGCAAGCCAAGGGATATCCTTTGGCTTGCGGTTATTTGTTTTAAAGTAATATTTTTTTAGTTACCGCTCAACATATGTTTTACCATTTTCTTTGCTAACGGAGTTTTCATCATAGCCACGGTTATTGTTCCCATTGTTAATCCTAACATAAATGCGCCTCTCATTGGTATATCCTCCTCGGAACTTAGTATATGTAGGGTGTTTGCAAAATATTGTAACAATTTTTACCACCCCTTTTGTATTTTTGGGCGGTTTTTTAATTGCGTAATGGTAATTTTTTGATTATTCCGCTTGGGTTTTCCCTCAGGCGATACATCTTCAAAAATAATATTTCTCGCATTAACTTGACCAGCCTTTTCTAGTTCCGCCTCTGTTCTAATAGTCCAGCAAATTAGTTTCATATTATGCTTTTTTAATGCATGCTCAACCCTAGGAGAAGGCAAATAGCGGATATCATAGGCTAAAAATGCGGGTTTGGTTCTGTGCATTATGCGAAACCCCATTGAACAAAGCATCCTTAGCCATCTCTTTTCTGACGAAGTGGCAAGCTGACCTCTCACTACTTCGGGAGCGTATTTTTTGTACCATACAAGGGTGAGCGGGTTAAAGGCTTGCATAATTATCCAAGGCTTGCCTTTAATTAACTTATAAACTTCCGCCTCCAAAACAAAAGAATGAGTGCCTGTGGATTTTATCTCACACAAGACATCAGTTTTTCCGTCCACAACGGCAATAAAGTCCTCAAGCAGAGGGATAACTTCGCCGTTGGGGAGGCGGTACTTCTCATCTTGCAGTTGCTCATAGGTTAGTTCGGATATCTTGCCAGCCTCTCCAATTACTCGGTTGGTCGTGGGGTCGTGAAAGATTACCACCTTTTTGTCCTTAGTAAGCCTTACATCAATCTCAATATTATAGCCTTGTTCGAGGGCATTTTTAAATGCCGCCATTGAGTTTTCTGGCAAATCCTTGTTATGCAGTCCTCTGTGCGCTATTGGTAATTGATAAATTCTCATCTAAACACTTGCTCCTTAAATAAAGTTATATTTTATTATTATACTATTTTAGTCATATAAAATCTACAAGATAACAAATATATTTGCTTATTTTTTTAGGATTTTATATAATATAATCAACAGACTATGGACAAAATTGGGAGTGCTATGAAAGACAGACAAAAATATATAAGAAACTTTTGCATAGTTGCGCACATAGACCACGGGAAAAGCACCTTAGCCGACCGAATCATACAAAAGACAGGAGCGGTTTCGGAGCGGGATATAAGAGCGCAGATGCTAGACGATATGGACATCGAGAGAGAGCGGGGCATAACAATCAAGCTTACCCCCGTCAGGATGTTTTTTAACCATAACGGCAATGAATATACTTTTAATTTAATAGACACTCCGGGGCATGTGGACTTCACATACGAGGTGAGCCGCTCCCTTGCAGCTTGCGAAGGGGCGTTGCTTGTCGTAGATGCCACACAAGGGATAGAGGCGCAAACGCTCACCAATGTTTATCTTGCGCTAGACAATGATTTGGAAATTATCCCCGTAATAAATAAGATTGATTTATCATCCGCTCAACCCGATGTGGTAAAGACAGAAATAGAGGATGTTATTGGGCTAGACGCCTCCGATGCACCGCTAATCAGCGCCAAAGAGGGCAAGAACATTGAGGAAGTACTAAAGCAAATAGTAGAAAAACTTCCTCCCCCCAAAGGCAACCCCGATGCTCCGCTAAAGGCGCTTATTTTTGATAGTGTTTATGATAGCTACAAAGGCGCTATTTGCGCAATACGCATAGTGGACGGCAGTATTACGGTGGGGCAGAGAATCAAGTTTATGGCAACGGGCAAGGAGTTTGAAGTAACCGAGGTTGGTGTGTTTGCACCTGCAATGTTACCTACCAAAGCGCTATTAGCGGGCGATGTAGGGTATCTTGCCGCAAGCATAAAGAATGTTAAAGACACATCTGTTGGCGACACAATAACTTTGGCAAAGGGCGGCGCTGTCGAACCGCTAAAGGGATACAAAAAGGTAAACCCAATGGTCTTTGCCGGTATTTACCCGGCAGACGGCTCAAGATACAACGAATTGAGGGACGCTTTGGAAAAGCTTAACCTAAACGATGCGGCGCTATTGTTTGAGCCGGAAGCATCGGGAGCGTTGGGTTTCGGATTCCGTTGCGGCTTTCTAGGGTTACTTCATATGGAGATTATAGAAGAACGCTTAGAGCGGGAGTTTGACCTTGATTTGATTACCACCGCCCCAAGTGTTAGCTATAAAGTAATCAAAACAGACGGCACTCGTATAGCGGTGGACAATCCATCCCACCTTCCCCCTGCCCAAGAGATAGATAAAATAGAAGAGCCTGTGGTAACTGCCAATGTCTATACCCCGTCAGAATATGTGGGGGCGATTATGGAGCTGTGCCAAGAAAAGCGTGGCACTTTTATCAACCTTACCTATCTTGACGCCACTCGGGTAAAAGTTGACTATACCATACCCCTTTCCGAAATCATATATGATTTTTTTGATGCGCTCAAGTCACGCACAAGAGGCTATGCAAGTTTGGACTATGAGTTGGATGGCTATCGGGCGGACGACCTTGTAAAGTTAGATATTCTGCTAAACGGCGATGTTTGCGATGCTTTATCGCTCATTGTTCACCGTGACAAGGCTTACGGCATCGGCAGAGGTATAGCCGAGCGGCTAAAGGATGTAATTCCCCGCCAAATGTTTGAAATTCCCGTACAGGCGGCAATCGGCAACAAGATTATCGCCCGAGAAACGGTAAAAGCTCTTCGCAAAGATGTGCTTGCAAAGTGTTACGGTGGCGATATCACACGAAAGAAAAAATTATTAGAAAAACAAAAGGAAGGCAAAAAGCGTATGCGGCAGGTGGGCAATGTATCCATACCGTCCGAGGCGTTTATGTCTATTTTGAAGTTTGACAACAAATAGGGCAGGACTATATATTCACATCCCCTTTTGCGAAAAGAAGTGCGGATACTGTGATTTTTATTCAATTGAGCCAAGCGACGGTGTGTTGGAGCAGTATACAACCGCCCTTGCTAACGAAATTGAGCTGTTATTTAATAGATACCCCAATATATTATTTAATACAATATATATGG
>Ga0265293_10008916_pt1 | contig 14621 bp, 11 predicted proteins | sample Munlanlewell138R_FD_192505 | JGI IMG/M metagenome (GOLD analysis project Ga0265293, IMG submission 192505) | Leachate microbial communities from a municipal landfill in Southern Ontario, Canada - Leachate well 138R | ecosystem: Engineered > Solid waste > Landfill > Unclassified | place: Canada...
GGATTTGCTCCTGCATCGCCTGTTTGTACTGTTCTTCATTGAGCTTGCCCTGACGCAAGCCCTGACGGGCGGCACGGATATCGGCAGTTTGCGGGAACGAACCAATGGTGGTGGTCGGGAACAACGGCAGATTCAGGCGCTCACGCTGCAACCGGATACGCTCGGCAAAGGGTGCGGCACGCTGGCTGTCTTTGGCCGTTACCGCTGCCAGACGCTCTTGCACCTGCGGTTTGTGAATACGCGGTGAAGCAGCACGACTGGCTTGTACCTCACGGCTCTGCGCCAGTGCGGCCTGCACTTTGGCGCTATCGGGATTGTTGATGGCTTCGGCCAGAACCGCCACTTCTTCACACTTCTGTACAGCAAAGGCCAGCCAGCTTTTCAGCTCGTCATCCAGCTGGTCTTCACGGGACAGGTCCACCGGGCTGTGCAGCAGCGAGCAGGACGGCGCCACCCACAGACGGTCACCCAGACGCTCGTGAGCGTGCTTCAGGGTTTCGAGGATTTTTTCCAGATCGGCGCGCCAGACGTTGCGGCCATTGACCACACCCAGCGACAGCACCTTGTAAGCCGGCAGGCGGTCAAGGATGGTCGGATACTGTTCCGGCGCACGCACCAGATCAATATGCAGACCGTCAACCGGCAGGTTGGCCGCCAGCCCCAGATTATCTTCCAGACCAGAGAAATAAGTGGCAATCAGCTTCTTGCATGGCTCGCCTTGCAGCAGGTTGTAGGCCCGCTCGAAGGCGTTTTTCCATTCCTGCGGCAGGTCCAACCCCAGAATCGGCTCGTCAATTTGCACCCACTCTACGCCCTGCTGATGCAGGCGTTGCAGAATCTGGCCATACACTGGCAGCAGACGCTCAAGCAGGTCAAGGCGGTTAAAGCCGGCTTCCTTTTCCTTGCCCAGCCACAGCCAGGTCAGCGGACCGATAATGACCGGCTTGACCTGATGGCCCAGCGCCAGCGCTTCGTCCACTTCATCAAATAGCTCGTTCCAGCTCAGGCTGAACTGCTGATCTGAGGTTAGCTCGGGCACCAGATAGTGATAGTTGGTATCAAACCACTTGGTCATTTCCTGTGCGTGCGCACCGCCGCAGCAGCTGGTTTCCACTACGCCACGGGCGATGGCAAACAATGTGTCCAGCGTGGGCTTTTCGCCCGCCTTCAGGAAACGCTCGGGAACTGCGCCAAAGGTCAGAGTGTGGGTCAGCACCTGGTCGTACCAGGCAAAATCGCCCACCGGCAGCAGCTCGATGCCGGCATCTTTTTGCAGTTGCCAGTGTTTGGCGCGCAGTTCGCGGCCGGTTTGTTGCAGTTGTTCTTCAGTGATACCGCCTTTCCAGTAGGCTTCTACCGCTTTTTTCAGTTCACGGTCACCGCCAATACGCGGAAAACCGAGGTTGTGTGCTAGTGCCATGGGACACCTCCTTGAAGTTGAGGTGGCCATTGTGCGGAGTTTGCCAGAGTGAAACAAACTCAAATATCTAACCTTCATCTTTAGTTTATTTCATAATGGTAACGACAGATGTGCTGCCTAGCAGGCTATTGCAAGTGATAACCGTGTGAGAAAAGGCCTTTTGTAGGAGGAAGCTTGCCCCCGATAAAAGCTAACCATATTTCTCAGGGGCAAGCCCCTTCGTACAGGGTAGTGCAGGCTGCACGAGCAAAGCATCAGCACGCTGTAACGCCCACAAAAAAGGCCACCCGTAGGTGGCCTTGTGCACTACTGTCAGTGCTTACGCCTGTTCGGCGCGGGCTGCTTCAACGTCCTTGATGGACAACTTGATGCGGCCACGGTTGTCTACGTCCAGCACAACCACGTCGATCATCTCACCTTCTTTCAGGTAGTCGGTCACTTTTTCCACACGTTCATTGCTGATCATGGAAATGTGTACCAGACCATCCTTGCCGGGCAGGATGTTGACGAAGGCACCGAAGTCCACAATGCGCTCGACCTTGCCGTGATAGATCTTACCGATCTCGGCTTCAGCGGTGATGCTCAGCACGCGCTCGCGGGCCGCTTCGGCATCTTCTTTGGTCTGGCCAAAGATCTTGATCGAACCGTCATCTTCAATGTCAATGGAAGCGTTGGTTTCTTCACAGATGGCGCGGATGGTTGCACCGCCCTTGCCGATCACGTCACGAATCTTGTCCGCATCAATACGCATGGTCAGCATGGACGGCGCATTTTCGGAAATTTCGCTGCGGGACGCAGGCAGAACCTGGTTCATCTGCTCAAGGATGGTAATACGCGCGGTATGGGCTTGCTCCAGGGCAATCTCCATGATTTCTTCGGTAATACCTTCGATCTTGATGTCCATCTGCAGTGCGGTAATGCCGTTGGCGCTACCGGCCACCTTGAAGTCCATGTCACCCAGGTGGTCTTCATCGCCCAGAATATCGGTCAGCACGGCAAACTTGTCGCCTTCCTTCACCAGACCCATGGCGATACCGGCCACTGGAGCTTTCATCGGCACACCGGCATCCATCAGTGCCAGAGAGGCACCACAGACGGAAGCCATGGAGCTGGAACCGTTGGACTCAGTGATTTCGGACACCACACGCACGGTGTAAGGGAAGTCCTCAACATTCGGCAGCATGGCAGCCACACCACGACGTGCCAGACGGCCGTGACCGATCTCACGACGACCGGTAGCACCCATGCGGCCACACTCACCTACGGAGTACGGAGGGAAGTTGTAGTGCAGCATGAAGTGGTCACGCTTCTCGCCTTCCAGAGTGTCCAGCAGCTGCGCGTCACGGGCAGTACCCAAAGTGGCAACGACCAGCGACTGGGTTTCACCACGGGTAAACAGGGAGGAACCATGGGTCTTGTCCAGTACACCAACTTCAATGTTCAGTGGACGTACGGTTTGTGCATCACGGCCATCAATACGCGGTTTGCCGGACACGATGTTCTCGCGCACGGTGCGGTATTCGATTTCGCCAAAGCACTCTTTGACTTCTTTGGCGCAAGGACCGGTTTCATCGTTGGCTAGCGCAGCAACCACCTGGTCACGCAGTTCACCCAGTCGGTTATAACGATCCTGCTTGATGATGATGGAGTAAGCCTTGGAAATCTCTTCACCAAACTGGCTGGTAATTGCATTCAACAGCTCGGTGTTCTCGACAGGCGGCTGCCAGTCCCAGCGTGGCTTGGCAGCTTCGGCGGCCAGTTCCTTGATTGCCTTGATCGCGACCTGGAATTCTTCGTGGGCGTACAGCACGGCACCCAGCATCTGGTCTTCGGTCAACTCTTTGGCTTCGGATTCAACCATCAGCACGGCATCTTCAGTACCGGCAACCACCATGTCCAGCGCGGAAGCTTCCAGCTGTTCATAGGTCGGGTTCAGCAGGTAGCCGGACTCAGGATGGTAACCCACACGAGCACAGCCAATCGGGCCGTTGAACGGAATGCCGGAAACAGCCAGAGCAGCAGAAGTACCCAGCATCGCGGCGATATCCGGATCAGTTTTCTTGCTGGTGGAAACCACTGTACAGATTACCTGGACTTCGTTGTTGAAGCCGTTCGGAAACAGTGGACGAATTGGACGGTCGATCAAGCGGGAAGTCAGGGTCTCTTTCTCGGACGGACGGGCTTCGCGCTTGAAGAAACCGCCGGGGATTTTACCGGCGGCATAGGTTTTTTCCTGGTAATGCACGGACAGCGGGAAGAAGTCCTTGCCCGGATCTGCCTGCTTGGCACCCACTACAGTGACCAGCACGGTGACATCATTGTCAACGCTAACGAGTACGGCACCGGAAGCCTGACGCGCAACGCGGCCGGTTTCCAGAGTTACGGTCGACTGACCGAATTGAAATTTTTTAATGACCGGATTCACGGTTTTTTCCTTCTTTTAAGTTACCTGGGGGAACAGTCAAGCTGGCCGGGTATCGTCCCGTCACAGCTGTTTAGCATTCTTTTTTATGGAAACTCTGCAAAGCATCCGCCAGCGCAGGTGCTTTTCAGAGCTTCCACCGGGCAACACATGATAAAAAACAAAAAGCCGGCGCCTGAAGCAACGGGCAAATTTCCCGAAATACCTCAGCACACCAGCTTTTCGCCTTAGGCAGTTTCTGCACAACGCTGGTACCCAAGCAGCCGACAATGCTTTCTGCGCCAATACGAGGGATAACCCGGCATATTGCCATCAGACTTGAGCTTGTCAGCTGTTTGACTGTCACGTTGTTCAGACTTTCCCTGAATTGCGTTCGCTTAGCGACGCAGACCCAGACGGGCAATCAGGGCAGTATAACGGCCCAGATCTTTCTTCTTCAGATAGTCCAGCAGCTTGCGACGCTGGTTAACCATACGAATCAGGCCACGACGGGAGTGGTGGTCTTTTTTGTTGGTTTTGAAGTGGTCTTGCAGCTTGTTGATGTTGGTGGTCAACAGGGCAACCTGTACTTCAGGTGAACCGGTGTCACCAGCAGCTTGCTGATACTCACTGACAATCTGGGCTTTTTCTTCAACGCTAAGTGCCATGATAGGCTCCTTCAAACTTGGACAGGCCGGGCTGCTCTGTTGCTTAAGAGTCCCGTGCTAAAAAAATGGAATGACCGCGCCTGCCAACAGCCACCCATGTTCCGGCCAGTGGCCGGAAAAACTTGGCTATTGTGACCTAACCAGCCGCCTCGGTGCAACCAGTCCGTCATCATCAATCTCGGCGACACCGATAAACTCTTGCAGATGGCTATAAACCCGCACCAAACCGCTGGCCGGAGCACCCGGCGCACGCACCGGCTGACCATTTTGCCAGTAATATGTGGTGTGCTCGGTCAGTTCAACAGCAGGCCAGTCCAGCAAACCGGCATCGGAGGGCAACAGATATTGATCCAGCGCTTCGCTGCCTTCCTCTTCCTGCAAGGCTATCAGCTCATCCAGAGTGACCGAGCGCGACAGGTCAAAGGGACCGGCCACAATACGGCGCAAACCGGCCACATGTGCCCCACAACCCAGCGCAGCTCCAATATCTTCAGCCAGAGTGCGAATGTAGGTGCCTTTGCTGCACGCAACCCGCAAGCGCAACAAATCATTTTCCAGCGCCAACACGCTCAGTTCCGCAATGTGTACCGGACGCGCCTTGCGCTCAACCACTTCTCCGGCACGGGCCAGCTTATAAAGGGGCTGACCATCCAGCTTAAGTGCTGAATACATCGGCGGCACCTGCATGATGTCACCACGAAACTGCGGCAACACGGCGTCTACATCCTCCATGCTGACGCTGACCGGACGTGTTTCCAGTACCTGCCCTTCAGCATCGCCTGTGTCCGTAGTCTGCCCGAGACGCACTTCGGCTTCATACGTCTTGTCAGCATCCAGCAAGTAACGGGAAAACTTGGTTGCTTCGCCAAAGCACAGCGGCAACACGCCGGTAGCCAGCGGATCAAGGCTGCCGGTATGGCCGCCCTTGTCCGAGTTGAGCAGCCAGCGTACTTTTTGCAAGGCGCCGTTGGAACTGACACCCAGCGGCTTGTCCAGAATCAGAATGCCGCTCACGCTGCGACGCTTGCGTTTGACCTGCTGACTCACTTATTCCTCTCCATCCTGCTGATGATGGCTGCGATCACTGGCAACAGCCTGTTCAATCAGTGACGACAAGTATGCACCACGGCTGATGCTTTCATCGTAACGAAAATGTAGCTGCGGGATGCTGCGAATCTTGATCGCTTTGCCCAGCAACATACGCAAATAACCTGCAGCCTCATTCAGCACATCCACATTGCTCTGAATGACTTCAGCATCATCGCTATTCATCAGTGTGATGAAGATTTTGGCATGGCCCAGATCACGGCTGACTTCAACGCCAGTCAGGGTTACAAAGCCCAGACGCGGGTCTTTCACCTCACGCGGGATCATCACCGCCAGCTCGCGCTGGATCTGGTCACCGACGCGTTGCGCCCGGCTGTATTGTTTGCTCATGATGTTCTACCTCATGGAGCCTGTTTTTAAGCAACAAACGGCACGCCAGTCAGGCTGGTCGTGCCGTTGTCATGTGCAGATGTTGCAGACGGTTACAGTGTACGCGCCACTTCAACCTTCTCGAACACCTCGATCTTGTCACCGACTTTGACGTCGTTGTAGCTCTTGACGCCAATACCGCACTCCATGCCGTTACGGACTTCGTTGACGTCATCCTTGAAGCGGCGCAGGGATTCCAGCTCGCCCTCAAAGATCACCACGTCGTCACGCAGCACCCGGATCGGACGGCTACGCAGGACAGTACCCTCGATCACCATACAACCGGCAATTGCGCCCAGTCGTGGCGAACGGAATACGTCACGCACTTCAGCAATACCGACAATTTGCTCACGCAAGTCACTGCCCAACATACCGGTCAACGCTTTCTTCACGTCTTCGATAATGTCGTAAATGATGTTGTAGTAGCGCATATCGAGGCTTTCGCTCTCGACAATCTTGCGCGCACCGGCATCAGCACGGACGTTAAAGCCGAAAATCACGGCGTTGGACGCCAGCGCCAGGTTGGCATCGCTCTCGGTGATACCACCGACACCGCCACCCACTACGCGCACTTCCACTTCGTCGTTGCCCAGCTCGGTAAGCGAGCTTTGCAGTGCTTCAAGAGTACCGCGTACATCGGCCTTGATGACCACGTTGAGAACTTTCTTCTCTTCCTGACCCATGCTGTCGAAGATATTTTCCAGCTTGCCGGCGGAAGCGCGGGCCAGCTTGACCTCACGGAACTTGCCCTGACGGAACAGTGCAATTTCACGCGCCTTACGCTCGTCAGTGACCACGGTCATTTCGTCACCAGCCTCGGGCGTACCGTCCAGACCAATGATTTCGACCGGAATTGACGGACCAGCTTCCTGAATCGGCTTGCCGTTTTCATCCAGCATGGCGCGTACACGGCCAAAGTTGACGCCAACCAGCACCATGTCACCCTGACGCAGGGTACCGTTCTGTACCAGAATGGAAGCAACCGGACCACGGCCACGATCCAGGCGGGATTCGATTACCACACCACGGCCAGAGGCACTTGGAATGGCAGTCAGTTCCAGAACTTCGGACTGCAGCAGAACAGCCTCAAGCAGTTCGTCAATACCGGTACCCACTTTGGCAGATACGTGGACAAACTGGGTGTCGCCACCCCACTCTTCCGGAATCACATCATGCTGGGCCAGATCGTTCTTGATACGGTCCGGGTCAGCGTCCGGCTTATCAATCTTGTTCACGGCAATAATCAGGGGTACACCAGCCGCTCTGGCGTGCTGGATACCCTCGATGGTTTGCGGCATTACGCCATCATCCGCTGCCACCACCAAAATCACGATATCAGTGGCCTTGGCACCACGCGCACGCATGGCGGTAAAAGCCGCGTGACCCGGAGTGTCAAGGAAGGTGATCATGCCACCTTCGGTTTGCACGTGGTACGCACCAATGTGTTGGGTAATGCCACCGGCTTCGCCGGTCGCAACCTTGGCGCGACGAATGTAGTCGAGCAACGAAGTTTTACCATGGTCAACGTGGCCCATTACAGTCACTACCGGTGCGCGCTGGAACGCCTCGCCCGACATCTTCAGCGATTCGGCCAGCTGCTCTTCAAGAATGTCATCACTGACCAGCTTGACCTTGTGGCCCATTTCCTCAGCTACAAGAGTCGCCGTATCCTGGTCCAGCACCTGGTTAATGGTCACTGGTGTACCCAGCTTGAACATGAACTTGACGACTTCACCGCCCTTGACCGACATCTGTGCGGCCAGTTCAGCAACGGTAATAGTCTCGCCAATGGCCACTTCGCGCACGATTGGGCCAGCAGGTGTCTGGAAGCCATGTTCGTTGCGGCGACGGGACTTGCCACGACCGCCGCGACCGCCACGACGGCCACCGCCGTCCTCGTCACCATCACGCAGGCTGATCTTGCGATTTTGCGGACGGTTGCCGGCTGGCTTGCGCTCACGACGTGTATCGTCATCACGACGTGGAGTGGCGGCACGACGTGGCTCTTCCTTCTTGCGCTCTGGACGCGCCGCTGCCGGCTCGTCAATTACAGACTCAGCAACAACCGATGCTGCTTCCGGCTGGGCGCTCTGCTCTTCCTTCTCACGGGCAGCTTTGGCTTCAGCCTCTTTTGCCTGACGTGCCTGCTCAACCGCTTCAATACGGCGAACCTCAGCATCCTGAATAATGTCGGCAGTAGATTTCTGCTTGACTGGCTCGGCAGCCGGCTTGGCCGGTGCTGCCTGCTTGACTTCCACCTCTACCTTGGCGACTGGGCTTTCGTCCGCTGGGCGCTTAACGTAAGTACGCTTTTTGCGTACTTCTACACTGATGGTCTTGCTGCCCGGGGCACGCAAGGTGGTAGTGGTTTTGCGCTGCAGGGTGATCTTTTTACCTGAATCCGGCTTGTCGCCCGGCTCTGCGCTCAAATGTGCCAGCAACTTTTGTTTTTCACCGTCACTAACGGCATCAGTCGCCTTGGTATGGGACAACCCGGCATCTTTCATTTGTTGCAGCAACTGCTCAACCGGTGTATTTACCGTTTGGGCCAATTCTTTTACCGTGACTTGCGTCATGTGAACTCCTCCTCAAGCCGCTACGTGCTTATTCAAACCAGTGGGCGCGGGCGGCCATGATCAGCTTGCCGGCATTTTCTTGATCCATGCCTGCAATTTCCAGCAAGTCATCAATGGACTGTTCGGCAAGGTCTTCGCGACTCAATACACCACGGGTAGCCAGCTCTACAGCCAGCTCCTTGGTCATGCCTTCCAGGTCAAGCAAGTCTTGCTCCGGCTGGATATCTGCCAGTTTCTTTTCGGTCTCAATGGCACGCGACAACAGGCGGTCTTTGGCCCGGGCGCGCAGCTCATTGACGATTTCTTCATCAAATCCATCGATTTCCAACATTTCTTCCATCGGGACGTAAGCCACTTCTTCCAGTGTGCTGAATCCTTCTTCAACCAGCACCTGGGCCAGCTCTTCGTCCACTTCCAGCTCGTCCACAAACAATTGCAGGGTGTCACCTGTCTCTTGTTGCTGGCGTGACTGGATATCTGCCTCGGTCATGACGTTTAGCGTCCAGCCGGTCAGCTGAGACGCCAGACGCACGTTCTGGCCGCCACGGCCAATCGCCTGAGCCAGATTGTCCTCACCCACGGCAATGTCCATGGAGTGGGCGTCTTCATCAACGATAATGGCTACCACTTCGGCAGGCGCCATGGCGTTGATGACAAACTGTGCCACATTGTCGTCCCACAGCACGATATCGACGCGCTCACCACCCAGCTCGCCGGTAACGGCCTGGACTCGTGAACCACGCATGCCGATACAGGCACCTTGCGGATCAATGCGCTTGTCTTTGGACTTGACTGCAATCTTGGCACGCGAACCCGGATCACGAGCTGCAGCCATAATTTCAATCAGGCCCTCGGAAATTTCCGGCACCTCAATGCTGAACAGCTCCATCAGCATCTCTGGTGCAGTGCGTGACAGCATCAGCTGCGGGCCACGGTTATCGGTGCGAATTTCTTTCAGCAGCGCACGCACGCGAGTGCCAACACGGAAATTTTCCCGTGGAATGGTTTCGTCACGAGCCAGCAATGCCTCGGCGTTGTTGCCCAGATCAATGATGACGTTATCGCGGGTGACCTTTTTCACGGTACCGGAGATGATCTCGCCCATTTTGTTGCGGTAGGCTTCAACCACCTGCGCACGCTCGGCCTCGCGCACTTTCTGCACAATCACCTGTTTGGCGGTCTGGGCAGCAATACGGCCAAATTCAATGGACTCAACCTGTTCTTCGATCAGGTCGCCTACCTGCTTATCAGCATACTGCTCAGGCAGCATGTCAGGCGTGTACTGATAAGCTGGATCTTCCAGCTGCTCGTCTTCAACCACGTGCCAGCGGCGAAAAGTGTCATATTCGCCGGTCTGGCGATCAATCGCCACACGCAGTTCGACTTCGTCCTCGTAGTTTTTCTTGGTTGCTGTCGCCAGCGCAACTTCAAGGGCCTCGAAAATATCTTCCGCCGGTACTCCCTTTTCGTTGGAGACAGACTCAACCACCAACAGAATTTCTTTACTCATTGTTTGCCTCAATCATAACAGGCTCACAGGACCCCTGCCCTGTCAGTCAAAAACCGGAATTACATTTGCCTTTTCGATGGATTCGATTGGCAGCAGGTATTCATACTGATCCACTTGCACCACTACATCCTGGTCTTCCACACCTTTCAGGACGCCCTGAAAGTTACGGCGCTCTTCCACCGCAACCCGCGTTCTGACCTTAACCTGGTGTCCGACATAGGCCACAAATTGGTCCAGCGTAAACAGCGGGCGATCCATGCCGGGAGAAGAAACCTCCAGGGTATATTCACCACTGATAGGGTCTTCAACATCCAGCACCGCGCTGAGCTGGCGGCTGACCGCCTCACAATCATCAACGCTAATGCCCTGCTCGTGTTCAATAAACACACGCAGCACGGAATGCCGGCCCTGGGAAACATATTCAACTCCCCAGCATTGAAACCCCATGGCCTCGACAACCGGAGCCAGGATTACCTGCAACTGTTGCAGCTTGCTCATCTGCCCTCCACTGTGCTTTTGTGCATTCCGCAAATAAAAAATGGGCGAAACGCCCACATCCAAAACCGCAAAACCTGACTGCGGCCTATGAAAAAGCCCCATAACGGGGCTCTGATGAAATCCTGGACGCCCCGACCTGCTCCTGAAACGGCAGATTGACGGACTCCAGACAATGCCAAGGCTGTTGCCCGTGCATAGAAAGCGGCGTAATTCTAGAAGTACAGCCAGAAAAAGTCAAGCCGCCCGACACCTGTAACAGTATCGGGCGGCTTGTTTATGGTACCGAGGAGGGGACTCGAACCCCTACAGCCTATGGCCACTACCACCTCAAGGTAGCGTGTCTACCAATTCCACCACCTCGGCAAAACTAGTCAGCTTGCGGAATATCTCCGGCAGCTTCGCCCTCTACAGGAATATCCGAACCGCCGATCTCAACTTCTTCCAGCTGCGGAATATCACTCAGCACAGGTGCGGATTTTTGCGCCTGCTGGACTTCGATGCTGGGCAAGCCCAGATCATCAACGCCCTTGGAACGCTGGGTAGCGTAGTAACCCAGCGCCAAACTGGTCGCAAAAAAAACGGTGGCCAGTATAGCAGTCATACGACTGAAAAAGCTACCAGTTCCTTGCGCACCAAATACGGTACCGGACGCGCCGGAACCAAAAGAAGCGCCAGCCTCGGCACCCTTACCCTGCTGGATCAAAACCAGACCCACCAGCGCAAGCGCCATGACCAGGTGAACAATAATGACTACAGATTCCAGCATTTTAGTTTCCTGCGGCGCGGCAAATCGCGCCAAATTCATCGGCATCCAGCGAGGCTCCGCCTACCAGACCGCCATCAATGTCTTTCTGGGCAAACAGCTCGTCAGCATTTTCCGCCTTGACGCTGCCGCCGTACAAAATCCTAAGCTCTTGTGCAACCACCGCACTGTGGCAAGCAATCACGCCACGCAAGGCTTCATGCACCTGCTGCGCCTGCTCCGGCGAAGCCGTCAAGCCGGTACCTATCGCCCAAACCGGCTCATACGCAAGCACTGCGTTGGCAAAAGCATCAATTCCGGCAACACGCACCACCGCTTCAACCTGCTCGGTAACGGTCTCAATCGCCCGCCCCTGCTCACGCTGTTGCAAGGTCTCGCCAACACAGAGCACAGGTATCAAACCGGCAGTCTGTGCGGCAACAAACTTGCTCGCAACCACTTCATCGGACTCACCCTGCAGTTCGCGCCGCTCGGAGTGCCCAACCAGAACCATGCGACACCCTGCATCTTTTAGCTGGGTTGCCGAAGTTTCACCAGTCATCGCACCAAAACCGGCACTGACTGCACAATCCTGGGCACCCACCGCGATGGCTGGCACCGCGCTTACCGCGCGCTCAAGGTACAGCATCCCGGGAAATACCGCGACATCCACAGCGTGTGACAACTCCAGAGCAGACAAATTTTTCAGCAGTGCAGCAACTTCCTGCATGCTTCCGTTCATCTTCCAGTTTCCAGCGACCAATGGACGACGCATATACAAATCCCGTGCCTCAAAGTGGGTGCAGATATTACTCAAGCCATCACCAGCATGCAAGCAAAATCAGCTACAGCACTGCTCAACAACCTCAGCCAGCTGCTGGGCATAACCAAGCACTACCGCTTTATCTTCACCTTCTACCATGACCCGAACCAGTGGCTCGGTCCCCGATTTGCGCAACAATACGCGTCCACGCCCAGCCAGTTCGGTGGTCACGCGATCACAGGCTGCTACTACCTCCGGGTGCTGCAAAGGATCAGCACTACCGGCGTAGCGTACATTAATCAATGTTTGCGGCAGTTTTTTCCAGGCCAGTCGCTCCTTCGCCAGGGTATGGCCGCGACGCTGCAACGCCAGCAGCACCTGTAAGGCGGCAATAATGCCGTCACCCGTCGTATGGTGCTGAATGCACAGCATATGACCCGACCCCTCACCCCCGATCACCCAGCCACGCTCCTGCAGCTCCTGCATCACATAACGGTCACCCACATTGGCACGCACCATGGGGATACCACGCTCCTGCAAAGCCAGTTCCAGGCCGTAGTTGCTCATCAGGGTACCCACTACGCCGGAACCTTCCGGCAAACGCTCACGCTCCTGCAAGTCGGTTGCGATGATATACAGCAAGTCATCGCCATCCAGCACCACGCCAGTGTGGTCAACCATTTGCACGCGGTCACCATCACCATCAAAAGCAATGCCCAAGTCGGCACCATGCTCAACCACCGCTTTTTGCAAAGCGTCCATATGGGTCGAACCAACGCCATCATTGATGTTGATACCATCCGGCTTGTTGCCAATGGTAATCACCTCAACTCCCAGCTCGTCGAACACGCTTGGCGCAATACGATAGGTCGCGCCATGCGCGCAGTCGATGACCACTTTCAGACCTGAAAAATCGGTGCTGGTCGGTACGCTGCTTTTACAAAACTCGATATAGCGACCAGCCGCATCGTTAATGCGTGACGCCTTGCCGAGCTGATCCGACTCGGCCACCTGCATGGGCGCATCCATCAGCTCTTCAATCATTTGCTCCACTTCATCCGGCAGTTTCTTGCCGGTGGAGGAGAAAAACTTGATGCCGTTATCATAATGCGGGTTATGCGAGGCACTGATGACAATGCCCGCCTCAGCCTTGAAAGTACGGGTCAGGTAGGCAATGCCGGGCGTCGGCATGGGACCCAGCAGCGCCACATCTGCCCCTGCTGCCGATAGCCCGGCCTGCAAGGCCGACTCAAACATATAGCCGGAAATGCGCGTGTCCTTGCCTACCAGAATGCGGCACTTGCCCTGTTTGCGAAATGCCATACCGGCGGCCCAGCCCAGCTTAAGCATGAAATCTGGCGTAATAGGGCTTTCCCCTACCCGTCCGCGAATACCATCAGTACCAAAATATTTTTTGCTCATCAGTGCTCCCGCCATCCAGCTTGTACTGCCTGAAAGAGTTTTAATGCATCCATGGTTTGCACCACGTCATGCACACGAATAATTTTTGCACCACGCTCCAGCGCCATCACCGCCAGCGCCAGACTGCCATATAGTCGCTCATCAACCGGCTTGTCCAGCACCTGTCCAATCATCGACTTGCGCGAAACACCGACCAGCAATGGCAGTCCCAGCGCATGCAACTCCGGCATGCGCTGGAACAGCTCAAAATTGTGTTTGAGGTTCTTGGCAAAACCAAAACCCGGATCAAGCAAAATCTGCTTCCGGCCGATTCCGGCAGCCACGCAAGCATCAATCCGGTGCTGCAAAAACTGCGCGACCTCGACAGCCACATCCGCATAATGTGGCGCATTCTGCATAGTTTGCGGCTCGCCGCGCATATGCATCAAGCACACTGGCAATCCGGTTTGTGCCGCAGCCTGCAACGCACCTTCTCGCTGCAGGGAGCGCACATCATTCAATAGGCCCGCACCTAACACTGCAGTTTCGGTCATCACTTGCGGCGTAGAAGTGTCTACCGAAACAATGCAGTCAAAACGTGTCACCAGCGCCTCAACCAATGGCGCAACCCGATCCAGCTCCTGCTGCGGAGTCACACTTTGCGCTCCGGGGCGGGTCGATTCACCACCCACATCGAGAATGCTGGCACCAGCCTCAAGCATTGCCTCGGCACGCGACAACGAGGCATCCAGCGTATTGTACTGGCCACCATCAGAAAAAGAGTCAGGAGTTGCATTAAGAATCCCCATCACATGGGGAACACTGAGATCGAGACGGTACTTGCCGCACTGAAGGTATCGGGACATTTTTGCCTGGTTAGAAATTCTATTTGATGCTGTGCGATCTGGCTTGTCCGGTGAGGCGTTACCTCACGGGACAAATCCGTTCGTACAACACATGCTGCTGCAATCCTGTGCGAACCGGCTTGTCCGGTGAGGCGTTACCTCACGGGACAAACCCGCTCGTACAACACATGCTGCTGCAATCCTGTGCGAACCGGCTTGCCCGGTGAGGCGTTACCTCACGGGATAAACCCGTTCGTACAACACATGCTGCTGCAATCCTGTGCGAACCGGCTTGCCCGGTGAGGCGTTACCTCACGGGAC
>Ga0265293_10008917_pt1 | contig 14620 bp, 15 predicted proteins | sample Munlanlewell138R_FD_192505 | JGI IMG/M metagenome (GOLD analysis project Ga0265293, IMG submission 192505) | Leachate microbial communities from a municipal landfill in Southern Ontario, Canada - Leachate well 138R | ecosystem: Engineered > Solid waste > Landfill > Unclassified | place: Canada...
AGGTTCGATCCACGCTTCCTCCCCACGCTCGGTCACCCTCACGCAGTTGCGCTTCACTTCGCTCGCTGTGGCCAGCTCACGGGAGGACTTGCACCTCCAAGAGTGCGCCCGTGCCGGGCGCACAAAAGCGAAAGCCCGGCACGAGGCCGGGCTTTCGGGTGCTGCGTTGAACAGTCGAACAATCAGTTCTGGACGTTCAGTTCCGTGCGGCGGTTGCGCGCGCGGCCTTCGGAGGTGTCGTTGGTGTCGATCGGACGGTTCTCGCCGTAGCCGTTCGGGCCAACCAGACGGGAGGCGTCGATGCCGTTGCTGGTCAGGTAGTCGTACACGGCGCGGGCGCGACGCTCGGACAGACCCTGGTTGTAGGCGTCGGTACCGATGGAGTCGGTGTGACCGGCGACTTCAACGCGCAGCTCCGGATACTTCTGCAGGATCGACACGGCCTCGCTGAGGATCGCCACGGCGTCCGGACGCAGGCTGGACTTGTCGAAATCGAAGTTCACGCCGCGCAGGTCGATGGTGACCGGCACCGGGCAGCCATCCGGACCGACGGTCTGGCCGGCCTGCGAGTTCGGGCACTTGTCGTCGCAGTTGTTGACGCCGTCGCCGTCGTCGTCGAGATCGGCGCAGGTGACCACCGGGGCGACCGGGACGACCGGATCCGGAGCCGGGGCAGGGGTGACGGCGCGAACCGGCTCGGGGCCGAGCTTGACCATGGCGGTCAGGCCGACGTAGACGTCGCTGAAGTAGTCGTCACGGTCCGGGCGACCGGCGGTGTCGTCGAAGTCGTAGCGCAGGCCGGCTTCGGCACGCAGGGCGGTGCGACCGTAGTCGGCCTGCAGGCCGGCACCGACCTGGGCCAGCAGATCGTTGCCGCGACGGTCGAGCGGGCCGCCGCCGGCAGCATTGGGATACTCGTCCTCATGGCGCTGCACGCCGGCACCGATGGCGAAGTACGGCCACCAGTTGTCGCCGGCGTCACGGAAGTGGTAGCGGCTCACCAGGCTGGCGGAATACAGGCTCCAGTTGAGCTGGGTGCCCTTCTGGTTGGGGTTGGCATGGTCGAGCTGGAGGTCGACGGACCAGCGCTCGGAAATGAACTTGCCGACGCCGAAGCCCCAGAACATGTCATTGCTGACGGAACGGTCATTGTCGAAAAGGCCGTAGCCCACGGTGCCCGACACGTACCAGCGATCATCCAGATCGTCCTGGGCCATTGCCGTCTGCGCCAGTCCAAGCGCGCCGACAAGGGCGCAGCAGAGCAGTTTCTTGTTCATCGCCAACTCCTGGTGGTTGTTCATTGATTAGTTGAAGCCATGATCGCCGGCCGGATGGAAGACGACGGTCACTTGTGTGAAGCCTCGCCTAGGATATTACCCTGAACGTGAAGGGAGACTAACAAAATCATAACATTGTGTCGAAGGATTCGGGAATCCTCCGCGGGCCGTCGGACGGCTGTCGTTCCGGGGCTCGCCCTCACAGTGCGAACAGGTCCATCAGACGATGTACCGGGGTCGACTCGAAGCGTGAGGTATCGCCCACCAAGCCCATGATTTGCCTGGCTTTATAGCCCGGAAGCGACTCACCGACAGCGGCCTCGAACTTGCGCAGCAGGGCGGCCACGCCCTCGCCCCGGCGCTCGCGGTGGCCGATCGGGAAGTCGATGGAGACCTTGTCCGTGCTGCTGCCGTCGGTGAAGAACACTTGCACGGCGTTGCCGATGTAGCGTTTTTCGGGGTCGAAGTAGTCGCGGGTGAAGTCCGGATTCTCGCGCACCTCGGTCTTCGCCCGCAGGGCGTCGATGCGCGGATCGGCGGCCACGGCGTCGGCGTAGTCGGCAGCGGTCAGGCGACCGAAGATCAGCGGCACGGCGACCATGTACTGGATGCAGTGGTCACGGTCGGCGTAGTTGGCCAGCGGGCCGGTCTTGTCGATGATGCGGATGCCGGCTTCCTGGGTCTCGATGACAATGCGCTCGATCTCGTCGATGCGCCCGGCGACTTCCGCATGCAGGCGCATCGCGCATTCCACCGCGGTCTGCGCGTGGAACTCGGCCGGATAGCTGATCTTGAACAGGATGTTCTCCATCACGTAGCTGCCGAAGCCGCGCTCGAAGCGGAACGGCTGGCCGCGAAAGGCGACATCGTAGAAACCCCAGGTGCGTGCGCTGAGCGCGCTGGGATAGCCGGCGCAGCCCTTCATCGCGTTCAGCGCATGGGTCACGGCGCGGCGGCAGGCATCGCCCGCCGCCCAGCTCTTGCGCGGGCCGGCGTTGGGCGCGTGGCGATAGGCGCGCAGCGTGCCGCCGTCGAGCCAGACGTGGGAGAGCGCGTTGATGATCTCCTCCTTGCCGCCGCCGAGCAGGAAGGTGGAGACGGCGGTGGAGGCCAGCTTGACCAGGATCACATGGTCGATGCCGACCCGGTTAAAGCTGTTCTGCAAGGCGTAGACGCCCTGGATTTCGTGCGCCTTGATCGACAGGCTGAGCGCGTCGCGCACGGTGACCGGCTTGGCACCGGTCTGCGCGGCGTTGCGCGAGACGTGATCGGCAACGGCGAGGATAGCACCGAGATTGTCCGAGGGATGGCCCCATTCGGCCGCCAGCCAGGTGTCGTTGAAGTCGAGCCAGCGGATCTGCACGCCGAGGTTGTAGGCCGCCTGCACCGGGTCCAGTGCCCAGGCGGTGCCCGGCACGCGCACCCCGCCGGGCAGGGTGGCACCGGGGACGACCGGGCCGAGGTGCTTGACGCATTCGGGAAAACGCATCGCCAGAAGGGCGCAGGCCAGGCTGTCCAGCAGCACGTAGCGCGCCGTGGTGTAGGCTTCCGGCGAGCTCAGGTAGTAATCGACGACGTAGTCGGCGATGTCGATCAGCGGCTGGTCCGGCTCGGGGCGCTTGGCGGAACGGATGTCGTACTGGCTCATGGTCGCCTCGCGAGCAGCGTGATGGAATCCGCGCATTTTGCCAGATCGCCCCGCGCCGCGCTGTCCGCGCCCGCCCGCTATCGAGGCGGCGCGACCGTCGCCATGCGACGACTTGAGCCCAACCCGGTTTCAGTGCAGGGTAGGCATTCCATACGCACGCGTACAGGCCGCCATGCCCACGCCCTACCCGCATCTGTTCGCCCCGCTCGACCTCGGCTTTCGCACCCTGCGCAACCGCATCCTGATGGGTTCCATGCACACCGGCCTGGAAGATCGGGCCAGGGACTACCCAAAGCTGGCGGCCTATTTCGCCGAGCGCGCGCGCGGCGGTGTCGGCCTGATCGTGACCGGCGGCATCGCGCCGAACATGGTCGGCTGGCTGAAGCCGTTCGGCGGCAAGCTGTCGCGCGGCTGGGAAGTGCGGCGACATCTCCAGGTGACGCAGGCGGCGCAGGCGGAGGGCGCGGCCATCTGCCTGCAACTGCTGCACGCCGGGCGCTACGGCTACCATCCCTTGCAGGTCGCACCCTCTGCGGTCAAGGCACCGATCAACCCGTTCAAGCCGCGGGCGCTGTCGGCCCGCGCCATCGAGCGACAGATCGGCGACTTCGTCCGCAGCGCGCAACTGGCGCGGGAGGCCGGCTACGACGGCGTCGAGATCATGGGATCGGAGGGCTACCTGATCAACCAGTTCCTCGCCCCACGCACCAACCATCGCGACGACCAATGGGGCGGCTCGCTGGAAAACCGCCAGCGCTTCGCGGTGGAGGTCGTGCGCCGCACACGCGCGGCTGTCGGTGCGGACTTCATCATCATCTTCCGCCTGTCGATGCTGGAACTGGTCGAAGGCGGCTGCGACTGGGACGAGATCACCAGCACCGCGCGCGCCATCGAAGCGGCCGGGGCGAGCATCCTCAACACCGGCATCGGCTGGCACGAAGCGCGGGTGCCGACCATCGCCACCTCGGTGCCGCGCGCCGCCTTCGCCGGCGTCACCGCCAAGCTGAAGCCGCATGTCGGCATCCCGCTAGTGGCGGTCAACCGCATCAACATGCCGGACGTGGCCGAGCAGATCCTCGCCGGTGGTCAGGCCGACATGGTGTCGATGGCGCGCCCGCTGCTGGCCGATGCGCAATGGCCGAACAAGGCGCGCGAGGGCCGCGCCGACGAGATCAACACCTGCATCGCCTGCAACCAGGCCTGCCTGGATCACGTGTTCGCCAACAAGCGGGCGAGTTGCCTGGTCAACCCGCGCGCCTGTGCCGAGACCGAGCTGGTCTACGAGGCAGTCGACAAGTCGCGCGCGGTCGCCATCGTCGGTGCCGGTCCGGCCGGGTTGGCGGCGGCCAGCGTCGCCGCCGAGCGCGGCCATCGGGTGACGCTGTTCGACGCCGCGCGCGAAATCGGCGGCCAGTTCAACCTGGCCAAGAAGATTCCCGGCAAGGAGGAGTTCCACGAGACCTTGCGCTACTTCCGCCGCCAATTGGAACTGACCGGCGTCGAGGTCCGCCTCGGCGCGCGGGTCGATGCGCAGCAACTGATCGACGGCGGTTTCGACGAGATCGTGCTGGCCACCGGCATCCGCCCGCGCCGACCGGCGATCGACGGCATCGACCATCCGAAGGTCTGCTCCTACACCGACATCCTGTCCGGCCGCCGCATCGCCGGCCGGCGGGTGGCGCTGATCGGTGCCGGCGGGATCGGCTTCGATGTCGGCGAATTCCTCGTCCACGAGGGCATTTCGCCCAGCCTGCAACCCTCGCGCTGGATGGCCGAATGGGGCGTCGACCCGGCCTTCGAGAGTGCCGGCGGCCTGCGCGAGCCGATGCCGGAACCGCCGGCACGCGAGCTGTGGCTGTTGCAGCGCACAGAAGGCCGGCCCGGCGCGCGGCTGGGCAAGACCACCGGCTGGATCCATCGTGCCACCCTCAAGCACAAGGGCGTGCGCATGCTCGGCGGTGTCGAATACGAGCGCATCGACGACGACGGCCTGCACCTGCGCATCGGCGAGGAGCAGCAATGCCTGCCGGTCGACGACGTGGTGATCTGCGCCGGCCAGGAGCCGTTGCGCGAACTGTTCGAACCACTGACCACGGCGGGATGCAGCGTGCACCTGATCGGCGGTGCCGACGTGGCGGCAGAACTGGATGCCAAGCGCGCCATCGACCAGGGCAGCCGGCTGGCGGCGCGGCTCTGACGCGGCTCTGACCAGTCTCCGCCGCCGCGCTCAGCCCTCCGGCGCGATGTAGCCGGGCGGCGTGTCCGCGCCATCGCCGAACAGGAACTTCTCCGCCTGCTCGGCGAGGAAGGCGCGGGCGGCGGGGTCGCGCGGGTTGAGGCGGTTCTCGTTGATCAGCATGGTCTGGTGCGCCAGCCATTCCTGCCAGGCCGCCTTGCCGATGCCGGCGAACACGCGCTGGCCGAACTCGCCGGGCAGCGGCGCAAAGTCCAGACCTTCGGTTTGCGCCTTGTGGCGGGCGCAGAAAACGCTTCGACTCATGGTGTGCTCCTTACAGTGACGTGGCGGTGTCCGGCATCGCGCCGAACAACCCGGCTTGCGCGCCGCGTTCGGCCTGCAGCAGGCGTCGGATCGGTGCCGGCAGGCCGTAATCGCCCAGCCGGGCCGGGTCGATCCAGTCCAACGCGGCATTATCGGCCAGCCTGGCGGAGGCTTCGAGCAGGCGCAGGCGCAAGGGCTCGATGGTCAGGCGGAAATGGGTGAAGACGTGCTCGACCGGTGCCAGCGCAGTCGCCTCGCCGAGCCTGCCCAGCGCCGCCGCCCAGCCTTCGGCCTCGGCGCGGGAATCGAACTGCGGCAGGCTCCACAGTCCGCCCCAGATGCCGACCGGCGGGCGACGTTCCAGCAGCCATTGCCCGCGTCCGTCGTCGATCCACAGCGCCACGCAGCGACGCCGTGGCACGGCTTTGCGTGGCCGCGAGGTCGGCAGGTCGGCCACCTGATCACGACGCAGCGCGACGCAGTCGGCGCGGAACGGGCAGCGCGGGCAGTCCGGCCGCGCGCGCCGGCACAGCGTGGCACCGAGATCCATGATCGCCTGGGTGTAATCGGCCATCCGCCCCTCGGCCAGCGGCGGTGCCGGCAGCAGTGCTTCCGACAACTGCCACAGGCGGCGCTCCACCTCGCGCTCGCCGGGCCAGCCTTCGATGCCGAACATCCGGCACAGCACGCGCCTGACGTTTCCATCGAGGATGGCCAGGCGCTGGTCGTGGGCCTGGGCGAGGATCGCCGCTGCGGTGGATCGGCCGATGCCGGGCAGTTCGGCCAGCGCCGCCGCATCGGCGGGCAACTCGCCGCCGTTCTGCATGCAGCGCTGCGCCGCCGCGTGCAGGTTGCGGGCGCGGCTGTAGTAGCCAAGCCCGGCCCAGTGGGCGAGCACCGCATCGAGCGGTGCCGCCGCCAGCGCGGCAAGGTCGGGAAAGGCCTCCATGAAGCGCTGGTAATAGGGAATGACGGTGGCGACCTGGGTCTGTTGCAGCATCACCTCGGCGACCCACACCCGATAGGCGCTGCGCGGATGCTGCCAGGGCAGGTCGTGGCGGCCGTGCAGCGAATGCCAGTCGAGCAGGCGGCGGGCGAAGTCGGTGGTCATTGCGCCGGCGCGGCGGCGGGATGCAGGCGCAGCTTGAGCCCTTCGACGCGCAGGCCCTGCACGTCGAGTTCCGGCAAATCCGCCTCCAGCGCCAGCGGCGGCAACGGATCGCGCTGGGCATCGCCCTGCCAGCGCAGCGCCTCGCGCGGCTGGCCGCGCAAGGCAACGCGCGCCTCGCCCTCGCCGGCACTGACGGCCAGTTCCCCGCTCAGATCGCCCGGCCCGCGATAGCCCAGTTGCAGCGGTGCGGAAAGCAGGGCGTCGGGAAGGCGCAGTCCTGTTTCCAGTTCGGCCAGAAGGCGTCGGTCCAGTTCGGCCTGAAGCTCCACGCGCAGCCATTGCGGCAGGAACAAATCGGCCTCGCCGTGGGCGCTGATCCACGGCGCGGTTTCGGCTTCCGCTGCCAGACGCAGCGTCGCCTGCTCCAGCGCGACACCCTGTGCGCGCTGGTACGGGATCGCGGCCAGTTGCAGTTGCCAACGCTGCGTCTCCTCGCCGATATCGACATCGGCAGCGATGGACAGCGTCAGCGGCGCGCCATCGCGCAGCGGCGACAGGTCGATGTCGAGACCATCAAGAGCGAACTCGCCGGATTGCAGGCGACCGTTGCGCACATGCAGCGCGGCGGCCAGGTTCGGCAAGGTCGTCGGTGCCGGCGGGCCATCGTCGGCGGCAGCGTTCAGCCACAGCCCCAGTTCATCGAGGTCGAGCAGCGGGCCGTGTACATCGACGCGGCCGATCTCGCTGTCGGCGCGCCACAGGATCGACAGCGGCAGGGCGACGTCGATGCGCGCCACGCGCAGCATTGCCGGCGCGGCGGCTGCGCGGCGCATGTCGAGGTCGACCAGGGCCAGATGCAGGCGCGGCCAAAGGCCCAGTCGCGCCGGCTCGCCGGTGGCGACCACGAGGCCGCTGTGGGCAGCGATGCGGTCGACCAGCAGCGCGCCCAGCCGTTCCGGTTGCAGGACGGCGCGCAGCGCGAAGAACCCGCCCGCCAGCAGGACCGCCACGATCAGCGCGAGCACCCGCCAGCGGCGGCGGCGGACGCGTTCCACGTCAGCCGGTGTAGTCGCCCGGCAGCAGCGCATCGACGAAGGCGTCGGCATCGAAGCTGCGCAGGTCGTGCACCTTCTCGCCGAGGCCGATGAAGCGGATCGGAATACCGAACTCACGCGCCAGCGCGAACACCACGCCGCCCTTGGCGCTGCCGTCGAGCTTGGTGACGACCAGCCCGGTCACTCCTACCGCGCGGTGGAAATGGCGCAACTGGTTGACCGCGTTCTGCCCGGTGGTGCCGTCGATCACCAGCAGCACCTCGTGCGGCGCGGACGGCTCGGCCTTGGTCAGCACGCGCTTGACCTTGGCCAGTTCGTCCATCAGCCCGGCCTGGGTGTGCAGGCGTCCGGCGGTATCGACGATCAGCAGGTCGACGCCGCGCGCGCGCGCCATCTGCGCGGCATCGAAAGCTACCGCGGCGGAGTCCGCGCCGGCACCCTGCGCCACCACCGGCACCTTGTTGCGCTCGCCCCACTGCTGCAACTGCTCCACCGCCGCCGCGCGGAAAGTGTCGCCGGCGGCCAGCATCACCGACTTGCGCTCGTCGGCGTAGCGCCGCGCCAGCTTGCCGATGGTGGTGGTCTTGCCGACGCCGTTGACGCCGACGGTGAGCAGGATGAAAGGCCGCTGGCCTTCGATGTCCAGCGGCACGGCGACCGGGCGCAGCATGTCGACCAGGATCGCGCGCAGATGGGTGAACAGGCCGGCGGCGTCCTTCACCACGCCACGCTGCACCTGCTCGCGCAAGGCCGCCGCCACCGCCTCGGAGGCGACCACGCCGGCATCGGCGGCCAACAGCGTGGTCTCGATCTCGTCGATCAGGTTCTCGTCCAGCGCCGGCTGGGCCCCGAACAGATTGCCGAATCCGCGCGCGAAGGCACTGCCGCGCAGGCGTTCGCGCCAGTTGGCCGGCGCGGCCGCGGCTTCAACCGGCGCGTCGTCGACGACCGCCTGCGGCGGCGCGACGGTGGCTTCCTCGGCGCTCGCGGGCCGTGGTCGATCCTGCTTTTTTTTCCAGAAACTGAGCATGGGCGGGGTTTTGACGGACAATGCAGCGATGGTAGCACCGCCCATCCGCCGCCCCGCAGTTCCACCCCGTTCCGGTACAGCGGCCGGACGGATACGCATCATCGGCGGCCACTGGCGCGGCACGCGCCTGCCGGTTCCCGACCTGCCCGGCCTGCGGCCGACGCCGGACCGGGTCCGCGAAACCCTGTTCAACTGGCTGGCCCCGCATCTCCCCGGCAGCGCCTGCCTGGACCTGTTCGCCGGCAGCGGCGCGCTCGGTCTGGAAGCGGCCTCGCGCGGCGCGGCGCGCAGCGTGCTGGTCGAGCGCGAGCGCCAGGCCGCCCAGGCCCTGCGTGACGCAGTACACAGATTGCAGGCGCAAGCTCGGGTCGAAATCGTCCACGGCGACGCCCTGGCCTGGCTGGCCGCTGCCGACGGCCGGCGTTTCGACATCGCCTTCGTCGATCCACCGTTCGCGCAGGCGCTGTGGCAGCCGGCGCTGGACGCTCTGGCACCAAGACTGGCCGCGCAATGCCTGCTCTACGTCGAAACCCCGCCCGGCACCGACCTGATCCTGCCGCCCGGCCTGCAACCGTTTCGCGAAGGTCATACCCGCGACACCCATTACCGCCTGCTGCGTCGCGACCGGGCCTGAAGGCGGCCGCGCCGACCGCTCCTCGCGCCGCGCCGCCGACGCGCTTCGCCGTCACGCCGGCCTGCTACACTTCCACGCCATCCAGCGGCCTTTTCCGACGATCCGCCCGAGACCCGACAGGATGACTTCCAGCCGGCAGCGCATCGCCCTTTATCCGGGCACGTTCGACCCGATCACCAACGGCCACGTCGATCTGGTGGCGCGGGCCGGGCCGCTGTTCGAGCGCATCATCATCGGCGTCGCCGAAAGTCCGGCCAAGGGCCCCGGTTTTCCGCTGGCCGAGCGCATCGAACTGGCCGCCGCAGCACTGGCCGACATCCCCAATGTCGAGATTCGCGGCTTCAGCACGCTGCTTGCCAGTTTCGTCCGCGAGGTCGGTGCCGGCGTGCTGCTGCGCGGCCTGCGCGCGGTGTCGGATTTCGAATACGAATTCCAGCTCGCCAGCATGAACCGGCATCTGGTACCCGAGGTGGAAACCCTGTTCCTGACCCCGGCCGAGCAGTACAGCTTCATCTCCTCGACGCTGGTGCGCGAGGTCGCCCGCCTGGGCGGCGACGTGACCGGCTTCGTCCACCCGGTCGTGGCCAGCGCGCTGCGACAACGCTATCTTGCCTGCCCATAGGCACCGCCTCCGCTACATCACCATGGAGTACACCATGCAAAGCCTGTTCCGTACCGTCCTGCTCGCCGTGGCCCTGGTCCTGCTCGCCGCCTGCGACAACAAGGACAAGCAAGCCGAAGCGCCGGTTGCCGCCGCGCCGGTCGAACTGAAAGCCCCCGTCGACGGCAACGACCGCGAATGGCGGCTGTACCTGACCGAGGTGGTGAAGCAGAACATGCAGGGCATCCGCAGCAGCCCGTTCATGTACTACCTGCCGTCCGAGGACGCCGAGGATTTCGAGGACCAGTACGAGCGCCAGCTCGACAACGTGCTCGGCACCGTGGCGCGCGGCGTGCTGCCGGGCAACATGCTGGCCTTCGGCTCGCCGGCCCCGGAGCGCATGGCCGACCTGATCGAGGAAGCCTTCACCGGCGCTTCGCCCGGTTCGATGAAGGATGTCCGCGTGCTCTACATCGGCGGCCAGGACGAAGCCGAGCGGGTGCGTCCGCTGGTCGAGTCCAGCGGTGCCGGCTTCGTCCACGTCCCGCTGGATTGAGGCGTCCGATCCGCCCCGACGCGTGCCCGGCCGGCATTGACCGGTCGGGCCGCTGGCGGAGTCAGTGATGGCCCTGCGCATCAGCGATCTGTGCATCAACTGCGATGTCTGCGAGCCGGCCTGCCCCAACGATGCCATCGCCCAGGGTGAAACGGTCTACGAGATCGACCCGGCGCGCTGCACCGAATGCGTCGGCCATTTCGACGAGGCGCAATGCGTGATCGTCTGCCCGGTGGAGTGCATCGACCTCGACCCGGCGCAGCCGGAAACCCCCGATCAATTGCTGGCCAAGTTCCAGCGCCTGCACGGAAACCGCCCATGAGCACGCGCCTGTTCGCCCTGCTTGCCGGCCTCGGCCTGCTGCTCGCCGGCCCTGTCGCCGCCGTCGATGCCGAGTCCAGCGCCAGACCGCCGCAGGCCGCCATTGCCAGCGCCAACGCCGAGGCCACCGACGCCGGACTGGCGATCCTCGCCGCCGGCGGCAACGCCTTCGACGCCGCCATCGCGGTCAGCGCCGTGCTCGGCCTGGTCGAGCCGGAAAGCTCCGGCCTCGGCGGCGGCGGCTTCATGCTGCTGCACCTGGCCGGCGAGGACCGCCAGGTGTTCATCGACGCCCGCGAGCGCGCGCCGCTGGCGGCCAGCCGCGACATGTACCTCGACGCCGATGGCGAGCCGCACCGCGCCGCCAGCGTCAACGGCGCGCTGGCCGCCGGCATTCCCGGCCTGCCGGCCGGTCTCGATCACCTCGCCCGCCGCTACGGCCGTCTGCCGCTGGCGCGTTCGCTGGAGCCAGCGATCCGCCTCGCCCGCCAGGGCTGGACCTTCAACCGCAAGAACGCCGCCATGCTCGGCTGGCGGCGCGAGGTGATGGCCACCAACGACGGCGCTGCCGCGCTGTTCCTGGTCGATGGCCAGCCGCCGGAAGTCGGCTCGCGGATGCGCAACCCGGATTACGCCGACACCCTGGAGCGCCTCGCCCGCGACGGCGCGGACGGTTTCTATCGCGGCGAGTTCGCCAGCCGCCTGGTCGAAGGCGTGCGCGCCGTCGGCGGCATCTGGACGCTGGACGACCTGGCGCAATACCGCATCATCGAGCGCGAGCCGCTGTCCATCGACTATCGCGGCCAGCGCATCGTCACCGCGCCGCCGCCGTCCTCCGGCGGCATCGCCCTGGCGACCATGTTCAACATCCTGTCCGGCTACGACCTCGCCGCGCTGACCCGCACAGAGCGCCTGCACCTGTATGCCGAGGCGATGCGCCGCGCCTACCGCGACCGCGCCATCCATCTCGGCGACCCGGATTTCGTCGACGTTCCGACGGCGCTGCTGACCAGTGCCGACTACGCCGCCGGACTGCGCGCCGGCATCCATCCGCGCCGTGCCACGCCCAGCGACCTGCTGCCCGGCATCGGCCAGGAGGTCGAGCGGCCCAGCACCACGCATTTCTCCATCATCGACGGCGACGGCAACCTGATCGCCGTCACCCAGACCGTCAACCTGCCCTACGGCAATGCCGTGGTGGTGCCCGGCACCGGTTTCCTGCTCAACAACGAGATGGACGATTTCTCGGTCAAGGCCGGCGTGCCCAACGCCTTCGGCCTGGTCGGCCAGTCGGCCAACGCCATCGAGCCGGGCAAGCGCCCGCTGTCGTCGATGGCACCGAGCTTCCTGCTCGGCCCCGAGCGCGTCGCCGTGATCGGCACACCGGGCGGCAGCCGCATCATCACCATGGTCCTGCTCGGCCTGATCGAACTGATCGACGGCAGCGACGCCGCCGCCACCGTCGCCCTGCCACGCGTGCATCACCAATACCTGCCGGACGCCATCTCGGCCGAGCCCGGCGCGCTCAGCGCGGAGGAAGTCGCCGCGCTGGAAGCCATGGGCCACGTCGTCTCCGCCGGCGAGCGCACCTGGGGCAACATGCAGGTCGTGCTCTGGGACCGCCTGCGCAACCGCGTCGAAGCGGCCAGCGATCCGCGCTGGGACGGCATCGGCAAGGGCGGCGTCGACAAGCAGGAAGGCGGCATCTATCGATGAGCCGCTGCTTGCAAGCGCCATCCGCCCGGAACGCGCCATGATCGGCACCACGCGCCCGCGCGGCTCGTTCGGCGCGATGCTCACCGGTGCCGCCCTGCTGCTGGCAACCATGCTGACCCTGTTCTGGAACGAAGGCCGCACGCTGAAGCGCAGCGGCCTGCTCGACCACGGCCGCGCGCAACTGGTGGTGGTCGGCCATCCGCAGATATCGCCCGGCAACGAAGGCAAACTGGTCTACCTGCACGGCGAGGTCGTCGGCGAAACCCTGCGCGACCCGGATTTCGGCATCGAAACGAATGCGCTGGCGCTGCGCCGGCGGGTCGAGATGCTGCAATGGAAGCAAGGCAGCCGCGAGCGCAAGGACGCCGATGGCAAGCGGCGCACCGAGTACGAATACAGCAAGGTCTGGAGCGACCGCCCCATCGACCACAGCCGCTTCCACTTCGCCGACGCGCACCAGAACCCGGCCGCCCTGCCCTTCGCCGACCAGCAATGGCAGACGCAATCGGCGCGGCTGGGCGCATTCACCCTCGACGCCCGCATCGTCGACGAATTGCGGCAATGGCGCAGCCTCGACGCCGACGCCGACCAACTGCCGCCCAACCTCGCCGCCAGCCTGCGCAGCGAAGCCGGCGTGCTGACCAGCGCCGCCTCGCTGGACGATGCCGACATCGGCGACGTGCGGATCCGTTTCGACCACGTCCCGCCCGGCCCGGTCAGCCTCGTCGCCCAGCAGCACAACGGCGTGTTGCGCCCCTACCGCGACAAGCGCGGCGAACTGCTGCTGGTCGAACGCGGCCAGGTCGGCGCGCAGGCGCTGTTCGACGCTGCCGGACAGGGCAACAGCACGCTCGGTTGGTCGCTGCGGCTGGGCGGTTTCTTCGCCTTCTGGGCCGGTTTCGGCCTGCTACTGTCGCCAATCCGCAACCTGCTGCAACGCATCCCGCTGCTCGGCGGCATCGGCCGCTTCGCCACTTCGCTGGTCTCCGGCCTCCTCGCCTTCGCCCTCGCCCTGCTGACGATGGCATCGGGTTGGCTGTTCCATCGCCCGTGGCTGATGGCGCTGTTCCTGCTCGCCGTCGCGACCTTCGTCTACTGGATGATCCACCAGCGCCGCCCGCCCGTCGCAACACCCGTCTCGCCGCCGCCCCCACCGCCGCCCCCGCCGCCTGGCCCCTGACCCGGAGATTCCGATGCTTGCCGCCTCCTCGATCTACATCGCCCTCGGCGCGCTGCTGCTGATCACGCTCACCCTGCGCGTGATCCTGCGCCGCAAAAGCAAACTGGTCGGCATCGGCGACGGCGGCGACGCCGAACTCGCCCGCCGCATCCGCGCCCACGCCAACGCCGTGGAAACGCTGCCGATCGGCCTCCTGCTGCTCGCCGCGCTGGAACTCAATGGCAGCCCCACCGCCCTGATCCACGGCCTCGGCATCGCCCTCCTGCTCGGCCGCGCACTGCACGCCTGGGGCCTGTCCGGCTCCGCCGGCCAGTCCTTCGGCCGCCTCTACGGCATGCTGCTGACCCTGACCGTACTGCTGGTCGCCCCGCTGCTGCTGCTTTGGCAAACCCTGGCCTGAGCGAACCAATGGCGACGGCACGAGGTTGAGGTGAGCCTGCAACCCCAACCTTTGGCAGCGCATGCCATGCTTGGGTACCTTTATCGCCCGCTTGCCGAATTGAAGGACGGAATGCTCGTGAGGCACGCGGGTATCTTCTACAGAAAGCGCATCCGGCTGAACGAAATCGAACGAGTGCTTGCTGTCATCAAGGATGCAATTACGCATGAAGACGTTATGGTTGGGTTCTTTGACCAGCGTGGAAATCAGTTGTGGCTGTGAGAATTTGACCGCGGCTTTTCGCAGGTAATGTATTCCCTGAAAGAGGCGCCACCCGCTTTTGAATCTGTAACTGATATGGTTCCACGACAGCCATTCGAGGGCGGGCAGAAGGTGCTGTGGCAACGGCAGCACGATAGGTTGGAGTGATTCTGCGAACTCCAGCACCTGGAAATCACATACCAGAAGCGCGATAGGTTGGGGTGGAGGGTGTCAGAAATTTTGTGTGAGAGGCATACCATGATGCTGCCAAGGAGCATGTATGCCACGCAAGAAGAAGACGCCGGTGGTCACGCCGGCCATTGATCTGCCGCAGGAATTTCTTGAGAAGCT
>Ga0265293_10008918_pt1 | contig 14620 bp, 16 predicted proteins | sample Munlanlewell138R_FD_192505 | JGI IMG/M metagenome (GOLD analysis project Ga0265293, IMG submission 192505) | Leachate microbial communities from a municipal landfill in Southern Ontario, Canada - Leachate well 138R | ecosystem: Engineered > Solid waste > Landfill > Unclassified | place: Canada...
TCTTAAATTAGATAATACTCTCTCTGAAGATGAGTCACTCTTTACACAACCTCAGAAGGTATATATTACTCAAGTGAAAAGTTTAAACAAAGAGCTTAAGAATGATAGTCGTGCATGGATAAGATCTATATATTACTACAGTATTACAAGGTTAAAATTAAATGATATCCCCTATAACTATCTTGTAGATAGTAGTGGTAATGTATTTGAAGGAACAAGAGGTGGGGCAGGTGCGAACCCAGGGCTTGAGGGAGGAGACAATATTGTATTAGTTGGTATATTAGATAGTAGTTCTACATTAACGCCTAGAGCTCAAAGCTCTCTTGTAGAGTTAGTTGAAACTCTTTCATATAAGTATGGGATAAAGGAAGGCTCTTGGGATTTTGTAGATTTACAGATTGCTATGAATGAGGGAGAGAGATCATATCTTACATATACGTCATCTAGTAGCTCTGTATCGCAAACTATAACCCAAACAATGTCTTCTGTACGTTGGTCAGCAGAGGAGCATTTAGAGTACAAGGCAAGTATAGTAGATGTTGAATATCCAAAAGAGATAGAGGTAGGTAAGCAGTTACCAGTGAAGGTTACAATTAAAAATGAGAATGATTTTACTTGGTTTAGTGATACTAAGTATATCTATATCTCTACTGCAGATTCCTCTGAGAGTCCATATGCTATTAACTCTGCATGGGAGAGTTTTAGTAGGCCTACATATATTAAAGAGAAATATGTAAAACCTGGAGATAGTGTAGAGGTACAGTTTAATATGCTTGGTAAGAGTAAACCGGGAGAGTATAAAGAGGAGTTTATTTTTGTTAAGGATACTGCTTCTCAATTTAAAGATTCAAACTTTGAAGTGACTTTTAATATTATTGCTGGAGATAAAAAACTTGTACAGGTAGTATCTCCACAGTATGGATTTGTAAATATTCGTGAATGTCGATGGTATAGCTGTGCAAAGATAGAGATTGCAAATGATGGAGATGTATTCATTATGAACAAGAAAGAGGAGGGATGGTATGAAATCTATTACAATGAAGAGAATCTAGGTTGGGTATCTCAAATCTATATGAAAGAGTTATAGCTTATAGCAATATCTTCTTTGATATCTTTATCTTATAACCCTGTTTTACTTTCTATTATCAATCAATTTAAATATAATCAATCACGTGGCACCTCAAGATATAATTCTCGGAAAATTAAATCCACAGCAAAGAATTGCAGTGGAAACAACAGAGGGACCTTTGCTCGTATTCGCAGGGGCTGGATCAGGTAAAACAAGAGTTATTACCAATAGAATAGCCTACCTAATAACAGAGAAGAGGGTCTCTCCCGAGAGTATATTAGCAGTAACATTCACTAAAAAAGCAGCAGGTGAGATGCAAGAGAGAGTAGTAGAGCTTCTTAAGGAGTTAAATGTTAATGCAAAGAAGCCACCTTTAATAGGAACTTTTCATTCAATAGGGGCTCTCTTTCTTAGAGAGAATTCTAAAGAGGTAGGATTAACTCCAAACTTCTCTATATATGATAGCGCTGATTCTGAGAACTTAGTAAAAGATATACTTGTAGAACAGGGTATTGATATAAAACAGATTAGACCTAAGGCTATCTCTTACTTTATATCCTCTGCAAAGAATGAAATGGTTTCCCCTGAGAACTTTAGAAATCATTACGGTGGCTTTATAGAGGATATTGTTGCAGATATATATCCTTTGTATCAAAAACAGCTATTAGCACAAAATTCTGTTGATTTTGGAGATCTCCTATATCTAGCAGTAAAATTACTTTCAGAGAAGAAAGATGTTCTTTCTAGATATCAAGAGTATTACAGATATATGATGATTGATGAGTATCAAGATACTAACAATGCACAATATATGTTTGCTAAATTACTTTCGGGAAAATATAAAAATATATGTGTAGTAGGTGATGATGATCAGGGTATATATGCATGGAGAGGTGCTGATATTAAAAATATTCAATCTTTTGAAAAAGACTTTGAGAATGTAAAGATTGTTAAGTTAGAGCAAAACTACAGATCTAGTGCAAATGTAATAGATGCTGCTACTGCCGTTATTAAACAGAATTACTCTAGAGTAGAGAAAGCTCTTTGGACTGAGAAAGAATCAGGGGAAAGTATTACTGTATATCAATCATTAGATCAAGATGATGAAGCTCAGTATGTGATGGATGAGATAGCGAGTTTGCAAAGGCAAGGAGAGAGGCTTTCTAATATGGCAGTTCTGTATCGAACCAACTATCAATCACGTGTAATTGAAGAAGCTCTTTTAAAGAGAGGATTACCTTACAAGTTAGTAGGAGGTTTTAGATTCTATGAAAGAAAAGAGGTAAAAGATATTCTCAGCTATATGAGATTTGTACATAACGTTAAAGATGAGTTAAGCCTTTCAAGGGTATTAAATACACCAACTAGAAAAGTAGGACCTAAATCGGTAGCTACATTACATGAGATTGCTAAACTGTGTGGTTGCTCTGTAGGAGAGCTACTAGTAGCTGCATATGCGATTGAGAATGGTACAGAAAGAGGGCTAGGAATATCTCCTCAGGTATATTCTAAAGTAGAAACAAATATCTCTCTAATGAGTAAGTATACAAATTTAGTAAATATCTTTGGAGAGATATATACGGACTCACAGGGGGAAGATGCTCTTACTGTAATAGACATTATCCTAAGGAAAGTTAAATATGTTCAGTGGATGGATGATGGTTCTGAGGCTGCAGAGTACAAGAAAGAGAATATCGAAGAGTTAAAGAATGTTGCTAGTAGCTATGCTCAAAAGCATGGGGATAAATCTTTGGGTGTACTCTTGCAAGAGATTAATCTCTTAGAACAAGAGCAAGAGAAGAATCAAGATGGTAGTGGCAACTATGTTAACCTTATGACTTTACACTCATCTAAAGGTTTAGAATTTGAAAATGTCTTTATCATTGGCATGGAGGAGGGAATACTTCCACACTCTAGATCCTTTACTGATGAAGAGGGTCTAGAAGAAGAAAGAAGGCTTTGCTATGTTGGTATTACACGAGCAAGAGAGAAGCTGTATTTAACATTTGCGGATAAAAGGCAGGGTAGAGAAGGATACAGTACACAGATACCATCTAGATTCTTAGGAGAGATACCTCAAGATATTTGTGAATATTACAGTTGGCAAACTTAGTTAATACCGTATGTTCTAACATATTTAGCATGACATGCAGGCCATTGGCTTCTTCTAGTAGATTCTCCAGCTCTATATTTAAAAATAGTGTTCCTTATCTGTGCATGACCATCAAAGATATTCTCTGAAAACTGTTTACGCCATGTAGTAGGACTCCATTGGAAAAGACCTTTGTAAGCTCCCTTATTTGACTCTGCATTACATCCTGACTCACAGTACATTATAGATTTTAACCATCTTCTCTCTTCCTCGTTATACGGTCCTGAATCTACAACTGAGTACCAGTAATCACAGTTATACCCCTTAGGATCAATTCCTGCTAATGAGTAAAGTGATGTTCCTACCTCTAACACTTTGGTGACAGGCTCTTTAGCTATACTCTCTGAAAGCAATGTACTTTCTACTAATTTACCATCCTCATAGTAGGTAAGCACTCTCTCCTTTTTAATACCTAATACTCCCTCCTGTGTAATATACTCTTCTCCTTTAAGGTACTTGTCTGTTTTAACTATATTTACATCAAACGGTATGTCAGAAACTATCTCCTCTATTACAGATTCTGTTTTAATAACTCGAACTAAACTACCATTAGCTACATACTCAGAGCTTAGAATAATTCTATACTCTCCATCTAGATATATCTTGTATTGGTCTAATATCTTGTAAATATCTGTTTCTACAGTAAAGATCTTGTATACATACTCTCCCTTCTTAATATGAAGTAACTTTGGTCTTCTAGAGCTTCTCTCCAGTTCACTATCTGTTCCATATATCATCCCCTTTATATCAATATCTTGTGAGTCAGTAGAACTGCTTTGTGCTAACACAAGATTGTTATGAGAATTGTATGAAAGAAGAAAAATTAAAAGGAAGCTAACAATTAGAGCAATTGCAAACCCTTTATACTTGAAAGAAGAACGTCGATTTGTACTGTTTGTATACATGTTTTTAATATTTTCCTCTATGTGTCAATTAGAGGTTACAGGAAAGTATAGCATGATTGCTAAAACATGTGTAAAATGGAAATATATAGTTTAATGGAATAGAAATGAAAAATATATCTAAGATACTCTCGTATACAATTCTTCTCATATTAAGTGGCTTTCTGCTATCGGGATGTAAACCATCGGAGGAAACAGTATCGAAATATAATCAGGTAGTATCAGATGCAGATATGTTAATAGAGGGGAAAGAGTACTCTTCTGCGATGGAGAAGCTAAGTGATGCTACAGAGTTAATACCTCAGAGATACGATGCATATGAAAGGATGGTTGATATATTGCTCTTAAAGAATAGATTAGATGATGCTAAGAAATTAGTAGATGAGTCTGCTAATAAATTGGGGGAAGATGATAGAGCAAAGCTATATATTGCTGTAGGCAGAGCATTCTATGACAACAGAGAGTACTCTAAAGCTTTAGCATGCTTTGAATTAGCAAAGGGAACGTTAGAGAGTGGTAATTCAGTTAATTTAGAAATAGCTAAGGTATATCTTCAAAAGGGAAATATTGAAGGAGCTAAATCTATACTTAAGGGTAATTTCGAAGATGAGTTAAACAGTGAAGCTAAGTTACTGTATTCATATGTACTCTCTACTACAAATACACAACAGGCATTAGAGGTAGTTAAGGCAATACAACCATCAGAGCAGTGGAATGACATATATTTAAAGTGGGAAGCAGTATTGAGTAGTTTAAACGAAGATGAACTTTTTAATAGTGCAAAATTAGCACAGGCATATATAGATGGAGGATATCCATATCTTGCGATTTCAGTTCTTGAACCTAAAAAAGGTGAGATGCAGGAGTATATAGATGGAATGTATCTCTTAGGTAAGGCTTACTATGAAAGTGGTAAATATCAAGAGAGTATAGATACATTAGCAGGAGTAACTACTCTGAGTAATCTAAATCAATATCTTTACTGGACCATCGCAAGGTCTTACTATTTGTTAGATGATATTAATAATGCAACATCTTACTATGATAGTGCAGTCTCATATGCAGGAGATAGTGCAGATGTAAAAGTATATCAAGAGTATTTGGATTTATTGATGGATAATAATCAAACTACAAAGGCAGAGGAGATATTAAGAAAGGCAGAGAAGATATTCACTGATCCATGGGTAGATATCTATTACATTAAGCTTTCTTACTTAACAAAGCAGAATGAGAAGAGTGTTTACTACTCAAACAGGATACAGTATGAAGAGTTAGAGGGTAATTATAAAAGAGATTATTTATACTGGAAGACGAAGATATCAATAGAGAATTCGCAAATAGATGAAGCAAAGAGAACATTAGATGTATATTGGAATTTAGATAAGTATGATCCTAGGTATAACCTTTTAATGGGTCAATTACGCTTTCAAGAGGGAATCTTAGACGAAGCTAGAAGCTATTCTAAGAAAGCTATAGAGTATGATACAGAGAGGTTGGTTACAGATGAAGCACAAAAGCTATTGGCTAGGATTGATTAGTCTGTTATAATCCCCATTGCGTATGTAATCCTAATTTCCCATTAGGTGTTAAATTTTATTATTAATTATATGCAAACCTATGATGTAAAAATGCCGTTGGAATCTATCAGAAACATTGGAATTATCGCACATATTGATGCTGGTAAAACTACAACTACTGAAAGACTTTTGTACTTTACTGGTCAGATTCATAAAATTGGAGAAACACATGATGGAGAATCTACTACAGATTTCATGGAGCAGGAAAGAGAAAGAGGTATTACCATTCAATCAGCAGCAGTAACATGTTTCTGGGATAGGGATGGTAAGAGGTATAGGATTAACATTATCGATACACCAGGGCATGTAGACTTTACTGCAGAGGTAGAGAGATCTCTTCGTGTACTTGATGGTGCAGTTGTAATCTTTGATGGAAGAAAGGGTGTAGAGCCACAATCTGAGACAGTATGGAGACAGGCAAATAAATATAAGGTGCCTAGAATCTGCTTTATGAATAAGATTAATCTAATTGGTGGAGACTTTGAGAAGAGTTTCTCTACTGTTAAAACAAGATTAAGTAACAAAGCAGTTGCCATTACTCTTCCAATTGGAAGAGAGAGTGCATTACATGGATATGTAGATCTTTTAGAGATGAAGGCATATACATATGAGGATATTAATTCAGAAAATCTTGTTGAGATAGAAATACCTGCAGAGCTTCAAGCTATGGCAGATAGGTATAGGGCTACTCTTGTAGAAACATTAGTAGAAATGGATGATGCATTAATGGAGAAATATTTCGAAGGAAAGGAGATTACATTAGAGGAATTAAAAATTGCATTAAGAAAAGGGACATTGGAGAGTAAGATATTCCCAGTATTAGGAGGAGATTCTAGATCCCCTATGGCAAAGATATTACTTAACTATATAACTCTTTGTTTACCATCTCCATTAGATGTAGAGCCTGTACAGGGTGATCATCCTAAGACAGGAGCAGAGATAGAGAGAAAGCCAGATGAGAATGAACCATTCTCTGGATTAGTATTTAAGATTATAAATGATCCACATATTGGAAATCTCTCATACTTTAGAATTTATTCTGGAACTATCAAGTCTGGTACATATGTACTTAACTCTACAAAGAATGTAAGAGAGAGAGTAGGTAGATTAGTACTTATGCATGCAGATGATAGGGAGGAGGTTGATATGTTAAGAACCGGAGATATAGGGGCAATTGTTGGTCTAAAGGCATCTACAACTGGAGACACCATATGTGATGAGAACAATCCAATCATTTTAGAACAGATTACATTTGCAGAGCCAGTTGTTTCTCAAGCTATTGAGCCTGCCACAAAGTCAGATGAAGAGAAGATGTCTGAAGCATTAGCAAGGCTTGTTAAAGAGGATCCAACATTTAAGGTAGAAACAAATCATGAGACTGGTCAAACCATTATCTCTGGAATGGGAGAGTTACATCTTGAAATTATGGTAGACAGAATGAAGAGAGAATTTAATGTTGCTGCTAATGTAGGTAAACCACAGGTAGCATACAGGGAGACTGTAAAGGGAGTGTGTGAGAATGCAGAGGGAAGATATATTAAGCAATCGGGTGGTAAGGGTCAGTACGGACACTGTTGGTTAAAGATTGAACCTAATGAGAAAGGTAAAGGTTTTGAATTTATCGACGCTATTAAGGGAGGAGTAATTCCTAGAGAGTATATCCCTGCAGTAGAGAAGGGTGTAGTCGAATCTTTGAAGTCAGGTGTAGTTGCTGGATATCCAGTAGTAGATATTAAAGTTACTCTTTACGATGGTTCATATCATGATGTAGACTCCTCTGAAGCAGCGTTTAAGATAGCTGCCTCTATGGCATTCAAAGAGGGATGTAGAAGAGCAAATCCAATACTCTTAGAGCCAATTATGGATGTTGCAGTAGAAGTACCACAAGAGCATATGGGAGATGTAACAGGCTCTCTAAGTAGTAAGAGAGGTCAGATTCAAGGCTCAGAGGATATTGGTAATGGTATTACAGTTATTAATGCATTAGTACCTCTTTCAGAACTGTTTGGATATACAAGTGAATTACGATCTCTTACAAGTGGTAGAGGAAGCGCGAGTATAGAGCCTTCTCACTATGCAGAGGTACCCAAGAGTGTTGCTGAAGAGATAGCTGGAGTTCAAGCTTAGAATATAATTATGTAGATGTTCGAAATGTTAATTAAATACTTGCAAATCTTACATCTTTTTGATAATATTCAACGCAGGTTTGCTTACTAACAGTAAGTAACCTTTTATTAAGGTATTAACAATATATTTATATAATTTAATTAATATATATTCATGGCAGAATTTAATAGAACTAAGCCACATATGAATATCGGAACTTTAGGTCATATCGATCACGGTAAGACAACTTTAGTTCGTGGTATTCTAAATGCACACAATTCAATATTTGGATCAGATGCAGATAAGGCAAAGATGATTGATAAATTAGATAAAGATCCTGATTCAAGGGCAAAATCTATCACAGTCTCTGTTGCTCACGTAGAGTTTGAAACAGAAACAAGACACTACGCATTAGTAGATTGTCCAGGTCATAAAGATTACATTAAGAATATGATTACTGGTGCAGCACAGATGGATGGTGCAATATTAGTAGTATCTTCTGATGATGGCGCTATGCCTCAGACAAAAGAGCACTTACTTCTTGCAAAGCAAATCGGTGTTCCTAAGATTGTAGTATTCATCAACAAGTTTGGAGAAGCAGATGAAGAGATTTTAGAACTTATCAAAGCAGATGTACAAGATCTTTTAGCAAAGTATGGATTTGATGAGAATGCACCTATCATTGTAGGTAATGCATTAAAGGCAGAGAAAGGTGAAAAAGAGGGATTAGAGTCAGCAAGAGAGCTTATGAAAGCTGTAGATGAATATATTGAGATGCCAGAGAGAGATATTGAGAAGCCATTCTTAATGCCTATCGAAGATGTCTTCTCTATCGAAGGTAGAGGAACAGTAGTAACAGGAAGAGTAGAAAGAGGTGTAATTAAGTTAGCAGAAGAGGTCGATGTATTAGGAATGGGTAGAAAGCCACAGAAGACTGCTGTTACAGGAATTGAGATGTTCAACAAGGCGATGAAGGAGTGTCAAGCAGGTGATAATGTAGGTATTTTACTAAGAGGATTTAAGAGAGAGGATGTGGAGAGAGGTCAAACCCTTTCCAAGCCAGGTAGTGCACAAACTCATACAGAGTTTAAAGCAGAGGTATATATCTTAAGCAAAGAGGAAGGTGGAAGACATACTCCATTTGTAAGTGGATATAAGCCTCAGTTCTACGTTAGGACTGCAGATGTTACAGGTGAAGTAGTATTAGACGAGGGTGTAGAAATGGTAGCACCAGGAGATAGTACTCAATTTAATGTAACCTTAGTATCTCCAGTAGTAATAGAGAAGGGACAAGGATTTGCAATTCGTGAGGGTGGTCAAACAGTAGGTAAGGGTATCGTTACTGAGATTGTTAAGTAAGTAATGAGATGGGAGCGGGATAATACCCGCTCTCATACCTAAAGTTTAATTTAGCTCTTTAAGATAGAATGAGTGATGCAATAGCAAAAATACGAGTAAAGTTAAGAGGATATGATGCAGTAGTCCTAGATAAATCTGCAAAAAGTATCATTGAGTCAGCCATTAGCACAGGTGCTAAAGTTGCGGGCCCTATTCCTTTACCAACTAAGAAAAGAAAAATAGCAGTTACTAGATCAACATTCATCTATAAGAGTTCAATGGAACATTTTGAGATTGGAACTCATAAAAGAGTAATAGATATTATAAGTCCTACACCTAAGACAATAGATGCTTTACAGCATTTACAAATGCCCGCAGGAGTAGAGATTGAGATTCAATAAAGATAATAAATATATTAATGATATGAAGGCTATATTAGGAATAAAAAAAGGAATGACAAGAGTATTCGTCGAGGAGAAAGCAATCCCTGTGACGGTATTAGATGTTACCGGTTGTAAAGTAGCTAAAGTAAATGGCGAGAAGATAGAGTTAGGTTTAGGTCAGAAGAAGAATGCTAATAAAGCTATACAGGGTCAGTATAAAGAGTTAGGTTTTGTTCCAAGATATACGAAAGTATTCGATGGAGTTTTACCTGAAGATTTAAAAATAGGAAGTGATATATTACCTGAGACCTTTGTAAAGGGAGATACAGTTACTTTAAGTGGGGTATCTAAGGGAAAAGGTTTTGCAGGTGTAGTAAAAAGACATAAGTTTAAGGGAGGTCCTAGAACTCACGGTCAATCTGATAGACTTAGAGCTCCAGGTTCAATAGGTGCAGGTGCTACTCCAGGAAGAGTTCTTAAAGGTACAAGAATGGGTGGAAGAATGGGAACAGAGGTTGTCACTATTAAAGGAAAGAAAGTAGTTGATATTAAAGAAAACTATATATTAATAAGTGGTCCTGTACCAGGTTCTAAAGGAGATTTAATTGCAATATTTACTGAATAATTGAAATGGCTACAAAAAAGACAGAAACAATTAAAAAAACAAAGACAGTAGAAGAGGTATCTCTTAATCCTAAGGTATGGGAAGTACCATATAATGAGGATTTAGTAGCTCAAGTTATCTATGTGTATAACAGTAATGAGAGAAAGGGAACATCTTCAGTAAAGGGAAGAGGCGATGTTAGAGGTGGTGGTAGAAAACCTTGGAAGCAGAAAGGTACTGGTAGAGCAAGGGTAGGATCCACAAGATCTCCTCTATGGGTAGGTGGTGGTATTACATTTGGTCCATTTAATAGAAATTGGAAGAGAAGTATTAATAAGAAGATGGTTCAGAAGGCTACATGTATAATGCTCTCTAAAAGATTAGCAGATGAAGTATTAAACTTTGTTGATATAGAGAAAGGGAAAGAGATAAAGGATGTAAGGAGTAATTTTGTAAAAGATATTGATTCTAAAACATTACTAGTATCACAAGATGAGAATGTTTTCTTAGCACTAAGAAATATCTCTAATATTAATGTAGTAGATCCTATGAAATTAAATGCTAAAGATATTGTTGGTTCTAAGAAAGTATATATAGATAAGGAATCTCTTAAGATTTTGGAAGATAGGTTAACAAATGGAAAATAAAAAGATAGATTTACAACCAGTTATATCAGAGAAGAGTTACTCTCTTGCAAATGCAAGTGGTAAGTACACCTTCTTTGTAGAGAGTAATGTTAACAAGATCGAGATTAAACAGGCAGTTGAGGAGAAATATAAGGTAACAGTTAAACTTGTAAATATCATTGTAAGGCCAGGTAAAATGAAAACAGATTGGAAAACAAATAGGAAGAATAGAAGTACTGATAAGAGGAAAGCAGTTGTAACTCTTAAAAAGGGAGATAAAATTGATGAGTTTTTAAATAATTAATAATGGCAGTAAGAATATTTAAAGCAACAACTTCTACACGTAGAGGCACAAGGTTAGAAGATAGATCCGCACTTGAGAAAGATGGCGGACCAAGAAATCTAACTATACCTAAGAAGAAAAGAGCAGGAAGAAACAACCAAGGGAAGATAACCATTAGACATAGAGGTGGTGGATTTAAGAGAAGGACTAGGATTATAGATTTTAAGAGAGAGAAGTTTGATATTGAGGCAAAGGTAATGGGGCTTTACTTTGATCCAAATAGGACTGCGCATTTAGCACTTTTACAGTATGCAGATGGTGATAGAAGGTATATAATTGCACCCAAAGGAGTAAAGACAGGTGATGTACTAATCTCTGGGGAGAAAGTAGATATCCTTCCTGGTAATGCAATGAAGGTAAAAAATATTCCATCAGGTACAGTTGTACACTGTGTAGAAAGTAGAGTTGGAATGGGAGCTACATTTGGTAGATCTGCAGGGCAAGAGATTGTTGTTCAAGGTATTGATCCAAGTGGTAAGTATGTTCAAATTAAGCTTTCATCTGGGGAGATTAGATTAGTACCTGCAGATGCTATGGCCACTATTGGACAGGTAGGTAATGAAGATAAGTTAAATGTTAAGTTAGGGAAAGCAGGTAGAAGAAGAAACTTAGGGTGGAGGCCAGTAGTAAGAGGTATGGCTATGCATGCAGTAGAGCATCCACACGGTGGTGGTGAAGGTAAAGGTGCTATAGGTAAGGCTAAGGATATTTGGGGTAATAGGATAGGTACTAGAACAAGAAAGAATAAGAGAACAGAAAAATATATAATTAAGACGAGAAGGCCTAAAACAAGACCTTTCGCTAAGAAATAATTTATTGATAAATAGGTATGTCAAGATCGCTTAAAAAAGGACCATATATAGATAAGAATGTAGCTAAGAAGGTAAAGCAAGCCTTAGATAGCGGCAATAGAAAACCTATCAAAGTATGGGCAAGAGAATCAACAATTACACCAGAGATGGTGGGTTTAACATTTGGAGTATATAACGGTAAGAAGCATGAAGAGGTATTAATAGAGGAGTCAATGATAGGACATAGATTAGGAGAGTTCTCTCAAACTAGAAAGTTTAAGGGGCATGCTAAGAAGGGTAAGTTAGCAAAAGTATACGGTAGTAGTGGTAGATTTGAAGCATAAAATAATAAACATATTTAATGGAAGTTAAGAGTACAAAAGTAAAAGTTAAGAATGTAGCACATACCCCTCAGAAGTTGAGGCTAGTTGCTGACTTAATCAGAGAGAAAGATGTAGATGATGCATTAGATATACTGCAATTAACAAATAGAAAAGGTACTGTAACATTAAAGAAAGCAATATTAAGTGGAATTGCAAACGCTAGAGATCTGTTCGGTGTAGATAAATCAGAGTTAAAGATTTCTCACCTATCAGTAGATGGAGCCCCTTCTCTTAAAAGAGTAAGGTTTGCATCTAAGGGTAGAGTATCAAGAATAACGAAGAGAAGGTCACATATTAATTTAGAACTAACTGTAAAATAATGGGAAGAAAGATTAATGCCATCGCATTAAGGATGGGTATAAACAAAACATGGGATTCAGTATGGTACGCAAGGAAGGCACTTTACCCAGCTATTTTTGCAGAAGATATGAAGATTAAAAAGCTTGTTCTAAAGAGAATGAATGATGCAGGTATTGATAATTTAGGTATAAAGAGGACATTAAATAAGGTAGAGGTAGAGTTACATGTAGCAAGACCGGGTGTTGCAATTGGTAGAGGTGGAGAGGGGATAGATGTATTACAGAAAGAGCTTTCTAGAATGTGTAAGAAAGAGGTAGAGATTAAGATTAGAGAGGTTAAGAAAGCAGATATATCTGCAAGTATAATAGCGAAATCAATTGCAGAGGGTATCGAAAGAAGACAGCCTTCTAAGCTACTAGTAGCTAGTGCAAGAGATAAAGCTATGATGGCAGGTGCAAAGGGAGTAAGAATATGGGTATCTGGACGTATTAACAATGCAAGTCAAGCTAGAACAGTAAAGGTAAATGCAGGTTCTGTACCAGCTCAAACATTGAAAGCAGATATAGACTATGCAGAGGCAACAGCTCAGACATTTAATGCAGGACTTATGGGTGTTAAGGTATGGGTATATAAAGGGGATAAGACAGGTATAGAAGAAGAATAATATATTGATTTAACTAATTATGTTACAACCAAAGAAAAGAAAATATAGAAAAGACTTTAGAGGAAGAATGGGGGGAATAGCTACCGTTAATAATACGGTATCCTTTGGAGAGCATGGTCTTAAATCAATGGAGAATGGATGGATAAAGTCTAGAGAAATAGAGGCTGCTAGAAGAGCTATAACAGGCTCTATTAAAAGAAAAGGTAAGGTATGGATTAAGATCTTCCCTCATAAACCGTATACACAGAAAGGTACCAACAGTAAAATGATTGGTGGTAAGGGTGATGTAGAGGGATATGTTGCAGTAGTAAGACCAGGCACTATGCTTTTTGAAATTAGTGGTGTTGATAGAGAGGCAGCAATGGAGGCCATGAGACTTGGAGCACAAAAGCTTTCTGTACAGACTAAGTTTGTATCTAAAAAAGAGCTTTAGACTTGAGATAACTGTGTAATATTGGTAGAATACTAGCCGTTTTACATACATAAAATATATATAAACGTGAATGACAACTAATACAGAGAACAAAGGAAAGAAAAGAGAGCTCGCAGGGATTGTTGTAAGCAACAAAATGGAGAGCACAGTAAGAGTACGAGTAGATACTACTCAGGCTCACCCTATATATAAGAAGGTAGTTAACAAAAAGAAAATATTTTTTGCTCATACAGACCAAGAGTTAAATATAGGGGATAAGGTTGTGATAAGAGAGTCTAAACCTTACTCTAAGAATGTAAGATGGGTAGTTATTAATAATAAAGAATAATGGTACAGAAAGAGAGTCTAATAACAATTGCAGATAACAGTGGAGCTAAGATAGGTAAAATTATCGGTATTCCTGGCTACTCTAGAGTTAGATACGCTGGTTTAGGAGATCTTGTAAGGGTCGCTATTCAGAAAGTTTTAGCTAATAGCGGAGTTAAGAAAGGTGAGATATTAACAGCAGTAGTTGTTAGAGTTCATAAAGAGCAAAGAAGAAAGGATGGTTCATATATTAGATTTGACGATAATGCAGCAGTAATAATAGATAGTAAGAGGGCTCCTAAAGGTTCAAGAATATTTGGACCTGTAGCAAGAGAGTTAAAGGAGAAGGGTTTTGATAAAATAGTTTCTCTTGCACCAGAGGTTTTGTAATTTAAAGATAAAGAAAATGAAGATTAAAAAAGGAGATGTAGTAAAAGTTTTATATGGTAAAGATGCTGGTAAGCAGGGTAAGGTTGTTGCGCTAGATATGAAAAAGAGCAAGGTTGTTGTAGAGGGTGTTAATATATTTAAAAAGCATGTTAAGGGAGATGGTAGGACTAAAACATCTGAGATTTTAACAATTGTTAAACCTATGGATGTATCAAAGGTAATGTTGATTTGTCCTAACTGTGGTAAAGCAACT
>Ga0265293_10008921_pt1 | contig 14618 bp, 12 predicted proteins | sample Munlanlewell138R_FD_192505 | JGI IMG/M metagenome (GOLD analysis project Ga0265293, IMG submission 192505) | Leachate microbial communities from a municipal landfill in Southern Ontario, Canada - Leachate well 138R | ecosystem: Engineered > Solid waste > Landfill > Unclassified | place: Canada...
GAAACCCGACGTGAGGTGCTTTTGCGACACGGAGAACACCGTGCGTTCGGCTTCGTCCAGGACGGAGCTGATTTCGTCGGCTTCTTCGTACCCGAGCCGCGTGATGGTGGCGGCGGCGGACAGCAGGCGGCGCAGGGTGGCCTTCTTCTGCACGATTTCGGCGTAGTGGGGAAGGTGCGCCGAGGTGGGCACGGCGTTGGACAATTCCACCAGGTACGCCCGGCCGCCCACGCGCGACAGATGCCCCTTTTCCTCCAGCCGGTTGCCCAACGACAAAATGTCCACCGGATCGTGGCGTTCGTACAGGTCCACGATGGTTTCGTAGATCAGCCGGTGGGCGTCGCGGTAGAAGTCGTCGGCGTGGAGGGCGTCGGCCACGCGGGTCATGCCTTCCTTGTCGATCAAAAGCCCGCCCAGTACGGATTGTTCGGCCTCAAGATTGTGGGGCGGAATGCGCTCCGGGGTGGTGGACATACCATCGGGGGATCGGGGGCATGGTATGCCTGCTGGGCCGAAGGGGCAAGGGAAAACCTGTGGTATACTTGTGCATATTTCGGCGGCCATGGCCGTCCCGTCCGTTTTCTATGCCCCATTCCGACTTCAAGATGCCCCGCGCGATCGGCACCCTGGTGGGTTCCGTCGTGGGCGCGGGGGTGTTTGGCCTGCCGTACGCCTTCGCCCAAAGCGGGGTGGCCATCGGCGCGGCCTGGCTGCTGGGCATGGGGGTGATCATGCTGTTCCTGTACCTGATGTACGCGGAAGTCGTCATTCAGACGCCCGGCACGCAGCGCCTGGGTGGGTACGCCGGCACCTACTTGGGGAAGCCATGGAAGTGGATTTCCACCGTCTTGCTGGGCGTGGCGCAGTTGGGCGCCATGCTGGCGTACGTGGTGATCGGCGGGCGGTTCCTTTCGTTGTTGATTGGGCCGTTCTTGGGCGGACCCGAATGGATCTACGGGCTGGCCATGGCCGCCGCGGCCGCGTTCGTCACGCGGCGCGGCCTCATGCACGCGTCGCGCATCGAAGGCGTGGTGGTGGGCCTGCTGTTGTTCCTGTTCGTACTGGCTATTTTTGCTTCGCTGCCGTTCATCCAGGTCGCCAACCTGACGGCCGTGTACCCGTCCAACGCCTGGCTGCCCTACGGCGTGGTGTTGTTCGCCTTGTCCGGGTTGGGCGCCGTTCCGGAGGTGAAAGACGTGCTGGGGACGCGCGCGGCGCGGCGCCTGCCGCATGCCGTTACCGTCGGCTTGTTCATCATCACGGGGTTGTATTTGGCCTTCGCCATGGCCGTGGTGGGCGTGACGGGTTCGGAAACCACGCCGTCGGCCTTCGCCGGCCTGGCGCCCGTGCTGGGCCCGTCGTTCGCGGTCATCACGTCCCTGATCGGCGTCGTCACGCTGTTGTCCACCTACGCCATGAGCAACTTGCAGCTGCAAAACGCCCTGCGCTTCGACGTCGGCGTGCCGCGCGTGCCCGCTTGGCTGGCGTCCGCGCTCCTTCCGCCCGCGGCGTACCTGCTCGGCCTGCGCGACTTCGTGCCGGTGATCGGCTTCGTCGGCGCGGTGTTCTCCGGTGCGGTGGGCATTATTTTGGTGGCCACGTACGAACGCATGCGCCGTCATCCGGTCTGCCGCGACCACAAGTGCTTCAACGCGCCGAAGGTCTTGAGCGTGGCCGTCGTCATCCTGTTCGCCCTCGGCATCATTTTTGAAATCCTTGACCGGTTCGGCCTATGACCGCTCCCGTCCCGTTCCTGCGCGCGTTCCTCTATTGGTTGGCCGCGTACGTGCCGTTGTACGTCATCAGTTTCTTCCTGTTCGAAGGGTTGCTGCAAACGGGCGAGCCGTTGTTGCTGTGGATCCTGCAGTTGTCCGCGCCCCTGGTTTACGGCCTGGCCGCGTGGTTGTTCTTCCGGCGGCAGCCGGAGATGCGTTGGGAGTGGCGCGGGGCGATCGCCGTTGCGTGGGTTCTGCTGGGCATTGCGGTGAACGCCGCGCTCATCCTGCCCGTCTACGGCTATGACTGGACGGCCGCCGTGAACGCGCGTGTGTTCCAAGGCCAGGCAATCAACGTCCTGGTGATTTTGGCGGTGTCGCACGTGGCGGTGCGGCATCCCGCGCGCGGCAAGCGGCCGAAGATCACGGCCGAGGAAGCGGCGGATATTTTGGAAGGGCCGAAGTTTTAAAAAACTCCCGCTCGACGCCGAGAGAAGGCGGAGCGGGAAGCGGCGCGGGAAGGACGGTCGCGGAACCGAAGGCGCGCAAAGGGAAGTGATGGCGCTCGGGATACGGCCGTCGGACCGCGGGCGTGGGGCGGCAGGCGCGCAGGAAGGGGCGGGAAACGCCCCGTTTTTCGTATCGGGACGTTCACTGCGCAGCAGGACGCTTCCGACGTCCGTTCCGGGAGGCGGGCGCCATCGGCAGGGAACGGCAGGCGTCCAATGGCCCATCCATGGTATGCCCGCTGGGAGAATATTGGCAAGAAAAAACGTCTGCCGGGCGCGGATGCGCGGGGCAGACGAGTCGTCTAGACGTTCGACATGATCCCCGTGGGGTCGAGGTCGATGCGGTCCCAGTCGCGCGGGAACGGCTGGCCGGGTTCGAATACCTTGTAGAGCCGGCGCAGCTCGGCCGGGTCCATCTTGTCCGCGGCATGCGTGAGCGGCACGTGCACGGTCACGATGCGCACGTGGTACTTGCGCGCCTTCGCCGCGTAGAGGTAGGGGGAGATTTCCCACGCCTCCGCGTGCGTGCCGTCGAGGACCACGTGTGGTCCATGCAGACTCGCGAGAAATTCCGCGTACGTCCCCGTGGCAACCGGATTTTCGCCGTTGCGCAGGGCCATGACCAGCGTGCCGCGCGGCCCGCCATTGAGGGATCCCGCCAGCAAGGCCGCCAGCGTCGTGCGATATTTGCTCGGCAACCCCCGAACAACGTACGCACACCGTTCCTGGTCGTGCGCGCATTGCGGTACGCATGTTTTGGCCGCTTCGATCATTTCCGCCGGTGCGTTCATCCGTCTTCCTCCTTCCGCCCACCATTGGACGGAGGACGGAAGATACAAGAAAACAGGCCGCGCGTCAAGGGAGCGAGGAGGTCGGTTTACATCCCCGGCCCGTCGCTGTCCCGGATGATCGGCGCGTCTTCGGGGAGGTCGGGCATGCGTTCCACGCGCGGGGCGCAGCCGAAGCCCGCGAGGGCGAACATGCACAGCAGAGCGAGGAGCAACGGGCGGCGTGTCAGGCGGGCGGCCAAGCGGGTAGTCATATTGCCCCCATTCTACCAAACCGCTACCCTTTCCGCATGATCCCCCCGTCCATCAAGGTCAAAAACGGCGCCCTGCCCGACGAACCGGGCGTGTATTTCTATTACGACGCCGCGGGGGAACTGCTGTACGTCGGCAAGGCCACGTCTTTGCGCCGCCGCGTCGGTTCGTACTTCGCCAAGGAGCAGGACCCGCGCATCGGCGACATGGTGGCGCGCATCGCCCGCATCGACTACCGGGAAACGCCCACCGTGATCGAGGCACTGGTGCTCGAAGCCAACCAGATCAAGGCCCTCAAGCCGAAATACAACATCCTCCAGCGCGACGACAAAACGTACTTGTACCTCGTCATCACCCGGGACGCCTATCCCCGCCCGATGCTCATGCGCGGGCTGGACTTGGAACGGCTGGGCGTGAACCCCTTCGCCAAGAAATTGGAAGGCGAGGCGAAGAAACGTTTTTTGGCCGTGTTCGGCCCGTATACGAGCGGCCCGGCGTTGCGCAAGGCCCTGGACATCGTGCGGCGCGCGGTGCCGTGGAGCGTCTGCCGTCCGCCGGAGGAAACCGGCCGCGTGAAACCGTGCTTCGACGTCGGGCTGAAGAAATGCCCCGGCGTGTGCATCGGTGCGGTTTCGAAAAAGGAATACCGGCACGTCATCCGGCAGCTCATGTGGTTCTTCGAAGGGAAGAAAAAGCGCCTGCTGACGGATTTGAAAAAGGAGATGAACGACGCGGCGGCGGCCTTGGATTTCGAACGGGCGGCGCGGCTGCGCAACGGCGTCGAGGCGCTGGAGCACGTGCGGGACGTGGCGCTGATCACGCGGGAAGACCCGCTGCCGTTTTTCACCCCGCCGAAGGGCGCGGCCGAAGGGTTCGTCGATTTAAACGGGCGCGTCGAGGCGTATGACATCGCCCATTTGTCCGGCACGTCGGCGGTGGCGTCCATGGTGGTGTTCGAATACGGGCGTCCGGCCAAGCAGGCGTACCGCCGGTTCCGCATCAAAACCGCCCAGGGCGGCGACGACTTCGCCTCGATGGAAGAAGTCCTGCGCCGGCGCCTGAAGCGCGCGCAAACGCACCCGCACGCCTGGCCGCTGCCGCAGGTGATGGTCATCGACGGCGGAGAAGGGCAGGTGGCCGTGGCGGAGAAGGTGATGGCGGAGTTCCGTGGCAGCCCGGGCGCCCCGGAGGCCGTCCCGAAAATCATCGGCATCGCCAAGGGCTTCGACCGCAAGCAGGACCGGCTGGTGTACGACCGCTCCGATCCGGAGTTGGCGCGCATCGCCTCGGCGGGGAAAGAGCTGTTCCAACGCGCCCGCGACGAAGCCCACCGCTTCGCCGGCGCCTACCACCGCCTGCTGCGGAGCAAACGTTCGTTAGGAACGGGAAAGGGAAGATGATACAATTGCGATATCATCCGCGTCTTCCAACTTTCTATGAACTTGCTTCCCGAAGACCAAGGATTTCCTCAAGAGCAGAGGAAGTCCTTTTCGTTCTCGCGGTTCACGCCGCGCCGCGGCACGTGGGCTCTTGCCGCGACGGCCACCGCCGCGTTGACCGTCATTGTCATCGCCGTTTTGGTGTTCCAGCCGTTCGCCGGCGTGCAGCCCGCCTTCGCCCAGGACGATTTCACTCTTGCGCCCGAGTCGGCCGGGGCCATGGGCGTGGCGCCCGATTCCGCGTTCCTGCTGACCGCCCGCGAGCCGGTGCAGGCAGAAGACGTTCGTGCCCGCCTGGCTGTGCGCGGGGCCGACGAACCGCTTGTCACGCAGGTGGACGCGCACCGTGTGCGCATCGCTTTCGCCGACCCGCTGCCGGAACGCGCCGTGGTGGCCTTCCAGTTGGCGGCGGAAACGCGCCCGTACGCCTGGGCCTTCCAAACGGCCGAACCTCTGCGCGTGGTTTCCACGTTGCCGGGGCCGCAGGCCGTGCGCGTGCCGGTGAACACCGGTATCGAGGTGGCGTTGAACACCGACGTCGTTTCGCTCGATGCCTTCCAGGCGGCGTTTTCCATCGAACCGGCCGTGGCCGGGCGCTTCGAGCAGCACCGCCGCACGTTCGTGTTCGTGCCGAACCGTCCGTTGGAGGCGGCCACGGCGTACACCGTCACGATCTCCGGCCGTCTGTCCGCCGACGCCGCGCCGGGGGAAGGAGAGGATTACGCGTTCGCATTTGAAACCGCCGCCACTGAAACGGGCCGCGGCGAGTCCGGCTTCTCGCTGTCCCTGCCTTCGCCGTTCTTCCCGCCGGACCAAGCACCGTTCGTGAACGTCTATTTGTACAGCGGCGCGTCCGGGGCGGATCGCGCGATGGACGTGCGCGTGCGGCAGTTTCCGAACGCGGACACCTATCTTGCCGCGTTGGATGGATACGAACGGACGAGCTGGCGGCAATACGTCGATTTGGACGCCGTTTCCGGCACGGCGGCGCTGCCCGTCGTCGCGACGTTCCAGGCGCCCGTTCAGTCCACGGGCCGGTATGGGTCCGCCGTCGCGTTCCCGGACCCGCTGCCGCGCGGCTATTACGTGGCGGACTTCGCGTTGGAAGGGCGGCCGACGGACACCCCGGGCGCGCCGGACACGCGCCGGGCGTATTTCCAGGTGACCGAAGTGGCGGCCTACGCCGTCGTGGCCGTGAACGAAACCTTGGTGTGGGTGAACGACACGGAAACCGGCGGCCCGTTGGCCGGGGCGGAAATCGCCGTGTTGGGCGCGGGAGGCGAGGCGCACACGGACGCCTCCGGGGTGGCCCGCGTGGTGCCCGACGGCGAGGGAGCGACCCGCCTGCGCGTGCGGGCGAAAGGCCAGGACGTCTTTTTGCCCGTCGCACCGCTGGAACCGGAACCGTCCGATTCCCGCTGGACCTATTTCTACACCGACCGGCCCATGTACCAGCCCACGGACACGGTGCAGTTCTTCGGCTTTGCCGAGGCCCGCGCGGATGGCTCGCGCCCGCAGCGGGTGCAGGCCTCGTTCGGCTCTTACGAGCGTCCGTTTGAACGCGCGACGGCGGACGTGGGTGCGGACGGCGTCTTCCACGGAACGATGGACATTCGGCAGGTGCCGCCAGGCTATTACGCGCTTACGTTTACGGACGCGGACACGGGCACCCAGATCGGCGGTCATGGCGTGTCGGTGTCCGAATACGTGAAGCCGGCGTATTTCCTCACGCTCACGCCGGATACCCTGGCCGCCTTCGATGGCGACCGGGTGGGGTTTGCCGTGCGCGGGGAATTCTTCGACGGGACGCCCATGAAGGGCTTGCAGGTGCGTGTGGGAGCGAACCGAACGGAGCAGCAGACCGTCACGCTGGACGGCAACGGCCACGGACGCAGCGAGCTGACGGTGACGGGCGGGTCGTCGTGGGGGCCGGATGTGCTGTGGCTGACGGCGGAACCGGCGCGGCCGGAAGAAGGCGAAATCCGCGCCACCGCGGGCATCTACGTCTTCGGGCCGGACGTGTCTTTGCGCGTGCGCGAGGAACGCGCCGCGGCGGGCGGGGAGGACCGCTACGTGGTGACGGCGCGTACGGTGCGCCCCGCGCCCACGTGGAACGCTGAGGAAGCGTCGAGCGGCCCGCGCGCCGGGTTGGCCGTGCGGATGCAGGTGACGGAATACACGTACGACCGCGTCGAAACGGGGACGTACTACGATTTTGTCAACAAGCGGACGGTGCCGCAGTACCGGTATGACCGCCGCGAGCGGGACCTGGGCGAGACGGTCCTGGTGACGGGCGCGGACGGAACGGTTTCGTTTCCGGCGCCGCCCACCCGGCCCGACGCGAATTACGCCCTCACGTTTTCGGCCGTGGACGGGCGCGGCCGCACGGCGACGGCCCAAACCGAAGCGCGCCGCTTTCCGCTGGTCTTCGACGAACAGCCCGGCCTGTTCTTCTTCAATCCCGACGCGCCGGAATCGGACCGGTGGAACAACACGCACGCCTACGCGCCCGGCAGCCCGGTGCGGTTGGAGGTGCGCGAGCGCGGCGACGGGGCGGAGGCCGTTGGTGCGGCCCGCTACCTGTATTTCCGCGCCGCCGAGGGTATCCGGCATACGGAAGTGACGGACCAGGCGGCGCATGCCTTCGTCTTCGGCGAGGCCGACGTGCCGAACGTGCACGTGTTCGGTGCGCGCTTCGACGGGCGGGGGTATTTTCCCATCGACCAGGGAGGAAATGAGTGGAGGTGGGGCGCCGGCTTTTCCAGCGGGTACGTGGTGACCACGGACCTGTCTTCCCGCGCGCTGACGGTGGAAACGGAAGCCGCCCGCGCGTCGTACCGGCCCGGGGAGACGGTCGAATTGGCCGTGCGCGTGCGCGACGCCCAAGGCCGCCCCGTGGCGGCGACGGTGAACCTGAACGTCGTGGACGAGGCCTATTACGCCCTGGTGGAAGATGCGGCCGATCCGCTGCCCGCCCTGTATGCGCGCGTCCCCTCCGGCGTGCGGCAGACCTTCATTTCCCATGATGCCCGCCTGGCCGGGTTAAGTGCGGCCGAAGGAGGCGGCGGGGGAGACCGGGACATGGGCAGTCCGCGCAAGGATTTCGAAGACACGGCGGCGTTCCGCACCGTGCGGACGGCGGCCGACGGCACGGCCCGTGTTTCTTTCACTCTGCCGGACAACATCACCACCTGGCGCGTGACGGCCCACGCCCTGGACGCCGCGGGCAAGCGCGCGGGCATTTCCCGCACGCCCGTGGTCGCCAGCATGCCGTTTTTCGTCACGCCGGTGATCCGCGAGAAATATCTGCCTCAGGACGCGCCGGTGATTCTGGTACGCGCGGGCGGGACGGCCGTCGGGACGTCGGACGCCGTGACGTACCGCATCCGCGTGCCGGGGGAGGACGTCGAACGCACGGCTTCGGCCGCGGCGGGGGAGACCCTGCGCGTTCCGTTGCCGCCGTTGCCCAAGGGCACGCATGAAATCATCATCGAAGGGCGCAGCGGCGCGCACGTGGACGCCGTCTCGCGCCAGGTGGCCATCGTCGATTCTTGGTTCACCCGGCCCACGGTGGCGCGCGTGTCGTTGGGAAGCGGGCCGACCGCGTTGACGGGCGCCGCCGACGGTGTCACGCACGTGACCTTCGTGGACGGCGGCCGCGGGCAATATCTGACGGATCTGTACGGCCTGGCCATGGGTGCGGGCGATCGCGCGGACCAGTTGGCCGCCGCCTCTGCCGCCACGCGCATCTTGAACGAGGTGTTCGGGGAGGAGGTGCCAGAACCCGAGCCGTCCTTCGAGGCGTACCAGCCGTGGGGCACCGGTCTTCTGCTCCTGCCGTACGGCTCGCCTGATCCGGAACTGACGGCGCGCGTGGCCCTGTTGGGCGACACACCGTTCGACGAAGCGGGCATGGCCCGGTATTTGCAGGAGGCGGTGGACGACGCTTCTTCGCCGCGTGAAGCGGCCCAGGCACTGGCGGGCCTTGCCTCGTTGGGTGAACCCGCGCTGTTGGATCTGCAGCGGCTGTTGGCGGACCCTCGTGCCGACGACGATACGCGCCTTTCCGCCGCGCTGGGCCTGTACCTGGCGGGAGACGAAGAAGGCGCCCGCGCCGTGTACCGTTCCTTCGCCGAGCGGCTGCGGCGGCAGGAAGGCGTGGCGTATTTGCCCGCCGGCGGGCAGGACCAGGCCGAACGCACGGCCGCGTTGGCGGTGCTGGCGGCCGGTTTGGGCGAACCCGACGCGCGCGAACTGTACGCGTTCTTGCGCCGGGGCATCCACACGGACGCCTGGCTCGGCATCGAGCAGATCGCCGCGTTGCGCGCGCTGATCGCCCGGGCACCGGTGGAAAACGCCACGGTCGCCTACACGTTGAACGGGGAGCGCCAGACCGTCGAACTCGCCGGTGGGGCGCGCACGTTGGCCGTGCGTGCGTTCGAACTGGCCGATTTGGATCCGCGCGTGGTGGAGGGGACGGCGGACGCCGTGTTGCGCCACGAGCGCCCGGCCGTGGCGGGCGAGCCGTCGGACCCGGCCCTGCGCGTGTCCCGCACGTATTCCGTGGACGGCGTGGCGACCACGACGTTCCGGGAAGGCGACGTAGTGAAGGTCTCCCTTTCGTACGAGGCGCCGCGGCAGAACGTCACGCATTGGACGTCCTACCGCCTGGTGGACGTGCTGCCGTCCGGCCTCGCGCCGATCACCTCCGCCGGAGGGTACGGGATGCGTCGGGAATCGTGCACGTGGCATCCGTACGACGTGCAGGGCCAGCGCGTGTCCTTCTTCGTCGGTCCGGCGCTGTATGCGGGCTGCACCTCCATCGATTATTATGCCCGTGTGGTGACGCCGGGAACGTACGCCGCCGAACCCGTCTCCCTCGTCTCCGTCACCGACCCGAACCGCTTCGGCTATTCGCAAGAACAGGTCGTCGTGCGGATTGAGGAATGACACGCAACGCCGACCGACCCTGCCTTCGCACGCCTTCCGTCCCGATATCCTCTTCCAACCCGGTTCGGCCTCCTTCACGTCGGCCTCCCTCATGGTCGTCGAATCTCTGAGGTGGGAGCCGTGTAGATTCTCCGACCAAGGTTGTCAGATGATATCGGGTCGGTCGGCGTTGCGCCTGCTCCGTTTTCTACGACCCCCGTCCTTATGTCCTTCCGCCGTTCATCCGTGATCCTGATTCTGACCCTCGTGCTCGGCGTTGTTGCCGTGGCGGCGTGGCTTGCGTTGGTGCGGCCGGGGCATATCACCGTGGACGTGCCCGTTCCGCCGTCGAACGTGGTGACCAGCCCGGTTCCGGCTTTGCCCTCTCCGCGTTTCAACGTGGACGGCCTTGAGGGAATTCAGCTGGCGTACCCCGCGGCCTTGGCGGTGCGCGAACGGGAAGAAGAACACGACCCCCATCCGGTCCGGATCGCCGTGCTGCCGCACCATGCCGTAGCGGCGGAAACCATGGCGGCGTTTTGGGCGAATATCGCGGCCGCGGAACCGTCCGTGGTGGTGTTGGTGGGACCGGCGCATGAAAATCAAGGAACGGCCCTGGTGCAAACCACGGCTGGCACGTGGACCTCGCCGCTCGGCGACGTGCGCGCGGACGAACGCCTTGTGGCCCGCCTGCAGGAGCGCGGCGTGGCCGCCGTCGAACCCGGTTCGTTTTTGACCGAACACAGCATCGGCGTGCATGTGCCGTTTTTGACGGCCCTGCTTCCCGGGACGCCCATCCTGCCGATCATCGCCCAATCCCCGGCGGGGGAGGGCCAGGCCCGCGCCGTCGCCCAAGCCCTGGCGGACATGCTGCCGCCCGGCGCCGTGCTGGTGGCCAGCGTGGACTTCGCCCATGACCTGCCGGCGGAAGAAGCGGACGCCCGCGACGCCTTAACGGTCGCCCACGTCCGCGCCCGCGACTACGCGGCCATCGCCCGCGCCGGTTCCGACCAGCTGGACGCACCGTTCGCCCTGATCCTCGCGTTGATGTGGCAGGAACGGGAGGCTTGCGACCTATCCGTGCGGTGGCGGGGAAACAGCAGCCGCCTCTTGGGCGACCCCGCGCAGCCCGGCACGAGTTACTTCGTCTACGAATGCCGCCATCTGCCGCCGCTCACGTTGAAGGCCGCCGGGGACGTCATGCTGGCCCGCGACGTCGGGGCGCGCCTGGCCCGCAACCCGGACATTCCCGCCGCCTTCGCCGACGCTCGTGCAGCGTTGGCGGGAGGCGACCTCATCGTGGCGAACTTGGAATCCGTTCTTTCCGCCCGCGAGGCGTATTGCGGCTCCGGCATCTGCTTCAAGGCCGACCCGGCGCGCGTGGACGCCCTGCAAGCCATGGGCCTCACCCATGCGATCGTGGCAAACAACCACGCGGGGGATTACGGCGAAGCCGCCTGGGAGGACTCCCGCGTCATCCTACGCGAGGCCGGTATCGTGCCAGTGGGCGGGTTCCGCAACGACGGCGAGACCGTCTTCACGGAAGCGGCGGGGCGCACGGTCGCCATGCTGGCGTTCGAAACCGTCGCACGGCCCCTGCAGCGGGAAGACGCGCTGCGCCGCATCCGCGAGGCGCGCCTATCGGCTGATCTCGTCGTCGCGTCTTTCCACTGGGGAACGGAGTACGCGCACCATCCGGACCCGGCCGTGGTGTCCCTGGCCCGCGCGGCCGTGGACGCCGGGGCGGACCTCGTGCTCGGCCACCATCCGCACGTGCTGCAAGGCGTGGAACGCTACGGCGACGGCCTCATCCTCTACTCGCTCGGTAATTTTACTTTCGACCAGCCGTGGGACGCCACGCGCGAAAGCATGGTCGCCACCGTCGGCTGGCACCGCGGCGAACGCACCATCGCCTTGGAACCCATGCGTCTGGAGGCCTGGCTGCCGCGCCGCGCCACGGAAGACGAACGCGCCGCCACCTTAGAACGCCTGGCGTCCTGGAGCGCGCCGGACTTGCGCGAGGCGCTGAAAACCGGCATGATCGGGTGGTAATCATCCATTTTTCCTCCTATGTCCCTGTTCGCACGCGTTTGTTCGTTCCCGCTGGTCCGCACCTCCTTGTTCGTCGTCGGCGCCTCCTTCATCGGTGCCGTGGGCGGGCTGCTGCTCGGCCTGTTCGTCGCCGGCGTGAACTTCCTGCTGCTCGGCCGCTCCATCGGTCTCGGCAGCTTCGCCATGACGGCCGCTTCCTACCTGCCGCTGGGCATGATGTTCGGCGCCTTGGTGACGGCCATTTTGGCCGGTTGCGCGGCGGTGAAGACCACGCCGTCCGGTGACGAGTGGTTCCTGGACGAAGAAGACGACGGTTTCTGCGAAACCTGCGGCGGCGACGGCTGCGTCTGCGGTCCGAAGGAAGAATTCGTGGTCGTGGACAGCCAGTCCTAACGGCTATGCGCGGCCGCGCATACGAGTTGGCGGCGTGGGTCGGATGCGCCTGCGTATTGACGGCGTTCGTCCTGCTCACTTTCGGCATGATCCAGCCGCACGAGGCACCGTATCTCGGCCTGAACGCCGTGGGGTCGCTGGGTATCCTTGCGGGCACCATTCACAAGCGGGATTTCCCGCCCGCCGTACTCAACGCCGTCTGGCTGCTGGTCGCCGCATACGGCCTCATCCGGTTCGTCCTCTAGAGAGCAGCAAAAAACCGCCTCCCTCATCGGGGGCGGATTTTTTATCGAAGTGGGGAATGCGGCGCGGACGCACTTATCCACAGACCGCCGATTCATCTTCGAATTCCTTCGGAAAATAGAAAAAAATCGAAATGGGTGCGGGTGTTGACGCGTGTCACGTCGTGGAATAAAATGGGGCCATGTGGAAGTAAGTGGGGATTGAGCCGACCGGCTCGATGCTCACCTTTTATTTCCACGGACGACTCTAGGCGGCAGTCAGCCGTCTACCACGACCCTATGTTCATTGGTGAGTACAAACATACCATCGACGACAAGGGACGATTGGCGATCCCGGTGAAGTTCCGTGGGGACCTCGCGAGGGGGGCCGTGGTGACGCGGGGTCTCGACGCTTCGCTTTTCCTGTTCCCCAAGGAGGAGTGGGACAAGTTGGCCGAGAAATTGGCCGCCTTGCCCCTGGGGAAGTCCGACAGCCGCGCATTCGCCCGTCTCATGCTTGCGGGCGCAATGGACGTGCCGTCGGACAAGCAGGGAAGGATCGTGATTCCGGAGTATCTCCGGACATACGCCGGGATCGGCAAATCGGCCGTGGTGGTCGGCGTATACAACCGCCTCGAACTGTGGGACGAGACGAAATGGGACGCCTACAAGAAGCAGACGGAAAGCGACGTCGGGACGATTGCGGAACACTTGGGGGAATTGGGAATCTAATTCTTCCTCGGCCTGCGCGGCCTGGGGAACGACGGCGGATTTAACGAACCTTTGCCGCCGTCGCTCGCCTGGGGCCGTGCATGCCGAATGTTCCTCCGGTTATGGCTGAAACGACCACGCACGTCCCGGTTTTGGTGGACGAAACGCTCCGCGCCCTCGCACCGGCGCCGGGCAAGACGTTTTTGGACGGAACGGCGGGGCACGGGGGCCATGCGGCCGCCCTGCTCGCCGCGACCGCGCCGGACGGACGGCTCCTGGGCATCGACCGCGACCCCCGCAACCTGGCGGTGGCGACCGAGCGCCTCAAGCCGTTCGGGGCGCGCGCCGTCCTGGCCCGCGGGTCCTACGAGGACATGCGGGACATCGCGGCGTCGGCGGGCGTGGGGCCCTTCGACGGCGTGCTGCTGGACGTGGGATTTTCCTCCGCCCACGTGGACGATCCCGACCGCGGCTTCTCCTTCCAGTCCGACGGCCCGCTCGACATGCGGTACGACCCGGACCACGAGGAAACCGCCGCCATGATCGTGAACGGGTGGACGAAGGACGAGCTGGCCCGCCTCTTCCGCGTGTACGGGGAAGAGCCGCAGGCCGCCCGCATCGCCGCCGCCCTGGTGGAAGCCCGCCGGCGGGAGCGCTTCACGCGCACCGGCCAGCTGGCCGAGGCCATCGCCGCCGTGCTGCCGCGCCGGGGACGCACCCACCCGGCCACGCGCGCCTTCCAGGCGCTCCGCATCGCGGTGAACGACGAACTGGGCGCCTTGGAACGCGCCCTGCCCGAAGCCCTCTCTGTGTTGAAGCCAGGCGGACGCCTGGTCGTGATTTCGTTTCACTCCTTGGAAGACCGCATCGTGAAGCGCTTTCTCGCGGAACGGGAGGACGTGCGGGCGCTCACCAAACGGCCCGTGACGGCCACCCCTGCCGAGATCGCGCGCAATCCCCGCGCCCGGAGCGCCAAGCTCCGCGCGGCCCAGCTCCTATGATCACCTTCGCCCAAACCATGTATGCGCGCGTGCCGGCCGCCAAGGCCGCCGTCGCGTTCATCGAGGCGCGTTTGCTGCCGTTGAATATCGCCCTGCTCGCCGCCGCCGTCGCCCTGTGCGCGGCCTACATCGTGCAGGTGAACGCCGCGGTTTCCAGCGGCTACGCCATGCGCGACGCCGAACGCCGCGTGGACCAGCTGGTGGAAGACCACCGCCGCACGGAACTGGCCGTCAGCAAGGCGCAGACCCTGGACCACGTGCGCCGCACCGCCCGCATGATGGGCCTGGTGCCCGCCGGCCAGCCCGTCTACGTCACCATGGAAGAACCCACCGTCGCGCTGGCGCGGTAAAAGCAACAACAGCGTCCAAGTCGAAAACGCCCCGCATGGGCGTTTTTCGTTTCCCGGCCGCGTGTTATAGTCGTGCCATTCGACCCCTATGATCCAGCTTCACAACACCCTCACCCGTTCCAAGGAACCCCTGCGCCCCATCCACCACGGGGAAGTTCGCCTGTATTCCTGCGGGCCCACCGTGTATTGGTTCGCCCATATCGGCAACATGCGGGCGTTCCTGTTCGCCGACCTGTTGCGCCGTTTGTTCCACGCGCG
>Ga0265293_10008923_pt1 | contig 14616 bp, 10 predicted proteins | sample Munlanlewell138R_FD_192505 | JGI IMG/M metagenome (GOLD analysis project Ga0265293, IMG submission 192505) | Leachate microbial communities from a municipal landfill in Southern Ontario, Canada - Leachate well 138R | ecosystem: Engineered > Solid waste > Landfill > Unclassified | place: Canada...
AAGATTTTCAAAATGATTCAAACACTACCCCTTACGAAGAACGATACTACACGCTCATCAACAATATTAAATGGTTTAATAACCTAAAGGTAATTGAAACCTTTGTGGCAACTACTGCTGATAGAGCAATGGAAATTACTAATGATTTCATGAAGAGAGGATTTGAAGGATCCATCATTAAGACTCCTTATCACTTCTACAAACGCAAACGTAGTAAGGATTGGATAAAGATTAAAGGTTGGAATGAAATAGATCTTAGAGTTATTGGATATGAATATGGAAATTCTGGTACTAAATACGAGTCTTGTTTAGGGGCATTAGTTTGTTCTAATGGGACAATAAATTGTTCTGTAGGATCAGGATTTTCCGACGAACAACGATTGAATATAAAAGAAGATGTTGTTGGAAAAATCATTTCCATTAAATATAACCAATTGATTAAAGATGTTGACGGCAATTATAGTTTATTTTTACCAGTTTTTATTGAGGTAAGGCAAGATAAAGAAGAACCTGACACCATGGAAAAGGTTTTTACCGAATAGCATAAGGAAAAAATAAGAAATAGTCTTAAAAAGCGTTACTAGAAAAATGAAGGTTTAAATGAAACATAATTATTATTAGATTTTAGGAGTATCAAAAGAAGTTACTGAAAAATAGTTGAAAGAACGATATAGAGAACTGGCTAAGCAGTATCATCCCGATAAAAATCCTGGCAACAAGCAAGCTGAGTAGAAATTCAAAGAATTAGCTTAGGCTTATTAGGTTTTATCTGATCCCGAAAAGAAACAGAATTATGATAACCCGTCCCCATTTGGAGGGGAGGGATTTGGTTTTAACAATCCCTTTTAGGATATCTTTGCAAGGTTTACCAGAGGGTTTAATGTTAACCCAAACCAATCTCCACCCCCTGAACAGAAAAGAGTTTATAGGCAATTTTTAGACCTGACTTTATCTGTTGAAGATCTATATAATGGTGTAAAAAAGAAGTTTAATCTGAATCTTAAGGAGTCTTGCCCAACTTGCAAAGGAACGGGATCTTAGGATGGCAACATAACTACTTGTGAGTTATGCAAGGGTTCAGGAAAGTATATGACTTCAGAATCACAAGGAATGTTTAGATTACAATCTCTAGTTGATTGCCCTAGGTGTAATGCTACAGGAAAGATAATACATAAACTATGCAAAAAGTGTAACGGCTAGAAGTATAGTGATGTCAAAAAACAATTGCTATCTAACATCCCTGCTGGAGTTACATTAGGCGTAGCTATTAATCTCTATAGGGATTAGGCTAATTAGGTTATTGGAACTATTAACTCTCTTAAATCTGGAAAGTATTAGCTATCCCCTTAGAACCCATTAACTGTAATGTATAGACCTAAACTTAGTGTATTTCAAGCAATATAGGGTGTTAAGGTGAGATTTAAATATCTAGACGGCTAGAAGATTTAGGTTAAATTCCCTGAAGGCACTAAGCATGGTGATAGAGTTTTGTTTGAGAATAGAGGAATAAAATACATTGCTAATGGTAATGTCGGGAATCTAATAGTTTAGGCTGACATACAAATACCTAAATACAGCGACTGGACAGATTAGCAAAAATAGAAGTTTAAAGGTTTGAAAGAGGTGATAAAGTGAAATATTAGAATGTTTCAGCCTTAAAGTAGTTAATAGACCTTTATAAGGGTATTACCCTTTAGAGATTACAGGAATTTAAATAGTTCAATGCCCGAGCAATCATGAAACAGTTAACAGGCTTAGCTACAACGCATTGCAAACTTTGTAGTTATCTATTTGATAAATATGAAGTAGACAATGATTATTACAGTAAGGATTAGATATAGCTATTATGCTCTAAATGTGTCCATGCAGCAAAACCTGGTGACGGTAGAAGAAAGTCTGGCTATTGCTTCTCAACTAGAGGAAGATAGGAAATACTTAAATCCTCTACCCTTGAAGAATTATACGAGAATATACAAGTAAGAATAGATTACTTAGAAAACGAATTATTGCCAAAAGCAATGAAGGAGAATAAGTGAAAAAACTAACCATCATTGGCTGGTCTCTGTGGCTCATTAGTATTGCTACAACATTGATATTGCGCAAGCTAAAGTTACAGAATTATTTAGGAATAGCCCAAGTTTCTATGTGGATCTTCCTCATATACGCTAACACTTGCCAAGTCCTATTTAACAAAGAAATATCTAACAAGGCAAAGGGAACCTTACATGAAAAAGTTCAAAATAATAAGAGTTAAGCAATATTAGACGATTCAACCAGATAATATTGTAACAACAATAAAATGGGAGAAAGATAGGGATATCACTAGTGATTAGGCTAGTAAGCTTAGAGTTTCTCCTACAGGAATCGTTTAGAGATTGCATCTGGGAATGCAATTACCATTGTTTGATTTGATGTAGGGAATTGTATTTAAAGCTACTTGGGAAAGAGATGATAATTACAGGGTTATTTGGTAGGGAGACTTAGAATAGCAGAATGGCGATCCTTGGAAGATGTTTGCAAAGAGACATATGCGTAGAAAGAAATAGAATCCTGTTGAGATGGGTTAGACAATATGAAATTTCATGTATCATCCAACAAGAATCACACGATAGCAATCCTTTCTAAATAGAGCATGTTTAATTGCAAGATATTAGACCCATACTAGGGAAGGACATCTGAAACTGAATATCCTAAGATTTAGGTAACCTATTATCCAGCAGATTTTAGATTGTTTTTACATTATAATGTACATCCAAACCTTTAGGCTAATCCTACACACCAAATATTGTTAAACGCAGAAGATACACATAAATTGAAAGTTGTAAATCAGGTTGGAAACTTATGGGAAATCAGAACGGATATAGAAGGAAATGTCTTTAGAATAGAAATGGATTCATACAGCATTGATTTTAGCACCTTTCCTGATTATGCATCTAATTTATTAGATATGACTATAATGATGGGTTCATATCGGGATGTGGTTAATCTTTCATTTCAATTTGATAAGGAGCTAGCTTGAAACGGATCGCAATTATTGGTTACGGAGCTGCAACTATAGGATTCCTCCAAGGATATATGGAAAGAGACTCCTTTAATTCAAGGGATTATCACATTGACATTTATGATCAAAATAAAGAATAGAATGCTGGAGGACTAGGAGGATTAGCATATGATGGAAAGCTTAATGTTGGAGAGTATTGCGGTTCAGATGAATTAATCCCTCTTGATGTTCAGGAGAAGGTTCTCAAGTTCTTTCTATCTCACAGCGATTATAAGGATTAGAAGAGAAAGGAATAGGAAGATGAGTTCATTAAGAAGTTCTCCGTTGATTTGTATGAAAACAATATGCAATTAGTTCAACAGAGAACATTTCATCTGGGAACGGATCAGCTGAAACAGGTTAACTCTAAGATTCTGTTAAACTTTGAGAAGAAGATATTCGGTGAATACCACATTAAATTTCATTTCGGACAAAAGATAACTGAGAATGATTTATCATGGTTGACGGAGAAATATGATACTGTAATATTTGCGGTTGGAAGATATGGAACTAATCTCATTGATTCGGTTATTAAGACATACAAGGGAAATGATAATATAGTATAGTCTAACAACAAGGTTGATATAGGTGTTAGATTCGAATTACCTTCCTCTATTCCATCTATTAAAAGGTTAGACGAAGCACTATATGAATGGAAAATAAAGTACAAGACTAGAAATAATATGATCGTAAGAACCTTCTGCCACAATCCCAAAGGATTTGTTGTGACTTAGAATTTAGATATTCTAGGACAGAAAATAGCTATAGTCAATGGGCACTCAAAGAAAAGTGAAGTTTCTGATAATACTAACTTCGCTATACTAGTCACTCAAGAGTTCACTCGTCCGTTCAACGATAGTGTCTTATATGGAAAGATAATTTCCCAGCAAGCTAATTTACTAGCTGGTTCTGATGAAAGAGTAATACTTCAGACTCTGGGAGATTTTATGAACAAGAAGAGAAGCAAGCATTTGTTTAGAGTTAAACCTACGTTAGATAAGTTCAAATATGTATTAGGAGACCTAACTTATGCACTTCCAGCTAAGACCTATTAGGCTTTAATTGAATTTATCGCCTAGTTGGGTTATGTAATTCCAGAAGTTTCATATCCCGATAATCTTTTATATGGAGTAGAAACTAAGTTCTATGGAACAAAGATGAACAATACATCGTAGTACAAATTTATAGGTGACTGTTCAGGAAGATCAAGAAGTATTATTGCCGCAGCATCAACAGGTTACCTATTAGCTAAAACTATCTAAACAAAAAATGCTTCACAAGTTTTCTCAAAAGTTAGCTATAATATCATTATACTAGAAATAAGGAGTTACATCATGTTACGTTTTGGTATAGAAATAGAATTTCTTGTGAAGCCTGAATCAGTTACGGCTTTAATGAGTGTGTTAGATAAATACAAAGAAACTTTGTTAGTAAGAAACAAAGAATTTAAAGACAAACCCCTTTTGTTTACAGACAGTTCTGTGAGTCCTTCCTGGTCTAACAACAATTCCGATACCTTATTTCATTACGGATTTGAAATAAAAACCAAGAAATTAGAATTTAATACTGAAAATTTCAATAAATTCAAAGAATTCTTTGAAGATCTATCTAAGGTAGTTTATTCTAATGAAACTTGCGGATTGCATGTACACTGCTCTAGAAAGTGGTTTTCATTAAAAGATCATTTTGCCCTACTTTATGAATACATTAAGAATGAATCTTACAAGAAGTTTCTTGAAGTTGAAGGTCATAAAATGAGTTGTTTTACTTATGCTAACCTAAGCAAGACCAGACGTTATTATTACAATAGAGTTAACAAAGCTATTAAAGATGAATCTACTATTATAATTGATACTTGTGCCTTGGAAAGAAAGGTTGACCTTTACAAGGTTCATCTTGATTATAACAGCATAGAATTTAGAGGATTAAGAGGGCACTTTAGTAAGGTGTCTAATACTGGTATACTTTCTACTATTGAAAGCTACCTATCTATAATGGAAACTTTAAGATATGAAAAACAGATAAAGGATGTCTTTGTCTGGGAGGAATAGTAATAAATGGCAAAAGTAGGAAGACCTAGAAAAACTAGAAAAGTATCTACCGGAGTATCTACCGAGGGCATTGGTGGGTTTGGATTTTTCGAACTGAAGTGTAAGTATTGTTAGAATACAGCATTAGTTTCTGAAGGCACAAAATCAAGAATATGTGCACTATGCTTAATGAAACTAGACGGATTCTATCCCGTATAGGAAATAGAAGCAATGAAAAGAAAGAAAAAAGAAGATCATTAACTGGATTAACAGTAATTACAGACAGGGAGAATTTAACATGGAACGCAATTAGTATGAATTAGCATTGAAAAGGATGCAATTCTTAGGTAGCACCTTATTGGGTACTTAGCCATAGTCCTTCAATGCCGACTCATTTGTAAGTGCCCACAATCTTCTCTCCCTTGGTAAACTTTTAAATTAGTTGGGATTTTCAGAACATTATATGTTGATAGATTCAAATTCAATTTACACAGAAAATACTTAGTTAATTCGTTTTTGTAAGAAAAATAGCATCCCCTTAAAGGTTTACCACAATTACACTTCGGAGAAAATTGAATTATGAACACAACAATAAGCATTAAGCGAATTATATCGTAGTATGTAGAAAAACAGAGATTTGAATTCCAATCGGTTTTCAGTTCCAGTTAGGCTATTGAATAGTTAACGAGCCTAATACAGGAAATACAAATGTTGACTAGCGGAGGAATGGATGCCAAAAAGATTATGTTAGTCCTTAACAATGTTAATGATGAACTCATCCCCACTTAGCCGTTAAGCCTTGAAGAGCTGAAAAATATATAGGATCAAATCTGCACATATGAATACAAGAAAAAAGTAGACACCTACACAATGGTTTACAATCTAATATCAAGTTTAAACGGAAAGGGAGTTATAAGTGAACAAGAGTTATCAACTAAGAGATAACATAATAGTGGCTAGTGTTTCAACTCTAGCATAGAAAGGTAAAGTTCATTATATAAGGGGATTAGATACAATTTGTCATTGTGGTAAATCCATTAAAATACACGGAAGTAGATATAATGAAGAACTTAAAAGGTTTGAAACCTTTTGCCCCGATGACGCTATATTAGTAAATGAAGATTTTGATATAATTAGCGTCTTAAAGGCAGACAAATTCCAATTAATATTCAAAGAAAGAGAGGTATAATATGAATGATTAGGGTTTAATTTTAACTGACCGACCAACAGATGAAGTCACGACTAAAATAGAATAGGCTAAGAAGATGTTTGTAGGGTGTTAGAAATGCGGAGGATTGAGATTCAATCAAATCTTTATCCTTAAGAAGGTGACTCCTTTGGATGATCCTTAGTTAACGGAGAATATGGTACAACCTATTCCGATATTCTAGTGTAAGAAGTGTGGAGCGATAGCTAATATTGGATGAAAAAACTAAGATGGAAGGGATGTAAGTAGGAACAGAATATTATTAAGGGAAATTAAAGATGAAACGTAATAGACCCATATATGATGAAATTCAATTTGATTCTCCAGACGAGGTGGAATTTTACGCTTGGTGTAAATAGTTATTAAGCTTAGGTGTATTGAAAGAATTCCAATATCAACCATAGAGTTTCATTCTCTCTTAGAAAGTTCCGTTTGCTAAGAAATCTTGGATAAGATAGCACGTTTACACTACTGATTTTAAATTGACATTTAGTTAGAATGCATTTGAATTATATCCTCAATTCAAATAGATCTTTAAATATCAAATAGATAACAATTAGTGCTATGTTTAGATTAAACCTGGATTTGATAGATTCGGGGATTTTAAAGCCTTTGGTATTAATCAGAAATGGACTTACTCCAAATTTGGCATATACGTTTATAAGATATAGGTTTAGAGTTTGTTTCTAAAGACATTTGTTCCTGAATATTCCCGATACACAGAAAAGACTAGAAAACTTAGAGATAAGTATAAACATACACCAAATGTCAAGCAATATTTACATACTTGAACACGGATATGCACCCTAAAAGCAAATTAGGGTGCGTTTCTTTTTTTACGTGGGCAGGTTGTTGATTAGGACGTAAAAAGGCAATTTAAGGTGTGAGTTTGCAAAATTCCATCTCGTAAGATTCAGTTAAATTGAATCAAAATTTAGGCAAAAAAATAGGGGTTTGATCGCAGGATCATTCCCCTATTTTTGTCGATTGATTTTATATCAGAACTACAAGATTGCCTTGTCGAACCTGATGGTTAAGTTTATCTACATAGGTGTAGACTAGTCAGCCATATCCAAGTCACCGAAGTCTGCTGCTTGTATCCAAGCATTTACTAACTTCCAGCTCTATTGGACATCGCCAGATGGACCGAGAACCTAGATTTTCATATCTGGGAAGATGTAGTTATTAAGGTAGCCATCTCTGCCACTTAGAGGTTCGTGTTTGGCTCTAAGCATTGTCATAATAGCCTGTGCACCCGAAGGTGTGTATGCGTCTACTACTGTTACAGATATTGGATCCCAAGTGACCTTTCCAGCACTCCATCTTTTTAGATTTAAATAGTTATATTGTACCTAAGCAGCAGTCCACTTAGGTCTTGTTGCCTTTGTGCATAAGTATGTGGGAATACCTGCAATCGTGACCAAGAAAAGATACTTTAACTTAGCCTAATATTGTACTCCTAACATTTCATTTTGATAATCTGCCATTATTAAATTTCTCCTTTAATCAAAGCTCTACATCAGTTCTAACAATATTAATTGGAATAATAATGAACTAAGCTGTCTTGGTAGGCTTAATCCAGACCTAACCTATTAACTGATTTCTATCAATTATATCAGGAGTGTTATTAGTCTAATCCATCTTGAACCTGAATGCATATAATCCATTCGAAATGATCAAGTTGTTGAGGTAAGCCTAAACGCCAATAGTGAAGATAGCTCTAAGTGAAGCAGTATTGTTGTCGAACAACACAGTTTTACCGTAGGCATTAATCCACTTCGCAATTCTATTTATCAATATTCTTACATTTAATCTATCTAATGCAGATGCTTTTTGTTGTAGAGTCTTTTGACCCCAAACGACTGTTCCATTAGATGCAAATGAAGCTATAGGATTGATCTTTGCTGCATATAATGAATCTCTTTCAGCTCTATTAAGTTTAGAAACTGCTTGTAATACATTAAGCGTTCCACGATTGATACCTGCAGGAGCATAGTGAGGTTGAGAAACTCTTTCGGTATAAGCGATAACTGAAGGAATCAATGTTGCTGCTGGGATAATTGGGAATGTCTTAGTGTAAGGACATTTGATCTTAACTGCGGGATAATAAACTGCTCCGAATGAAGAGTCAAATCCTGCTGTGTATCCAGCGACTCGTTCTGCATCCAAGGTACCCATTTCTGCAGCATCAGCTACAACTATGCAATCCCCTCTTTCTTCACAAACCTACTATAATGCATATTCAAATATCACTTTCTTTTCAGGAGTTTCAATGTTAACGCCTGCTAAAGATATCACATCAATATCAAATTCCTAAGCATTCTTAAGCATGTTTAATGCCTTTACATACTTAGCATAACCTGTAGAGTTCACCCCATCAGTTACATCAAATCCAAATATTGTTGAAGGATCAGTAACATATCCAGTTGAAGGATCTTTACCATCGAATCCACCGTACATAGGTACAAAGTAGTCCTAGGTAAAATCATCATATAAAGTGTCACCACTCCAAAGATCAACAGAAGAACTTACACCTTGAGGTACTGAAAGGACTTTGATAGCGTTTTTGTTAGTATGGTATCCCAAGTGCTTGTAATAAGGATTAGTAATGCTGTATGAGCCTGTAGTTGTTACTAATTCAGGATAATCAAATTCTACATTGCTTCCTGAATATGCGCAAGGAAGTCTATAAACTCTAGTTGGCAATCCAAGTTTGGCAATATTTGATTCTTTAACGTCATCACTTAATTCAACTCTAACATAGTTAGACTTATTAGGATAATCCCCTTCTAAAGTTAACTTGTTATTGACTGAATCGTATTTATAATATTGATCCCCAATTCTCTTTCCAATATATGACTCACTTAAAGGATTTAAGTCTACTTCATAGAAAGTTTCAAGAATTACAGGTTTCTTGTCAGTATCATCATATGCTCTGATTACAATATCAAATTTAGCATACTATAAAGTGGTGCTAGCATTTAGTCTCTATACTGCTATTTTGATTTCTCTATTAGTATAGTCGCCATCTCCAATGTGATGTAATTTAAACAGTTTAGTACCTGAAGAATTTCCAATCCAAGGAGTTACGGCATGGTTAAATGAAGTTCCAGTGTAGTTAAGTAAGTCAGTAATCTCGATAATACTTACGGTATCATAAACCTTTCCAGTTGAACCACTAAACGAAGTTAAATCCGTATATTTATCAACTACATACATTGGTTTAGAAGGTTGATAAGGATTAGTTCCGAATATATCGTCAATTGCTAATACTTGAGTAGCACTTAATGTGTAATTAGTTCTACCTAATGCAGAACTAGAAACATAAAATTGAAGATCTGTTGAAAAGTCTAGACCTGAGGAAGATACTACGCCTGCTTCTACTAATGACATAGTTCCATCTATTCCAGTTTGGGTTAAAAGAGCTAGCACATCAGCTGTTTCAGAACCTGTTATTCCGACAATAGCATACGCACTCTTGCTATATCCTTCCTACCATAATAATCTTTGAACCCAGAAGTTCCCTTTATGCTTCGAATACTAGTATGCTGCATATTGTGAGAAGAACTTTCCGTTAGGTTCACCAGTTTTATCTAATAGATCGTAGGTGTCCTTGATTTTCATAGGGATAAATGCTTGTCCCTTTGTAAATCCACCAATAAATACTGCAGATGGTCCACCTACAGGTGCGGACTATAAAAAGGAAAGATCGTTTTCCTATGTATAAATTCCTGGGCTTAAATAATCTCTTGTTGGCATTATTTATTAATTCTCCTAAATTACACCCTACTATTCAGATTTATCAGACTTTCCCTAGGCTGGTAAAAACTACCATGAGTTAGGGTCTACATAACCATTTCCGTACTAATTGTAAATCTGTTGTACTAGTGTATCTTTTTCTTGATTTAGATTTTGAATTTCTTCTATAAGATTCTACTTTTCCTTCTTTAACAACGATTTATGATAGGTCACAAACCCTAGTCTCTTAACGGAAGAGTCAATGTTGTTAGTTAACTCGATAATCTTATTGCTATACTATTCTTTGATTTTCATATGTTACTCCTATATGTTACTACTAATTAATTATTGTCTAATTGAAAATCGGGACAATATTTTTTGTGGGTCTTTTCTACTCGACGGCAGGAAGATTTTGGTAGGACTTGGGATATAGTGTAGATTCTGTAGATATGGAAAAGTTACATTTAATCAATCGTTGGTCATTAGCCTAAATTTCAGTAGTATTTGAAAAGTCGCTAAACTTAGTCTTCACTCTGTATCCCTCTATTATCCACCATTTGTCATGATGAAGGAAGAACGCCTATAAAATCTAATTCATGTCTGTTTGTGTTTCGGCATAAATTTGAAACTAATAATTACAAGAAATTGGAATAGGCAACATCATATTGTAATATGAGGTCTTTTTGATGTTCCCTCCCAACGTATCTAGTTTGCCAAAAGGTCTATCTTTAGAATACTTATTTTGTACTTCTATGAAGTTTCTATTTCCATTGTACCATACTCTATTAACCATTTTAGAATCTCTTCGTTTAGTAGTAGTTCTACTAAAGGAGATTATGGGATAAAGAACATTTCCTTTCTAATCTACTAGATAATTCCTCCTTCTCACTTGTACCCATCTCTAAGCACCGTTGTAAACGATAGGAATAGTAATCTGTTCTTCATTGTACCCTTGAACTGTAGGGGATATAACCTATTGAATGTATCTCATCATAGTTTCATCAGTTTTCTAAATGGGGATGTAAGCTTCAATCTGTTTGTCATTAATCATACAAATCTAAGCTCCTTTAGTTGATTGACTTTAGAATTAGATAATGCAGTAGTCTAACAAATCTTGGACCATTGCGTATCCGACCTATTACCAATCAATTGCTATTGAGTTACCTTCGTAATTTCCCAGAATATACCATTCCAACCAAGTATATCTGCCACCTATGGATATAGGTTAATTGATTGCAAGGTTGAAACTAAAAACTTAAATGTAGTATTGTTTTTGTAGGTCACACTTTCGTTATAAGTTAATTCTTGAGCATTATGAACTACCATACCTTTTACATATATACCAGGATAGAAGTTGAAAGTTTTGTGTTTAGCCTAACCATAGATATTCATCTACATTTTCTAAGGGTTTAACTTAAAAAACAAGATATCAACATCCATCACCTTCTAAACTAATTCACGACTAATACCTCTTAGAGTATCTAGATCTCTGGATGGAAAATACATAGGCATAATCGATTACCCTATAAAGATTCTAGTAGGCACTTTACTATTAATGATTTGAAGGTTCTAAGCCATGTCTTTTTTCTTCTACATGAGCTTATTCATAGAACTCTATTCTAATACCAATTTTAGCTATTCTATGAGCTTATCCTGTTCAGTGGTTGCCTACAATTTAAGAGCATCTCCGTCTAAAGAGGTATCACCCTCAGGATATGGAACTGTAGCATATTTTGATCTAATAGTTCCTAAAATCTATTTAGTTAGAGCTAATGTGAATCTCTGAATCCAATTTCTACCAGGCATATTAATATCACTATAAGTTAAATGGCTTTTAATTGGAAAGTTAGAGACATTGTTAATGGTATTATGTCTTATTGAATTCGAATACTTATCGGACTTCAATATGTAATCAACACATACCATACCATCAGTATTAGGAACTGGGAAGAATAAAACTTTGTTCTTCCTAAGTTCAAATCCATAATGGGATCTTCTGATTTGTTGAGTTAATTCCAATGCTTGCATTTTCAACATAGTTTCAAACAATGGCATTACTACTAATCTAGCATTCGAAGCATAAACTCCACCAAACTAATTCATTACGGATGCCATGTTAAAACCAGGGTTTATCATTGGATCAAATACCGCTGTATTATACATAGCAGGATAATGGTATATCTAAAGAATCTGAATGTTGCTATTAGTGTATTGTGGGATGAAATCTGTTAAGTTGTACTATTGTTGTCCACTATTAATGGTAATAGATGCAGTATAAATTTCAGTGTGAAGTGAATTTCTAATGATTGCCTATTGTCCATACATAGAAGATAGTTCAAACACTGAGTTTAAATTGCCGTATATGCCTGCTTTAGATAAATCTTGGGTAGGGTCTTGACCGTAAACATTTAACATGTTATCGCTTATCTTATACTCGTTAACTATGGTTGAATACTTCATCGTTGCGCATTCAAATGCAGTAAACACGTGTTCTGGATATATCTACAACTACATAGAGGGATATCCTAAAGAGCGAACGACATATCTTAATACCTTTATAGAATCTGTTACGAACTGAGCATCGGAATCAAATTCCTAAAAGGCAGTACTTCCTGAAGCACTAAATGTCACATTGTACCAGTCTATTATTGGCATTGTTATTCCCTTTATATCACTTTAATTATTTCATCTAATATGATTTAAAGTTTTTAAGTAAAAGACTCTTGAATGCTTTAGCCAAAGCCTTACGATACATAGGATAATAAATGTCTCCACCCTAGCTTTTGGCAAATTTTAATAATTCATCCATTAACATCTATATTCTTGCTAATTTTGCAGAAGCAGTAACTGTAAACGGCTTATTTCTATCCAACCCTTCAAAGCCTGGATACTTGTAAGCCTACGTTATCGATTGTTTCATCTTCTACATTATTAATTTATTCTATTTTGTCATTTATTTTCCCCTTATAAAGGTAAAATTGGGGATGATAGTTACCCACACCCCCAATGTATTATATTATTTGTTAGTAATCCTTTAGGGATTAAACTGTTTCCACAGTTTTTTGTTTGCTGTAGTATTCTCTAAGGGATTTAGAAATTTTCTATTTCGTCTAATTCGAATGATTTGTATAAGATTTAGACCTTGCTTTTTTAACTTTTTCAATATGCTATTTGCTTTTAGGTTTTTTCAATTTTGTTAGAACCTACTAAGAAAAGGTTTTCCCATAAAATGGGTTGTTTTCTCCTACGCATTTGCCCCTTCTTCCAATAGATATTTTCTATTTTGTTTGGTCTGAGCATGAGATTCCTTTATTCCATGTAGGTTTACCTTTCTTAGCTTGAGAAAGTTTCTTTCTAGTCTCCTAAGAGAATGTTTTTCCCTTGTTAATTAAACTACATTTTTGTTTAGTTTCTTCGGAGTGATGTTTCCCTAACCAATATAATTTATCAGAAAATCCCCCAATTCCCCCAACTTTCATATTATATGTATCTTCTCTGTTAATAAATTCTTCATCGACTATTTCCTACTATCGTTTATAAGCCTATTCTTTGTCTTCAAATTCCTGTAGAATACGTCTTTGAAATTTATTAATTCCATACTTGTTGATGGCACGTTCTAGATGCTTTCCAGAACCTAAATAAGAATCATTTTCTATATCTGATGACTAATGAATCCCTATATAGATTTTACCATTTACAGTATTTTGAGTCTAATACAAGTAATACATAATATGAAGTTATGGGGTGGAGTTAACCACCCCAAGTTCAATTAATTAAACTGTCTAAAGTCCCTAGACAAACAGAGCACCATAGTAGTCTCTACGAAGCATGGTCTTAGCATATCTTGTGTAGACACCCTTGGTAGGTGTTAAGTTTGTTGGTTCCATAATGTTAGGAAGCATGATAAGAGGAATGTATGGGCAGTATGCAGCACCGAAATCAAGGAATCCAGTACCTCTATATCCCATAATCATCATATTGTCAGCGACACTATAAGGATTCTTGTAGATTCTGTATCTGTTTCTGAATGTACCAACTTGGGTAAATCCTGCTTCCATCCAATCGGTTGATCCGTCCATGGTTGCACCAGTTGCGACGAAACCTTCAATCGTTTCAAGAACAGTAGCGAGGGTTGGGGACACGATTGCGAAGTTTGCTCCACCCTTACCAGTCTTCTGGTGAATTTGATTGCTGATCTTTTGCATTGGAATACCAATGTTACGGAACCATGATGGTTTGTCTTGGATAGCGTAGGATTCATTCTTTGCAAAGGTTGCTGCACCATAGGTGTCAACGCTTGAAAGTTCGTAGCCAGGTCTTACTGAGAAGTATCCACGGTTGTTGGATTCAATACCACCCTTACCAATCATTGCGACTAGTTCAAGGTCAGTTTCAAGAGTGATTTGATCGGTAAGTTGATTAGAAATCTATTGTTCACCATCGATTGCAAGGAATGCATTCAAGTCGTCAACTAACTATTGAGTCCATGTTGCTTTCATCTTACGAGTCTAAGGAACGATAGGCTTTTGAGTTAATTTGAACTGAACTTCTGGAATTTCTAAGTTGTCAGTACCTTTATACTAGAAGTCACCACGATCATA
>Ga0265293_10008924_pt1 | contig 14614 bp, 13 predicted proteins | sample Munlanlewell138R_FD_192505 | JGI IMG/M metagenome (GOLD analysis project Ga0265293, IMG submission 192505) | Leachate microbial communities from a municipal landfill in Southern Ontario, Canada - Leachate well 138R | ecosystem: Engineered > Solid waste > Landfill > Unclassified | place: Canada...
GAAGAATAATCATTGGCCAGCCCCATAAAAAACTACTTAAATTAGTAAAAAATAATTCTAATTGCTCCATAATATAAAAAATGATTTGATTTGACAAATATATCTAAAGATGCAAAAGTAATAAAAAAGGCAACTTAATGTGTAAGTTGCCTCAAAAAAATCATTTCTTTTTTAATCTTTTTTCTTTCTTTAGAGCATTGTCAATAATATATAATATTTGACCATTAACACTTCTAAATTCATCCGATGCCCATTTCTCAATAGCTTCCATTGTTTCAGCGTCCATCCTTAAAAGAAAAGTCTTAGTAGTCTGTTCTTTTTTAGCCATCAATTTTTCCTCTCTTTGATAAATAACTTAGGGTTTCTTGTAAAGAATTTGGAGAATGAGTACCAATCATAACCTTTTTACCATTTTTTAAAATAAGCTCTAAACCGTTAGTCCCCGAAACGGTATAGCAAATACTACTTTTAATAACAAGTCTAAAATTACTAAAATGGAATTTATTTCTTTTATATCCCCATCCTCCGAATTCTATTAAAGGATTATAACTTCTTACTCTTGCTGATTTGCTACTCTCCCAACTATAGAATTTATATTTTATTTGAAAAGGGAAGTATTTAACATACACACCTTCTTCATTAATAAAAGTTTGAAGATAGCTTGATAAAAGCAGAATTGAAAAACAAATAATTAAAATAGTGACAATAATCAACATATTGTCGCTCATTGGACTATTCCCAAAATTTTTATTAAAGCCAATCTGCATAATTGCCCCAAAAATTAATAGGAAGTTTAGAATAATCATAAGCACCCATTTCCATAGTGATTTCTGGTATTGCTTTTCATTAAATTCATTCAATTTTACCCTTGCCATAACACAAAATTTTTAAACATTAAACTCTAAAACTAAACCCTATTGATAAAGAGTTCCTGCATTTACAACTGGTTTAGCTTGTTCGTCAGCACATAGCACCACCAGTAAATTGCTTACCATTGCAGCTTTCTTATCATCATTGAGCTCAACAATCTCTTCACTTGAAAGCTTATCCAATGCCATCTTAACCATAGAAACTGCACCTTCAACAATTTTTTCACGAGCAGCAATAATTGCAGAGGCTTGTTGACGACGAAGCATTACAGCAGCAATCTCTGGGGCATAAGCTAAATAATTAATTCTTGCCTCTACAACCTCAATACCTGCAAGGAATAATCTCTTGTTCAATTCCATTTCAAGTTTATCATTAACCTCTTCACCACCTGAACGCAAAGTAATATCATCGTCAATCTCATTATTATCATAAGCAAACTGACCGGCAATATTCCTTAGAGCAGCATCGCTCTGAATAGCAACAAACTGTTGATAAGAATTCATTCTCTCATTCATCTTCGATTGAGCATCAGTCTTGTTGTCAATATCAAACATAACCTTATAAGTGTCTTTAATCCTCCAGACCAAGATAAGACCAATCATAATAGGATTACCCTTTTTATCATTAACCTTAATTGGTTCAATGTCTAAATTTCTTGCTCTAATTACAAGTTTTTTCTTAACATAGAAAGGATTAACCCAGAAGAACCCATTCTGTTTTAAAGTTCCCTTATACTTTCCAAAGAAAATCATAACCCTTGCCTCATTAGGCTCTATCATAACAAAGCCAATAAGCGAAAAAAATAGTAATGTGAATAATACTATTTCGCTAAATAAAAACAAGCCCGGATTGCTCTCTAACCCAAAAGGGATGAAAATCATAGCTGCGATAATAATAATTTGGACAAGAATCATCAAAAATCCTGAAATCCTAAAACCCTTAAATTCTTTTTCTTGTGTGTTCATTTTACTTTAATTTTTTAGTTATTTATAATATCAATTTGATATTGCAAAGATATATATATTTTTATTTATTCTGCAAGAAAAAAATAACAAATTTGATGTCCTTGAAATTTTCCTTGATAAAAATCTCATACAATATTGTAGTAATTATACAACAATACGGTTGTTTTTAGCAAAGAATAGTATTTGTCATTTTCTGATTTGTAGTTAAATAGTTTATACTCGATTGAAGTCTTCCTTTAACTGTTCTTTGGCAATTAGGAATAGCTTATAGCCTACAATTCTTGGAGATAGGGTTCGCTCTAAACGGACAAAGTCTAATATTAAGTGTTTACACCAAACAGCTTACAAAGAGGGTTTATCTTAAAACCCAAATGCAGAGTAGGAGGGGCAGTGCCAAAGACGGAGAAATCTTAATCTAAGGCGACCATAGAGACAAAATCGTAGATATTCTTTTAAACTTAGGCTATAAAGCAAGGAAGATATAAATCAAACCTTGATTTCAATCTAACGAAATCAAATAAAAAACTAATAAAACGAAGTTTCTAACTAATTAAAAGCCACTTCAATGTGAATATCATAGCATGATTAACTCAGAATCATGCCATGAATTAGTCGAAATCATGACATGAATTGCCCGGAATCATGCCATGAATCTAGCCAATTCATGCCATGAATAGAAGGAAATCATGCCATGATGTTAAAACAATCATGCCATGATATCAAGATCGAAGTCCCACAAAAAAAGTTCAAAACAAGACTTCTTCAGATTTAAATCAAATATCTCCACCCCAAAATCAAACAAAAAACAAATTATCCCCCAAATACCCTACATATTCAAAACTAATTCCCTAACTTTGCCCTTGAAAAGAAGATAGGATTATAATGAATCAATACAAATCTGCCACTCTGATAAAAATTATTAATTATCTATTACTAATATTATTATCTAATAGTCTAACATCATGTAATTACATAAATAATCAAGATTATAGTTCAGGAATTAACGATACAATTATTACCTATGATTTAGAAGGAATAAGTACTGAAGGAGCAGAAGCAAAAGTAAATTATATAGATGGTAAAATAGATAGGAGTGATATTAATATCTATGCTGGTACTTGGCAAGCTATTATTATATACGAGTTTCAAACTGATAAAATAAAGGTTTTTGAGAAAAAATATATTTATAAAACAGTAATTGAAGATGTGAATTCACTTGAAGATATGCAAATAAACTATGAAATTGTTTACTTTATTGATTTTAACGGAAGTATTATTGGAAAAGATATGCCTAATAGAATTGATATATATAAAGAGTTTATAAAAGCTGTTCCGTTTGAAATAAATAAATAAAATATGAAATTAAATTCTTTAATCTTTAAAGATTCAAGAAGATAGTAAATATAAATGTTATCTAAATTTGTGAGATAATTAAATTATGAATAGTAAATATTACATCTATTTATTTCTCTTTTCTACACTATTTATAAGTTGTAAACATAAAGAAAAAATATATTCTACTAAATATAATGGAGAAATATATAAAGCTACCTTGAGTTCGTTCCCTAAACAAATGGTAGAACATTTCCCTGAATTAGATGAGGGTAATGTGAAAATGCTTGAAATAACAACACCTGGAGCTTATATGAGTTATATCTATTTAATTATGTCTTTCCCTGAAGAAAAAATTGAAACTATAAAAAGGTACGCAATAGAAAAAAATATCGATAGCTATAGTTTTAAGGATTCTTGCTTGTTAATTGTGAATTTAAAAAAAGGTTCAAACTTATCTTTTCCTTTTCTCTCAACAACATATCATTCATCAATTGATAAACTTCCAATACCTAATTTTGCTTTTTGTCATGAGTCAAATATAGATTCTTGCTTTTACTCTAATTCAACTATATACGTGTTAAATGCAGAAAAAGGGAAGGTATTTAATGATAATAATTTAAGTGTTGACGATTTGGGACTTCCATTGGAATGGAAGCATGGTTACTCCAAAGGAATAGTATTATCTGAAATTAGTAATACAGCTATATATTGGTTAGAAATCTGGTAGATAATAGACTATTATTTTGAAAAGCAAAATGACAAAGTTAAAATGAAAGGATATTCCCTTTTTATAACAAGAATTCTTACATCTGCTTTGATTTATATATACATTATATGCACAAACATATTATGGGACAGTATCTAGAAATATCAATTAAGTCTATAAGTCATGTTAGAATGAAATTTTATGTACAAAAAAGGGCGTAAATTAATACGCCCACATAAAATTTTAAATAAGTTATTTATTAGAATCTAAGTCCTAAGGTTACTTGTGCTATATGTTGAGTATTGCTTAGGTTTACTCTTGCATCATCGTACTCGTTATATGATGAATTTCCGAATGAATAAGCATATCCAAAGTCTAATACATAATGTTTGCCTCTAATCCCAAAGCCAGCTGTAATATAATCCTTACCAGCATCATTGATATTGTATTTATAAGGGTTTTGATAAGTAGCATATCCACCTCTTAGTGCAAGATTACCCAATTTAACCTCAGCTCCGAATCTTAAGTTATGTGTTTCTTTGTACATATTTTCAATAACACTATTTATCCCAACTTCACCTAAGTTATTTGTCCTAAATTTCATTGTTGAATAGTTTGAATAATCATAATCAGCAGATAAGGTTCCCTTTACTTTTGAATCTTTATCCCCTAAGATTATTGCCATTGAGCCTAAGAACTTAAAAGGAGATTGAATATCGTAAAGAATAGGGTCCCATGCTCCTCCTGATTTGTTTTTGTATACTACTTCTGAATAGAAATTATCCTCTACATTATAATAAGTAGGAGTATGTATTGCAGCTCCAAGACGAAGGAACTCAATTGGCTGAGCAATTACTCCTGCTTTGAAATTAATACCTGTTGCGTAAAGGTCTAACTGCTCATTATATATATATTCATCTGCTGTCTCTGCTCCTGTATTATCATGTCTTGTTTCTGCAAAAGAACCGCTTCTATGATACTCTCCAATTGGCATTCCTAAAGTTGCTCCTATATAAAGAACATCTTGGTAATTGGTAGAGAAAGATAAGGTCATCTCATTGGTCGAGCCTGATTCCTTGTATGTACGAATTTGTGAGAAAGTTCCTGTTTGGAAAACAGAAGTATATTTGTTAATAGTTGTATCATAATCTACTGCATATGATTCATAGAAATCATACATAAAAGCTTTATCATCGGATTTATTTTCAATAATATGTGAGATATAGGATTCGTTTACTCCTTCTCTTGCAAAAATAGTTCTGTTACCAAAAGAGTTTAATCTATTTAATCCAAAAGCAAACTGTGTGTTTTTAAAATTCCCATCACTGTTTTTGAAATTAAATAAGGCTCCTATATTCCCAAAATTGAAATTACTTCTTGAATCACTTAATTTGTTTCCATTATAGTCAGAACCAGTAAAGCCTCCATAATATCCCATAGAGATACTTAATTCACTTGTGCTGTATATCCCCAATCCTGCAGGGTTATAGCTTGCTGCTGTAAAATCTCCTCCCAAAGCTCCTATAGCTCCTGCTTTGGAAATAAAATTAGCTGTACCATTTAGGCCATAGCTTGAAAACCTTAGTGCATCTCCTGGGTCTTGTGCTTGAATATTACCCAAAACGAATATGCTTGCTACGAATAAAAGAATCTTTTTCATATTTATCTATCTTTTTTTGTTTTAAATATTATTTTTTGTTTTATCTATTCAAATTATCTTCTACTTCCACTACTTCTTGAACTTGATGAACTTGAACCAGAACTTGATGAACGTGTTCCGCTGCTTGAACTTGAAGAACGGCTTGGAGAACTATAAGTACTTCTTGAGCTATTAGAATTATTTGAACGGTTTGGAGAGGAATTTCTTATATTTCCGGATGACCTGTTGTTTTGATTATAATTCCTTGGATTAGTTCTGTATTCATTATTATTTCTTGGTTGACGAACCGATGGAGGAGTATATTTCCTTGTTGGTTGATTAGGAGATGTAACTCTTTGGTTGTTTTGAGGAGTTTGTCTGTTTTGTGGTTTTGACAATACCCTATTATTTTGAGGGTTTACTCTTGTATTTTGATTATTAATTCTTGTGTTTGGAGTACTTATCCTTTTGTTGCCATCATTATTTCTGACAGCATCTCTTGTTTGAGGAATATTATTATCTCTTGTTTGCCTTATAGTGTTATCATTTCTTTTAGTTGGAACATCTATGCTTCTTTGAGTATTCCTTTCATTATAAACATCTGAGAAAGTTCTTGAACCTTTAGAACCAGAGGAGTTTGTGCCAAGATGTCCTGTGGCTAATCCTCCACTTCTTGAAATATTCCCATTTGGATTGAACTGACTTCTACCTCCGTAGTAATTTGAATTATTATCTCTACTATTATAATAGTATACATAGTTATTATAATTCCAATAATATGGGTTATAGTAATAAGGATTATAGTATCCGTAATGCCATCCCCAATAAGAATAAGGGTTATAATATCCATAATTCCATCCCCAATAAGAAGAATAATAGGAAGGATACCACCAATTATATCCGAAATATATACTTGTTCCCCAATAATATGGATTATAAGTATACCAATACATGTCGGTATAATAGTCATGGTAATAGCTTGACCATACGAAAGGACGATGGAAACGACGAATCCTTGCAGTATAAGCATAGTCGTAATAATCATCCTCATTGTATTGGGAATAATCCTCGTAATATCCTTGTTGAGTTTCGTCTTGCTCAGAATAATAAACGGTGTCATTCTGAATTTCTTCTGAATAGTTCTTGGTATTATTACTATAATTTGGGTCTTGGTATACTTCTTGTTTAACTACTCTCTCTTGCTTTGGCATTTCATAAGAACCGTAAACATCGTCGTAATAAACCTTTTCCATTTGGAGAGAACATCCGCTAAACAAAATAGTTGCAGCAACTATAAAGCCTCCCAAATGAACATTAAATTTGATCTTGTTTTTCATGATATATTTTTTTTCTAATATTCCTTGTATTTACGTAGCAAATTTCGTGCCATTTCTTGTTTTGATAATAAATCCAATGCTAATAGAAATAAAATCTGTATTTTTGCACTTAGAAATTTAATATATTATATATAGTAATGGCAAAAGATTTTGTAACACGAGAAGAAAACTATTCAGAATGGTATAATGAATTGGTAGTGAGAGCTGACTTAGCTGAGAATTCTGCAGTTAGAGGTTGTATGGTTATCAAGCCTTATGGTTATGCAATTTGGGAAAAGATGCAAGCAGCACTTGATAAAATGTTTAAAGATACAGGACATCAAAATGCTTATTTCCCTTTGTTTATTCCCAAATCTTATTTTGAAAAGGAGGCAGAGCATGTTGAGGGTTTTGCAAAGGAATGTGCCGTTGTAACTCATCACCGTCTTAGAGCAAAAAGCGATGGAAAAGGATTAGAACCTGACCCATCAGCTAAGCTTGAGGAAGAATTAATTGTTCGTCCAACAAGTGAAACCATAATTTGGGATACTTATCGTGGTTGGATTAAATCTTATCGCGACTTGCCTATTCTTGTTAATCAATGGGCAAATGTTGTTCGTTGGGAAATGAGAACAAGAATGTTTCTTCGTACTGCTGAATTTCTATGGCAAGAAGGACATACTGCTCACGAAACATCAGAGGAGGCTATTGAGGAAACAAAGAAAATGTTAGAAGTATATGCCAATTTTGCTGAAAATTTTATGGCTGTACCAGTTCTAAAAGGAGTTAAATCCCCAAACGAACGCTTTGCAGGAGCTTTAGATACCTATTGTATTGAAGCTTTAATGCAAGATGGGAAAGCTCTTCAAGCTGGAACATCTCACTTCCTTGGTCAAAACTTTGCTAAGGCATTTGATGTGAAATTCCTTTCTAAAGAGAATAAATTAGAATACGTTTGGGCAACCTCCTGGGGTGTATCTACAAGATTAATGGGAGCATTAATAATGTCTCATTCGGATGATAATGGTTTAGTACTTCCTCCAAAGCTTGCTCCAATTCAGGTTGTAATTATTCCAATTTCAAAAGGAGAAGATCAAAAAGCAATGGTTGACTCTCATGCAGAAAAACTTTGCTCAGAACTTAGAGCAAAAGGAATATCTGTAAAATATGATGATAGAGATGCCTATAAACCTGGTTGGAAATTTAACGAATATGAGTTTAAGGGAGTCCCAGTAAGAATAACTTTGGGAGCAAGAGACCTTGAAAAAGGATTGGTTGAGATAGCAAGAAGAGATACCCTAAGCAAAGAATCTGTTTCAATCGAAGGATTAAGCTCAATGATAGAAAAGCTTTTAGAAGATATTCAAGACAATATATTTAATAAGGCATTTAACTTTAGAAAAGAAAGCACAAGAGAAGTGAACTCTTGGGAAGAATTCTTAGTTGAAATTGAAAAAGGAGGTTTCCTTGAATGCCATTGGGATGGAACTCCAGAAACGGAAGAAAAAATAAAAGAACTTACAAAAGCAACAATTCGTTGTATCCCTTTGGATGCAAAAGAAGAAGAAGGTAAATGCATCCTTACAGGCAAACTTTCAAAACAAAGAGTTGTATTTGCAAGGGCTTATTAAAAAATACAAAGATAAATAGAATATGAATAAGGAGTTTATGCAAGTAGCTATCGATACAGCTATCGATAATATTAAAATTAATAACGGAGGACCTTTTGGAGCTGTTATTGTGAAGGATGGAAAACTAATTGCAAAATCTCCTAATACAGTAACTACTTCCAACGACCCAACAGCTCATGCAGAGATTAATGCAATAAGACTTGCTTGCAAAGTGCTTAACACCTTCGACCTTTCAGGTTGTGAGATTTATTCCTCTTGCGAACCCTGCCCTATGTGTTTATCTGCAATCTATTGGGCAAGAATATCAAAGGTTTATTATGCTGCAGATAGGTTTGATGCAAAGGATGCTGGCTTTGATGATTCTTTTATTTATAATGAAATATCTCTTAGCGATGGAGAAAGAAGTATTTATATGGAAAATATAATGAAAAAGGAAGGAGAATCACCTTTTGAGTTATGGAAAGAGGCAGAAAACAAAACCCAATACTAATTAAGTTATGACCATAGACGAAAGAATTAAAGATTTCGATGAAAGAGTTACGGCTCTAAGGAGGTTTCTTTGACATCGATAATAAGAAGAAACAAATAGAAGAAGAAACTAAGATTACTCTTAGTGAGGGTTTTTGGAATGATGCTAAAGAAGCAGAGAAATTCCTGAAAAAGATAAACGAAAAAAAGGTATGGACTAATATATTTGATAAAATCATTCAAGCTTTTGAGGATGTAAAGGTTTGGAAGGAATTCTTTGAAGGAGGGGAATGTAAAGAAGAGGAATTGGATGAACATCTTGACAATCTTGAGAAATTAATTCTTGACCTTGAGTTTAAAAACATGTTAAGCAATGAGGAAGATAAGCTTAGTGCAATAATTACAATTAATGCTGGAGCTGGAGGAACTGAGAGTTGCGATTGGGCTGAGATGCTAATGAGGATGTATATTCGATATGCAGAAAGAAATAATTTTAAGGTAAATGAGGTGGATTTACAGGATGGGGATGTTGCAGGGATTAAAAGTGTAACCTTGGAAATCGACGGAGAGTTTGCATATGGATACCTTAAAGGGGAGAATGGAGTACATAGATTAGTAAGACTTTCTCCATTCGACTCATCTAATAAACGCCATACTTCTTTTGCTTCAGTTTATACCTATCCAATGATTGACGAAAATATTGAAATAAATATTAACCCTTCGGATATAGAATGGGATACTTTCCGCTCTGGAGGTCCAGGAGGACAAAACGTAAACAAGGTAGAGACGGCAGTCCGTTTGCATTATAAACCAGAGAATATTGTTATTGAATGTCAACAAACACGTTCTCAATTGCAAAATAGAGAGAAAGCTATTCAGATGCTTAAGAGCCAACTCTATGAAATAGAACTTAGGAAAAAGAGAGAAAAGATAGCCCAAATTGAAGGTTCAAAGAAAAAAATTGAATGGGGCTCTCAAATTCGGAACTATGTTCTTCATCCATATAAATTGGTTAAAGACCTTAGAACAAACGTCGAAACCTCCAACACCCAAGCAGTGCTAGACGGAGATTTAGACGAATTCATTAAAGCTTATTTAATGGAATTCTAATAAATTATAATTGAATTGCCTTCAGTTTTTCACTTTCTCAAGGTTAATAAACTTACTTTTGAGGATTTAATTTAGGTATTCTTATTATAAACTCTGTGCCAATATTCTCCTGGGAATTAAATTCTATACTTCCTCCTATGGATTCTATTAAACTTTTAACTATTGATAAACCTATACCTGTTCCATCTTTTTTAGTAGTAAATTCATTTGAAAATATCATCTTTTGGTTTTCAGAAGAAATTCCAATTCCATTATCTTTTATTTTAATTAAATAATCCTGATCCTTTTGATTAATTGAGATTTGTATTATTCCTTTTTTATCACTTTCAATTGCTTGAATTGAATTCTTTATTAGATTATTGAATATTCTTATTATTTGCTGTTTGTCAGATACAACATAAGCCATTTCTCCTGAATTATTTATAATACTAATATCAATTTTTTCTTTCGTTTTATATATATCTACAACATGAGAAATACATTCATTTAGTTCTGATATTTGTCTCCTGTTTTTATTTGATTTTGAATAATCTGAGAATTCGTTTGCAATATCGCTTAAGGTTGCTATCTGATCAATTAAAGAATTGGAAACTTGTTCAAATCTCTCATGAAAAAGAGCGATATCTTTTTTCTGTAATCTTTGTAGTTGCTGAAGAGAAAGCTTCATTGGGGTTAATGGATTCTTAATATCATGGGCAACTTGTTTTGCTAATTCTCTCCATGCATGTTCTCTCTCGCTTTTTTGTAATTCCTTTGCACTCTCCTCTAATTTATCAACCATATCATTATAAGATCTAATTAAATCTCCTAATTCATCATTTCTGTAAATATTAATCTTTTCATTTTTATCTTTAAGATTTATCCTATTAATTAATTCTTTAATTTTTCTAAGAGGGCTGGTAATAAATTTGGAAAGAAGATATGCTATAAGAATTGACATAATTATCCAAAGAATAAAGAGATTTGAATATCCTGTTACAAATTGATTAATTTTTTGTTCAAGGTTTTTTTGTTGGATTATAAAAGGGATATGTAAATAAGCTATATTTTTGTCTCCCTTATTCTTAATAGGCATATATGATGCAATATAATCTCGTTTTCCAATATTTTCATTGAATAAGTAAATAGGAGTTCTATTAGTTTTTAAATCCTTAAATGCTTCAGGATTTATTAATTCAGAAATAAGTTTATTGTCAAATATTCCATTTCTTGAGGAGTTAATTAAATAACCATTTGTGTCATAAAGATTAATGTCTGTTAAATAAGCGTTTGATAAATCGTTAAGTTCAAATTCGAATTCTTCATTTGAATTAGGAATTTCATTAAAATACTTTTCTATTTCAAAGGAAATTGATTGGGTTTTTTCTAATAATACATCTTTATTAGACGCTAAATTCATTTGCGAATAATATTTTAGTGAAATACTCCCAAAAACAAAGAATGACAGGATAAAAATTCCAATAATTGTTATTTCAACATTAGTTGCAATATTCAATTGGCTATATCGGGATAGTTTCTTTGGTTTTACAATCAACATTACTAATCCGATTATGATAATTGACAGCAAAAACATATAGGAAGTAAATGATAGGAAATCTATTAATTCCGAGGATTTAATCAAAGCAACCCATTTTATTTTAGTATTTCCATCTTGCAAAATGTATAAATCTTTATTATTGTATTTATACCACGAGTTTGGCTTGAATTTTGAAATCTCTGGATAGCTTGAATTTCCATATTGATAAACTAATTCATTATTATAAAATTGAGAGTAATCCTTTAATTCATATTGGAAATAATCCATGTTTTTTTCATCTAATAAAAGGTCTGGATAGCTCATTTCATTAGACTTTCTTTTTCGAACGCAATCAATGAATAAATAAACACTATCCTTATTATTGACTAAGTTAAATAGAGAAATATATCCATTTTCTCCAAAAATCTTCCCTTCACTAAATATATTTTCACTTTCATCTATTTTTTGAGCATTAGATATTCTTGATAAGAAGTAGTTTCTGCAATTATGCTTGGTATTATTTGGGGATAAAATAATTGATTCATTAATATCGCATGCAATTACTCCGATATGATAATTATTATTTAATGGCTTTAAAAATTTTTTCTTTAAATAATCCTCTATTTCTGAATTCTTGTTCTTCTTAATGAGTTCTTCTATTGTTGAGTCTTTTGTTATTTCTTTCTCCAAATTCATCAATAATAACTCAGTTTCAGGATCTTCATTTTGTGACAATCTTTTTAATGAGTTTTCAACTCTTTGTTTTTTATCATTTTCGTTATAATTAAAAACAAAGATTCCAATAAATATGGATTGGATTATTACCAGAATAATAATGGAAATTAATTTTTTGTCCATCTTTTTAAACCTAATATTGACCAATAAAATTGAATGGATTGATAATAAAGTCAAAAACACAAATATTTTTGAATAAATATTGATGTCAATTTTTATAAAGAATAGTACAGTTATTGAAGATGCTATTATTACTCCAAGCGATACTAATGTGAGAAACTTATTAGTATAGATGTTAAGGAGTTTAGCAATTATAAATAAGAAGATGTATTGACTGAATATTAATACAAAGTGACAAATATAGACAATGGGTTCGAAATTAATTATTCCTTGAATAGAAATATTTATATTTGAATTTATTAAAATATCCTGAATGAATAATACATTAATTATATTAAGAGGGATAATCAATAATTGAAGAGATTGCTTTATCTTAGCATTAATTGAATTAAACTCAATTGAATTAATAAAACCATTAATAATTAGAAGAAATACAATTATCTCTCCTAAAGAAGAAAGAAAACTTGATCCGGCATAAATAAAAGGAGAGAATAGTATAGAATTATATACTATGTTAGGGATTGAATAATAGTTTAATAATTGTTTTATAAGTATGAGAAATAAAAAAAGACTAAATTTCAAATAATAATTTCTAAATGCTTTGAGCGAGAATAATAAATATGTCAAGAGAAAGAAAATCCCGAAAAATAAAATACATGAAATATATGATGAAATTGAATCTGATTTTAGATTAGATTCCGAGAAATCTAAGTAGAATTCAATCTTATTCTTTAAATAAATAGGGTATGAAGTTGTATCCTGAGTTATTTTCAATCCTTTAATCTGATTTGTCTTATATTCATTGTCAAAATCACTATTTAAGTATTTATTATTTATTCTATTCTCATGCTTTAGGAGTTTAGCGTATAATATAATAGAATCATTTATCTTTTTATTCGACATAATATAATATCCATTCCCTATAAATGAAAAATTATTTAGATAAATAGAGTCAAAGGTTTTAGAAATTGGTATATTTTGATTTGACCAGTAAACCAATTTGTTGTTCTGGAAAATAAAACAGTCACCAATAGAATGAATATTAGAATACTGAGTTTTAATCTTGTTTTGAATGTTTGTGCAAACTTCATACTCGTTATTCTGTTTATTATTTACTTTTTCAATAATAAACAAAGCAAAGAAAAAAGTTAGCACAAAAAACAATGATAGATTCTTACTTGACAAATACTTCTTATTCAACATAAATATTAATTTAATCATTACAAAGATACATGATTTTTCAATAATCTGACAGAATAAAAAACAATGGCTTTTTAAACACAGAAAAATTGGATAAATAAACTATTTATTTATATTCTTATTTTTCAAGAGTTTTGAATTGGTGAAAAGACGAATCATTGATTTTTTTTACTAATAAATTTGGTAGTAAATAAAATCTTAGTATCTTTGCAAACCCAAATAACGGGTAAACGATTTAAAACAATCTATAAAAAGATGTACGTAATAGTAGAAATAGCAGGACAGCAATTCAAGGTTCAAAAAGATCAAAGACTTTTTGTTCACCGTCTAAAAGCAGACGAAGGTGAAGAATTAAGTTTTGACACCGTGATGCTTAGAGACGAAGATGGTAAGGTTACCATTGGAGCTCCAAAAATCGAAGGCTCTACAGTGAAGGCTAAGGTTCTTAAACATTTAAAAGGAGACAAAGTTTTAGTTTTCAAGAAAAAGAGAAGAAAAGGTTACCAAAAGATGAATGGTCACCGTCAATATTTAAGTCAAATCGAAATTACAGAAATTTTGTAATATAATATTTTAGTAATATGGCTCACAAGAAAGGTGTCGGTAGTTCAAAAAATGGACGCGAATCGCAAAGTAAAAGATTAGGTGTAAAAATCTATGGAGGGCAATCATGTATTGCAGGAAATATTATTGTACGCCAAAGAGGAACTCAACATAACCCTGGTGAAAATGTAGGAATTGGTAAAGATCATACCTTGTTTGCTTTGGTTGACGGAGTAGTAGAATTTAAAAAGAAAAGAGACGATAAATCATACGTTTCAGTAAAGCCAATGGCTTAATAAAAATATAATAGACTTTAATTTTGAAAAATTAAAGTCTAACACGATACGAAAACTCATAAGAGAGAGAAGTATACAAAGATCTTTGACATACTAGACATATAAGAGATTACGAGAGAAAGAGAATAAGGGCGTACGGAGGATGCCTATGGCTCTCAGAGGCG
>Ga0265293_10008925_pt1 | contig 14613 bp, 23 predicted proteins | sample Munlanlewell138R_FD_192505 | JGI IMG/M metagenome (GOLD analysis project Ga0265293, IMG submission 192505) | Leachate microbial communities from a municipal landfill in Southern Ontario, Canada - Leachate well 138R | ecosystem: Engineered > Solid waste > Landfill > Unclassified | place: Canada...
CTTGAGCCTATCGATTTGGTACGAATATCAGCAATACCGCTAACCTGCAACACCAAACGCACTGCGCCGCCTGCTATAACGCCCGTACCTTCGGGGGCGGGGAGCAGTATCACCTTGCCTCTGCCAAAAACTCCTGTAACCGCATGGGGTATGGTGGAATCTTTGGTAGCAACGGTGAACATTGCCTTGGTTGCGGCTTTGGTAGCCTTTTCAATAGCTTGGGGAACTTCGGTAGCCTTACCCATACCAGCGCCAACCCTGCCCTTGCCGTCGCCAACGACCACAAGCGCCGAAAAACGCATATTGCGTCCGCCCTTTACAACCTTGGTAACACGGTTGACGGACACAGTCTTTTTGATAAGGTCATCCTTTGGTTCTCTACTGAATCTTTCTCTCTCATTTCTTGCCATTTTTAAATCTCCTAAAACTCAAGTCCGGCTTTTCTCGCAGCGTCTGCGAGAGATTGAATACGCCCCGTATAGAGGTATCCGCCACGGTCAAACACAACTGCATTTATGCCCTTTTCAATTGCTCTTTCGCCTGCGATTTGCCCTACAATAGCTGCCGCTTCAACCTTGGTCTTGCCTGCCACCTTTTGGGCCACCTCTTTTTCCACGCTGCTTGCCGATACCAATGTGTTGCCAACTTTGTCGTCAATTATTTGCACATAGATATGGCTAAGTGATTTATACACATTAAAGCGTGGAATCTCGGCTGTGCCGGAAATGTATTTTCTAAGCCGAAGATGTCTTTTACTTCTAATCTTGTTCTTATCAGGTTTGGTAATCATCTAATAACTCCTCCTACTTTCCAGCGGTCTTGCCGGCTTTGCGGATAATCGTTTCATCTTTGTAGCGTATGCCGTAGCCGTGATAGGGTTCGGGTTTCCTTATCGCCTTGATGTTAGCGGCGGTTTGTCCTACAAGCACCTTGTCTATCCCTTTAACAGATAGTTCTGTGGGGGACACCACGGTTATATCTACACCCTTGGGGGGTATGGCATCTACGGTATGGCTGTAACCAACCGACAGCACTACCTTTTCGCCCTGTTGGACGGCACGATAGCCTACACCGTTGATGATGAGGTTTTTGCTGTAACCTTTTTCTACACCGACAACCATATTGTATATAAGCATACGATAAAGTCCGTGAGCGGCTTTTACATCCTTTGCCTCGCTTGAACGCACGACTTTAATCGTATTGCCTTCAATATTTAGTCCTATCTTGTTGTTCTCTATTTTTTGCGTAAGTACTCCCAAAGGTCCTTTTACGGTTACCGTACTGTCCTTAAAGTCGAGGGTTACACCTGCGGGGAGAACTATTGGCAATCTACCTATTCTTGACATAAGTTTACCTCCTACCAGACATAAGCGAGGACTTCCCCGCCGTATCCGGCTACTCTTGCCTTTTTGTCGGTCATAACGCCTTTGGATGTGGATATGATAGCTACGCCCATACCGTTAAGTACTTGGGGAAGCGCATCGCTCTTGGCATAAATTCTTAAACCAGGCTTGGATATCCTTTTTAATCCCTTTATGGCATTTTCCCTGTTGCCTACATATTTAAGCTCGATATGAATGGTGTCTTGCACCTTGTTCTCATCGGTTACGACAGTAGAGCTTTTTATATAGCCTTCCTCAAAAAGGATTTGGGCTATTGAAACCTTTATCTTGGATGCGGGAACATCAACTGACGGATGTTTTGCAATCAAACCATTGCGGATACGGGTTAGCATATCGGCGATTGGGTCGGTCAAAGTCATAGTAACACCTCCTACCAGCTTGCCTTGCGAACGCCGGGAATCTCGCCCTTATACGCAAGGTTTCTGAAACATATTCTGCAAATCCCATACTTTCTTAGTACTGCGTGGGGTCTGCCACAGATAGAGCAACGAGTATATTCTCTTGTGGAGAATTTTTGTTTTCTTTTCTGTTTATTAACCATAGATTTTTTTGCCATTATTAACCTCCTAGCGTTGGAAAGGCATACCGAGTAGCTTGAGCAGCTCCCTTGCCTCTTCATCCGTGTTCGCTGTTGTTACAAAACTGATATCAAAACCCCTTACCTTTTCAATTTGGTCATAAGCGATTTCGGGGAATATGAGTTGCTCCTTGATGCCGAGAGCATAGTTGCCTCTGCCGTCAAAGGACTTGAGGGAAACACCTCTAAAGTCACGAACACGGGGAAGAGCTATCGATACAAGCTTGTCGAAAAACTCCCACATTCTGTCGCCTCTAAAGGTTACCATTATGCCAACGGGCATATTCTCTCTCAATTTGAAGTTAGCAACGGACTTTTTTGCCTTTGTGATTACCGCTTTTTGTCCGGCAATCTGCTCAAGTTCCTGTGTTGCAAGCTGTATGCTTTTGGGATTATCTTTAATATCCCCTATTCTCATATTAAGAATTATCTTTTCTAGCTTAGGCACTTGCATAACCGAAGTATAGTTGAAGGTCTTAACCAGAGCGGGAATAATTTCCTCTTTGTATCTGATTTTTAGCCTGTTTACTTCCTTTACTGCGGGTGCGGCTACCTTGGTTTCATCTTTCTTTTTAGCCATCTTTTTAGCCTCCTATTCCTTATCCGCCGGTGTATCGGCTGCGGACGCTTTAGCGGTTTTCTTTGCAGGTGCGGGCTTGGTTTCGTCCGCTTTCTTTGCGGGAGCTTTTACCGTTGCCTCTGCTTTGGGTTCGGTCTTTTTGGCAGGAGCTTTTTTCTCGACGGCAACCTCTGTTTTGGATTCGGCTTTCACCTCTTCTGTCACTTCGGCTTTTGCCTCTGCTTTGGGTTCAGCTTTCACCTCTGCCTCGGGTTGGGCTTTTGCCTCTTCTTTTACTTCCGCTGTTTCCTCTGCGGCGGGCTTAACCCTCTTTCTTACCGTTGCTTTTGTTGTGCCTGTATCTGGGGTTTCTGCCTTTTGTGCCTTGCCCTTTCTGGCGGGAGATGCTTTTTTGGTGATAAGCTCTGCGCCGCACTTTTTGCATATGCGGATTTTCTCGCCGTCCTTTTCGCCTCTGCCTACTCTCGTTGGCTTGCCGCAAGCGGAACAAATTGGCATAACATTACTGATATCCACACTGCCAGGTTGCTCTATAAGCCCGCCTTTATCTGTCGCCTTTCTTGCCTTAACCGCTTTTTTGTTCACGGTATTGAGGTCTTTGCCCTCTACCAACACACGGTGTTTGGCGGCATTTATGGCTATAACTTGGGCGGTCTTACCCTTGTCTTTCCCCGCAATAATCATTACGAAGTCATCTTTTTTAATGCTGTATTTTGCCATTTTATCCTCCTAAAGAACCTCGGGAGCAAGTGAGATTATCTTCATATACTCTTTCTCACGAAGCTCTCTTGCGATTGGCCCAAAGATGCGTGAACCCCGGGGCTGCTTTTGGTTGTCGATAATGACGGCGGCATTGTCGTCAAACTTGATGTGAGTGCCGTCTTTGCGCATTAGGTCTTTGCGTGTCCTAACGATAACCGCTCTTACGATTTCGCCTTTCTTGACACTGCCGCCAGGGGTAGCGCTCTTGACAGAGGCAACTATAACATCACCTATACCGCCGCTCCTCACAAACGAACCGCCCAATACTCGTATGCACATAATTTCTTTTGCGCCGCTGTTATCGGCGACTTTTAGTCTGGATTCAGGTTGTATCATTTTTTAACGCCTCCTACTTAGCCTTTTGTAATATTGATACAAGACGCCAGTTTTTGTCTTTAGATAGACGGCGGGTTTCCATAATTTCCACCTTGTCGCCTATGCCGCACTCGTTGTTTTCGTCGTGTACCTTGAATTTGTTGGTACGGGTGACAAACTTTTTGTAAAGTTTGTGCTTTTTCCTGCTTTCGACCGACACAACAATCGTCTTGTCCATTTTATCGCTAACTACTATACCAATTCTTGTCTTTCTTAAATTTCTTTCCATTTATACCGCCCTCCTACTTGGTTGCCTTTTTAGCGGCTTTGGCTTTTTTGCCCGACTTAGTCGGCTCTTCGGATATACCTAGCTCCCTTTGGCGGAGTACGGTTTTCGCCCTTGCGATATCTCGCCTTGTTTCAACAAGCACCAAAGGGTTGGAAAGCTGATTGGTGGCGTGCTTAAATCTCAAATTGAAAAGCTCCGCCTTAAGCTCGTCAACTTTGTTGGTAAGCTCTTCGTTATTCATTTCAAAAAAGTTTTTAGCTTTCATTATGCGTCACCGCCTTTTTCGGTAATGTCCGATTTTTTGATAAACTTGCATTTTACGGGCAACTTGTGTGCAGCAAGCCTTAGTGCCTCTCTTGCCGTTTCTTCGTCCACACCCGCCATTTCGAACAGTACTCTTTCTCTCTTGACTACTGCCACCCAAAACTCGGGGTTGCCCTTACCGCTACCCATACGGGTTTCGGCGGGTTTCTTAGTGACGGGTTTATGGGGGAATATATTGACCCAAACTTGTCCGCCACGCTTGATATATCTTGTCATTGCGATACGGGCTGCCTCGATTTGGTTGCTTTTTACCCAACCCGGCTCTAACGCCACTAATCCGTATTCGCCATAAGCTATCTTGTTACCACGCATAGCTTTACCGGTCATTCTGCCACGGTGCTGCTTGCGCCTTTTAACTCTTTTAGGCATTAACATATTAGTTGTTACCTCCTTTAGCTCTTTGGAAAACTTCTCCCTTGTATATCCATACCTTTACGCCAATGATGCCATAGGTGGTACGGGCTTCGGCAAAGCCATAATCTATTTCTGCACGGAGGGTGTGCAGAGGTATAGAGCCTTCGTGATAGTGTTCACTTCTTGCTATTTCTGCGCCGTCTAATCTGCCAGATACCATAGTCTTTATACCCTTAGCTCCTGCACGGATTGTTCTGCCCATTGCAAAACGCATAGCACGGCGGAAGGGAGTTCTCTTTTCAAGAGCGGCAGCGATAGACTCGGCAACAAGCTGGCTATCTAAGTCTGGGTTTTTCACCTCGTGTATGTTGACATTGAAAGTCTTTTTTGAACCGACTATCTTTGCAATCTCTTTATTGATAGCGTCAATACCTCTTTTCTTATCGTCTGCGGGTACTTCTGACTTGGGTTCTTCACCCTTTTTGACAGCCCTTTGCAGTTTGCCTATTGCAACACCGGGGCGTCCGCAATAAACATCGATAGTTACGGTATCGGCCGCTCTATTTATGAGTATTTTGGATATTGCCGCATCGTAATAGCTTTTTTTAAGATAAGTTCTAATCTTGTAATCTTCTATGATAAACTTGCCAGCGTCTTTCTTGCTAGCATACCACTTGGAATTCCATGATTCGATAATACCTACTCTTAAACCGTGCGGATTTACTTTTTGACCCATTATCTATGTCCTCCTAATTATTGGCAGCGTCAAGAATGACTGTGATGTGGCTTGTGCGCTTTAGTATTCTGTTGCCTCTGCCCTTTGCCCGTGGCATCATCCGCTTGAGGGTGATGCCTTGCCCTGCAAAGCACTCGCTAATGAATAATTCGTCTTTGTTAAGTCCCAAGTTATGCTCGGCATTAGCCGCTGCGGAATGCACGACCTTTAGAATAGGTGCGCAAGATGACTTGTTTAGCGAATTAAGTAGCGCCACTGCCTCCCCGTAGCCCTTGCCACGAATCACATCAAGAACAGCTCTTACTTTATAAGGTGAGATTCTGATGTTTTTGGCGGTTGCGTGGGGACGATGTTCCTTATTCTCCTGCCTAAGCTTGGATTTTTCTCTTACTCTGGTTGCCATATTATGCCTCCTACTTCCTTGACCCGGAGGTTTTGCTCCCTGCATGTCCACGGAACAACCTCGTTGGTGCAAACTCGCCCAACTTTAAGCCAACCATATCCTCGGTGATATATACCGGAACATGTTTCTTGCCGTCGTGAACAGCAATGGTATGTCCAACAAACTCGGGGAATATTGTCGATGCCCTCGACCAAGTCTTTATCGGTTTTTTCTCGCCTGACGCATTTAATGCCTCAATTTTTTTCATTAGGCTCTCTGCTACAAAGGGCCCTTTCTTTACAGACCTGCTCATCTATAAACCTCCTAATTTATGCGCTTGATGATGAATTTGCCGGTAGTCTTTCTCTTGCGGCGTGTCTTATACCCAAGAGCAGGCTTGCCCCAAGGAGTGACAGGCGCAGACATACCAATGGGCGACTTGCCCTCGCCGCCGCCGTGCGGGTGGTCTACGGGGTTCATAACCGAACCACGAACGGTGGGTCTAACACCCATATGCCGCCTTCTGCCCGCCTTACCTAAGCTGATATTTTCGTGTTCAATATTGCCAACTTGCCCTATTGTTGCTTTGCAGTTGATATTTACATATCTCATTTCGCCAGAGGGCATTCTCAGTGTTGCAAGACTGCCTTCCTTTGCCATCAACTGTGCCGATGTACCCGCCGAACGGGCAATCTGCCCGCCTCTTTTGGGTTGCATCTCTATATTATGCACCATAGTACCCACAGGGATATCGGCAAGCGCCAAAGCGTTGCCCGCTTTGATATCTGCGCCAGTGCCGCTTACTACGGTGTCGCCCACTCCCAGCCCTACCGGGCAGAGAATGTATCTCTTTTCGCCGTCAGCGTAATGCAAAAGTGCGATATTAGCGCTACGGTTGGGGTCGTATTGCACGGATGCGACTTTTGCAGGAATGCCGTCCTTATTGCGCTTAAAGTCTATTATCCTATATTTAACCCTGCCGCCGCCGCCAATATGCCTAACGGTGATTCTTCCGCTGGCATTGCGTCCGCCCGACCTGTTTTTGCTTACCAAAAGGCTCTTTTCGGGAGTTTGCGAAGTTATTTCTGCAAAGTCCGAAACAGACATATTCCTTCTTGCGGGGGAGGTTGGTTTGTATCTTTTAATCGCCATTTATTTTATCCTCCTAAATTACGATAAGCTCTCAAAGAATTCGATGGGCTTGCTGTCGGCAGTAAGTGTTACATATGCCTTTTTATAGGACGGGGTATAGCCCTCGTTCCTGCCCATTCTCTTGAGCTTGCCACGCACTCTAAGTGTGTTTATCTTATCTACTTTTACATCAAAAATGCTTTCTACCGCCGCTTTAACTTGGTTTTTGGTGGCGGTCTTTTTCACTTTGAAAGCATACCTTTTGGACGGAATGCCGTCATAACTCTTTTCGGACAAGATAGGTTTAATTATAATATCATATTGACTCATGTGCGTATACCTCCGTGAGAGTCTTAATGGCGTCTTGGGTGATTATCACTTTGCCCGCACGAACTACTTCATAAACATTGAGGAGCGGAGCATCATAGACTGCCAAATCCTGAATGTTGCGGCTTGCACGGAATACATCGGAGTAATCGCCGTTTAGCACCAAAAGCGTCTTTTTATTTGCGCCCAAAGTATTGAGTATGCCCGCTACCAACTTTGTTTTGGGTTCGGCAAGTTCAAACTTATCCACAACCAAAAAATCACCGTCGCTCAACTTGCGGCTCAGTGCGCTGCGCATAGCTGCCGCCTTCATCTTGCGATTGACCTTTTTAGAAAAATCTCTGGGTTTGGGAGCGAATACCACGCCGCCTTTTGTCCATTGGGGCGCTCTTATGCTACCGTGCCTTGCTCTGCCTGTGCCTTTTTGTCTCCAAGGCTTAGCGCCGCCGCCACGAACTTCGGTTCTTGTCAAAGTACTTTTTGTTCCCTGCCTTTTGTTGGCAAGCTGAGCAACTATCACTTGATGTATTAACGGCTCATTATATTCTTGCCCGAATACCGCTTTAGGTACTTCGATTTTGCCAACTTCCTCGGCTTTTGTATTTACGACTTTAATCTCTATCATATTGGGTTACTCCTTACTTCTTCTTAGCCTGGGCTGCACTCTTAGCGGACGCCTTTTGAGCGTTCTTGGGAGCGGTCTTGCCTGTTCTGGTCGGGTCTCTGAACCACTTGGAGTATTTTTGCCCCTTTACAGCTTGCTTTACAACAACTATCCCATTTTTAGGACCAGGAATTGCGCCAGCAATGAGCAATACATTTCTTTCCGCATCCACCCTAACAATCTCAAGGTTTTGTATGGTGACACGCTCGTTTCCGTACTGACCAGGCAGTTTCTTATTCTTGAATACTCTTGAGGGGGTGGAGTTTGCGCTCATTGCGCCAACGCCCCTATGGTATCCAGAGCCGTGTGCGCTTGGACCTTTGTGCGTGTTCCATCTTTGTATTGTGCCGGTAAAGCCACGACCTCTGGTTGTGCCAACAACATCTACAAAATCGCCCTTAGCAAATATATCACACTTTAGCGTTTGCCCAGCGGCATATGTGCTACTGTTGCTAAAACGGAACTCTTTAAGATGTCTTGCAGGTTTTACGCCCGCAAGCTTGTATTGCCCAAGGGTAGGTTTGTTAAGACGGCTTTCCTTTACCTCTTGAAAACTAACCTTGACGGCATCATAGCCGTCCTTTTCGTTGGTCTTGACTTGAACGATATCGCAAGGTCCTGCCTCAACAACGGTGACGGGAATAAAAGTACCGTCTTCGGCAAATATTTGGCTCATCCCTATTTTTTTACCAATAATAGCTTTTTCCATTATATTAGAGCCTCCTCTTTAAAGTTTGATATGGATATCAACGCCGGCGGGAAGGTCGAGTTTCATCAATGAATCAACCGTGCGTGCCGAACAGTTATAAATATCTATTAGACGCTTGTGGGTACGAAGCTCAAATTGTTCACGGCTATCCTTGTGTTTGTGCGGAGAGCGGAGAATGGTGATGATTTCTTTTTCCGTAGGCAACGGAATCGGACCTGATATGCTTGCACCGGTGCGTACAGCCGCATCAACGATTTTTTCGCAAGAGGCGTCGATTAAGTTGTGGTCATAGGCTTTCAATTTAATTCTAATTTTTTGTCCAGCCATATTTATATGAATCCTCCTAATTGATTGCCAACCCCTTTGCACTACTCCGTGCGTATCGCACCTTTTCTTAAATAAACGGCACATATGCGCCGAAGTACTTTAATGAGTTGGTTGTTAGTCGCCGTTTTTTGCATTACCTCGGGAATTGACTTCACCTTTTGCTAGCGGTTAAGCAATATTCCGTCCCCGGTTGCCGAGTAAGAAAGCGTACCTTCCAAAACGACAGCTTAAATATCATAACAAATCAATTATGGTAAGTCAAACAATTTTTCATACATTTTTTAAAATTTATTCGATATTTTTCACTCTTGCAACTATATGTAGTATTACAAACCAAATTTACCACAATACAAGCATAATTTGCTCACAAAGGGAAGTAAAAGTCGAGTTTTCCCGCAACTCTCTTGCAAATCATTTACAAAGCAAACTATTTTCTATATAATAATGTTATTAAGAAACAAATATATTAATATGTGCAGCGTATCGCTTTCAAGTTACAAGCCAATCATAACCTAAATATGGTTTTAATAAAATTAGTATATATCACAAGTGTTCTCCACGGGAGGTATAATAATGAAAAAGTTTATCGGAAAGGATTTTCTCCTCACCAACTCTTGCTCCATCAAGATTTATAACGCTATACAAAATCTCCCTATCATAGACTACCACTGCCACTTAGAAGCCAAAGATATTTACGAAAACACCCCCTTTACATCCCTTACCGATGCTTGGCTCTCGGGCGACCACTATAAGTGGAGAGCTATGCGCTATATGGGCATAGACGAAGCGCTAATTACAGGGAGCGACACCCTAGATTACGATAAATTTGTAGCTTGGGCTACGGTTTTACCCGTTTTAGCGGGAAATCCATTGTATCATTTTTCTCACCTGGAGTTAAAGAGATACTTTAATATAAATGAGCCGCTCACCCCAGAAAATGCTGAACACATATATAAATTAGCGGGCGACAAACTCAAAACCCTTACCCCCAGAAAGATAATTGAGCAGTCGGGAGTTGAGCTTATTGCCACGACCAACGACCCAATGGAGAGTTTGGATTATCACAAACTATTGGCGCTAGACACAACATTCAAGGTTAAGGTTTTGCCCGCATTCCGCCCAGACAAGTTTTTGAACATTGAAAAAAGCGATTTTGTTAACTATATAAAAACCGCCGCCGAAACAGCGAACAAAGAAATTATAGATATCAACGATATTAAAGATTTGTTAATTGAAAGGCTAAACCACTTTACTGCATTGGGCGCATTTGCATCCGACCACGGTTTGGAGTGGATACCTTTTGTTGCAGATAATAAGACGATTGCTGCTTTGGCGGCAAAAAAGGCAATAAAGGGCGAACCGCTTTCCCGTCTGGAAATTGACAGTTATAAAACACATCTGCTGCAATTTCTTGCCGCTGAATACAAAAAGCGTGATATTGTAATGGAAATACATTTTGGTACGGCACGGGATAATAGCGATACCGCCCACAGAACTTTGGGAGCAGATAGCGGCTTTGACTCTATGCACTCACGAACTGGTTCGGATAACATTGTTTCTTTGTTAAACTCAATTGAACGGCTTGGCAACCTGCCAAAAACTTTGCTATTTTCCCTCAATCCCGCCGATAATCCGATAATCGTATCCGCCGCAGGCAGTTTTCAAGCAGCAGGAATTAAAGGGCGGGTGCAACAAGGCGCAGCTTGGTGGCTAAATGACCACTTCCACGGTATGGACGAACACCTAAAAAATTACGCAGCCCTCGCTCCCCTCGATAGCTTTGTCGGAATGTTGACCGACAGCCGAAGTTTCCTATCCTACACTCGGCACGAATATTTCCGCCGCATCCTCGCCGACTATCTTGGCAAGCTTTTATATAATGGGGAATATGCCGATATTGATTATTTGATAAAAATCGCAAAAAATATAGCCTATTATAATGCCGCAGAATACTTTGAGTTAAAAAATAAAGCATAAACTGCAACTTTGATTATTGATTACCTATATTTAATGTGATATAATACTTAATAAATAGGAGGAAATATGCCGGAATTGATTTTAGCGCTTTCTATTGCTGCAATTATAATTGGAATTTTACTTTTGTATTTTATACCGTCCATATATGTTATGTTAAAAATAATGCATCCCAAAAAGCGTGATTTTGACACGCTCTTGGCATACGAAGTTGCCGAAAAAAACTACGACCCAAAATGGTTAGATATCCTCTTTGAAGAAAAACGCATCACATCTACTTTTGGCTATGAACTATACGCAAGACTTTACAAAAACCCCACCCCCACCAACAAATTTATGATAGCGCTGCACGGGCATAACTCAAGCGGTATGGGTATGCTAAAATATCTAGATATTTTTCTAGATGCGGGCTATAATGTCTTTATTCCCGACCATCGTTATAGCGGCAACTCGGGAGGCGGCTCTATCACATTCGGACATTACGAAAAGCACGATACCGTAAGTTGGATAGACCTACTCCAAAAAGAATATCCAAATGCTATCTTTGCAATATTTGGCGAATCTATGGGTGCGGCAACGGGTATGTTGGTTACAGCAACGGACAAGCGCATTAACTTTCTCATAGAATATTGCGGCTATGCCAATTTTAAGGAATTATCCACAAGCCACATCAAACCGCCCCTCTTATACAATATTTTTGAACTTGGCTTTAAAATAGTTGCAAGGATACTATTCAAAGTTAAGTTTAAAGAAACTGATGCCGCAAAAGCTATGGCGCAAATCTCCGTACCTGTTCTCATTATGCACAGCGAGGCGGACCTTACCACGGGTATCAACAATGCGCATATGTTGGCAAAGGTTAACCCCTCTGCAAAGGTGCTATACTTTAAGGACACCCACCATGCCCGCTCGCTTATGAAATACCCCGAGTTGTTCACCCAAACAGTTAAAGACTTTATTATCGAATCCGAGAAAAAAATGAATATCGCTTGATGCGCTTTTCCAAGTCGCATAAATAAAATTAGGAGGTCAATATGTCAAATTTAGCAATTGTATTTACCGTGCTTTCCGTGCTTTTTGCAGTAGTCTTTATGGTGATAAGGGTGAAAAAAGCTCCCATTTACGGGTTGCTTTCCAAAACCTTTGCATCTATGGTCTTTGTCGCTATGGGTGTGGTGGGAGTGTTAGAGGGCTATAATTTCTCTCTTGGCGTTAAGCTGCTGCCCTTTGGTGCGGCGCTAATTCCGCTAGGGCTTGCCTACGGTATGGTTGGCGACATTGTTTTAGACTTGAAACGGGCGCACAGCGAACACGAGGAAAAATACCTTTGGTCAGGAATGACCGCCTTTATTTTGGGACACATCGTATACCTTGCCGCCGTTATACTTAGCGCAAAAGATATGGGAATCACCGATATTTGGCTGCCCGCAGTAGTTTCTGCCGCAATAGCTGTTTTGGTTACCCCTGTCGTTATGATTCTAGCCGTGCGTGTAATGAAAGCTAACTTTGGCAAGTTTTTTGGCATCTCCGCTTTTTATGCGGCATTCCTTGTGTTTTTCTCCGCATTCACGCTATGGCTAACAATACTCGACAAAAGATTTTTACTGCTCAACATGGGTATGATAGCATTCCTGCTTTCCGACCTCGTTCTTTGCCCAATGTATTTTGTAGAGGGCAAAAAAGAGGATAAGTTGCTAGTCGTGGTCAACCACTCTTTGTACTATGGAGCGCAAATACTCATTGCCGCTTGGCTGTTTGTAATTGTATAAATAGCCAACCCCCACATTACCACTCTAAAACAACCGCAAATTCTTGCGGTTGTTTGTGTTAGCGGTATATTACATAAAGCCCTCTGTCTTAGCTACTTTGCTATCTCCCTCAACTTCACCAAATCATTTATTGTAATTTTATCCTTCCAAAAATCTATTATTCCCTCATCACGCATACGCATCATCTCCCGTGACATTGACGGGCGGGACACATTCAAATATTCTGCCATTTCGTTGCGGTTTATGCCAAGCTCCACATTCAAAACACCCGTTTCCAAATGTTTATCATATATAAGTTTGGCGATTTTGTGGCGCATACTCTTTATGATAAGGTATTCACTATCCTTACCTATTGCAATAATTTTTTCGGCAAGCGTTGCCAAAATATTTTCCATAAGCTTTTTGCGATAGGGACTGTCACCCATATTAAGTATATGCTCTGTTGGCAAGTACAGCACCGCCGCATCCTCTGCCGCAACATAGGATGCTCTAATCAACTTGTCCTTTAAAAAAACCTCTGTATCGCCAAACATATCCCCGCCCAAAAGTGTGCCTTGCGCCTCTCTTGCTCCATCGCTCTTAACAATAAATTTAACCAATGTTCCTGACAATAGGATACCAATCTCCTCAATTTGAGTACCTTGAGCGGCAACTATCATCCCTCTTGAAAATTTTACAATTCTCCCTTTAAGGTTGTCGAACAGTACATTTATTTCCTTATCCTCAAAGTTTTCAAAAAGCCGATTTTTCTTTATCAGTCTTAATATTTTCATCTTTAGCTCCTTAATCTTATGCAAGGCGTTTGTAGCTATGGCAACAAACCCTTTTTATTATACTACTAAATAATCGCATTTGCAAGACATTTTTAGCCTTATATGCTACAATATCAATAAGGAGCAAGAATGATATGGATACCGTTAAGACATTAAAGAAGTTTAATGCTGCAATAGACGCTTTTTTTTCATCTCGGTTAATCATTGTAGAGGGTACAATACGGAGTTATTTGGAGTTAGTTGCCGATGAATCGGAACTATTAAGAATTATAAGTGAGTCTGCCAAAAACAATGCCTACGCTTTGGAGTACAAAAAGGCTGTATCTCGTGACGGAGTTGGCGGTTTTTTAACCATTCCATCCAACCGCCGTCAATTAATCACACTTGTAACAGGGCTTTTGTATGAGTTTGATGCCAAAACTCTATCTGTTATAGATTTTGTTACTAGGTTTTTCCCCGCAGAAACCAGCCACGAATCTTATCGGCTATTTTGCGAAAAGGTGATTATGCCGTATGCGGATGCTTTTAGATATATGCTAGAGGGTGAGCCACGGGAGCTTAGCGAGGCGATTGCCGAAGAACTTGCCATTATTCCCTATCCCGACAAGGCAAAAGAGGACACGGACTTTTGGCTGTACTCCCTACTAGATATTGTTGTTGGCGACAACTCCTCTACAGAGGAAAACAGGCGGGAATATGTGGCAATGATAAAGGGATTATTATATGTGTCCGAAACCCGAAACCCTATGTTAATCAAAACTGTATGGATAGGTTTAAAGAACACTTTGGGATTCCGAAAACCCTTTATGAGGGAGCTAAAAGAGATAGAAATGATACTAAAGAGTTATGGGGTAATTGACTGACAAATGTTTTTATTTAGCCTAGAAACCGTTGCCCTGCTCCTTGCTATGGCAGTGCCGGGATTTATAATTGCAAAGACCAAACTTATTAACAATGCGCAAGCAATCAATGTTATTTCCGTCCTGCTCCTCTATGTTTGCCAACCTTTTGTAACCATACATTCTTTTTTAAATACCAATTCCAACCAAACAATACTTATCAATGTGGGTTTGATACTTGTAATCACCATACTTCTTTACACAATTTTAATTTTTATTGGGCGTGCTGTATTTAGTTTTAAAAAAGCACTCCCAGCTCGTGGCACGCTTGCATATGCAAGCTCTCTTGGCAATGCGGGATATATGTGCATTCCCTTT
>Ga0265293_10008927_pt1 | contig 14609 bp, 14 predicted proteins | sample Munlanlewell138R_FD_192505 | JGI IMG/M metagenome (GOLD analysis project Ga0265293, IMG submission 192505) | Leachate microbial communities from a municipal landfill in Southern Ontario, Canada - Leachate well 138R | ecosystem: Engineered > Solid waste > Landfill > Unclassified | place: Canada...
CCTTGAAAGGAGATACTTAAAATTAAGGGGGATAATTATGGGCGAAAGGATTCATGTTTTATCAAAATTCGACCCCAAAGTGGGGCATCTACATACCGATAAAGGTTCTGTTTTAGAGATGAGTGGTAACAAAGGGGCATTTGAAGCCTATGAACTTCTTTTAGGTGCCCTCTCCCACTGTCTGTTTGCCACATTCAAATCACTGGCAGAAAAAATGCAGGTTCAATACGAAAGCGTTGTAATGGAGATTGTAGGGGTAAAAAGAGATGAAAAGGTTGCCCTCTTAGAGACGGTGCAGCTGGATGTGGGTGTTAAAAGCGTTTCGGATGAGTCTAAATTTAAGCGAGCTTTTGAGATTGCAACCCGTTATTGCTCGGTTTTTCAGACTTTGAGCAAAGTCGCCACCCTGAATTGGACAATTAAATTCAGTTGAGCAGTTAAATTTTTGTGTTACAATAGCTCTAATGGAAAAAGAAGGATCCAATCATTACCAAATTCTAGACCTCTTTGAGTCGTTTGTTGAAGCTGTTGAACTTCTGGTTACTTACGATAAGCAACTTTTCGGCTGGAAAAGAAACCGCCTGCCGATAGCCCATCGGTTGGCTCTTTATCTGCAGGAGACTCTTTTAAAAGGAACCTCCTTGGAAAACGAGCACTATTCAATTGATATGGCAATTCCCATATTAAAAGAGAAAAAGGCACTCACTGCCGATATCCTTATTCACGACCGCGACGAACAAAATCCGACAAACTTGCTGGCAGTGGTTTGTAAAGACCGGTATCTCACCGAGGCGGAACTGCTCTCTTTACACGCTTTGAAAGTTAAAGCCGATTGCTCTTTAGTATTGGCCGTAACAATTTTTGAGGATAAGGAGTATATGCTGATTTATCGGTCGGGTGAATCTTTTATCGACTACTACCATTTTACCTATGCCGATAAAAAGTGTACTCTCTTAAAAAGAAGAGTCATTGAGGGTAAAAGTTACGCCAAAAGGCAGTTAAAGCTTCCTATTAAGGTCTAACTCTTCTCTTTTACTCTCATCTAATGTGTTAATGACAGACCCGCTCTTATAACTTAACACTTCAGTTATAAAACTCATCTTTGCACAGTATTCCAAAACTTCTATTTTCTCAAAAGCATCAAGCAGTGTTTTCCCGACTGACAGCACTCCATGGTTCTGTAAAAGCAGCACATCGTTGGTCTTAACACTCTCGGCGACTGCTTGGGCAAGCTCTTCTGTCCCCATTTTGTAATAGCCGATTCTCTTTAAATTCTTAAGGATTAAATAAGATTCACCTGTTAAGTTTATATTTATAGGAATATTTGTAAGCCCAAAGGCCGTTGCATAAGGGCTGTGAGAATGAACCACACAATTAATCTCTCTGTTGTTTTTTAAGATGAGTCGATGCATCAGTGTCTCAATGCTTAAATTCAAATCGGATGTCAGCTTATTGCCATCCATATCGACAACTGCAATCAAACTCTCATTTAACGTACTTTTATCCAAAGAAGAGGGAGTTATGCAAAAATAGTTCTCATCGCCTCTTATGCTGATATTCCCCCCTTTGCTTGTCGTTAAATTTCTCTCATAAAGGCGTCTCATAAAAGAGGCAACCTCTTCTCTTTGTTTTTTAAATCTGTTGATATCCACAAGAGCCTCCGCTAAAACTTTACCCTTTAACCCCGACAAAGAGAAGTCTTTATTGTTGAGTAAGAGTTGCTTGTTCTGCTACAATTACCACCAATCAGAGAGTAGGAGTTTCACATGAAAATGTCACAGGTCTTTTCACGTACTTTAAGGGAGATTCCCTCAAGCGCCGACAGCAAAGGGTACGGATTACTCGTTAAAGCCGGTTTTATAAGGCAACTTGGAGCCGGAATTTTTAGTCTCCTGCCGCTGGGACTCCGCTCCATAAGAAAAATTGAGAATATTATCCGTCAAGAGATGGACGGCATCGGTGCTCAGGAAATTTTAATGCCTTTGGTAAATCCCGCCGATATCTGGAAAGAGACCGGCCGTTACTACAGTATCGACAAAGAGATGAGTCGTTTTGAAGACCGGGTCGGAAGACAGATGGTCTTGGCAATGACCCATGAAGAGTGTGTTACCGACATCGCCCGTTTTGAAATTGACTCTTACAAAAGACTCCCCTCCTTAGTTTATCAACTGCAGACAAAATGGCGGGATGACCCGCGCCCCCGAGCCGGCCTTATAAGAGTCAGAGAGTTCACCATGAAAGACTCTTACAGCTTCGACAAGGACTATAAAGGGTTGGAAAAACAGTACAAAGCACACTACAGCGCCTACTTCAGAATTTTTGACCGGTGTGCCTTACCCACTATTGCCGTGGGCAGTGATTCGGGAATGATGGGGGGAAAAGTTGCCCATGAGTATATGTATCTCTCCCCAATCGGTGAAGATACAATTATAATCTGTGACAGTTGTCTTTATACTGCCAACCGCCAGATAGCCCAATTTGAGAAAGAGTATTACCCCGAAGAGCCTAAAGAGAAAAAAGAAGTTTATACTCCCGAACTGACAACAATTGAGCAGTTAACTCAATTTCTGAAAGTTCCTCCCTATAAAACGGCAAAAGCTCTCTTTATGATGGGAACTTTTGTTGATGAGACTACCGGAGAGGAGACTCAGAAGCTAGTAGTAGGATTAGTTAGAGGCGATTTGGATATTGAAGAGAACAAGCTTCAAAACAGTGCAAAAGCCAACGCAATCCGTCCCGCTCATCCCGAAGAGATTCAAAAAGCCCATATGGAAGTCGGTTTTGGCAGTCCTATTGGAGTCAAAGAGGATGTTGTTGTAATAGTTGATGAATCTGTAGCAAAGTCAAACAACTTGGTTGCAGGGGCAAACAAGCTTAACTACCACTATCTCAATACAAACTTCAAAAGAGATTACGATGGAATCGTTGCCGATATTGCCATGGCAAAAGCAGGTTACAAATGTCCCCATTGCAACGGTCTGTTAAAACAGAGCAAAGGGATTGAAGTGGGCAATATCTTCCAACTGGGAACCCGCTATTCAGAGAGCATGAACTGTACCTACCAAGATGAGAACGGAAAACGATTACCGGTAATCATGGGTAGTTACGGTATCGGAGTGGGTCGTCTTTTAGCCTGTCTAGCTGAAGAGTACAACGATGAGAAGGGGTTAAAACTTCCGATTACCAGTGCCCCTTACCAAATTCATCTAGTCTCCTTGGTAAAAGAAGAAGAGGTTGTCGAAAAAATATATACCGATTTAAAGAATTCTGGTTTTGAAGTTCTCTACGACGATCGTAAAGAGTCGGCCGGGGTAAAATTTGCCGATGCCGATCTAATCGGTCTTCCGATAAGAATAACAGTAGGCAGCAGAGCCTTGAAAGAGAACTCCGTAGAAATTAAACTACGTAAAAACTTACAGGAGAGTCTCCTTGTTTCTTTAGACAGTCTTCTTAGCGAAGTTCAAAAAATCGCAGAGACCCTTAAAAAAGAGATTGAAGTCAGACACATTGAGTATGAGAACTAACGGGCTCCGGCATCTTTAAGTATTTTTACCACATAGTGGCGCCTGGTCATCTTGGCATAGTCCAGAGCGCTGCGGTCGTGGTAATCGCGGGCGTTCACATCACTGCCTGAGCGAATCAGAGCGCTGATTACCCTCGTTACGTTACCGCTGTTAACTGCCATTATTAGGGCTGTTTCACCTAAATAATTTACATCGTTGACATCAGAGCCGCCGGCGACAAGAGTCGAAATAACAGCCGGACTGCTGTTGTGATTTGCAGCCAGTTGCAGAGGTGTCGATTTGTACTGGGGTTCGCGTTCATAGACATCGGCTCCGCGATCTATAAGAGCTTTGAGAACCTTGGCACTTGAGTTGAAAAGGGCAGCCCTCATCAGGGGAGTCAATCCGTATGTGTCACTACAGTTAACGTCGGCACCTTTATCAAGCAGCTCAATAATCTTATGAGGATCTTTTGCCGTATCGGAAGCCAGTAACAACTTTTCATTTAATTTTTCAACACTCATGTTCTCCCTCCGCCCCCATCTTAGCACAATTAGTTTAAGACTAAAACAAGTAATTATTGGTGATAAAAGGCGTTGATTGCCATTTATTATCGTAGTACTATCCTTTTATGATAACTAAAGAATTAATTAAACAATTACCCAAAGTCGATTTGCACGATCACCTTGACGGAGGCCTAAGGGCTTCAACAATAATCGAATTGGCCAAAGAACAAAATATTGAACTGCCCGAAACAGATGTTGACTCTTTAACCAAATGGTTCACTAGAGGATGCAAACAAAAATCTCTTTCCCTCTATTTAGAAACATTTGATGTAACTTTAGCTGTTTTACAGACAAAAGAGGCTCTTAAAAGGGTAGCCAAAGAGGCAATCGAAGATTTGGATAAAGATAATGTTGTCTACAGTGAAATAAGGTTTGCCCCAAGTTTGCATATCTCTAAAGGGATGACAATGGAGGATGCCGTTAACGGTGTTTTGGAAGGGCTTGCCGAAGGAAAGAGGGGACGAAAAATCTCCTATGGGTTAATCCTGTGCGCAATGCGCAACCAAGATCCCACCATCAGTGTCGAAGTTGCCAAATTAGCCGTCTCTTATCGGACAAAAGGGGTTGTCGGTTTCGATTTGGCAGGTGATGAGAGCGGTCACCCTCCCAAAAAACACCTTGATGCTTTCCAATATATCCGTAACCAAAATTTCAACATCACAATTCATGCCGGAGAAGGTTTTGGTTTAGAATCGATTTGGCAGGCAATTCAGGTTTGCACAGCCCACCGTATCGGTCACGGAACCCGCCTTATAGACGATATGAGCTATGAGGGGACAAAAATTACCAAGATGGGTTCTTTAGCCCACTATATTAAAGATAAACGGATTCCATTGGAGATGTGTCTGAGCAGTAACGTGGGCACAGGGGCTGCTAAAGATTTTGCCACCCACCCTTTTAATCTCTTTTTCAGAAACAACTTCCGGGTCTTTTTGAATGTCGATAACCGTCTTATGAGCGATACCACAATGAGTGATGAGATGGCTCTGGCCGCCGAACATTACGGTCTGACCATCAGAGACTTGGAAAAAATTACCGTCAATGCAATGAAATCGGCATTTATTCACTACAACGACAGAATCAAGATAATTTTTGATATCATTAAAAAAGGGTATGCCGATATCCGCAGAGAGTGGAATCTGACCGACTAAAGGGTTCGTCTCCAGCTCTTAATAGGATTTATCTTAAGTCTCACAACAAAGTAGAGATACGCAAAAGCAAAACCCGCAAGGTGAGTCAGATGGGCAACACCGGCAGAACTGCCCCTTATTTGATTACTAATTTCTAAGAAGGCATACAAAATAACCATTACGGGGGCTCTCATAGGAATGAGACCAAAGACAAATATTGTTGAATGGGGATACAGTGTGGCAAAGGCCAACAGTATGGCATAAATCGCCCCTGAAGCCCCCATTAAAATAACATTTGTCCCCGATAGAATATAAGCAAACAGGGAAAAAATCCCCGACAAAGACCCTGTCACAAAATAGAAGAGTAGAAACTCCCTGGTTCCCAAACTTCTTTCGATTGCCCTTCCGAAAATGTAAAGACCAAACATATTAAACAAAAGATGGGAAAACCCGCCGTGGACAAACATGTAGGTAAAAACCTGCCAATACCACTTATTGTAAATTATGTAAGCGGGAACTAAAGAGAGAATATAAACCAAACGGTAGCTGAAGCTGGTCATTAAAAAGACAAGCACATTGATGATAACCAGTTTCAAGGTTGCATTAGTGTTGGTGTAACGAAACTTTCTGTTTAATAAATTCAACGCCATAAAGGAAACATAGCTATCATAAAGAGCTTCGTCAATTGTGAAACAGTTGCACGACTTTTATAGAGTGTAACTATTTTTCACACTAAAAGGGGTAAAAACCCTTAAAAACCCAATAATAAAGTTGGCACACTTAATGCTTGTTATAAAGGACAGAGCAACAGTTTTTTCATACCTCCTTTAGTGTGATTAAGGAGATCAGCGGCGTTTCTCCCCACCCCAACAACCCACCCGCTGGTCTCCGGTTTTTTATTTAAAGCCTTCCATTTAGTTAATCGACTCTTTCAGTCTTGCAATATTCTCTTCACTGTAGAAAGGATCAGAGGGAATCCACTTTTCTCTGGCCAGTTTTTTGGCAAAAATTGTAAAGGCTTCTGTGGTTGTTAATCCAAGCTCTCTGCAAACCTGATATCCATCCGAAAATTTACATTAACATTTGTTTTAGACATAACTCATTTTACTTTATTACACGACTTTTTAAAATTTCAATTTGCTCTGCATAACTCGTGAAGTATTTCCGCAACCCCCCCCCCAAAAAAAAAGCGGCCCCGGGCCCGTAGGCAACCGGAGCTCAATCACTTAACTAAATAATGTGAGGATCCCACCGAAAAGTCAACACAGCACATTCTTGGGTTGTGATTTGGAAGCAGACTTGGAGGTACAGGAAATCACCTCAAAAAAGCTACAAGTGCAGCAAGGAAGGTACTCAATACATCCCAGATGAATATGGCATCCGTTTAAAAATGATTGTGTTGGCTGTCTTTGACCACCAAATTGTCTTTTGGTACTCCTTTATCTTTTCAATTTCTTCTTGTTTTCAGTTCCCCACCATTCAGGAGAGTGTTGCAATATATCTTCCAACTCTTCTTCTAATATGACAAAAACCGGTATGTCCAAATTGATTAAATGTTGTGCCAACAATCTCATGTGTTTCATCATTTACTCCCCAAATAAAATACGCATATTTCTGCTGCACCTCTTTTTTTATTCCCAATATATATTATACACTAAGTTGGGAATAAAGTTGGGATTAATTTTAGCATCTATATCATAAGGGGCACACGAGGGCACCCTGTCCTGCACTGGATGATGGATAACATCTTCATCCGCACACATAAAACCAGACAAAGAGAAATCTACAGAAAAGATTGACGGTGCGGTGGCAACCATTATGGCTCTGAACCGGGCAATCAGATGCAAAAACGACACCAGTAAATCCGTCTATGACAGCCGGGGGATGCTGTTTATATGAATATAAAATCACTTTGCGGGCATAATATTCCCTTAAATAAGAGGCAATAATAAGGGAGATATCAAAAATATATTAACCTTCCCCTTATTATATGATATGTTTTAAGAGAAAGAGAGGTGACTAAGGGCATGAGAACCTTTAATTATACAACTATCAAAGATCGGACTTGGGATTCTGAAATACTTGGATATATTGCAGCTATCTACAAATCAGCTGGAAAACAGGAACAGTATTTAAAGCAACGTCCAGAAGAGCTGGAAAAACTCGTGGATATTGCTAAGATTCAAAGTACTGAAGCTTCTAATGCTATTGAAGGAATTGTAACTACAAGTACACGCATAAAACAGCTAGTTGAGCAAAAGACCACACCAAAGAATCGTGATGAACAGGAAATTGCAGGATATCGTGATGTGCTGAATATCATTTATGAGAGTTTTGATGCTATTCCACTTTCAAGAAATTACATCCTTCAGCTTCATAAAATCCTGTACAGCTATACGAATAACCCCATGGCAGGACAAACAAAGAATGTTCAAAACTATATTAGAGCAAGCTATCCTAACGGGCACACTGAAACCTTATTTACAACACTTGCACCCTATGAAACAGCAGAAGCCTTAGATAAGATTTGTGATGAGTTTAATAAGGTTATTGGAAATTTTGAGTTAGAACCTCTAATTGCCATACCGATTTTCATTCATGATTTTCTCTGTATCCACCCATTCAATGACGGTAACGGAAGAATGAGCCGCTTGCTTACTACCTTGCTGTTATATCGCAGTGGATTTTATGTGGGGAAATACATCTCTTTGGAAGCAAAAATCGCAAAGAATAAAGACCTTTACTACGATGCGCTGAATCGTCCTGGGGAGGGCTGGCATGAAGGAAGCAAAGATACACTTCCTTTTGTAAAATATATTCTCAGTACAATTCTTGCGGCATACAAAGATTTTGAGGATAGATTTTCCATCGTAGAAGAAAAACTTCCTGCTATAGATATGGTAAGAAAGGCAACTTTGAATAAAATCGGAAAATTCACAAAACAGGATATCAGGGAACTTTGCCCTTCACTCAGTGTGAGTTCTATTGAAGGCGCCTTGCGAAAACTGGTTGCTAGTGGTGAATTAAAACGGGAGGGTACTGGAAAAGCAACATATTATGTTCGATTGAAATAATCTCTTACCGAAACAATCATTCCCTTAAATAGACTAAAAATTTAAGGGAACTAATTAACAATTAAGGTGAAGCATCTATCAGAAATGGTGGGTGCTTTTTTCATGCCATTTTGAAAGGAGATGATGAACAAGATAGGAAAGCCCATTAAATGGAGCTTTTTAGCATGTATCATTAGTATGACATCAGGCTAATTCTATACGTTTTGTTTATACAGTTACAGTTTTCTGCTGTCATTGATCTTTATTACTCATTTGTTTATTCATTTTATTACCATCCATCTTCCGTCACGCTTTGAACCAACTCTTTCAAGGAATCCTTTGCTCCGTAGGCTAGCAAAGGTTCTTTCAATTGTTCTTTTTGTTACACTAATCTTTTCTGCTAATTCTTCTGCGTTATAAGCTGGATTGTCGATAAGTAGATAGATTATTTGTTTTTCTGTTTTATTCAAACCGACATTCAAACCGACATTTTCTTTTTTAATTTGCGATAGTACTTCAACATCAAACGGTATCGTACAACGGATATAGTTATCTTCAATTTGGAAAACTTCTTTACCATATCTATTGATAATTGTTGGAATTCCATGCCCGGTATGTTCTGTCAATCCTATCGTCAAAAAAATTCTCATTAAAGTAGTGTTTCTTGGTTTGCTAATTCCTTCAAAGAATTGGTTTGTGCTCATACCACTTGGTAATCCACCATGAGATAAGATTTCCAGCCTGTCATTGAACATCGAAACTTGTGGCTCCGATATTGTCCAATCATTATGGACTAGTGATTATAATAATTCTCTATATTTTTCCCTCCATAAATTCAAATTCAATTTATCGTTTTGTGACTTTGTGGAAGCTTCAAAACCCTATTAGATACAGTGTTTTTTCCCCTTGTCACTATTATGACATCCTCCCCAACCAAAAAGCCAATATTAATAGACACAGGGCATCGAATGATATCTTTCAACAAGTCCGAAAGTCCATGCTCAATACATCCCAGACGAATAATGGCATCCATTCAAAAATGGTTGAGAACGGTTACCTGATTTACATCGAGAAGGTTGGATACCCGGGTGCCACTTACTACCCACCGACTGTTTAATTGCACACCCATATAGCAGGTGTTTAACGTCATTTTCACATGTTTTAAATTAAATATATTATTAAAAGAAGTAGAGTTCTAACCACCCTTTTAAATTTATGCTACTATTACACCATGGCTAAAAGCAGACGAGACAGTGCCGATTATTACACCCTAAAAGCTCAAAAAGAGGGTTACCCTGCCCGCTCTGTTTACAAACTGGAAGAGATCCAACAAAAACATAACATAATAAAAAAGGGAGATAAGGTTTTAGATATCGGGGCAGCTCCCGGTTCCTGGTCTTTATATACCCATCGTCGTTTAATCAAAGGAGTGGGTCTGATAGTATCCGTTGATTTAAAACCGTTGGCCTTAGATTCTGTTCCCCCGACAATAATCTCTTTAACCGGAGATGCCTTCAGCCAAGAGATAAGTAACCAAATAGCCGAATTGGGACCTTTTGATGCAATCATAAGTGATGCTGCTCCCAATACCACGGGAAACAAAGGAATCGACACTCTGCGAAGTGAGAGCCTTGTTGAACAGGTTATTCTGACGGCTGAGAAACATCTAAAAGTCGGAGGCAATCTGGTTGTAAAGCTGTTTCAAGGTTCAGGTGAAAGGGAGCTTCTGAATCAAGTCCGCTCCCTTTTTGAGAAAGCAAAGGCTTTTAAACCCCAGGCAAGCCGCTCTGATTCCTATGAGATATTTTTGATAGGATTATCTAAAAAGCAGAACTCTTAAGCTTTTGTCATTTCCATTTGGGGAAGCGGTATCTTAATTCCCTCTTCTTTAAACTTAGCCAATATCTCCTGATGAAACCTAAAATAGACACTCCAGTAATCGGCAGGTTTTACCCAGGGACGGATAGTTAAACCTACCGAATATTCGTTGTGCCTGTTAACGGCAACAAGGGTCTTTGGTTCTTTAAAAACTTCACTGTAGCTTTCCAGTAAATCCAAAATAACCTTTTTGGCCTTTTCGATGTCACTGTCATAAGAAATTATAACTCCCATATCGACTCTTCTTTTGTCGGTATAGCTGTAGTTAATAATAGCTTTACCCCAAATAAGCTTGTTCGATAAAATAACTCGTTTGTTATCGGTGGAAGTAAGAGTGACACTCATCATATCCATGTCTCTTACAGTCCCGGAAACCGAAGCAACTTCAACAAAATCCCCGATTCTGAAAGGGCCGTTTAAGACAATCATGACACCGGCTAAAAGATTTCCCAGTGTCTCCTGAAAGGCAAAACCCAGTATAAAACCAGTTATTCCCAATGTGGCTAAAATCGGAGCCGGATTGACCCCAAAGTAGAGTAAAAGAAGGAATGAGACTAAAACCCATAAACTGACAGCAATCACTTTTAAAAGGAATTTTGCCATCAGGTCATTTATCCTTTTACTCTTGGCATAGATCTTTTGTAAAACTTTTTTAATAATTTCAATCACAACTTTTGCCAATAAAACAATGACAACGGCCCCTAAAATTGTGAGAAAGAAAGAGAGTGCATCTTCTTTTAACCAAAGATGCACAATAGATCCAATATTGCTTATATCCATTTATCAATCCCTTAATAAAAACTAACGGGACAACAGTGAATTTAGTCTCTTAACAAAATCACTCGGGTTTTTAAGCATTACCCCTTCGTTAAGAAGAGCTTGATCCAATAAAATAGAGGCTAAATCATCTATATACTCTTTGTCTTCGGAATCAGCAATCTTTTTAACAATCGGAGAATCGAGATTTATCTCTAAAATTGGGGCACTTTCGGGCATATCGCTCTGTCCCATTGCTTTAAGAATCTGCTGCATCTGAACCGACATATCATCATCATCGACAACAATAACAGCTGGAGCATCGCTTAAGCGGGTTGAGACAACAACATCTTTAACCCTTTTATCAAGGGCTTTTTTAATCTTTTTAACAACGTCTTGCCCCTCTTTACTCTTCTTTTTGGACTCTTCTTTATCGAGTTCTTCAACTGCTTTTGCTTTGTTGATTGCTATCAAAGGAAGTTCTTCAAAAGTCCCGATAGATGGTACTACGATATCATCAATATCATCGGTCATCAAAAGAACTTCAATCCCTCTGTTTTTGTAGCTTGCCAACAAGGGAGAGCGCCTGATTGTCTCTTCGCTGCCTCCGGCTAAGTAGTAAATACTCTTTTGGTCGGTTTTCATCCGTTCTTTGTATTCGGCTAAGCTGGTGTAACCGTCAACTTCGCTACTTTTAAAACGAACCAATGAAAGCAGTGTCTCTCTGTTGGCATAATCCCCGTAAAGACCCTCTTTGAGGGGACGGTTAAACTGCTCGATAATTTTCACATAGAGTTCTTTGTTCTGTTCTGAGAGTTTTTTAAGTTCCCCTAAAATCTTTTTAACAGAAGCGTTGCGGATATTACTCATCAGTCTGTTTTGTTGCAGAATCTCTCTGCTGACATTCAGCGGCAGATCTTCACTGTCAATAATTCCTCTGACAAACCTTAAATAAGTAGGCAACAGCTCTTTTTCATCATCGGTTATATAGACCCGTTTAACATAAAGCTTTACCCCGGGTTTATAATCGGCATGGTAAAGGTCAAAAGGTGCTTTGGAGGGGATGTAAAACAAGGTTGCGTAGTTGTTGGCTCCTTCGGCTTGGGTGTGGATATAGTAGAGGGGATCTTCGTTGTCGTAGCTTGTGTTTTTATAAAACTCATTGTAATCATCGGCAGTCAGTTCACTCTTATTTCTTCTCCAAAGGGCAGCTGCACTGTTAATTTGTTCTGTTTTTTCCTCTTTATACTTCTCTTTGCCTTTATCATCATAATCAGTCTCTGTGAAAGTTAAGAAGATTGGAAACGCAATATGATCAGAGTACTGTTTTACCAATCTTTCGATAGTCCATCTGCTGGCATACTCACTTCCCTCATCGTTTAACTGCAGTTTAATTGTTGTTCCCTGACTCTCTCTTTGGGCTTCTTCGATAGTAAAGGTACCTTTGCCGTTAGAAGCCCATTTATAAGCTTCTTTGCTACCGGCTTTGCGACTGATTACTTCCACATGGCTGGCAACCATAAAAGAGCTGTAGAATCCGACACCGAACTGACCGATTAGATTAGAGTCCTGTTTCTGCTCTTCAGTTAAATTTTTAAGGAAGTTTTTTGTTCCGCTTCTTGCGATAGTCCCCAAATCGTCTGAGAGTTCTTCCTGACTCATCCCAATCCCGTTATCGCTGATTACCAAAAATTTCTCTTTCTCTTTGTTTATAAAAGAGATGTCGATACGGGGTTCAAATTTTAAATCTCTAAATTTTTCATCTACTAATGTTAGGTATTTAAGTTTATCTAGGGCATCCGAAGCATTACTAATAAGCTCCCGTAAAAAAATCTCCTTATGGGAGTAGAGGGAGTGGATAATTAAATGTAGCAGTTCAGACACTTCTGTCTTAAATTTCTTTCTTTGCATGAGTTCCTCCGATTATCATTGATACCAATAGTTAAGTTAGCCAAAAATTTCTTCTTCGGCAACGATTTGATTAACATTTAGCCCTTTATGGGCTATTGTAGAGTATGCGCTTCACACAACCGACCGCAGCCAGAGCACTCAATCGTTTAAGAACACTAAATCTCATTGCTACTAATGATAATTTATCGAGAGCTGATGTGGCAAGACTCCTAAAATTAAACAAGGTAAGCACCAGTGAAATTGTCGATTTGCTGATTAAAGAGAATTTAATCAGTGAAAAAGAGTTTGCATCCGGTAGTGTCGGCAGACCTCCGACCCCTCTGCAGTTAAATAAAGATTCACAAATGGTATTGGCTTTTGATATTAACAGCAGAACAACTTCGGTAGCTTTGGTCAATTTAAAAGGAGAACTACTGCGCTTTGAACGTCAACCAACCCCTTTGGAACCGAAAGCCGAAGAGATTGCTGCTTCAATTATAAATCTTGCCAATAAGTTTGGTACAAAGATAAAAGAATCCTCTATGATAAAAGGCCTCGCCCTCTCTTTAAATGCCCAGGTAGAAAGTTCAACCGGAACAGTTACAACAAACCAAGACTGGAACTGGAACAGCGTCCCCCTCTCTTATGCTCTCTCCAAACATTTAAAATATCCCATAATCATTGAAAACAGTGTAAAGGCAATGGTTCTCGGACAAAGGTGGTTTGGCAGCAGTGCAGAGAAAGAGAGCACTCTGTATGTAAACTGGGCAGAAGAGATTCAGGTAGCTTTTTTAGATCAGGGAAAAATCCTTTTACACGATAGTTTAATTGCCCATATTCCGGTTGCCAACAGCGGAACTTGCCGCTGTAAAGCAATTGGCTGTTTAGAAACTCAGGCGGCAGGCTGGGCTTTTTTAGAGAACTATCCCGAGGCTTCTTCCCTCAAGGGATTAAACACTTTAGCCGAATCAAACAGTGCAATCGATACCGATTTGTTAAGCGGAAGCGATTATTTGGCATTGGCTCTGATTTATGTTGCGGCTCTCTTAAAGCCCAAAAAGATTATAATCAGTACCGCTTTCAGTGACCGTTATTTTCTGGCATTAAAGACCACATTCTTCAGAAAAGCTCCCAAAGAGTTAAAAGAGAATACTGTTATTGAAAAAACCCATCTGGGAGAACAAGCCGGAATTCTGGGAACGGCAGCTTTGGCTTTAGATGAGTTTATTTTCAGAAGAACACTTTTAGAACAGATAAAGAGCACCTCTTTATAAAAAAAGGCTATCTAAATCAAACAGAGGTAAGATTCAAAGTTACAGCAGGGGAGTATTCAGCTGCCGAAGCAATCTGAATCTCTTCACCGGAGGCAATGTCCTCTTCAAAGTTTCCGTTATGATCTTCGAAAACCAGCAGATAATCTATTTGATCCACATTTCCATCAGCCGTTAAAGGGTCAAAGTTATAAGCTCATACCAGCCAACTTCAACAAAAAGCCCCAAAGAACTAATAACCACTAAAATAAATTTAAACTTTTTTCACAAATACACTTCATGACAAAAATGTAAACTAGATCCTAAAAAAAGAGAGATTAAAATAATTTAATTAATTATTCAGAAAGAAGGGATACTGTAATATTTGATTGGTATGTATCAGTTGCAGCAGCTTTCATTGCTTGATTTAGGCCTGTTGAAGTCAATCTGACCATAAGATACTTACTTATCGTTGTAATAGAGTCTTCTCCGCCGGAAGAGACAGTAAGAAAAGATTCATTCTCTCTTTCAGTTAAACCTTCTTTACCCTCTTCACTCTCTTTTTCCAAAACAATATATTCTA
>Ga0265293_10008929_pt1 | contig 14607 bp, 13 predicted proteins | sample Munlanlewell138R_FD_192505 | JGI IMG/M metagenome (GOLD analysis project Ga0265293, IMG submission 192505) | Leachate microbial communities from a municipal landfill in Southern Ontario, Canada - Leachate well 138R | ecosystem: Engineered > Solid waste > Landfill > Unclassified | place: Canada...
AGAAGAAGAAGACCAGAAGAGAGAAGAAAGAAGAGAGAAGAAGAAGAAGACCAGAAGAGAGAAGAAAGAAGAGAGAAGAAGAAGAAGACCAGAAGAGAGAAGAAAGAAGAGAGAAGAAGAAGAAGACCAGAAGAGAGAAGAAAGAAGAGAGAAGAAGAAGAAGACGAGAGGTAGAGGTAAGATCTAAGAACTAGAAGCAAGAAAAAATACGCGCGTTAGTTATTTTTGTGCTAGGTTTTTGGTTTTGCTTAGAGCTTAAAAAGCGCAAGCTTGATCTAGGGGGTTTGCTTTTGGGGCACTCCCCTAGAGCTTGCTTTTGAGTAGCTCTTTCCAATTTGGTTTGAAGCCGATATGTGCCAAGTCGATTTTTCCATCAAACTCATCAATGAGACTGAAGAGGTTTTTAAGGTGTCTGTCCCATTGGTATTGATTTTGGTGGAGTAGTTTTAGCATGAATATTTGGCTAAAGAGGGTATTGTCCATTTTCCAAGTATTTTCAAATCGTATGTCATTTTTGGGTGTAGATAAGAAAAGCCAATAGTATAGTCTGGCGAAGTGTGCGCATCTGTTTCTTAGTTCAGTAAGTACCCTCAGCCATGACTCAAGTTGCTTTCGCCCAGTCAAAAAACTATTCATCGCAATCTGTTTTTTGTCAGTGAGATTAAGGTCTGCGTACATGATGGACAACGACCCCAGCGTAAAAAAATCAATGATAACCCAAATAGGCATGTGGCCTTTGTATTTACTTTTGTGGTGTTTAAAAACAGGATCTTTCTTGTTTTCGCTATAATACCAATTTATCTTTTCAAGAAACTTGTCGTGATTGTGATTTTTTGAAAAGATGTCCTCGTTGAGATGCGCCTCTGATCCGTATTTATGAGCAAGGTGGTATGCTATTTGAGTTTTTGCATACTGCTCAATATCTTCAATGACAGCTAGAACCCAAAGCCGCAAACTCGAATCAAACTTGTATGCGGAGATAACTTTATCGAACGGGATAAGCTCTGCATTTTCTCTAAAAGGTAAAAAATAGGCAGAAAGCCTGTAGTAGTTAACGTTCCTAAGAAAACAAGAGGCTTCCTCCTCACATTCAACAACGAAGCCATGTATTCTTAGCCTTTCAATCTGTTCTTCAAACGTCGTTGGTTTCTTAAGTGGCAAAGTTGTTCCCATAAAAAAGTCTCCCCTGGGACACATAGTTTAGAGGTGCGGGGAGTCCGATCAAGCTTATCGTAAGCACAACTTTTGCAAAAAGTAAGAAATTTTTCTGACTTTTTGCACTATCACGGACTTCCATGGGCTTTCATGGACATTACGGGCTGTTTCATTTTCGTTGAACTCTTCAACCATTCAGCCAGAGCATAAGAAGCCAAGCCGTCTAGCCTTCTAAGCTTTGCGGCGATGGCTTTGAATATCGTTTAACTAAAAATTACAGCGCCTCTCTTTGATTTTATCGTGTTTTGTGTGGGCAAGGACGGTTTACGCCTAAAATCGCTTACAGGGCAAGTTTGTGGGTTTTATGGGCACTCCCCTAGAGCTTGCTTTTTTGGGGGGACCATAATTTTTAAAAAGCTTGACATAACACGTTTTTTTGCAATAATTAACCTGTGAGGTTAAGGCTGCCTCATTGCAATTTTAGGGGCGTAAAGTTTGAAGGTTATCTACAAAACCCAAAAGCTCAAAAAAGAATGTACTAATCGGCGTGTTTGCGAAAGGAGCTATGGGGAGAAGATGGCTGTCCTTATCTTTCGGAGTATTGATCAAATTCAGGCATCGCCTGATGTTGATTTTATGATTCTACATCGCATTGGCAGATGTCATGCGTTAAAGGGCAATCGAAAAGGGCAATATGCTGTTGATCTTGTTCATCCATATCGAATGCTCTTTGAAAAGCAAGACGAAGAAATACAGATAGCCCGAATTGTTGAAATAACTGACTATCACTAAAAGAAGGAGGGGAAACATGTTGAAAAGCCGCACATACATAGCCATTCCACCTGGAATGACCATCAAAGAAATGTTAGTTGAACGCGGCATGAATCAAAAAGAATTTGCCGCAAGGATGGATTTGTCGGAAAAGCACGTTAGTCGTCTTATCAATGGAGACGTTCAGTTAACGCAAGATGTTGCATACCGTCTTGAGTCTGTACTTGGCGTTCCAGCCTTTTTTTGGAATAATTTAGAAAGCACCTATAGAGAGACGTTGATAAAAGTTGATGCAGAAAACGAGATGGAAAATGACGAAGCCATTGCAAGACTATTGCCTTATTCTGAAATGGCGTCTTTTGGATGGGTGCAAAAGACAAATAAAATTAAAGAAAAGGTGCTTTTTTTAAGACAGTTTTGGGAAGTGTCCAAACTCACGCTATTAGATAATGCCATGATAACACGAATTGCATGTCGGCGTCTTGCAATCACAGAGAAATCAGATTTGGCATTGATGGCATGGGCTCAAAAAGTGAAACGAGATGCGAGACAGATTAAGGCGTCACCAATAAATATAGAGCGGCTGATTGCACAGCTCCCAGGCATCAGACAAATGACAATGTGGTCTCCTGATGAATTTTCCAAAAAATTGCAGGAACTTCTTGTCGATTGTGGAATTGCTCTCGTTTTTGTACCTCACTTAAAGGGGTCATTTTTGCATGGGGCAACTTTTGTTGACGGAAGAAAAATTGTGCTTGGACTGACTGTCAGAGGTAATGATGGTGACAGATTTTGGTTTAGTCTTTTTCACGAATTTGCCCATATCATTCTTGGGCATATCGGACAGCTAAACGGTGTGTCAAAAGAAGATGAGGAAGCAGCGGATCGGTGGGCAGCAGATCAGCTTATAGCACCATCAAAATACAAAGCATTTGTCGAGAAACGTAGATTCTCAAGAGAATCAATCACGGAGTTTGCAAAAACAATCGACATTGCCACTGGGATCGTTGTTGGCCGACTTCAAAAAGACAATTTCGTAAGATATGATGCTTTTAATGACTTGAAAACACGCTACACGATAAATGAGCAATGACAGCAAAATACTGTTAACTTAAAATAGCGGCGATTATTTTCGCTCTCAAAGCCTCTTACGCATTTTCTTGGTTTTGGCGTAGAGGGGCTTAAAGCCCGAAGTGTTAGGATGTAGGCTGTAGTTCCCCTTGAGCCTGACTCGCTCTAGGGGGCTTTGAATAGCGCATAACTAAAAGTTACATGGCCTATTTTTGATTTTGCTTAGAGCTTAAAAAGCGCAAGCTTGATTTTGGGGGGTTGCTTTGTAGTTGGGTCGAGTGTTTACTTTTTGATAGATTTTTGTTAAAGTTAAACAGCATGACAAAGAGCCATGCTGATTTGTTGAGGGACCTATGTTTAGCAAAAATCTAAAGTATTATCGGCTTAAACGTGGTATGAGCAAAAAGGCTTTAGCTGAGCGGTGCGGCTTAAGTTCTGCAGCTATATCTAACTATGAGTACGGCAAGCGTAAGCCAGAGAACATGGAGATCATCAAAAGGCTTGCCTCGGCTTTGGATGTGACTGAGCTTAATTTTATATCACCTTGGAGTGATTCATTGCAGATCGAATTCCACGAATATAGAAAACAAAGTGGGTGCTCAATCAAAAGTCAAGATTACGTGCAAAGTGCTGTTGAGGAGTATCTAAATCGGTTTTATGCGATCATCGAAATCTTGGGTGAAAAAGTTTTGCCAGATCCGCCTGCATGTTATTCACTGGCTTTAACTGGCGATATTGAGACTGACGCGATGCGTTTGCGTGAGCATTTGCAGCTTGCGCGGGTTGGTTCGGTTGGAAAATTGATAGAAGGGCTTGAAAACCTTGGAATTATTGTCTTTCTGATCGATTTTGAAGCAGGCGTTAAGTTTTCAGGCATGAATGGTTTTGTCAATGGTCGTCCCTATATTGTTTTGAGTCGAAACGCGCCTACTGGCGCAATACGCTCGACGCTTGCGCACGAGCTTGTGCACATTATGTTCGATTGGTCTGATTTTGAGGGCGACTCTGAAAAAATGGCAATGGCCATTGGTGGCGCGTTTTTGTTTCCAAAGTCGGACGCCATTCGAGAGCTTGGAGTTGTGCGGCATAGCATATCAAAAGACATGCTATTGGTATGTCAAGAGTATGGAATTTCTTTTATGCTCTTAACCAAACGCGCAAATTTGTGCAATATCATTCACGACCATATCGCGAAAAAGTTTTACATCCAAGCTAATCAATACGGGTGGCGATATAACGATCCATTGCCCATACCAGACGAAGTGCCAACTGTATTTGAACAACTTGTGTACAGAGCAATTAATCAAAACGAAATATCACTTCAAAAGGGAGCAGAATTACTAAAAGCCTCTTTGCTTGAAGTCGAAGAGCGATGTGTATTTAAGACCGAGACCGCTGTATGACAGAATTTTTATGCTGTGACACAAACATTTGGATTGATCTAGCAAATGTTGGCGCTCTCGTTCTTCCCTTTAAACTCGACTGTAAATTTCTCATGTATGAGTTAACTTTTTGCGAAGAGTTGTTGAGGCCAACATGGATTTGCGAAAAGCTCGAAGAGTTAGGAATTGAGCTTGTTAGCATTGAGATTTCCGAATACGAGCTTGCGGGTGATTACGGTGTAAAATACAAGCCGCTTAGTTCACACGATTGTGTTGCTTTAGCTATTGCCAAGCTACGGCGTGTTCCCTTGTTGACAGGCGATGGAAATTTGATAAAGGCAGCTAGCAAAGAGTGTGTTAGAGTTATTGGAACTATTGGTTTAATTGATTGGGTATTCGGTGAAAAGATAATTTCTACGGCTGACTATGTAGAATATCTAAAGCGTCTGCTTAGCCACCCGAGCACAAGGCTTCCAATATCCGAGCTAGAAGCGAGAATCAGTAAGTATTCTTAAGCTTCCTTAAAAAACACCCCCCATCTGGGCGCATAGCGCTGCGTAGCTACGCGAAATCATGCGACGCAAGTGCATCTAGCAAGCTTTGTGCTAGGGTAAAGCTTGCGAATGGCGCATAACTAAAAGTTACATGGCTTATTTTTGATTTTATCTCGTTTTGTGGGGGCAAGGTTGGTCTACGCCTAAAATCAATTTAAGGGCAAACTTGTGGGTTTTGTGTGGTTCTGCGCCATTGGTGTTGCTATGTCGAATTGGATTGAACTAAAACTGGCGAGTGGTTAGAGTAAGCTTGCGTGTGTGTTTGGTTTTGGCTACGTTGTAGCGGGGGGGGTAGTTTTCAAAGGAGCATTACATGCCAGTGACTGACACGCCGTTAAGATACCCAGGCGGAAAAACATCTTTGTATCCGTATGTCAAAGCGTTAATTGAGTCAAATGGACTGTATGGGTGTACATATGTTGAGCCATTTGCTGGTGGAGCTGGATTAGCATTGAAACTCCTAAAATGTGGGGATGTGCGCCATATTGTCATTAATGATTTTGACCGTTGCATATATGTTTTTTGGAAAGCCGTTGTTGAGCAATCTCAAGAGTTATGCCGTATGGTTGAGGACACTCCTGTAACTATCGAAGAGTGGAAAAGACAAAAATCTATCTACTTAGACGAAGGTGTTGATGATTTGCATCTCGCATTTGCAACACTTTTCTTAAACCGAACAAATATCGGTGGAATTATTAAGGGCGGTGTGATTGGTGGCTTGTCGCAAAGCGGGAAATACCGTCTTGATGCAAGGTTTAACAAACAAACAACAATCCGTAAAATAAAAAAAATATCTTCTTTTAAAGATTCTATTACTGTGCTTCATAAAGATGCCAAAGAATTACTCCTGTCAGGGTATTTAAATAGATTCGAGAATGTATTTCTCAATATTGATCCTCCTTACGTGCTTAAAGGCGGTGGACTCTATAAGAACTTTTTTACGAAGTCGGATCATGAAGATTTGTGTCTTGCAATATCTTCTTTGTCCTATCCTTGGATTGTTACGTATGACATAGGTGAATTCATTAAAGAGCTTTATGCGGCATTTAGACATGATATAATACCAATGAGATATAGTATTAACAAAAACAGTTCATCAAAGGAGTACATGTTTTTCAGCAACGGATTGAGTTTTGAAGGGATTAAATTATGATAAAGAGGATATCGTTTATTGCCTATCGTAGTTTACGAAACGTTGATATCGAATTTGATAAAATCAATGTTATTTCGGGTACAAATGGAACCTGTAAATCCTCAATACTGCATATTATTTCCAACTCGTTTCAAAAATATCCGGATAAGGTGTGTAAAGAATTAAAATTAATAAGAAATCTTACACAGACATGTAACGTTAAGCTTGAGTCTTTAACGCGAGGAGACAAAGAATTTAATGACCCAGCTAGAGGCATTAGTGGTACTTTGTTTAAAGTTACCTATAATAATGGCATTGCTTTAGAATTTCGACGTCACAACTCAAAAACCAAGAAAGTTATTAATGCAAAAGCAAGGTATTCTATTAAACCATATTACAAAAAAAGAGGAAGCGAAAGGCTTCCTTTTGCTCTTGTAATTTACTTAGGTTTATCTAGGCTTTATCCATATGGAGAATTTGAGTTTGATGAACTCATTAAAGATATTAAGGCTGTTCTGACACAAGATTATATGAAACGTTTATCTGAAAGATACGAAAGAATAACAGGAAACAGGCTGGTTTTTGAAGGCCATAAAAAAATGGGTGACATAAAGTATAGATTGGAGTTCAAAACTGATGCTGCAGGTGTTGATTCAAATACTATCTCAGCTGGTCAAGATAACTTGAGTATTTTACTGTTAAATATAGCTTTGATAGAGAGTTTTTATGATACCTGTGGTAAAGATAAAGATAGTGTTTTGATTATTGATGAGGTTGATGCCACACTTCATCCAAGTTATCAGATGATGCTTTTAGGGATACTTCAAGAGTTATCTGCGACAACAGGCTGCCAAATATTCTTCACAACACATAGCTTATTTACAATAGAACAAAGCATAGAGAAAAAATTCAACATTATATATTTAGAAGACCCAAAGGATACAAAACAGCTGCCATCTCCTACGATGCCTAAAATAAGAGCATCACTTCAATCTAAATCATTAGAGCGTCTCTTTGATATTAGAGTACGTATGCTTGTTGAAGATGATGAAGCAAAGTTTGTGTTAGACATCGTGTTAAAGTATTTTAGCGAAACAAGAACAGAGTTTTCTACACTTTTTAATTCTAATTATTTAGAAACTATTTCTTTGTGTCTTGGAGCCGACCAACTTAAACGTTTATTTCGCACAACATTCCTTTCTGGACCATATTCTGCCATCGGAATTGTTGATGGAGATACAAGCGGTGATATTAGTCATTGTGTTATATCTTTGTTTGAAAAGACAGGGAAAAGTCCTGAAGAGCTTTTGTTCAATTATGCAGAAATTCAATATGATAATGGAGCTTTTTGGCAATCAAAGTATGCTGCTGGGTTTAACAGAAATTTTTTTCTTCATAATATTAAAAATAAATATGATGATTTATGCAAGAATGTAGAAGATACGAAATCATCGGGGAAAAGTACAGAAGGAGCTTTGCGAAAAGATCGCAAAGCATTGTTCAAAGAGCAATCAAAGTTTTTCGAAGCTTTGTTGAAGCATTGGCTTGATAATGATGAAAATCAAGTTTTAATTGATGCATTTTATTCTAATTTACAGATAGTTTTTTATAAAATAGCTGAAAAGATTGGGATTGATAAGGCTATATGGCCACAAAAATAGAAGCTTCTGCTACTTCAATTTTTATCTATTGATTTTTCGCATCGTTAATACTAGCGCACAAGCGCACAAGCGCGCTTAGTTTTCTACCTGCACCCTGATGGCTCTTTGTACCCATTCAATGAGAGTAAAGGCTTCATCGCCGCCATGCCAAAAGCCAACGTTTAGCATAGTATGCTTTTGAGTGGCGCTTATACAAGCAAAGTGAAGCGTTTCCAAAATGGAAACAGTTGCTAGCCCACTACCACAGCATAAAAGTGGCCGTTGCAAAAAATGCAACAACCACACACAACAATTAAGCGAAGCCAACGAGCTTCGCTAATTTGTTTCTGCAGCGCAAAATGATGCTAAAACTCCGATTTCCCAAAACCGCACAGTTCCTAGGATTGCGCTCATTTAGTAGTGGGTTTTTACCCGGTAAAACGAGGTCAATATTTCGCTATTGACAAACACTGATCTTTTGTGCATCTTTTAAATGCTGATGACCAAAGGGATAGTGTGGCAGTACGTCTAACTAAAAAGAGACTTGCTTTTATACATGCGTTAGCTTCTGCAAAAACATACGCAGAAGCATACGCAGAAGCATACCCTAAGTCTGCCACACGCCCCCGAAAAGAACTCGAAACAAGAGCGCGAAAGCTCCTAAAAAACCCGCAAGTAGCAGAAGCATACCAAAATCTATTAGCCGAGTACCAAGAAAAGGAGCGCAAACGCGTCGGCTGTACTCGGGAAGATCTGATTGCACACCTTAGCTATGGAATCGAAAAGATACGCGGCGAAATTGAGCGACGCGAAAATGCTATCATCGACGAATGCACTCTTCTGCAAAAAGAAGCTCCATCTGGCTTGAGCGAACACGAAGCCAAAATAGAAGCCGCACGCGTTAGGCAGCGCCCACTGCTAACCTCCGCACTTACTGGCGGCATCGTTAGCTCTGTAGAGTCATTGGCAAAGCTATTGGGCTACCACTCCGACGCTGATTTAGCGAAACAAGAGCCCGTTGTATTTCAAGGCGAGGAGGAGCTGTAATGAAAGTTCATTTGCCAAATATTGTTGGTGGCTCTTACGGCGAATTCTGGCGCTATCAAGGGAGATACCGCGTCATAAAGGGAGGGCGCGGTTCAAAGAAATCTACCACCGCTGCGCTTTGGCTTATCTACCAAATTATGAAGTTTTGGCAGCTCTACAAAATCAAGCCACATGCACTTGTCATTCGCCGCTATTTTAATACGCACCAAGGCTCAACGTTTAACCAGCTGCGATGGGCAATAGAACGCTTGCACGTGGCGCAGCTGTGGCGCGCGACCAAGTCGCCCTTGCAGCTTGTATACGTACCAAGTGGACAGTGCATTTATTTTCGTGGCTTAGACGATCCGCAGTCAATTACATCAATTGTAGCCGCCGATGGACACTTGTGCTGGGTATGGTGGGAGGAGGCTTTTCAAGTCAACGACGAATCAGCTTTTGACATGGTTGATCTGTCCATCCGCGGCGAGCTACCAGCGCCTTTGTTTAAGCAACACACGCTTACGATGAACCCATGGAGTGAGAAGCACTGGATTAAACGCAGGTTTTTTGACGCCAAAAGCCAAAACATACTTGCCCTTACAAGAAACTACGACTGCAACGAGTTTTTGGGTGAAGACGACATCGCGCTCTTTGAAGAAATTCGCCAAAGCTCCCCACGTCGCTATGCCATTGAAGGCCGCGGCGAATGGGGAATTAGCGAAGGCTTGGTGTTTGAGAATTGGCAAGAGCGCGACTTTGACTTTGAACAAATGCAGAGATCTGCGCGCTACCACCCACAGATGCGCGCAGTTTTCGGGCTAGACTTTGGATATTCAAACGACCCTACCGCTTTTATAGCATGCATTGTCGATTCCAAAGCACATGAAATATTCATAGCTTACGAAATATACAAAACGGGGATGCTTAACAGCGATATTTATAAGGCTATACAAAGGCTAGGTTTTGATACCGAGCGCATTGTAGCCGACAGTGCAGAGCCAAAGAGCATACAAGAACTAAAGCTCCTCGGTTTGCGCAACATTAAGGCTGCCAAAAAAGGCCCCGATTCCGTGATTGCAGGCATTCAATTATTACAAGACTATCGCATTTTTGTACACCCTCGCTGCGAGAACACCATTATCGAACTATCAAACTATTGCTGGGCAAAAGACCGCTTAAGTGGCCGCTTAATGAATATGCCCATAGACGAATACAACCACGCAATAGATGCACTGCGATACGCTACCGAAGGCGCACACAGGAGGTCTTTTAGATGGTAATTCTAAACTATATCAAAACCATTATTTCAGCGCTTTTAATCATAGTTATTGTTTCGCTTTCCATTGCCATTAGCTGCCAACGGGAACGGATACAAGCGCTAGAGGCAAACAACCTTGCGCTTAGCGAAAAAGTGCAACTGTTACAAGACGAGGCAGCACAACTTAGGGAGCGAGAAAAACATGAAGAGAATGAACGACGGCGCGCCGACTTGTCCGTGCTCACGATGCTCAAGGGTGTTGCCTTGGCATCGGCTAAGCACAAGGAAAGGATGGAGGGCTTATCTAAAGCAGAAGAGGAGGAAGATGAGCTTAGCGAGTGGCTTGATTGCCCTATCCCTAAGTCTGTTTCAAGCCTGTTCGACTGCACCGCAAGTAAGAACAGAGTTTGTGCGCACTAGCCCGCCAAAAGCACTACTTACACCCTGTGAATACCCAAGCTTTACGCTGAAAACGAACCGAGACTTCGTGACAGCCTTATCCCTCGTTATCGAAGCCTATTCAACATGCGAAGCTAAAATGGACGCTCTAATCGAGCTATTCAAAGAGGTCGAATAATGGATGTAACAACTACAGCCGCTGCTCTAAGCACATACGGACTATACGCAGTCGTCGCTATCCTATTGTTTGTCGTTTTGCATCTCTACCGCGAGCAATCGCGCCTTGAAGACGAAATGCGAAAAGTACTATCCTGCGACGGCAAAGACACCGCCAAACTACTCGCCGAGGCGACTATTTCTATACAGCAAAGCGCAGAAGCACTTCGGCAAAACAGCGAAGCATTCCTACGCTTTAGCGAAACCATGACGCACTGCAGCGAAGCACTGCGACAAAACAGCGACGCGTTTAGAAACTTTAGCGAAACCATGACGATAATGCGCGCGATTTTAGACAGATATAACAAATAAGGAGCTAAAACGTGAAAGATACATCTAAAAGCAATAGAGCACTAAAAATGCCAAGACTTAGCGACGATATCAAAATCGACATGCGCTATGATAAAACTCTCGTTACTAAAGAAGGCAAAAAACTATATAGCTACAGGAGCAAAAGAGCTAATATCATCGTTATACACCACACGGCCACGACATCGACACAAAGAACGCGCTCTGCTTTCATGTCGCGAAATGCATCAACACATTACGAGATAGATAGAGACGGCATAATCTATCAATACTTATCGCCTATTTATTACGTCGCATGGCATGTAGCAGGTTTTAATTATAGATCGATTGGCATCGACCTAACACACCCTACAGGCGCCGATTTTACCTTGGCTCAAACAAAGTCATTAGCAAAACTACTTGATATGCTTTGCACAGCTTTTGGCATAACTAAAACAGTTGCTCCGAAAACGACTCAATACTTTAGCTACGAAAACGGCAAGGACGGTAAAAAGCACAAACGCTGTTTAACACTGCCAACAAATGAATTTGGCATATATCGACACAGTAATCTTGCGCAAACACAGTGCCCTGACGGCGCGCCCATTGAAGAAGCGCTCAACTTTCAACTTAGGAGCTAACGATGGATTACAGTAATATAGACCCTAAAAAACTACTTGAAATCATTAAAAACGATGAAAACAACGCAGCCAAAAAACGCATGCACGAGGCCTATCGTTATTATGAAAACGACAATGATGTATTTAAACGCAAACGACAATATGCGGCAGAAGATGGTGTACTCCTTGAAGCACCGCTGCTTTCTAATAGCAAACTTGCACACCCCTTTTTCTACAAGATTGTTAACCAAAAGATAGGCTATTTATTATCAAAAGCGCTGTCCATTAATAGCGAAGATGAAGCATACACTGAAGCTCTGCAAGCCTACCTCAACAAAGCCTTTTTACGACTACTCAAACGCCTTGGACTCGAAGCTATTCTGTGCGGTAGCGCCTGGTTACAGGTCTACTACAACAGCGATGGGGACCTAGCCTTTGCACGCATACCCACTGAAGAACTCATTCCCATCTGGGCAGACGGCGACCATTCTAAACTCTTGGCCATGCTGCGCATCTACCAAGATACAAACCCCCTCCAAGACAAAAAAGACAGCAAAACCGTCGAATACCACACGCAAAACGGCTGCGTTTACTATGAACTCAAATCGGGAAAACTTACAGAGTTAAAACGCTCTGGACATGTGCAAATCATTGCAGGACAAGAAACCATCGAAGCCGACTTTGGACGTATTCCATTCGTTCAATTCCGTTATAATTCGCGCGAAATTCCGCTTATCGTTTACATCAAAGCACTCATCGACGAATACGACGAACTTACATCCGCCATATCCGACGACATCAAAGACACCCCACACAGCATCAAATTAGTGCGCGGCTACGCCCCAAACCTTGGCGAATTTAACCGAAACCTCGCCACCTTCCGCGCCGTCCAACTCGACGAGGGCGGGAGCGTCGATCAACTCACAAACACTCTCAACACCAGCGCCTGCGAACTCCAACTTTCGCGCCTTCGCAAAGACATATTCGACGCAGCAAGCGCCGTAGATTCACAAGACGCCGCCCAAGGAAACACCTCCGGCGTCGCAATCCGATTGCGTTACGCAGACCTCGACATGGATTGCGCAAGCATGGGCGCCGAATTCGCAGCCGCCCTCGAAGAACTTTTGCACTTTATCGACGCCGACATCTTGGCCAAAGGCGGCGGCGATTTCACCGCTAAAGACGTCGATTTCGTATTTAACACGGACGTCTCCGTCAACGAAATGGAGGTTATCCAAGCATGCATAGCTAGCAAAGGCGTCATTAGCGACCGCACCATCGTTGCAAACCACCCGTGGGCCGGAAACGTCGAAGAAGAACTCGCCGAGATGAACAACAGCCTCAATTTTAGCGAAGCAGATCGTCCAGAAATGCAAGACGATGAAAACAACGACGCACAACCATAAGGCGCACTTTTGTGGGGGGGAGGTATCCCCCTCGGCGCTGTTTGCTTCGCAAATGCGCGCCTACCCCCTCTGCGGGGGCTCTAACCCCCGCAACGCCCCCACGACGGGAAAGGTTTTATAGCGTATGGCCAAGAAAAAACTTACAGAAGAAGAAAAGGCAAAGCTCGCCGAGAAAAAGGCAAGGATGCTTAAAGCCCAAAAAGAAAAAGCGCAAAAATACTGGGAAGACCGCGCGCAGGCTAGGGTTTTGGCTACAGACAAAAGCACCCAAGAGACTGAGCGCGAGCTTTTGAGGGCATACCAAAGAGCGCAACAAGAAATTATCCAAAGCGTAAATGACTTCTACAAACGCTTTGCCAAAGATGCACAAATATCTGGAGAGCAAGCCCGTGAACTCCTCACGCTTAAAGAATACAGCAACTTTAAAACAGAGTTTCATCGCAAAAGAATGGAGCTCAAAAAACTGCTTAGCAAAGATCCAAGAAACATAGCGCTACGCCGATACGACAAAGACTTTGAGAAACTCTCTAAGCTTAGAAAACTAACACGCGAAGAAACCCTGCTCGCCAGCATCAAACACGAGTGCATCAAACTCGCCGCCGCCCAAGACAAGGCAATGGAGAGCGGCATGGCAAAGTCTTATGGCGAGGCAAAAGATGAAAGCCGCAAAGATTTTGCCAAGGCGGGCTTAAAGACTGCGGACAAACAAAGCCCTGAAACCCCAGTGCATAAGGCCATACACGAAAAATGGCTAGGCAAAGACTTCTCATCGCGCATTTGGGAAGACAAAAACAAACTCATCGAGGAGCTACGCATCATACTCGCCCAAGCCTTCGTTATCCATGAAGGAATAAGGAATCTTAGCTTTCGCCTTGCAACGCGCTTAAACGTAAATATTAATAATGCGAAGCGCCTCATACGCACAGAGTTTAACCACATCGCAAATCAAGCCTCACTCGATAGCTACAAAAGGGACGGGGTTAAAAAGTATAAATTCTTGGCCGCCATCGATAGCAGAACATCCGATGTATGCAAAAGCGTTAATGGCCAAATCTTTGAAGTGACTAAGGCCAAAGTGGGCTTAAACTTCCCGCCCATGCACCCCAATTGCCGGTCAACAACGGTGGCGGTGTTCGAGGACGATGACGGGCGCTACGATTACATCGATGTTGAGCTCAACGACGAAGAGCTTGCAGAACTTGGCATTAGCCGCGAAGAATACGACGCTATACGCGCCAACAACGATGAGCAGGCCAAAGCGCAAGCGAGTCCTTTAGCCATCAGCAACAAAGAGGCTAAAGCTGCCGAGGATGCCACCCATAGCATGGAAGCCAAGCGCAAAGAAGAGAAGCGCATAGAAAACGAAGCTAAGGCCATTATCGATGCTGAAAAACAAGAAAAAGAGCGCATCGACGATCTGCTCTTCGACATAGACTATGAAGCAGGCTGGCTAGATATTTGGGAAACTTTATCCCAAACACCTACCACGGTATCGATGCAGGCAGAACGACTAGAGACGATACAAACAAAGCTCGATAGCTGTGAAGATATTGTCGATAAACTCGAAAAACGCATTGAGAAAATCGACCCACAAACGCCGCCAGCGCCACCTAAAGGCAAGAGCGCCCCAGAGCCCACCCAAGAGCTAGCAAAGGCCAAAGAAAAAGAGCTAGCAAAGGCCGAAGAAAA
>Ga0265293_10008930_pt1 | contig 14605 bp, 9 predicted proteins | sample Munlanlewell138R_FD_192505 | JGI IMG/M metagenome (GOLD analysis project Ga0265293, IMG submission 192505) | Leachate microbial communities from a municipal landfill in Southern Ontario, Canada - Leachate well 138R | ecosystem: Engineered > Solid waste > Landfill > Unclassified | place: Canada...
AGTCCAATATCTTCTTTCTTTTGGAAGCGTGGAGAAGATAATAAATGCGAGAAATAGAATATTCGGGGCTTTTTTCGGAGTTCTTATCTTAATATCTTCATTTCTTCTTCTTAGGATTGCCGATCCAAATCTTGTTCTTTTGGAAGTTCCTTCCATTGATCCTATTCCTCCTGTTATTGTTGAAATACCTCCTTTAGAGCATGACAGCATGGACCCTTCTCCTGGCCCACACAAAAGCGTTATTACAACCGAAGTTCCAATCGGAGTTTTAATCAAAAACATATTTGAATTTAACCAGTTTGAAGGAGGAGAGGGAGAAGAGCCCTATGAGGAGCCAAGGAGGATGGATAGGATAAGGAATATTTCCTTGGAAATTAACAATTTAACAACACTTGCGCTAAGCGGAAACGAAAATGTGACGGATGCCTTGAAAAATTGTTCATGTTTTTCTTGCGATCTCAACAATATACAAACAATAATACAAAACAATACGGAAACTTTTTTATCAGGACTGAAAACAGAATATCAAAAAGGAATAATTGAGCTGAATAATTTAAAAAATGACATTAAAAAATTAGAAGAAGCAGAAAAGGCATTAAAAAACAACCTATCCAATAATATTATAAGCTCTGCCAAATATTATTATCTAAGAGATACATATACCGATTGGGAAATTTCTTCCGTTTCCCTTTTTGAAGAATTAGAAGATTACGGAAGTTTTGCTTCGTTTCATTATCCAACAAGCGGAATAAGCAAAGATGAGTTTCCAACAATCGCGCTTGAAAGCAATTATAATTGGTGCAGTAAGGTACCTGTAGGAGATGCTATTGAATTATCCAAAGTAGTCGGCAATAAAATAGCAGAACGTCTTGAAACGCTTTTGAAACTTACATTTCTTGTAATAAGCCATTCAACCGCTCTTAATACTTTTGCTCTAAGCTACAACGACGAAATTTATAAGTACGATTCTTGCAGAGGAATAATGCCATATTACGATTCCAATTTTTCAGAATTAACCGAAAAATTTCCAGGACTGTTAAAAGGACCTTACGACAGCGTTGAGCTTTTTAATTTATCACAACATTTGTCCCGCCTTCAAAAAGGAAAAACAAGAATAGACGAAGTATGCGATACAATATATAACAAACTATTTTACCTATACAATTGGGGTTATTTGTTATCAGGAAGCCCCTCTTGGTGGCAATATCCGAATATTCCCTATTTACCAGCATGGTTCCCCAATGGCACTTCCTTATTTATGACTACGGATCATTTTCCGTCTATAAGTATTGGTGGAGGATATCGTAATCTTTTGGTTAGCTCGTACGGAAGAGATTATATCGCTTACATATCTAATACAAAAGACCATTACGCTTCTTTTTCCCTTCCCAATACAAGTAGAAAATATAGTATTGTTAACTATTATTTTGATTATAATTACAGATATGATAATTTCAATCTATTAAAATATCCTCATTATTTTAACGCTGACGGCCGCAGCGGCAATTTATGGTATGAAATATTTTCTCATTATAAAAAAAATTGGTCTTATTATCATGACTGTGCTTCATATAATGACCCAAATAGAACATGCAGAAGCGGAACTCGCTTAGTAAGTATTCCTTATTCAATGTCTCGATTATCTTCAGAAAGGCCAAATCCAGCGGTAATGTACTCATTATATTTTGAGCCGTCTCTTTCTTCTTTCTTAATTGATGATTTTACAAACGATTTGTGCGAAAACTTTAAATATTACATTGATTTTTATTCCGGATTATACGAAAATCCCCAAGAAATTTATAATTTATGCGGATTTGAAGATCCAAATGCATTATTAAATCAATTATGTCCCCAGACAAGCATACCTATTCTTTCAAGTAAAAAGGAACACTCAACTCTTGCTGATTCTTCTGTTTTTCCTTCTTTTAGTACTATAACAGCATTTCCCTATCATAATAGAAGTTATTATCAACTAAGCTCGAATAAAGATAAAAAAGAATCATCATTGTCCAAATTTCAGAAAGCACTTTCTTCTTCTGTGCCAGTTGCTCTTGCTCAAGGACCAATCACAGGATTCAGCGGTCCTTATATTTACCGTCCAACTTCTTGGAGCGCTAATTTTTCCACATGGATAGTTGTAACTCCCTCCCAAAATGTATTAAGTATGGGCTATATTTGGGGAGAAACAGATCTTTCTTATGATTGCTCGGTAGGAGATACAATAGAACTTGGCACAAATCTTTATGGATCAACATTCTCTATACATTATGGAGTTCAAGATCTTCCCTCTGACGGAATTTTCTTTGTTAAAGCTTATGTTACAAATTCAGAAGGAACAACGGAAAGTCCTTGCTATTACTTTTATACACCTACATTAATGGTTGCAACTGGTATCCCTAAAATTACCAGCAGTTCAACGGCTATTGTTTTTGGGTCTGCTATTCCCCAAGGAGATGGCGCCATTGCCAATGTAGGATTTAAGTGGCGCGAAGAGGAATCGGAAGATTGGAATGATGTAAACAGCAGCACGGCGACAGGGACAAGATTTACGGTAAATATTTCTGAATCAGGTTTTTGGACATTCCAATATTTATTAACGGGACTTTCTCCAAACACAAACCATCGTGTTGGATCATATGCAACAGTTGAAAGAACAGGAAGAACTGTTGGAGGCGGATCCGTTACTTTTTTTACCGAATCAAGACCACCAATAGTTAATACCGGAGGACCAGCAACTCCTCTTATAGAATCGGCTTTTCTTTATGGAAATGCTTCATCAATAAGATTTCCTCTTAATATGTATTTTACTTGGTATCAATCAAATGATTGTTCAGGAGATGAAAATTATCTGCATTTTTCAGATATTCCTTCGACAATATATTTGTATCCCACCATAAATATCACATATTATTACAATACCTTATTAACAAATCTTATTCCAAAAGCTCCTTTCTCTTACAAGGCATGTGCTACAAATGTGGATGGAACAACTTGCGGTTCCTGTTCTTCTTCACTTGGCCCCTCTAATATACCTGCCCTTGAAAAATTAAAGATGCCTGAAAATCATATCGTAGATGAAGGAATGCTTGATGTAATATTTTTCGGCTCCGAAGAAGAATACGGAATAATTTCTCCCTCCGAATCTGTAAAAAAACCCTTAGGATTTGAGAATATAGGACTGCTTTACATAATCGATAATATTCTTCCCGATTTTAAAACCTTTTTAAAAGAAATGGTTGAAAAGCCAATGGAATCCTGTATTCCAAAAGAAGAAGAAATTTCTGACTTAATAACATGTGCAAGAAGCCGTTATTTTTTAAGTGAAACAGGATTAATTTTAAGCAGTAATCAATGTAAATCCCCAAGGACAGATAACCTTTTGCATAGTTTTTTTACCAGAGAAACATTCGGAATTTTTAAACATACCGAGTCCTTCTCTCCCTGCTCTGTTCAATGCGGATTTTCCAAGTTTTTCAGAGGTAAAGAAACGGAAGAAGAAGAAAAAGGATACAAATATTTATATACCTATTATGATTCTTATGAAGGAGAAACTGCAGATTTAACATTAAGCAAAAATTATCAAAATTGTCTTAGAAAATGCTTAGACCGTGAAAGTTACTATACAGATGGCACGCCGGTTCTTTCCACTTATGAAAACGAGCTGAATTTTTTCTGCTGTCAAAAAGCACCCGGATCATCATATTAAAAAATGTATTTAATAAAATAAATTTACTTTCTTAAAAATTAAATGAAAAAAAAGCTTAAAAAACAATTTATCTTTCTTCTTATTCTTTTCATGTTTTTTTTATTTACTTTTGCCTTTGGAAGAGAGCTGGAAATAGATTATCCTGAGATAAGCGGAATATCTCCTCAAAATACTGAAACACCGGTTTATAGCTACTTTTTGTATATCTTCTCTTTTGTGGTTTATGTCGTCGGACTTGTTGCCCTTTTAGCTCTTATCCTTGCTGGATTAAAATATTTAACCTCCATGGGAAAATCCGAATCAAAAGAAGCAAAAGAAAGATTTTTGAGAGTTTTTTTGGGAGTTCTTATTATTCTTTCTTCTTTTCTAGTTTTAAACACAATATCCCCCTCTTTTGTTGAGCTGGAGCTTGACGATTTAGGTTCCATACCTCCAATTTCTATAGAGCTTCCTGAAATTCCCCCAGTTGACTACGGACCAATTGTTTATTCTCCTGAAGTCCTTGATCTTCTTGAAAGGATAGATAATCTATCAAGAAAAATTAAAATAGAATCAGTAGAGGCATCGGAAATAGTAAACAACCTAAGAGACGCTACTGAATTTTGCAGCTGCAGCAAGGGACAATCCCTTTGTTCCAGCTACCAAGAAGAATAAAAAAAATGAATAAAATCAGAAATAATATAAAAATAATTTTGATTACGATATCTGTTTTTTTAATGTTTCTTTTTTCGGGAAACTTTGATCAAATATTAAAAGAAGGTATCTTTTTTCCCAATTTTAAAATATTTTTCCCGGTCTATGGACAAGAAGAGTCAATATTCTCTTCCGATCTTTTTTTAAGCATTCCTTCAATAAACAACATTTCCTGTCTTATTGCCGATGAAGATAAAATTTGCCCTCCCTACAAGAATATAGATTTTAAAGTATATCAAGATTTGGTCAGTTCCAAGATAGATACAATATCTTATTATAAAAATATGGCCTTGAAGGAAAAAAAAGACCTTAGTCAAAGCATCAAAGCCATAGAAGCAAAAATCGCCTGGATTTTTGAAATAACGGAAAGAATTCAATCATATATAGAAGAACAAGAAGAGGGATTTGAAGAAACCCAGCCTGCTGTTCTTCTTGGAGAATTTCTGGAAGTTCTAAGAAAAGAAAGAGAATTCAAGGAAAAGGAAAAACAAACTAAAGTAAATATTCTCCCGCTTTTAGAATCACTGTCTTCCAGCACTTCATCTGCTCTTGAACCGCTAAAAAACATACTAAATTTTTCAAAGCGGTGTTATACAGATTCAAGCTCTATATGCTATTCAAGCTGTGAATCTAATTGTGAAGAAGGAACTACTGAAAATTTCAATTGTTTCTATAGTGGCGACTGTACAGGAGGAAATCCCTGCCAATATGCCATTCCCGAAATGGAAAACCAAGTTCAATCATTAAATCCGATTTGGAACGATATAGCCGGAGAAAGATGCCAGGAAACAGTTTATAACGTCCGCATTCATAAAGATATAAAAGAATATTTTAATGCCTATATCATAACAAGTCCATCACTTTATTATGATATACGCCCTTATTCAAGATATATTTCTTTTACTATAAATGAAGACGTTTGCGGAAAACTCCGCTTATTATGTGAAAAATATCCCGATGCAGGATTTTGCCAAATTTATCCCTTCGAAGAAGAAAATTTTATCAATTTTTGTCTTCTCTATCCAAATGAATCATTTTGTAAAATAGGACTCCCTCCTTATTTTCCTTATAATGTTCCAAGTAAGTTAAGAAGCGCATGTATAGAAACTATAAACAGCTGGTTTATATGCAACCCTTATCCAGTTGATGCTGTAAATTTCTTCGATGTTGATGATTCAGATCTATGGCAAGGAGTACATCCAACTTCAGGGCCTTATGGCGGATTATGCGGAAAATATTTGTCTGCAAAATTTTGTTCTTATCCAGATGATTTTCAAACTCGCTGCGGAATATCCCCTCTTTATGAATATTCCAATGTTTGTAAATATCCATTTAGAGAATTTGAAAAGTGCGGATTTGAATATTTTTATTATTCCGAGAAATGCTCTATTCCCGACAATCCTAGAAGCATAATGGCAAATGCAGTAAAGAAAAAAGACCCTTGCCTTGTTTGCAATCAATATTCATATAATTATTTAAATAATTTAAGATTAAATACAATATATGGTGGCAGTTCCCTATGGCTTGGAGGAATTTTTGGAGAAGAATGCGAAGCAGTCCGATTTTTGTGCGAAACTCTTTCAGACCCAAATGGAAATTTTCAAGAAGACACTACAAATAGAGATTTCTATAATCAGTATATTGCAGATCTTTGCGTCCAATATCCATTTAATGGATTTACCAAATCACAATGCCGAAATGTATATTCTCTCATTCATAATAGAATTAAAAATCCCTTTCAAGGGTTTCAGACTTTTTATAGCGAACAGGCAGGATTCCGGCTTCTCTATGAATCTTTTTGCTGGCTTTCTTATTATGATAAAAAATGTCATGAAAGAGAAATAGAAGAAATAGTAGAAGAATTGGAAGGAGGAGGAAAAACGGGAGAGATATTAAAAGAAGTAAAAAAACTTGGTTTTAATTGTAAATTTGAAGAATTAAAACATCTTTATTACACTAAAACCGAAGAGTTTTGTACAAAATGCGAAGAACTTTCAAATGAATTTGAAATTTGCAAAAAAACAGATGACTATGTCTATCTAAGGACAAAATGCGAAAGTATTTGCCAAAATTAGATTATTTTTTCCCTTCAATCAAATCACTAAGATTAAAATATTCTTCCTGTAATTCAATCTCAACCAATTCGTCAATTTTATAGTTATTAATTTCTAAACTAAATAATATGTCCTGCCCAAATACCTTTTTGTCTGTTTCTTTATTTGCCCTTACTAAATAAAGAAAGTAATCTTCTTTATTAATGAAGAATTCAAGCTCGATTTCCCCTGCCAAACGCAAAGATATTTCTTTTATGCTTTCAATTATCTGTATAATTGTCTCTTTTTCCGACAGAAACTCTTCATTTTCAAAATCAACTATTAAATCAAGCAATTTTACTATTGTCTCGTCATCATTAAAAGAAAGAGTGTAATGATATACCTCTTTTTTTTCTTTTATCTCTTCTTTAATAAAATAATAGTCGCTTTGATATATTATCTCCCTGATTTTTTCCCTGTTTTGCAAGTTAGAATCTTTTTGAGGAACTTTAATCCAAATATCAACAAATTCTTGGATATTAATACCAGAAGATAGCATCATAAGCTCCAACGAAGAAGAAAGATCTATTTTAGAAAAATTGAAATAAACAGAATCTTCAAGCTTCTTTATCTTTCCGGTTATAAGGAAAATGTCTTCAAAAGAAAGAATAAAATCGCTTTCTTCTTTTGTCTTGTCAAAAACCGTATCAAGAACAAAAAGTAGTTCTTCTTTCTCTTTTGTATTTGCACTTAGAATTATTTTCGTTCTTCCTTTTTCAATCTCTTCCATTTTTAAAAGAGATTTTTCAAGTACTTTTTCAGGTGAAAAAAAAGAAATAACCTTTAAATCGGAAAAAATAAAAAAAGCGCCAAAAGAAAAAGCGAAAAGAAAGAAAAGACCCAAAGCGATATAAGCGGTTTTAATCTTGTTTTTTTTAATCATCCTTTAATCAGCTTATTTTTAGTTGAAAGTTCTCGGGATTAATTTCAACTTTGTTTCCCTTTTGAAGAGAACCCAAAAGAACGGCTTCCGCCAGATTATTTTCTATCTTTTCTTGAATAACTCTTCTCATTTCTCTTGCTCCAAATTTTGGGTCATAGCTAAGTTCCACTATTTTCTCTTTCAACTCTTCTGTTATAAAAAGCTCAATCCCCTTCTTCTTAAGATTATCTTTAAGCGAAGAAAGAATAAGATTTGATATTTCTATTAAGTTTTCCTTGCTAAGCGGATGAAATACCACTGCTTTATCAAAACGGTTAATAAACTCTGGTTTAAAAATACCTGTTTTAAAAACATAAGTAAGAAGCATTTCTTTCACCCTTTCCCATGGATTCTTATTTTCAATAGCATCCAAAATTATCTGATATCCGGCATTGCTTGTCGCAATGATTATCGTATTTTTAAAATCAACTTTCCTTTCAAATCCGTCTGTAATATTTCCTTCATCCAAGACCTGAAGAAAAAGGTTAAGAATATTTGGATGGGCTTTTTCAAGCTCATCTAAAAGAAGGAGTGAAAAAGGGCTTTCCTTTACGGGCGAAGTAAGCATTCCTGTTTCTTCTTTCCCCCCGATAAGACGGGATACGTCACTTACGTTCTGAAACTCCGACATATCAAGACGGATTATCCTTTTTTCAGAACCAAAGTAAATATCGGCCAGAGCTTTTGCCGTCTCTGTTTTTCCAACTCCAGTAGGCCCTAAAAAGAGAAAGCTTCCCATAGGGCCCTTTCTTGTCTTTATCTCCGCTCTTGCCCTTCTAAGAGAAGTTGATATTTCCATCACCGCCTCTTTTTGGTTTATTATCCTTTCATGAATAAGATTTTCAAGATTAAGAAGAATTTCTTTTTCTTTTTCCGCTACTTCTCCTACAGGAATATCCGTCTTTCTACTTATAACGCTTGCAACATGACTTTTTAAAACCATTTTACCCTTTCCCCCTTTTGAAACAAATAAAACAACTTCTTCTAAGATTTCTATCCCCTTCTCGGGGAAAAATAATGTTGGAAGATATTTATCGCTTAAGTCAACTATTTCCTTTAGGGCAAGATATGAAACAAAAACTTTATTTTTTCTTTCGTAATAAGGAACAAGCGTCTGAAGAATTTTAAGGGTCTGCTGTTTACCAACTTCTGAAATTTCTATTTTTTCAAAAAGATTAAGAAAAGAGGCATTTTTTTCTATTCTTTCATGAAGCCCCGTATAATCTGTAATTCCTATAAATTTAAAATCTGGCATATTTAAAAAGGGAGCAACAATTCCAGTAACATCAACTGTTCCAAGTTTATCCTCTCCTCCGACAAATTCATGAATATTATTAACAACAAGAATAATATCCCCAGCAGAGGCGGCTTCTTTGAAAATTTTATCCAAAGTAAACTCAACCTGCTCTTTATTTTGAATTCTTGCAAGAAGGGATTCCATATCAACTTCTATCACCCTTTTATAATTAATTTCTTCAAGCCCCTTTCCGAAAAGAGATCTTTGAGCAAGATTATAAACAACACTTTTTCTTCCCGATCCAGGATTTCCAACAATAAGGGCATTGCTTCTTTGGCTTCTCAAAAGAGCTCTTTCTAAAATATCCGCTTCTTCTTTATGGGAGATAAATTCCACATATCTTCTGATCTGTTCTGTAATATCAATTCCGTAAGTATCAAGCGTAAGAGAATATCCGGAAATCCATCTTTTCCCCAAAGCTCCTTTTGTCCAAAAAAGATCTTTTCTCTTTTCTTTAAGCAGGGAAAGCCAGAAAAAAACACTCTCAATATCTTCGCTGGAAATATCCATCAGAACAGCCATTTTATTAAGAGAACTGTTGTCTAAAAAAGATGCCAAAAGAACATCTTGTCCTTCAATTATTTCTCTTCCTTTTCTTTTTGCAATATTTTTTGAAAGTTCAAGCAAAGAAAAAAGTTCTTTCTCCTTTTCCTCGCTTATTTCTCTTTTAAGAGTTTCCATTACTTTTTTAGGAGAAAGAAGCATCCGATAAAAAACAAAGCTAAGATCGCTGTATTCTTTTAAAATAAAATAAAGAAGGGCGCTTGGATTTTTCGGTTTTTTTCTTAAAAAAATCTTAACAAGGTCAAACTCTAGAAAATCCGCCAAGTTATCCGTTTCTTTTTTTAGAACCGTTTTTTTTAGTTTTTCCGTTCTAAAATGCCCTATATTTTCAAGAAAAAGAAAAATAAGGAAGAAGAGCGTGAAAAAACCCAAAAAGCGCTCGTTTTCAAGATAAAGAGCAAAAGCGCCAAAAACAGCACTGGCAAGAAGAAAAAAAGGAGAAAGAAAAACAACTGAGGCAATAATTTTATCCCACTTTATCATTCTGCCGGCATAAGTTTTTTGGGGTTCAAAAATCATAATGTTAAAAAATAAATGCTCCAATAAATTCCAATTAAAAATAAAAGAGGAGAAGCAAGCCAGAATATCAATATTAAAAATCCTATGGTAAAAATAAGGAGTTCAAAAAATATTCCTATAATAAGAAAAAAGGTCCTTATAACCGCTCCTGCAACTCTTGACATAGTATTAAAAACAAACGCTTCCGCAAAGCGTTGAAAATCAATCCCCCTTCCATACCCTTGCGATATTCTTTTCCAGGGAGAAAAGAAGGTCTTGATTAAAATAGAAATTGAAAAATACTTAAAATAGGAAACAAGATAGATTTTATAAAGACGCAGTATTTCCAAAACCTTGTCTACATAATGCCATTCCAAGTATTTTATAAATATAGTCACCATATCTTTAATTGTTTATAGCTTTTTTGGAAATATTAATCAAACATTATCATTCATATCTTAGGGCATCCACCGGTTCAAGTTTTGAAGCCCTATAAGCCGGCAAAGCTCCTGCAACACATCCTATTACAAAAGAAAAACCAAGACCAAGAAGAATTAGGCCAGGAGTAATAGAAACTTCAAAATCAAACACTGATTGGCTTCTGAAAGAAATTTCTATTATTTTTGCCAGCATAAAGCCAAGTACAAGTCCTCCCACTCCTCCAAGAAGACCGACAATACCAGATTCAATTAAAAAAATCATAGTGATTACTTTATTTTTTGCTCCAATCGCCTTCATTATACCTATTTCTCTAGTCCTCTCATAAACAGCGGTATACATTGTATTCATTATCCCTATTCCCCCCACAAGAAGAGCAATGCTTGCAAAAGAAAAAACTGCAACTTGAATTAAACTCATTATATTCCCAACCATATCAGACGCTTTTTCACTTGTAATAACGGAAAAAGAAGTTTCTTCCCCTTTTCTTTTTTTTCTTGTTTCTTCAAGATTTAATTTAATATTTTCAGCAACATCATCAACAGGATATTCTAAAGATGCTCTGACAATAGCAACTTGAGCCCCTTCTCTTTTTCCTGTTACAATTTTAAAATCATCACTGTCAAGATGAATCATGGAATCATCATCTCTGTTTCCCAAAGACCTTAAAAATCCGGTAACCTCAAAAGGTTTGCCCTTTATATTAATTCTATCCCCTATTTCCATTTCCGGAAAAATATCTCTATGGACAAAACTGCCGACAATAACCTCTCTTCTTCCGGGAATAGGCCATCTTCCATCTGTTAAATCCCATCCCATATCTTCCCTATAAAGAGGAATAGCTTCGTTAAAAGGAGTCCCCGTTAAAAGAATAGTTTTACTTTCATCTCTATGTCTTACGATTTCACCTCCCCAAAGATAAGGAATAACAACATCAACTCCCTGCGATCTTTTTATGGCATTCAAGTCATTATCCGTTAAATCCATCCCTCCTATAAAAGTTTTCATTATATCACTTACATCTCCCGGAAAAACCATTATAAGTTCTGATCCCATCATCCTTAATTGCTTCATTATTGCCTCTTCTACTCCAGTACTCAAAGAAAGAAGAGAAACAACCAAAAAAATACCTATGACAATTCCAAGTATCGTCAGCCAGCTCCTTAGTTGGCGCGTCCTTAAATTTCTAATAGCGATTTTAAAATACTCTTTTATCATTTTTTATTTGATTCTTTTGTTATTTCCCCGTCTTTAATTCTGATAATATGTTCTCCATGGCGAGCTATTTCCGGATCGTGAGTAATAACTACAATTGTCTTTTTTTCTCTTTTATTCAAATGATCTAGAATTTCCATTATTTTTTCTCCTGTCTTAGAATCAACGTTTCCTGTCGGCTCATCGGCTAAAATTAAGTCCGGATCATTAGCAAGGGCTCTTGCTATCGCAACTCTCTGCATTTCTCCTCCTGACATTTCGTTTGGTTTGCGATGAAGTTTTTTTTCAAGCCCTAAAGAAGAAAGAAGCTCTTTTGCTCTTTCTGTTCTTTCTTTTTCTGAAAATCCGTTAAAAAGCATGGGCAAGGTTACATTTTCAAAAGCAGTAAGATTCATAAGTAGATTGAACTGCTGAAAAACAAATCCTATTTTTTCCCCCCTTATTTCTGCAAGCTTGTCTTGAGAAAAATCGGAAATATTTTCTCCTTTTAAAAAAACATTACCCCTTGAAGGAAGATCCAAGCAGCCGACAATATGTAAAAGGGTTGATTTACCCGAACCGCTTGATCCCACAATGGTGATAAATTCTCCTGATTTAATCTCCAAATTTGCATCCTTAAGAGCGACAAATTCTACTTTGCCCGGTTTATAAATCTTCCAAACGTTTTCCAATCTGATTAAAGAGTCCATATTATTTTACTAAAACCTTTTCCCCTTCCTTTAGGCCAGAAATTATTTCTATTATTCTTCCATCTCCCCTTGATCCAACCTCAACTTCCCTTTCTTCGGTTGATTTTTTCCCGCTTAAAACTTTTACAAAAACTTTTCCGTCCATTTTTTGAAGGGAAGCTTCCGGGATAATAAGGACGTTTTCTTTTTCAAGAGTATTTATTATTATATCGGAAGTCATTCCAGGCATTGCTTTTTCCGGAAGATTCTCAACATCAATCCATATTCTATAATAAACCACTCCGTCTATAATCCTGCTTGAAGGTTCAATTGAAACCACTCTTCCTTCAAATTTTAAATTAGGAAAAGCAACAAGCTCCACGCTTGCAGTATCATAAAGGTCTATCCTTGATATTTCTCCTTCATATATGTTGGCTTCTACCTGAAAATTGTTTTCTCCCAAAAAAGAGAAAAGCGATTCTCCGGGCTGTATAATTTCTCCTTTTTTCTTTTTAACATCGGTAATTATTCCGTCGCTAAAAGCTCTTATTGAAGAATCCTCAATATATTTTTGAACCAGATTGACTTCCGATTCCATTTGCTTTATTCTTGACTCTAAAATCTTAATATCTTCGTCCCTTGCCCCTTTAAGCGCAAGATTAAGCTGGCTTTCGGACTGTTTTAAGTTCCCTTTAGAGAGAACAAGAGCGGCATTTGCGCTATTGAAAGAATTTTTTGAAGAAAGGAGATTTGACAAAGAAAGAGAAACAGCACTTCTTGCAGTTGAAACATCAGTCCTATATTGGCTTAAAGTCGCTTCATATGACAAACTGTAAACCGAAAAAGAATTTATTGCAAAAGCAACTTTATCCAAAAAAGAAATTATTTCCTTTAAAGAATTTTCAACATTATCAACAAAAAGAAGCGGATTATCGCCCTTAGAAAAAACCCTTATTTTTTCAAGCTCATCTTCTACTTTTATTCTCCCGTTATTAATCTCGCTTTTTTGGTCTTGAGAAACAGGAAAAGAATAAACGGTACTTCCGTCTGTGATGGAAACTTCAAACTGGGGGCTTTCACTTTTTGGATTTAAAAAGAATTTATCTATTTTTCCGGATATTGCATCATCGGACTTGGTATAAGAATCTTCTATTTGAGCAATCAAAGATTTTTCTGCACTACTAAAAGAAGATTTGGAGCTTTCAAGGGCGCTTCTTGCATTTGAAACAGCTACTTTATAAGTTTCAATTTCTTCATCGCTAAATCCCGCTCTTGCTTTTTCAAGCTCGGTCATTGAAATTTGAAAAGCTCTTTTTGCTTTTTCAAGCTGTATTTTTAAATCATCGCTGTCAAGATTGCCAAGAATATCGCCCTTTTTGACTTTTTCTCCTGTTTTTACATAAATCTCCCCTATTCTTCCTGCTGTTTTAAAACCCAGATTAATTTCTTCTCCTTTATTGAGAACTCCGCTCTCGAAAATGTCTTTCACTATATCCCCTCTTTCCACTTCAAAAAAAACCTGTTCTTCCTTTTTGTCTTTTAAAAAATACCATACAAGAAAGAAAAGAATTATTACAATTGCGCCAATTATTATTTTTTTATTTTTCATAATTATTTTTTAAAATATCAATTTTCTTTAAATAAACTGGGATTTTCTTCTTCAAATCTTTTTATCATCCGGTTAAAAATGGGAATTTCTTTTCTTTTAAGATAAAGATAACTGGAAAAAGAAGCAATTAAAGCGCCCATTGCGTCTAAAATAAGGTCAATCATCGTATCTATCACCCCAAGACGGCTATCGCAAAAATATTCTAAATCACAAAGGTCTCTGGCCCTTTGCATATTTTCCCCAAAAAGAGAGTCCACTGAAAATTCAAAAATCTCCCATAATACGCCAAGCGAAAGTGCAAAACAAAAAGCAAAAATTGCAATCGTGCCATGACTTGCCTTAAACTTATTATTTTTATAAAGAACATATAAAATTAGAAAACCGATGAATCCAAGGCCAATTCCGGCTAAAAAGTGGAGCATTGAATCCCACCACCAAAATTTGACATAAAATTCTCCTACTCCTCCTAGAAAAACTCCGGCATAAGCAAATAAAACAATTAAAACTTGGAATTCTGCCGGAAGTTCAATTTTATAACTCCTCTCTATTATTTTAGGAAAGAAAGTAAGAAAAAAAGTTAAAGCGCTAAAAAAAACAAAAATCCAGTTATTTTCAATAACGCTTGCAACAATAGCGACAATCAAAATAATCCTAATAATCAAGCTGAAAACAATCCAAAACTTTTTTGATCTTTCCAGTTTAAAAAAATTATCCATTTTTCCAGTTTTTCAGATATTCTTTCTTTATTATAGCCGAAAAAAGAAATAATTCAAATAAATGTATAACCCCACCCTATTCTGGACTCTTGAGACATGTTAAGAATAATTGGTTGCTGTGTCTGCCATTGTAGCATAAATTGCATTGGAGACAATTTGTTTTGAAAGGCGCAGTGTACTCGCTTG
>Ga0265293_10008932_pt1 | contig 14604 bp, 8 predicted proteins | sample Munlanlewell138R_FD_192505 | JGI IMG/M metagenome (GOLD analysis project Ga0265293, IMG submission 192505) | Leachate microbial communities from a municipal landfill in Southern Ontario, Canada - Leachate well 138R | ecosystem: Engineered > Solid waste > Landfill > Unclassified | place: Canada...
TTTAAAAATGCGGGAATATGCGCCGCAAAGCAAATACCTCCGCAGCCGATTACGCCGACTCGAATTTTTTTCATAACGCACCTCCCGCTATTAAAAATTAATTTTTTCCCTGGGATTTTGCTCATTAGGACAGCTCAGTTCTTTACGAAAAACCGGATTGGCCCATCTCGCCGCATTTTGCAGCACCTGCTTAATTTCCGGCTGTGTGTATACGGGGAATGTTTCATGTCCGGGCTGAAAATAAAAAACCTTCCCCAGCCCGCGAGTGTAGGTAACACCGCTTCTAAATACGTTTCCTCCTTGGAACCACCCTACAAACACAACATCGTCAGGTGTGGGAATGTCAAAATATTCACCGTACATCTCCTCATGAGGAATGCTGAAACAATCGCCGAGTCCTTGAGCAATGGGATGAGTCGGACTGGTTATCCACAGATGTTCCCGTTCTCCGGCTTCACGCCATTTTAGGGTGCAGGTTGTGCCCATCAAGCGTATAAACGGTTTGGAAGCGTGCGCGGAATGCAAAAAAATTGCGCCCATGCCCTGCCGCACACGGTCTGCCACACGATTAACCGTGATTTCTTCCACTAAGTGATGGCGGCCGTGCCCCCACCACAGCAGCACGTCTGTCTGATCAAGCAATCTTTCAGGCAATCCCTGCTCTGATTCAGAAAAATAAGCGTTGTGTACGGAAAATTCCTCTCCCCTATAAATATCGGCAAGCGCCGTGCCGAGCCCTTCGGGATAAGCAGCAAGAACGTCAGACGTTTCCTCATGCGGCAAATATTCGTGCCAAACAGTAACTCTAATCATATTTTTCTCCCATCATGTCAATTTTCTTATGTTTTCAAGAGAAAGCTTTATACTGGCAAACTCATCTCCTTTTATTGTGTCTTGCTCAACAGTCAGCCATTTTGTACCGTAAAGCGCACAATTTTTGACAATGCTTTTTATGTCAACTATGCCCGTTCCCACCTCTGTCATCTCTTTTGATTTTTCATCTTTCATGTCTTTCAAATGAATAACGGGCAGGCGGCCAATATAATCTTTCAAAAACTCGGCGGGATTTAAGCCCACATACTTAAGCCAATATACATCGGCTTGGAACTGTATATCCTTGCTTGCAGAGAGTATTATATCGATGCCGCGTTTTCCAAAAAAAGAGGTCTCAATTTCCACCGCATGGTTGTGATAGGCAAACCCCATGCCGTATTTTTTTGCTTCTTCCGCCCATTTGGCGCACCAATCGCCCATCTGTTCATAGCTTTGTCTGCCATGAAAGGGATAAAAATGCGGCACAACCATTAATTCGGTGCCTATTTCCGCATTATATTCCAGCGTTTGTACGAGTTCATTTTGAAATAATTCCAAGCCTGTATGACTGGCTGCAGATTTCAGTCCAAGGTCAGAAAGTATTTCTTTAAGCTTTTTGGCCGGAACATCATAGAATCCGGCAAACTCTACGCCGTCAAACCCCATATCTGCAACGCGCTTTAAGAGTGCGGGAAGATCGTTGTTTACGCGATCGCGAAGCGAGTACAGTTGAACTGCTATGTTTTTTTTCATATCACTGTCCTTTCCTTAAACATATTTTTTCCAGCCCGCAAGCGATGCCTCCGGATCGCCTTGGGGAAAGTATTCAAAGCCCATATAACCCCGGTATCCTGCCTTGATTAGCGTGTCAAAAATTTCGCGGTAATTGAGCTCTCCCAAGTCAAGTTCGTGCCTTCCCGGATTGCCCGCGCAGTGCATATGGCCGATTTGCTCAATATTTTCGATTGCGCGCCGTGTAACATCTCCCTCGGTTACCTGCTGATGGTAGATATCAAACAGTACTTTTATCTGCGGATTACCAACCTCTTGTGCAATTTGAAAAGCTTCCGCACTTTCTGACAGGTAGTACCCGCTGTGGTTTATACGGGTGTTGAGCGGCTCAAATACCAATGTAATGCCCGTTCCTTCAAGCACTTTGGCCGCACTTTTAAGTCCATCCACAATGCTTTGGTGCTGAATGGAGCGCGGCACGCCGGCAAGCTCCTGGCCAACCTGAGTGATAAGCGTCTTGCAATTGAGCTTATTTGCAATAGATACCGCAGCTTTTAGCCCTTCCAGATATTCATGGCGCTTGGCAGGATCGTTTAAATCACCGGACGGCGGACAAAAACCTGCTACCGTTACTCCGAGCTCGAGGCAAACTTCGCCAAGTTTGTCTAAATCTTTATTCCCGTAAGACCAAAACTCTATTGCCTTAAAACCTGAACGGGCAGTTTTGCGAACGGCTTCAATAGGGTCAAAGCCTGAGAACACTGCATCAATGCAAACGGATAGTTTCATATATTATCTCCCTTAATCCTCTATTCTTTTGTCCAATCAATGACAACGCCGGTGTATGCATCCCGGTTTTTGGCAAGTTCTGCATAGATCTCCGGCATTTCTTCCGGCAGTGCAAATTTTATGCCGAGCGGCTCAAGCTTAAGTTTTCCGTCGGCAAACGCGCGAAGCAACGCCTTGATATTTTGGAGCTTGCTGTGCCGGACATAAGGCGCGGGCATAGCGGAAATTGATCCCTCGTGCGCTCCTTTGAGCGTCACGTTCGTTGCCTCCAAGTGGATGGCATTTAAAACAGGCGTAAGATCGGTTTCAAAACTTTCGCGCGGAGAGCCGAGCAGCACCATTTCGCCGCCCTTTTTGACAAGAGGCAAATATTGCGGTACGGCTTTGGCAAAACCAGTCGCCTCAACAAATGTGTCTATCATGTTTCCGTCGGTAATCTTTGCAACCTGCGACTTAGCGTCTTCTGTCTTGGGGTTTATCACATATTTGATACCGCACTTTTTCATTGCCGCAAGACGATGTTCGGCAAAATCAAAGCCGATTACTTCGGCGCCCTGAATGCCTGCAAGCTGGGCTGCAAAATTGCCTATCATGCCCGCACCCGAAACCCCCACAAAATCACCGAGTTGAATTTGAGAATTTCGTACGGCGGTGAGTGAAATGTTTGCAAGCCGCAAGAGCGCAGCGTACTTTAAATCGACACCGTTTGGGACCTTGGCCGTTACCCAATTTGTCCAGGTGATATGACGGGAAGCGTGTTTGCCCTCATAGGTAATTATATCGCCTACTTTAAAATCCGATTTGTCCGTGCCTATGGCAAGAATTTCGCCTATGCCGCTGTAACCCGGAACATTAGGCAGCGGAAACCATGATTCCTGTCCGGCCCTGCAAAAGAGCTCGGTGCCTATGCTGACCGTAGTATACAGTGTTTTTACTAAAATTTCATTGTCGGCAAGTTGCTGGTCAAAGAGATCAACCTCTTCAACGCGCACCTTTTCAGGAGCTTCCATCAAAATTCTGCGCACCTTCATATATCTTCTTGTCTCCTTTGCTCGAGTAAGTCTGTCTGATAAATATTTCCGCTGCTTTCAAAACAGACGGTCTTGATCTCATGCGGACGAAATGAAACACTTGTTTTCATGTCGAAGAAACTGATTTCGCATTCTCCGCCCAGCCCGCCTGTTTCCACCAAGCGCACAACTGTGCCCTCGCCGTCTTCAGCCTGTTTAATTGCGGTTGCGGTGACATGAGGCAGGGATGTTGCAATAAAAGATTGCGCGGGCGGTAAGCTCCCGTTGTGATAACCCTCAGCAACCGTTTCAAAAGACGCGGAAAATTCCGAAGAGGCAAATTCACACTCAGAGATTGCGTCAGGCGCGCACGGCAACAGCGCATAGCTGAATTGCTGTTCGCCTTTATCTAAAAAATCATGAGGGCTGCGGGTATCTCTGACACCCCCATGGTCGGCATACAACGCAGTGCGGGCGGCAATGAACCCAAGCGTTGAGTCCCTTGTCGAAAAGCTGTGTTTACCCTGAGTAATCACTGCAACGCCGTTTGAGGCGTCACGCATTAATACATAGCGGCGGGCACAAAATTCTTTGCCGTCCGATTCTTGCGAAACAAAGCCGTATGGAATTTCTGCTACGCAACCGGGCTTTTCCAACGCGAACGGAAATACAAGTCTTACGGCAAGATGTGCTTCCTGCATATTTATCCGCGCAGAAACTTCCAGTCGGCCGCTGCCTGCCGTAAGAGAGAAATCTTGAATCAATGTAGATTTACCGTATGCCGAAACAGTACGAACAGTAGCGCGAACCGGCCCGTTTTCAATGACAACTGCCCCGCTGCCTGAAAACTCGCCTATAGCTTTATCCATTGTTTCAATGCAGCTGCTCCATACGCCGAGCGCCTGATTGCGCAGATGCGCGGTTTCTGAAACATCGTGGGCCCAAGTATCATTTTCAAAGTCGTCCAAGACAACCGCTCTGCAAGGAGCGCTCAAACATTCACGGTTTATGCCTTTGTCCAGCAAGCGGACAAGCTTTCCGCTTAAGCAGTCGAACTCCGCGCGAATATGCGCATTTTCAAGCACACACCTGCCATAGACAGTGTTAAAGCTGCGGGCGGGAATGCATTCGGAAGTTTCCCATGCGGATACTTCCGAGACAACCGGTGCGTCGGTTTCTTTAATATAAAATAATTTATAGCCATAGGGCGGAACAATCGCAGAAAACAATCCGTCGAGTGAATGCCAGATGGTTTGCCCGCTCTCAATAGGCTGAACGGCAAAGGTATTACCTTCTAAATCAAAGGCAGCATAACTTTTGAATTCAGTTTGGTTTTGCGATATAAACAGTCTGCGAACACGAACAGACACACGGGCAGCTCGGGCAAGCGGACTAAACACCACAAACGGCCGTCCCAAACTTTCGGCAGCCTGCATGGGAAGCAAGTTTTGTGCGGTGTTGATTTGCGCACAAATCTTTTGAGCAGCTATGCCGGAAAGCTCCCCTGCATCATATATTATTTTGGATTGCGCATTTACAGTGTCGATACATGCATCCTTTATGCTGCAGCCGCCCAATATATCGTGGAACTGATGGAACAGCAGGTTTTTCCATAATCCGATAAGTCTTTCAGCCGGATAATCCGCTCCGCATGCTTTTTGCGCCATTACTGAAAAAGCTTCCGCTGCGGCAAGAGTATTTTCCGCATGAAAATTGCCTGACTTTATAGCTCCATGAGCGGAATAACATCCCACGGCATGGCGTTGAAGATCGTCTTTAACAACGGATAGCTTTGTCTTGGATATCTCTGAAAAATATGTTTGCGGCGAGGAAAAACGCACGGCATTACCAAGAGAACCAAGATGCTTAATCATATCCGAAGTAGGACCGCCGCCGTGATTGCCCACGCCGTAAAACAGCATATGCGGCTCATCTTTTGGAAGCTGACAAAACTTTTCAAGCTTCTCCTTAAGATCCGGCATCGTGTTGGTCTCATAACCGAACGCAATTCTATGCGCAATAACCGAACTTCCATCCGCCGATTGCCACTGGAAGGCTTCAGGCAGCTTCTTTTCAAAATGAGCGGGGCGTGAAAAAACATAATAGGACATTCCGCTTTGCTTCAAAATCTGCGGAAGCTGACCGTTATGACCGAAAGAATCTACATTGTAGCCCACTGTTGCACAGCAACCGAAGCGTGAAAGAAAATAGCGTTGACCTATAAGGCTTTGACGGCAAAAACTTTCTCCTGAAGGAATGTTACAGTCAGGCTGTACCCACCAACCGCCGACTATTTGCCAGCGCCCTTCCTCGGCAAACTTTTTAATTTCCTCGAATAATTCCGGCTCTGTGCGCTCTATGAAATCATAATATGCAGCCGAAGAAGCAGTAAATATAAACCCGCTGTATTCCCTCAGGCGTTCAACAGCACTGCGGAATGTGGCTCGGACCTCAGCCAACCCTTCCTGCCATGTCCACAGCCAGACGGGGTCAATATGGGCGTTTCCGATTAAATGAATGTTTGATAAATTATTCATATTAGCTTCCTTGCGCCGCAAGCTTTATTGTTTTTGGCTTTCCGACTTCAAACCTCAGGTCAAGCGTCGCCGCACCGGGTGGATATGATTGATTATATTCATCAATTTGGACAGTGAACCCATAGAGCGAGCGCACCGTTAAACGGCAAGTCCCGATACCCGAAAGCGTTGCTGTGAGCGTGTTGCCGCGACTTTTTAATTCCTCCACCGTGCCGCCTGTAAAGCGCTCAATAAACAAAGGCTGAGCAGTTTCAGATAACAGCACGTCTATTGTATTCTCTGCGGCTGTGAACGCATGAATCGGAGGCTTTTGCGTACCGAAATACTGTCTGCCGTTTACTGTCAAGGCGGCTATACAATTTCCTCTGCCCGACGAGCGTACGACGAATGTCTTATCCCGCCAAATAAGATTTTGCAGGGTAAAAGGCTCGATAGGAGCAGAAAAAGTTAAGCCGCCGGCATCAAAGGAAATGCCGAGGACTAAACGAAAAATCATTCCGTACCATTTTCTCATGGAATAGCCCTGCCAAGTGCCCGATTCGCAGTTCCAAGCATCAAGTTCAGGTTTATCGGTTTCGATATAGGTGGAAATACCTTCGGGACAGAGCAGACGTTTTGTCCAAAAGCACACCTCATTTGTCCATGCGCGCAACTGGGCATCCATGCCGCATACCCGCATTAGCTGAACGACAAATTCTTCAACTGCGGGCCAAGTACAATGCAGTTGGTTGGCATCAACGTCGCTTGCCGCATCCCATACGGGCAAGGAACGGATGCCGCAAGGCGTAAAGGCGTGCGTGCGTAAAAATTTTGCCATTGCTTCTGTGTGAGGCTGTATCAGCTCCAAACAAATTTCTGAGTCAAAGAAAAAACCTGTCATGTTCACGGTGGAACGTTTTTCCAAGGTTGCCGCATCTATTGAGTTAACATAAAAGCCAAGGTCCTTGTCAAAGAAATTGTCGAAAGCTGATTCCATGGACAAGAAGGCCTCCCTGGCAAGGGCGGCGGAATGACAATCTCCGCACAAAAGCGCCACTGCTTCCATAGAGCGAAGCGCAGCGTAACAAATGGAATTGTTGAATAAGCTTATATCATTGCCTGTTTCATTCAGACAATCGGGAAAGTCGGGAAAGAGCGAAGTGCCGAGAAAAAGCCCGGAATCCGCGCTTTTCTTTTGTAATATACGGGTAAAAATGGTCTTGGCAAAGCCATAATGTTTTTTTACCGTTTCGAGGTCTCCCGTATAATCAAAGTAATTTTGCAAAAGGGCAATATACATCCCTTGCGAAATAATTGGAGAAAATGTATCATACGTAAAATCATAAGCTTGCGCATGGAAAATCCCCTCATCTAAATGGGCGGTTTTCTCACAAAAAGCCAATAATTCGCGTACATGCATGGGATCACGCCATAGCATAGTCGCGTGATTGCTTATGATAGAATCCCAACCCCATACAAAATAGCGCGTGGTTTTTGCGCGTATAGCGCCCGCTCGTTCGGGTACCTTAAGCGATTCATGATAAAGCGGGGCAAGCGAAAAAAAATCATTCAGCTCAGGCGTCGAAGCAGTCAAAACAGGAGCGCGCAATACGACCTCCCGGTAGCGCTTCTTTTGCTCGTCAAGCCGCGCAGTAAATCCACCGCATACAGCGAGGTTTTTTAATTTGGCTTGCTCTGCGTCCGTTGCAAAGGTTACGGCTGCGACGGCAAGCCCGCCCGGCTGAAGCGCCAAGGACGAGCATGAGATACGGCCGTTGTAACGAGAGCGGGTAACGGCAATAGCTTGGTTCATGCCCACGCACATGTGCAAGCTGTATTCCTTCGGCTTGGTTTTGTGCCGCTCATGGAAGCCCGACATGATACAGGTTTCTTCCTCCGCCCACGGGAAACGGGTGCGCTCAAAGCCTTGGGAATCATGATTGAAATCGCCCGTGTCGGCGGGAACAAACAGAGTGCCTTCATAGAAATTCAGTTTAAAGCGAAAACCGTCCGGCAAGTCGTCCGGGCAGCCAACCGTAAAGACCAGCGATTCCGACAAGGCATATACTCCCAATCGAAATAACTGTCCGGCAGCTTCAAAATCGCTTTCAATGGAAAACGGCAATATCTGGGTGTTTCGATAATCGGGAGTATAATTCAGCCCGTCTTTTTCCAAAAAGCAGCGCAAAGTGTCAAACACTCCGCGCATAAAAATAATGTTATTGCCGGGAAACGGACGGGGCGTTATATATTCAAGGCGAGTAACGCCTTTTTCATCATATCCGAAAGCCAGCCTGCCGTCGGCAAGCCAGCGCGGCGCCTCGGGGATGCCGCTCTCACTTATAATCTTTCCTTGGTTTAAACGATAGTGCACAAAAGCCTCCTTTGAAACAGTGCGGCACCAATTTTTTGCAGCACCTCGCTTACGATTTGGTTTTCATGTATATAATCATAGAGAATAAACCCATGACTTAACCCTGTCAGTAAATGCAGCTCATTCTGCACGCCGCATTCGGTCAAGCGGTCGGCATAAGATTTTGACATTTGAGGTAAAACAACGGTATCTGAAAGCCCGTGATACAGGAGGTTTTCGCTGTCTCCCTGTGATATCGTATACAGCGGCGAAAGAGCTTTGGCCAGCTCATAGCGCATTGTCCATTGGCTTACGGTCTGCTTTTCTTTTTTTTGCAGTCCTAAAGCAAAGAGCCACTCCCCGGTAAGGTCTGTAATAGGGTTGAGCGCTACAACACAAGCCGGAAGCGTCAAGTTTTCTGTAAATTGCGAGGCAATTTTTCCATTCCCCAAACAGCAGGCAAGATATCCGCCCGCTGAATCCCCGAATGCTGTGATTTTTTGCAAATCAAGCTTCCACTTTTCAGAATTTCCGCACACAAATGCCAGCGCACTGAAACAATCTTGCAGGCAATCGGTAATATCGCCGCTCTCTTCCCGAATCAACCTATACTGCGGACAGACCGCAACCGCGCCCCTCTCGGCAAAATAAGCGGCATGAGGGAAGAGGCGCTCAGGCGTCTCACGCGTCCAGCCCCCACCGTGAAGCAAAATTACGACAGGACGGGCAGTTACATGTGCGAACGGAAAAAAGCAATTTATAAGCAGTTCCTGTCCTAAGATACGCTTGTACACTGTCGTCAAGTCCGGCGCACGGCAACTATACTGTCTGGATGTCATGTCTTTTCAAAACATGCCGCAGCTTCAGTAAAAGATTTCGGTTCGCTTACAGCCAGCTCAATAACTTTTACTGAAAGAATAAGCGGCTGTGAGCAATTGGCTGACCTTTTTAAAATTAGGTAATCTTCACCCGAAAACCGCACGCGATGACCGTTAAACTCACAGTCAACCTGCAGAAAATTCCCCGTCGGAGCTATGCCCGCCGCAGTAAATACCATGGTACCGTCTTGAAACAGGCAGCCATTGGGCACAAGGTTTTTGGGAACCTTTAGCTTCTGCAAGGTAAGCACGGTTTTTGCTACTGTCAGTTCGGGATCGTAACGGACAGCGTTTTCACACAGCGCACGAAAAGCCTGATCTGCGGGTTCTCCATCAGAAAAACAAGCGCAGCTTCCTCCGATGATAAGTTTCCCGCCGCTTTTTTGATAGTCTGCAAAAAAATCCAGCACTTCGGGCTCGGAAAATTCCGGTTCAATGAAAATCACCGCCTCATACTGCTGTGTGCCATAACGCAAATATGCTCCCTCGCGCCTTATACTTCCGTTCTTGATTTCAGTGGAGGGCACTAAATCACACACGCAGTGTTCAAACAGATTAGCGGCAAATCGCAGAATATGCGGAAAACGTCCAAGGCTGCGCGTCACTTTCGGTTCGCCGTATGCATACAGCCAATTGGTCGCGGCCTGCATACCGAAGACAACCAGCACCGAGCTGTCGGGTTGTGATTCCAAGAACATACTCGCTTCAGATATACGCTGCTCCATTTTCCATGCGAGCTCAAGGCCGTTAGGGTTTTTTAAGTTGTAAACGCCCGGTTCGTTGGGACATTCATAGCCCAAGTAATGTGTTCTCCCCCCGAAGCGAAGATTGTTCCAGCTCTCCATATAAAAGGTAGCCGGCTGTTGGGTGTTCCCCGAATACCACATATTGTACCATGTATTTCCGCCCCATTTATGCGCAAGAGCAAGGCGTATGGGCATGATTACAAACTCATCCGTTTGGGCTATATCGCGTTTTACCTCCCACCAATCTAATCCGTTATGCAGGATGTCTATGCCGCAGTCGTCGTAGTCGCCCCAAAAAGTTGGATGCACGCCGATAAATGCATCAGGCCCAAACAATAATTTGCCCGTATCATAAAACCAATCATTGTTTTCTTTCATCTGAGCGCGCATCAAATCCAAGTACTCATTGATCAGACTGTACGCCTTCACCTCGCTGCCCTTTGGCAAATATGCGAAATGAATAAGTTCGTTTGCTAAGTTTTTTCCGAAACGCGCAAAAAACTTTTTCTCCATAGCTTGGGTATAGGGAAACGCTCTGACGGAAAATAATCCATTATCGTTTCGGTTTAAGTATAGGTCATAGCCCCACTCGTCATTGGCAACTCCCGCACAGTCCAGCTCGCAGAAATATTCCAGCATCTGCCTGTAAAACGGATATATATCGTCAGAAAACGGATCGGGAATAGCCGAACCAAACCACACCGCGACAAGCGCAAGCTTGCCGGCGTTTTCCCGCCCTGCCGACACCGAATACTCAGTCATTGTTCCTTGGGTTTTAGTGTCAACATTGATTGGAACCAATGATTCGGGCAGATATTTGCGGCCCGTTGCATCAAATGCCCACGCCCTGAGCACCGTACCCGCTCCGTCCTCTATGGATCTGCCCGTTCTGCCTCGGATCCTGTGCTTAGCCGAGATGCAGCCGCTGCCTGTATGGTCCAGGCGCAGCTCATAAAACAGCACACTGCCCGCCTCACTGTTTGGATAAAACTTTCGAAAAGTTGCCATTTCCGTTCGGATATCCACATCCAGCAGCAATTTTCTGCCGTTTTCGCGCAGTATTTGAGAAAACTCAGTTATCTTTTCAAACAATTCGGAATCATCATAAGGTCTTCCCAAATGATGAAAGGAAACATAGACAAGCTCAAAACCGCTGCGGCTTACAATATCGCGCGCGCCCGCTTCGAGAGCCCCTTCTTCAAAGATTGTCTCATCCCACTTCCAATATAAAATGCTCTTGTCCATGAAACACTCGTTTTTTTGTTTTTGCGGCGGGACTTTCGGTTTCCCGATTGTCCCGCCGGATGTTTGCCTTAAATTTTCTAATTTGATTTAGCTTTTTTGAATACTAAGACTGCCGCAAGCACCGTCGATAACAGAGCGCTTAATTCCGCCGCACCTGCACCGCAGCCGCCTGCAGACGTCCATTTGGCATATAGCGTCATGCCGTTTGCAGCCGGCTCGCCGGTATATGCTTTGGACAGTTTAGAATCTGTATACCAGCCGCCAAAGACAAACCCATCCCGTGAGGCGGGCGTGATTGCGACAGGTGCGCCTGCAAGCACTTGCAGTGTTTGCGTCTTGCTGTCATAACCAAGATTTAACGTCAGAGTTGCCTTCCACAGCGCGATATAGTTGGCATTGCTTGCGCCGCTCATTGTAATAGGCTCGCCGTCAGGAAAACCTGTCAGTCCGGATTGATCCGTCCAACCCCAGAAAGTATAGCCCTCGCGCGTTGCTGCGGGCAAATAGGTGTTGACAATATAACGTCCGTCCGTGAGGGAAGTTACACCGCCGTTCGCATCAAAAGACAGGTTTGCAAGAATAGAATACAGTTCAGCACCAATGTCTGCAACATCGTTTTCGGACTCGATACTGATAAATATATTTCCGTCTATCATTGTCATATAAGTGCGGTTGTCTATATAGACGCCGTACTCGCAGCTTTCAACCAAGTTGCCTTCGACAATAGTGCAGGTGATATCCCCTGATTGATCGATTGCCCCGTAGCTGCCGTGGGTATAGATGAACAATCCGCGTATAGCGGGAACCTCTGAGAAATCCACAATCTCTGCCGCGCTGTCCACATTTTTAATTGTGTTGCCCTTAATAACCGTGCCTACGCCAATCTTGCCTCCGTAGGCATTATTAATTGTATACCGCCCTGTATTAATGCCTATTCCGCCCTTGCCGGTCATGGGTGATACACCCTCTACCAAGTTGTTAACAATTCGGTTAAAGAAGTTAGTGCCTTTGACGCCGTTGGAGTTGACTGCTCCGTAGAGTGTGATGCCCTCGGTGTCATAGAGCCGGTTGTTGGCAACCAGTGCGTCATTCACTTGGCTGTAAAGCAGAATGGATTTACTGCAGTTGTTGGCGACATTGCCGAATATAGTGGTGTTGTTGTTGGGCGAATATATGGAAAACTGACTGGTTTGGTCGGGTATGACATCCCAATCACGTTCACCCGATCGCAAGGCAAATTGATTGCCATAACTGTTTTGCGGATGAATTGACAAATAACGCTGCTGCCCCGCGCCCATGCCGTCGGTTATGACAATTGCAAAATCATTATAATCCACCTTGGTCATATTCAGTCCAGACAAACGGTCGATGGTTATACTGCGCGCGTCAGCGGCAAGTACGTTGCCGTAGGAAATTTGACCGCTCGGGCACTCAAGCATAATAACTTCACCGTTGTTATTCGGGCTGTCTTTGGGTGATCCAACATTTTCAATGCGGTTGTTGGAAATGTAGCTGTCGCTGCGCGCACTGATTCCATGGCTTATACGGCCGTTGCGGCCAAGTACCGCCGTATTTTCGATAAATGAATAGCTTGCCAAAACGTGCGTTACTTCGCCCGTGTGATTAAATACGCAATCGCGCACGGTGACGTATTTATTGACAAAGCCGCGGTGAATGGTTCCTGTATAAGAGGATATATGCACCTTTTGAATGACAAAGTTTTTATCGCCGTTCATCATGATGCCGATTCCTCGGCCGTCCGTACCGCTTCCGTCAGACCCGTTATGATTGGGGTATCTTTGCTCGGCGGAAGACTCAATCTTAACATCATAGAGAAGAATGTTTTTTAACCGGCGGTTATATACGTTGTCGCTGGTGTCGCTTTCGTCACTGAAATTAAAATATATATCGGGCACAAAGCTTGTTGCGGAGAGAGCTATTGACAGCCGTGCAGCACCGGAATTGTCGCCGGAACTTGAAATCAAAGTGCCGGCACTTGGCATATTGAGCACAAGACGTGTGCCTTGAGAGGATTGCCCTACAAGCACCACACCCGATTTTAGCAATATAGGTGAGGCAATCTTATAGGTTCCGTCGGGCAGATAAACTACACCGCCGCCTGCACGGTTAACTTGATCAATGGCGGCTTGGATATCGTTGGACGCGTTGTTGTCTGAATTGGCGGTATCCGGATTGATTTCCACGCCTTGATTCCATTTTATGTCCTGAACCCAATAAACCCCTAAACCCAGCGGATCAAGGCCGGCGTTTGCGCCAAAATAAGCCGCTTTGGCGTTGCCGGTTTTCTTTGCCACTATATCTATGACTTGACCGTTGGTAAGACCCGTGTAATTAACGCCGTCGTTGGCAACAAACAGTTCAAAAGCCTGATGCGTGGCAACCTTTGGCACAACAAATGTCAGACGGTATGGATTGCTGTCATAAACCGTGTCTCCGTTTATGCTCTGTCCTTCAGTGTAGCGCACGCCCGACAGCGGGGTAATCAAATGGGTTTCTCCGTTGGCCTTACCGACCAATTTGATCTTGGTATTGTCAAAAGAAGCTTGGGGCAATCCAAACTCGCTGCCCATAAAGTTCCGACCGACGACTTCCAGCTGTAATCCCTCGTAAGCCGCTTCCTGACTTAAAAACAGCGGACGCGCGGCGTTAAGCTTAACGCAATTGCTCCATCCGGCAGCATTTTTTACCCACAAATCATATGCGCCGGGAGCAAAGCTGTCAGGCAACCGAGCGATAATGCTGTTTTCAAATTGGATGTCCGACAGCGCAATATCCAGCATCGTAAGCCCCTGTATGGACTCGGAATAGTCGCGGTGGCCGGCAACCGCGGGAGCAATTGCAAGTGATTGCCCGGCAGTGGATAGACCTGTGCCGTAAATATAGAAGTTTTCGCCGGGTTTAACTGCGTCGGAAACATGGGTGAGATAGGGTTCCCCGTTCCAAGCGGCAACCGGAATATTGACATCGGTCGTGGATGTGCAGGAATCATACCCCTCGGATTCGTCGGGTACGGTAGCCTTTAAAGCTACATCGGCAATCACACGGAACAGGCCGCTGTATTGCGAGGAAAAGGTAAATTGTACTTTGCCGTCTGCATCGGTCACACCCTCAAACAGCAATGTTTCCATGTTTGCGGCAGGATTGGCTTGAGAGGTATCATAGACCAAATCACCGTCTAATGTGAATGCGATCTCCGCGCCCTCGTAGGGGACTCCCGCATTTACTATGGTATCACCGTCGTATATCACATCTTTGTGAACGGTTGCTTTGATTGCCACAGTGTCGGAAATGCCGCTCAGCGCATAGTAATCCTGCTCAAACGCCACGCTTGTCCTGGCATATGTTGCCGTCTGTATTTCTGCCGTTTGAGTGGGCTGCTGATAATTTACAAGCGCGGGATAGGAAGGATCGGGAACGGCGCTTCCGATCATATATACATATTCACGCGCCACCTGCGCCGTTATATCCGTGTAGGTGTTTACAGAGGTCAACTCCGCGGCG
>Ga0265293_10008937_pt1 | contig 14598 bp, 12 predicted proteins | sample Munlanlewell138R_FD_192505 | JGI IMG/M metagenome (GOLD analysis project Ga0265293, IMG submission 192505) | Leachate microbial communities from a municipal landfill in Southern Ontario, Canada - Leachate well 138R | ecosystem: Engineered > Solid waste > Landfill > Unclassified | place: Canada...
GAGGCCGCCTACGCGCGCTTACGCGGCCCACTGCCCGGCGTACCGGGCGACCGCGCCGGTCGGCTCACGGAGTTCCGGCCCAGCCTCGAGCGGGAGGAGTTCATGGCGGCCGTGGACCGGGCGGTGGAGTACATCCGCCAGGGCGACGTCTTCCAGGTGGTACCCAGCGTTCGCCTCAGCGCCGAGCTGGGCGTGCACCCGTTCGCCATCTACCGCGCCCTCAGGAGCGTGAACCCGAGCCCTTACCTCGGTTACCTCGACCTGGGGCCCGTGACGCTTGTGGCCAGCAGCCCTGAGAGCCTGGTGCGCTCCGACGGAGTACGAGTGGAGACCCTGCCCATCGCCGGCACCAGGCGCCGCGGCGCCACCCCTGAGGAGGACGCCGCGTTGGCCAGCGAACTGCTAGCCGACGAGAAGGAGCGCGCCGAGCACGTGATGCTGGTGGACCTGGGCCGCAACGACCTGGGGCGCGTGAGCCGCCCCGGCAGCGTGAAGGTCGCGGACCTAATGCGCGTGGAGCGCTACAGCCACGTCATGCACATAGTCTCCGAGGTGGTGGGCGAACTGGCCGAGGGGCGCACGCCGCTGGACGCGCTGGCAGCCACCCTGCCCATGGGCACCGCCTCGGGCGCCCCGAAGGTGCGCGCCATGGAGATCATCGACGAACTCGAGCCCGTGCGGCGCGGGCCGTACGCGGGCGCCTTCGGCTACCTGGCTCTGGGCGGCGCCATGGACATGGCCCTCACCCTCCGCACCCTGGTCGTGAAGGACGGGCTGGTACACCTGCAGGCCGGCGCGGGCATAGTGGCGGACTCCGACCCCGCCTCTGAATGGCAGGAGTGCATGAACAAGCTCGCCGCTCTGAGGCGCGCCGTGGAGATGGCCACGGAAGGGCTGGGCTGACCATGCGGTTACTGGTGGTCGATAACTACGATTCGTTCACGTACAACCTGGTGCAGTACTTAGCCGAGCTGGGTGCCGACGTGACCGTGTGGCGTAACGACACCTTCGAGTTGAACGAGGTGGCTGCGCTGGACCCGGTGGGCATCGTCGTGTCGCCAGGGCCGTGCACGCCGGCGCAGGCGGGTTGCTCGCTGGACCTCATCAGGCGCTACGCCGGCAGCCTGCCCATGCTGGGCGTGTGCCTGGGGCATCAGGCCATAGGCGAAGCGTTCGGAGCCCGCGTAGTGCGGGCCGCCCGCCTGGTGCACGGCAAGACCGCCCGTGTGCAGCATGACGGCGCGGGGCCCTTCGCGGGGTTACCGAACCCGCTGGTGGCCACCCGCTACCACTCGCTGGTGGTGGAGGACCTGCCAAGCGAGCTAGAAGCCACGGCCTGGACTACCGACGTGCTGGATGACGGTAGCGAGGTGCGGGTGCTGATGGGGCTGAAGCATAAGGAGTTCCCGGTGTGGGGCGTGCAGTTCCACCCCGAAAGCGTGCTCACGGAGGGCGGGCACCAGCTCCTCTCCAACTTCATGAAGGTTGCGGTAGACTGGCGCGCCGGCCGCGAGGCTTGACGATAGCGGCCCGCCGGGCCCGACGCGTGGGCGCCTCGCCGGCACCGAACAGCGTCACTAACCAGTACGTAAGGAGCGTCCATGTACACGATCGACCTCACGGGTAAGACCGGACTAGTGATGGGCGTGGCCAACCAGCGCTCGCTGGCGTGGGCCATCGCGCAGCCTCTGGCGCAGGCAGGAGCCCGCCTGGCGTTCAGTTACCAGGGCGAGAGGCTGAAGGAGCCGCTCGAGAAGCTGACCGCCGACCTCGACCGCCCCCTGCTGCTGGAAGCCGACGTGACCAACGACGCCAGCATGGACGCGCTCTTCGAGCGCGTAGGCGCCGAGTTCGGTCAGCTCGATTACCTCGTGCACTCCGTGGCGTTCGCGCCGGCCGCCACCTTCGAGAATCCATTCGTGCAGACCACCCGCGAGGACTGGCGCACCGCCATGGACGTTTCCGCGTACTCACTGGTAGCCAGCGCGCAGCGCGCCGCGCCCCTCATGAAGGACGGCGGCAGCATCGTGACCCTCACCTACCTGGCCGCCGAGCGCGTGGTGCCGCACTACAACATGATGGGCGTGGCCAAGGCCGCGCTGGAGGCCAGCGTGCGCTACCTGGCTTACGACCTGGGCCCCAGCGGCGTCCGCGTGAACGCCATCAGCGCGGGCGCTCTGCGCACCATCGCGGCTCGCTCCATCAGCGGCTTCGGCGACCTGTACTCGGCTGCCGGCGACATGTCCATGCTCAAGCGCAACATCACGCAGGACGAGGTGGGCGGCCTGGGCCTCTCGCTCTTGGCAGGGCAGCTGGGCGGCGGCATTACGGGCGAGACCATCTACGTGGACGCCGGCTTCCACGCTATCGGCCTGTTCATCCCCAAGGGTACGGAATAGAAGACCACGCAGGAGAAGGGCAAGTAAGCCCGCGGCCCTTACACACCAGCTTGTGAGCGCGGCCAATCCTGGGTTCACCTCCCTCAGCGTCCTGGTGCCCACCTACGCCAGGGCGGCGCTACTACCGCGTGTGGTGGCAGCGTGGGCGGCGCTGGCGCCGTCCCTTGCCGCCGAGCTCGATTACCAGCTTGTGGTGGTGGACGACGGCTCGCCGGACGACACGGCTGAAGTGCTGACCGAACTGGTGGGGCGTTACGGGGACCTGATCACCGTTGTGCGGCAAGCGAACCGCGGCCGCGCGGCCGCTCGTAACGCCGCCATCGCCGCCGCCCGCGGCGAATTGCTGCTCTTCTCTGATGACGACATGGTGCCGCTATCGCCGGACCTGCTGACCCGGCACCTTGAGGCCCAAGCCGCGCGGCCTGGCGCCTGGGTCAGCCACCTGCAGGTACCGGACGAGTGTGCTGTGACGCCGTTCCAGGCGTACTGGCGGCGGCGCTTGCACGGCGGCACGGACGCGCTTAAGGACGGAGCCGAGCTGGGCTTCGGCGGTTTCTGGTTCGCTTCGCTGTCGCTGCCACGAGAGCTACTAGGGCTCGAGCGGTTCAACGAGTCGTTCCGCGGTTACGGCTGGGAAGAGCACGAGATGGGTTACCGGCTCTACCTGACGGGCGTGCAGGCGCGCTTCCTGCGCGGTGCCTACCTGGCGCACCACGACCCGGTGACCCTGGAGGGCACGCTTCGTAAGTATGAGGCCATGGGGCGCGCGGCCTGGACCTTCAGCCGCCTGCACAGGGGCGCCCGGGTGGGGCTGTGGACGGGCACCCATCCAGTCAGCCGCGCCCTCCGCAGGCTCACGGGCGTGGAGCGGCGCGCGCAGGCGTTGCTAGCCCGGGGTGAGGGGTCGTTCACTGACGCGCAGTACCGGCTGCTGCTGGAAGGCGCCTACGGGCGCGGTCTTAGGCTGGGGCGGGGTAACGTGGGCGAGGCCACGAACGGCGGCGCTGGCGGTGCCGAGAACGCGCAGGGCGGAGTGACGGATGCCTGAACAACTGACCCCCGAAGTTGCGCCAGCCGGAACGGCGACACGCGAACCTGAGACCCCCGAGCCTCAGGCCGGGCCCTTGTTCCCCGTCGACAGTTCGACCGAGCCGGTAGTGAGCGTCATAGTGCCCACGCGCGATCGGCGCGTGCTGCTGCAGCGCAAGCTTCAGGCCCTAGAGATCGAGCAGGTCGATTTCGAAGTGATCGTGGTGGCGGACGCCTGCACCGACGACACCGAGAAGTTCCTGGCCGAGTACCGGCCACCGTACCGCTTCACGTGGACGACCGGTCCGGGTCTGCACGCCGCCACGGCGCGTAACATCGGCGCTTCGCGTGCCCGCGCGCCCGTGCTGCTCTTCTCCGACGACGACGTCATACCCGACGCGGGCTGGGTGGAGGACAACCGGCGCCTGCACGAGCAGCCCGGCTTCGTGGGGCTCAGCCGGCAGCGCCTCCCGCCCCACCTGGAAGTGGGCGACAAGCTGACCGCCGTGCACGGCTGGTGGAACACGAACGGCCGCTCTACTAGCGTCCGGGCGGACCTGTTCCACGAAGCGGGCGGTTACGACCCCGCCTTCTCCACCTACGGTGGCGAGGATCCCGACCTGGGCTGGCGCCTGAAGCAGCTGGGGGCGCGCTTCAGGTTGCTGACGGGCGCCACGGTGGAGCACTGGGATGAGCAGTACCTCCAGAACCTGGAGGCTAAGGCGCGGTCGGCGGGGGCCGCGCACGTGCGCGTGTGGCGTAAGCACGGCGCTCCTCAGGTAGCGTGGGCGCTGGGGGTGCACCCGGTGAGCCTGGCCATTAAGCGTGTGCTGACCGGGCGCTGGAACGCGCTGTTCATAGGGGAGGACCGTTACCTGTGGGAGCGCGCCTACGCGGCAGGGGCCCGCGAGGAGCTGAGGCGCGCGGAGGACGACCATGCCTGAACTGCTGATCGGCAAGCTGCTGAACGACATCTTCGGCGGCGCCACCCTGGACCGCGCCACCGCCCGCGACGTGCTGGGCCGTCTGATGGACGGCGAGCTCTCGCAAGTTCAGGCCGCCGCGCTGCTGGCCGCCTTGCGCATGCGTGGTGAGACCGTGGACGAGATAACCGGCTTCGCTGAAGCCATGCGCGACCGGGCCATCAAGATCCCCGTGAACGGCGCCGGGCCGCTGGTGGACACGTGCGGTACGGGCGGCACTGGCATAGACACCATCAACGTCAGTACCACCGCCATGTTCGTGGCGGCGGCCGGCGGCGCTCGGCTGGCTAAGCACGGCAACGTGGGCGTGACCCGCAAGTCGGGCTCCGCGGACGTGCTTGAGGCGTTGGGAGTGCAGCTAGACCTGGAGCCGGAGCGGCTGGCGCAGGCGGTGGACGAGGTGGGCCTAGCGTTCATCTTCGCTAAGCGCTTCCACCCCGCCATGCGCTTCGTGGCGCCCATCCGGGCCGACCTGCAGGCGCGCACCATCTTCAACAACCTGGGGCCGCTCACCAACCCGGCGGGCGCTGACCGGCAACTGATGGGCGTGTACTCGCCGGAGCTCACCGAGCCGCTGGCCGCGGTGCTGCGCGGTTTGGGTTTGAAGCGCGCGCTGGTCGTGCACGGCGCGGGCTTAGACGACTTCGGCATCAGTGGACCCAGTCAGGTCACGGAACTCATGGAAGACGGCAGCACGCGCTCGTACGAGGTGGAGCCCGAGGACGTGGGCCTGATCACGCGGCCGCTCTCGGACGCGGCCGGGGGCGACCCCGCCCACAACGCCGAGCAGCTCCGCCTGGTGCTGGAGGGCAGCTTGGTCGGCGCGGGCGCCGAAACCAAACGCGACCTAGTGCTCTTCAACGCTGGCGCCGCGCTCTACTTAGCGGAGCGGGCCGGCAGCTTGCGCGAGGGCGTGGCGCTGGCGCGCGAGAGCCTGGAGAGCGGCGCGGCGCTGAGCAAGCTCGAGCAGTACCTGGCGTTCACTAAAGCGTAGCCGCATCGTGGCTCACGCTGCCTCATTCCAAGGCTGGTAGCATTGTGCACGTGAAGATCGTTCAGGGCCTCTTTATCGTGGTGTTGGCCGGCGTCCTCTCGGTGGGGTCGCTGTTGGCCTCGTCCGCGCTGAAGTGGGCGCAGGAGCTCCCGTCGCTGGAGGCGCTCGACGCCCTCAAGTTCAGCACCACCTCGCAGGTGTTCGCTAACGACGGCTCTACCCGCATCGGCGTGCTGGTGCCGGCCATGGGCGAGGACCGCGAATCTACCAATCGCATTCCCGTGACCTTAGATCAGGTGTCGCCGGCCGCGCTGCTGGCCATAGTGGCGTACGAGGACGACGACTTCTTCAGCCATTACGGGGTGGACGCGCTGGGCATACTGCGCGCCGCTTACGAGGAGTTCCTCGGCGACGCCGGGCGTGGCGGTTCTACCATCACCACCCAGGTCATCAAGAACGTGCTCCTGCAGGACATTCGGTCCGAGCGTTCGCTGGAGCGCAAGGCCAAGGAGGCCATGCTGGCGCTGGAGCTCGAGCGGCGCCTGACTAAGAGCGAGATCCTGCAGCACTACATAAACGTGGTGTTCTGGGGCGGCAACGTGTACGGCATAGGCGCCGCCGCACAGACGTACTTCGGCAAGGACCCCATTGAGCTGAACTTGGCCGAGGGGCTGTATCTGGCCCGCATCATCCCCGCGCCTAACGCGCGGCATAACGAGTTCGAGGTTAGCCGCCGCAGCATGCGGGAGGTGCTGGACCGCATGGTGCGCCTAGGCATGATCAGCCAGGACATGGCGGACCGTGCCTGGCTCTACCCACTGACGCCGCTCGGCTGGGAAGTGGAGTACGACGGTGCCGGCAACGTGGTCAGCGCCGTGCGCACCGATGAGGACGTACTGGTGCAGTCGAGCGTCAGCTCCGACCTCTCGCGCGCCGTGGTGCTGGCCGTGCGCGACTGGCTGCTGGACCGTTACGGCGACAGTGTAGTGTTCGGCCGCGGTGGCCTTAAGGTCACCACCACCATCGACGTGCAGGCGCAGCTGGCCGCTAACCAGGCCAGCCTGGACGCCGCCGTGCCCGAGGGTGCGCAGCTGGCCATAGTGGCGGTGGACCCCGCCACCGGCGCCGTCATGGCCATGGCTGGGCAGAAGCTTTACGAGGGCGTAGCCCCCGAGGACTTCAACCGCGCCACGCAGGCGTACCGCCAGCCGGGCAGCTCGTTCAAGCCCATCGTGTACGCCACCGCCATAGAGCAGGGTGGCTTCAACCAGGCCACCATCCTGGTGGACGCGCCAGCCTCGTTCAATGTGCCCGGCCAGCCGCCTTACAGGCCGGATAACCACGACTTCCAGTACCACGGTTACCTGACCGTGCGCGCAAACTTGAACACCAGCCGCAACATCCCCGCCGTGAAGGCGCTGGAGGCCGCCTCGCCGCAGGCGGTGGCTGAGAAGGCGCGTGAGCTCGGCTACGACGTCATGCCGTACTACGCCATGGCGCTCGGTTCTGAGGAGGTCACGCCGCTGCAGCACACCGCCGCCATGGCTGCCTTCGCTAACGGCGGCATTTACACGGAGCCGTACTTCATTGAGCGCGTGGAGGACGCCGACGGCAACGTGCTCTACGAGGCCGCTCCTAACTCGGCGCGCGTGTGGAGCGAGCAGACGGCGTACATCATGCTCGACATGCTGCACGGCAACGTAGCGGACCGCGATCCCGCTTACGGTCTCTCTAACCGGGCGGTCGTGCCCGGCCGCTGGGTGGCGGGCAAGACCGGCACCACCAACAACGAGGTCGACCTGTGGTTCGTGGGTCTGACCCCGGGCATGGCGGCGTCAGTGTGGATCGGTTACGACAGCAGCCGCGGTATGCCCGCACGCATGCCTGACGGCGAGATAATCACCTCCTCGCGGCAACCCATCTACGTATGGAACGACTTCGTGTCGGCCGCCCTGCAGGGCCGGTCCGGCGCCGCGCAGTTCCCCGTGCCGCCCGGCATTGTGTTCCACCAGATGGACCTGAAGTCGGGCGCCCTGGACCCCGGCGGCGTGCGGGCGGCGTTCCGTGAGAGCGACGACCTCACGCAGCAGGCGCTGGGTCAGAGCGTGCTGCTGAGCCTGCCCATAGACACCGCTACCGGCTTACGCGCCACCGTGGACACGCCCCCCGACCGGATTCAGATCATCGAGGTGGACCCGAGTGACGTGAGCCAGTACCTGCAAGGAGCGGGTGGTGGCGGCTGACCCGTTGAACCTCACGCTCACAGCTATAGACGGGATCGAGGTCGGCCACCATACCGACCTCGAAGCGCGCACGGGCTGCACCGTGGTGCTCATGCCCGAGGGCGGCTGCGTGGCTTCCGGTACGGTCATGGGCTCGGCGCCCGGCTCGCGCGAGAGCGCCCTGCTGTCGCCCGAGAAGACCAACCAGGCCGTGCACGCCGTGCTCCTCACCGGCGGCAGCGCGTTCGGGCTGGCCGCGGCTGACGGCGTGGTGCGCTGGCTGGAGGAGCGCGGCCGCGGCATAGACGTGGGCGTGGCGCGCGTGCCCATAGTGCCCACCGCCGTGCTGTTCGACCTGGCGGTCGGTTCCGCTACCGTCAGGCCCACCGCTGAGGACGGTTACGCCGCCGCGTCTGCCGCGTCCGCGGCCCCGGTGCAGCAGGGGCGCGTCGGGGCCGGCACCGGCGCCACCGTGGGCAAGATCCGCGGCCCCGAATTGGCGGTGGCCAGCGGCATCGGCAGCCACCTGGAGACCGTAGCCGGCGTGCAGGTAGCCGCTCTGGCTGTTAGTAACGCGGTCGGTAACCTGATAGACCCCGATACGGGCGCCATGCTGGCGGGCGTGCCGGGCACGCTCGGGCTGGGCGCCGCGGAGGGCTTCGCGGCCATGCCCGGCACCAACACCACCCTGGTGGTGGTGGCCACCAACGCCAACCTCACCAAAGCCGAGGCGCAGGCTCTCAGCCAGAGCGCTCACATAGGCATAGCGCGCGTGACGCGCCCATCTCACACGGTCTTCGATGGCGACAGCACCTTCGTGCTCTCTACTGGGACCGGCCCCACCGCGCCGATCGCGGCGCTTTCGGTGGGAGTTCAGGAAGTTGTGGCGCGCGCCCTGGTGAACGGCTGGCGCGCCGGAAGGACTAGCTCGTGACGAACAGCGTGAACCTTTACCATCTGCCCTCAGGCGACCGCTCCCCGGAGCTCGTGAACGCCGTTATTGAGGTGCCCGGCGGCAGCTCCAACAAGTACGAGTACGACCACGAGCTGGGCGTGTTCCGCTTAGACCGCGTGCTGTACAGCCCCATGCATTACCCGGGCGAGTACGGCTTCATTCCCAGCACTTACGCGGAGGACGATGACCCGCTGGACATCCTGGTGCTCATGAACCGCCCTACCTTCACGGGAGCCGTGGTGCGCGCCCGCCCGTTGGGCTTCCTGGAGATGAGCGACGAGAAGGGCCGCGACCAGAAGATATTGGCCGTGCCGGTGGACGATCCGCGTTACGACGGTAACCGCCACCTGGACTCCATCTCCCGCCACCGCCTGCGCGAAATCGAGCACTTCTTCCGCATCTACAAGGAGCTTGAGGGCAAGAAGACCATCGTCGAGGACTGGCACGGCATGGACGACACGCACCGGCTGATAGAGCAGGCCATGGAGGCGTACAAGGTGAAGTACCCGGAGGCGGAAACCGCCGGCTGACGCTGGCTTCCGCCTTTCTCCGCTGCCTGACGCCGGCCTCCTCCGGTCGCCGTTGGCTGGTTAGGTCAGGGTAGCTCCTGGGTTATCTCGTAGATGGTGCCGTTCTCGAAGTTCGCTACGTAAAGCTGCCCGTCGGCGCCTTCACCGAAGGTGGCGGTGCGCAGGCGTTCGTCGTTCTCGAGTAGGGGGCGCATGCGCCACTGGTCGCTTGCTGCGGCGGTGTATAGGCGGCTGGTCATGTAGTCGCCGAACACGTAGTGGCCTACTAGGTCCGGCGCGGAGGGTCCGCGGTACACGTAACCGCCCGTTATGGAGCGGCTGCTGGTGTCGTGGTCGTAGGTGAAGGCGGGCGCTGTGTAGCCGCTCGGGTCGCAGTTGGCGGGCTGGAAGCAGGCGTCGCCCTCCATGACCGGCCAGCCGTAGTTCAGCCCGGCCGCGGTGCTGGGTTGCACGTTCACTTCCTCGTGGCGGTTCTCGCCTACGTCGGCTATGTAGATTAGGTCCTCCGCATTATCGAACGAGAAGCGCCACGGGTTGCGCAGGCCATAGGCCCACACTTCGGGGGCGGCACTCGGCTCGTCTACGTAGGGGTTATCTGCCGGCACCGCGTAGCCGGTGGCGCCCGACACATCCAGGCGTAGCAGCTTGCCGCGCAGGCTTCCGAGGTTCTGGGCCAGGGCGCCGTTGCCGGCGTCGCCCACGGCCCAGTAGAGGTAACCGTCGGGGCCGAACGCTAGTTGGCCGCCGTTGTGGTTGGTGCTGCGCTCCGTTAGTTCTATCAGCGTCTCGCCGTTTACTTCGGCGCTGTCGGGGTCCGCGTCGCTCACGTGGAAGCGCGCCAGCGCACCGCGGCCGTCCGTGTTGGTGAAGTACACGTAGAAGGCGCCGCTGGTGGCGTAGTCGGGCGGGAAGGCCAGGCCGAGCATGCCCTGTTCGCCTTCTGTTGCCACGTCACTGCGGATGTCGAGGAACGGTTCGGGTTGCACTGCGCCGCCTTGCACTATCCAGATGCGGCCGGCGCGCTCCACCACGAACAGGCGCTCGTCGCCCGCGTTGGTGATGACCACCGGGTAATCGACGCCGCTCACGACTTCCTTCAGGCGTACATCACCGACTGCGGGGGGCGGATCGTCATCGTCATCGTCGTCGTCGGGAGGTGGTGTGGGCGCGCAGGCGGCTATGGCGAGTACCAGAACTAGGGCCAGGAGCGAAAGCAGCCGCGCAGGCGCGTACCAAGTGGCGGTGGGCGCACGGCGCGGCGAGCCGTTGAGGGAGTACGTTTCCGAGTCCATGCCGCTAAGACTACACAGGGTGTCCCGGGTGCGCGTGGTCAAAGTTGGCTTGCGGACTGGTCCTCACCGGGCAGTGGCTCCTGGGCGAGCAGCGCGGCGTCGGAGCGCGACAGCCAGCGCAGGGCCACCTCGCGGGTCTGGAGCGGTGTTAGGCGGGGTGTGGCGTACATGCCGGCCTCGCGGCGCTGCCGCTGCGCTTCGAACAGGATCACAGCTGCGGCCACGCTGACGTTCAGCGACTGCACCATGCCCAACATGGGGATGATGATGTGCCGGTCAGCCAAAGCCGCCGCTTCGTCCGTTACGCCGTCTTTCTCGTTGCCGAGCAGCACCGCGCAGGGCTGCACGTAATCCACGTCGCGGTAGTCCACGGCTTCCTCGGAGAAGTGCGCTGCGTAGACCTTGTAGCCTCGCTCTTTCAGTGTGCCCACGGCCGTGCCGATGCTGTCGTGCACCACCAGGTCGACCCACTTCTCGGCGCTGGCGCTGGTGGCGTTGTAGGTGGCCACCCCGCCCGTGGGTTTCACGGCGTGAACCTCGCCTATGCCCACGGCGTCGCAGCTGCGCAGGATGGCGGAGAGGTTGTGGGGCTTGTACACGTCCTCCGCCAGCACTGTCAGGTCGGGTTGGCGGCGGGAGAGCACGTCGAAGATGCGCTGGCGGCGGCGTTCGGTCATTGGGTACAGAGAATAACCGAGGGGCGCGCCACGGGGTGCATCGTCAGCCCAGGGGTCGGTCGAATCCGGGGAGCGGCGCTTGACATGGTGACCGAGCGCACATAGCATGCCGCAAGCAACAAGAACGCCGAATACAGGGGAGGGAAGCATGGGACCACAGGTGTTAGTGGGTCGGCTGCGCACTACTTTGAGGGCGGCGGTCGTGGCCGCGGCTGTGCTGGTGCTCGCAGCGTGCAGTTCGGCGGCGCCGACCGAAAGGGGAGAGGTTCACGGCGGGTGGCAGGGCACGTGGACGAGTAGCCTTGGCGGTGGCGGCGCCGTTAACGCTCAGTTCGTGCATGAGGGCGGCACCCTTACTGGCGTGGTTTCTATCACTAACTCGCCCTGCTTGGTCAACGGTACGGTGAACGGTTCCGTGACGGGCGACAACGTGGCGTTCGGTGCGGTGAGCGGCGGACACGGCATACAGTTCACTGCGCGACTTGGCGACGCCACCATGACGGGCAGCTACAGTGTGAGCGCCGGCGATTGCGCTGGCGACACGGGCACGTTCCAGCTGACCAAGTTGAATTGAGCTAGGCCGACGCGCGGCTACCTAATCGGGCGCCGCCACTGCTTGACGCCCCTTCGCTCCGGGCGATAACATTACCTTTGCCTCACACACGGGCTTGGCCCTGGGTGAGCAGCCTTAGCCGAGGTGGCGGAATAGGTAGACGCGCCAGCTTGAGGGGCTGGTGGCCGCAAGGCTGTAGGGGTTCAAGTCCCCTCCTCGGCACCAAGCAATGCCAATAGAAGCCGGCCCCCGTGGCCGGTTTCTTCGATTAGGGCGGCGTAAGTGGTTGCTCTTGAGAAGCCCGTGCGATGCTGTGTTGAACCGTGAAGGGGAACCATGACGCCGAAAACGAGTGAAGCCCAGCGCGCCGAACTGCACAGGACCATCTGGCGCATAGCTAACGACCTGCGCGGCAGCGTGGACGGGTGGGATTTCAAATCTTACGTGCTGGGCATGCTGTTCTACCGCTTCATTTCGGAGAACCTGGCCGCGTACATCAACAAGGGTGAGCACGCGGCCGGTAACGCGAAGTTCGATTACGCGGAGCTACCTGATGACCAGGCGGAGTTCGGCCGCGCCGAGACCGTGGCCGAGAAGGGCTTCTACATCCTTCCGTCTGAGTTGTTTAGCAACGTACGCAACCGTGCTAGGCACGACCAGAACCTGAACGAGACCCTGGAGCGGGTGTTCCGCAACATCGAGGGCTCGGCTATAGGCACCTCGAGCGAGGACGACCTCAAGGGTCTCTTCGATGACCTGGACGTGAACAGCTCGAAGCTCGGCAGCACGGTGGCGCGCCGCAACGAAAAGCTGGTAAGCCTGCTAGACGCCATTGGCGACTTGCCTCTGGGTGACCTGGAAGACAACGCCATTGACCTGTTCGGCGACGCGTACGAGTACCTGATGACCATGTACGCCTCGCAGGCCGGCAAGTCGGGCGGCGAGTTCTTCACCCCGCAGGAGGTTTCGGAGGTGCTCGCCCGCATTGCCGTGGTGGGCAAGAAGCGCGTGAGTCGGGTTTACGACCCGGCGGTGGGTTCTGGCTCGCTACTGCTGCAGTTCGCCAAGGTGCTGGGCAAGGGCAACGTGGGTGGCTTTTACGGTCAGGAGATCAACCTGACCACGTACAACCTGGCGCGCATAAACATGTTCTTGCACGACGTGAACTTCGAGAACTTCGATATTGCTCATGGGGACACGCTGACGGAGCCGGCGCATTGGGACGATGAGCCGTTCGAGGCGATTGTGTCGAACCCGCCGTACTCGATCCGGTGGCCGGGCGATAGCGACCCTTTGCTGATAAACGACGAACGCTTCGCGCCGGCCGGTGTGCTGGCGCCCAAGGCTAGGGCAGACCTGGCGTTCACGATGCACATGTTGTCGTGGCTGGCGGAGGACGGTACCGCGGCCATCGTGCAGTTCCCAGGCGTGCTGTATCGCGGTGGGGCTGAGAAGAAGATCCGCAAATACCTGATCGATAACAACTACGTGGACGCCGTGATTCAGTTGCCGCCGGATTTGTTCTTTGGGACCACTATCGGCACTTGCATCATCGTGCTCAAGAAGTCGAAGAACGATAACGCCGTGCTGTTTATCGATGCATCGGCTGAGTTTGAGCGGAGCGGGAACAAGAACAAGCTGACGCCGGAGAACCAGCTGCACCTACTCGATGCCTATGTGGCTCGTGAGGATGTTGACCACGTGGCGCTGTTGGTATCTAACGGGAACATCGGGGAGAACGATTACAACCTCTCTGTGACTTCGTACGTAGAACCAGAAGACACCCGCGAAGAGGTCGATATCGTTGCGTTAAATGCGGAGATTGCCCGGATTGTGGACCGGCAGCAGGAACTGCGAGTTTCTATTGATGAGATAGTGCGAGGCCTGGACGCGAAGAAAGTTGGGTCTTAGGGTGCAGCACAAGGCTTTGGGTCAGGTTGGTGAGTTCATTCGGGGGAATGGACTGCAAAAGGCCGATCTTAGGGACCACGGCGTGCCTGCAATTCACTACGGTCAGATTCATACACGGTACGGTGCATGGATTACCGAGACGGTCTCATTCGTTGACCCACAACTTGCAACAAGGCTTCGGAAAGCACGACCAGGCGACCTTGTTATTGCGACCACAAGTGAGGACGACCTAGCAGTTGGGAAGGCGACCGCTTGGTTAGGCTCTGGTTCCGCTGCGGTCAGTGGAGATGCCTTCATCTATCGGCATGACCTAAATCCGAAATTCGTTTCCTACTTCTTTCAATCCGGGGAGTTCCAGCGGCAGAAGCAACGCTACATTTCTGGCGCGAAAGTACGTCGTTTGTCAGGGGACTCACTTGAGAGGATACGGATTCCCGTTCCACCCATGGACGTACAAGAGGGTATCGTTAGGTTGCTTGACTCGTTTGTTGAGCTGGAGGCGGAGCTGGAGGCGGAGCTGGAGGCGGAGCTGGAGGCGCGCCGTATACAGTATTCATACTTCACAGACGCTCTTTTCGCGTTCGACGATGAGGTGGTCACCCCGGCGGTTGATTGGGTCACGATGGGAGACCTTGGGCGCTTCATTCGAGGGCGTAGGTTCAACAAGCGCGACTTCGTCGAGAGCGGCATCCCTGCGATTCACTACGGTGAGATCTACACGCACTACGGCACATCAGCCGATACCGTTATTTCTCACGTCAGTGCAGAGTTGGCATCAAAGCTTCGCTTTGCCGAGCCCGGTGACGTAGTTCTCACCGATGTCGGAGAGACAGTCGACGACGTAGGCAAGGCCGTTGCGTGGCTTGGGAAGGAACCAGTCGCCATTCACGACCATTGCTACGCTTTCAGGCATAGTCTCAACCCTCGATTCGTGGCCCACTACATGCGGACAACCAAATATCGTAGAGATAAGGCGAAGCACGTTGCCCGCACAAAAGTAAAGACTCTTCTAATCGACCGCCTATCGCAAGTTGAGATTCCAGTGCCACCACT
>Ga0265293_10008939_pt1 | contig 14595 bp, 13 predicted proteins | sample Munlanlewell138R_FD_192505 | JGI IMG/M metagenome (GOLD analysis project Ga0265293, IMG submission 192505) | Leachate microbial communities from a municipal landfill in Southern Ontario, Canada - Leachate well 138R | ecosystem: Engineered > Solid waste > Landfill > Unclassified | place: Canada...
GAGCTGCTGCGGGTGCCGCGCTCCACGGCCTACTACCGGGCCGCAGAGGGCGTCGACGGCGACGAGTTGGTGCTGATGCACTTGATCGATAAGATTCACGTTCAGCATCCGTTCAAGGGCTCGCGGCGCATCACGACGGACCTGCAGAAGTTGCATGGCCGGCGGGTGAACCGTAAGCGTGTGCGGCGCCTGATGCTGAAGATGGGTATCAGCGCCATCTACCCGAAGCCGCGCACCACGAAGGCCGGTCGGGGGCCGGGGCACAAGGTGTTCCCGTACCTGTTGAGGGGGGTTGACATCAGCGCCGCTAATGCCGTTTGGGCGGCCGATATGACCTACATTCCCATGGCTAGGGGCTTCTGCTACCTGGTGGCGGTCATGGACGTTCATAGCCGCCGCATCCTCGCCTGGCGGCTTTCCAACACGCTGGATTCTCGTTTCTGCGTCGAGGCTCTCGAGGAGGCGCTGGGGTGCTTCGGAAGACCGACCATTTTCAACACGGATCAAGGTGCTCAGTTCACTGCCAATGCCTTCACCAGCGCGTTGCAGGCGGCTGGCGTGCAGATCAGCATGGATGGTCGCGGCGCCTGGCGGGACAACGTCTTCATCGAGCGTTTCTGGTGGACGTTGAAGCACGAGGACGTCTACCTCAGGGCTTACGACAGCGTGTGGGAAGCCCGGCAATGCATCAGCAACTACCTAGACTACTACAACGCTGACAGGTTCCATTCGAGCTTGGAGGACCAAACCCCAGTCGAGGCTTACACCCGCTCGCTACCAGCGGCTAAGGCAACGCCACTGCTGCGGGGACCGAGCCACCCCCAAGCGCAGGTCATGAGCCTGTGCTAGAACTTAAGAACCAAGAGGAAATGTCCAACAGGCGGGGTCCACCGCTCTTGCGTGCTGCACGCGCAGAACCGCACGTTCTTGTGCCCACCCACTGTTCAACACCAGTTGGGCCCACGCAACCGTTGCAGACCCACATGGGTACTGCGAAACGGAGAGCGGCCACCTCCTCCAATTTGTCGAACGCTTGCTCAGCGCCCACTGGCCACCGAACCCCAGTCGGTTTATGAGGGCTATACTTCGACCGTATTGCTATTGTCCGTAAGAGCAGCCACTAGAGCCCCCTCTGCTTCAATAAGCTTAACCGGGTCCAAGTCGATAAGCCCGATCTCCCAAAGTTGTCGATGACTTAGGTTGCCACCTACCTCTCCGGCAAATGGACTCCCTCCGATGCCGAGGACAGTGGCGTCAAACGCATTGATTCCAGCAAGAGCAGCCTGATGTGCATTCGCTATTCCGTTTGGCCCACAGTGAAGATGGGCCCTCAAGAATACCTGCGGATAGTTAGACCTAACCTCGGATATGAGCTCAAATACGTCGTCTGGCGCAGCTTGACCAGTGGTATCTGCCAGACATAAGTCGGTTGCTCCATCCGACACAGCTCGGTCTACCCACTCTCGCACACGGTTGCGGGGGGTAGCGCCCTCAAAGCTGCAGTGCCACGCATTTGCGAAAGCGATAGCTAGTGCTACTCCCTCATAGTGTGCTATTCGACTCATGTCTCGAAATGTTGTGTATGTGGCCTCCTGAGTAACTCGACTATTCTTACAGTGATAGCTGGGACTCAATGCCAGCACCATCTCAATGCTCTCAACGCCGGCTTCAAGAGCACGGTAGAAGCCCATCTTGTTGGCAACCAAAGCGCTTCTAGCGCCCGGCAGCTCATTGGTCGAGTCCCATAAGGCTTCCGCGTCAGCCAGTTGTGGAAGGCGCTTCGGTGACACAAACGAGGTCAGCTGAACCTCATCCACGCCTAGCCCGTGGATATGCGTGTAGAGATCTACCTTTGTCAACGTACTTAGGACGGCCTGAATGCTCTGTAAGCCGTCTCTAAGGGTTACATCCCTCACCTTCACAGGACACCTCCAAAGTCGACTACGCTGTCTTTAGAAGGGCGCTTTGATAGCACGGGCTTAAGTTGGTGGCTCGTTCCCACAGTTAGCTATTCGGTTGCGCTAGCTGAAACCGTTCGGCAAACTCCTTTTTGATGGCTTGTCGAAGGTCGCTGGAACGGAGAATGTCGTACCCGGTCAGGCCCAAGACCTTGGCTCCGTTGACTACCATGTCGTAACCCACCTGGGTTCTGGAAAGGCGCACAACTTCTGGTGAGTGCCACGGCACGTTGTCAGCGGCAATCCGTAAGTAGCACTGAATTGTTGGTACAACCTGGCTTACGTCACCCATGTCGCTCGAACCACGTCCTCCGGCTGACGGGGGAGAGTCAGAGACAATGCCAAGTGACCGCAGGTTTTTGTCATAGACCTCGAGCATCGTCTGATTTGGAATACGCGGCTTGTAACGTTGACCCATCTTGACGCTAGCGCGGCAACCCGTCATCTTGGCCGCGCCTTCTACGCAAGCTTCGAAGCGCTCGAGGAGGTCATCGATCTTCTCCGAAGAATCAGCCCGAAGTAACCAGTCGGCGCTGGTGTGGTCTGGGATCACGTTGGCTGCGGACCCGCCGTTCGTGATTACTCCATGCATTCGCACGTCTTGTGTCACCTGTTGCCGCATCGCATTCATGCCCACGAACAGTTGGATTACTGCGTCCAGCGCATTACGGCCCTTTTCGGGTTCGACAGAAGCATGGCTCGCTTGACCGAAGAATTCGGCGGTCACGGGGACGACAGCGATGGTGCCGTAATCCAGGACGGTTCGGTTAAGTGCGTGTACCATCATGGCGAAGTCGACTTCCTCGAAGACGCCGCGCTCCACCATGGTCACCTTGCCGGCACCACCTTCCTCTCCCGGAGTCCCAATGACGAGTATCGTACCGGGAAGGTTCTCCTCCTCGATGCGTTCCTTGAGCGCAACGGCTGCACCGAGGCTTGTAGGCCCAATGAGGTTATGGCCGCAACCGTGACCAAGCCCTGGGAGGGCATCGTACTCGGCAAGGTACGCGACGGTGGCGCCCCCTCGGTCGAATCGGGCGACAAATGCGGTTTCAAGCCCGGCAACCCCGCGCTCCACTAGGAAGCCTTCGCTTTCCAGGAACTCGGTCAGGGCAGCTGCACTACGATGCTCTTCGAACTTCACTTCTGCAAAGCCGTGGATCCTGTCGGCAAGCTCAACTAGCCGGTCGGTAAGGCGATCTACAGTGAGTGGTAAAGACGGTGTCGTCATGTCTCTTCATCCTTTCAGTGAGATGCACTTTAGGTCGGAGAAGGAGGTGGATAATTGCAAGGTAGAAACTGGAAAAGAGTGTGGGAACCTGCATCAGGTGGGGGCACCTCGTAAATCACGGCACAGGGCCTTGCATTCGCCGGGCTACGTTGGTGAAAGTGGAGCTTAAGGACTGTGTGGGGCACGCATCGGGAAATTTCATAGACGTGTATCCAGAGTGTCCCGAAGGCCATCGCCTAGGAGGTTAAAACCCAATACAGTTAGAGCAATCGCAAGGCCAGAGAACACCGATATCCAGGGTGCCGAATCCATGTACTGCTTTCCATCAGTGATCATTGATCCCCAGGTCGCCGTCGGCGGCGCAACGCCAAGGCCAAGGAAGCTCAGCGATGCCTCGACGAGTATTGCGGAGCCGGTACCGACGCTCAGCAAAACAATGAGAGGCGAATTGACGTTAGGAAGTACGTGTCTGAGCAGTGTGCGCAGATCTGCAGAGCCTAGAGCCGTCGCGGCCTGTATGTAGTCCCGCTCCCTTACTGATAGCACTACGCCACGTACGACCCGTGCAAATCCAGGAGCTGAAGCTACCCCGACAGCGATGATGCTGTTGACCAGAGATGGACCGAGTGCCGCAATGATTGCTAGTGCAAGAAGTATCGTCGGAAATGCCATTATTACGTCGATGAGTCGACTCAGAAGCGTGTCTACAATGCCGCCAAAATACCCAGCCAGCAATCCAATCACCGTGCCGAGGCTAGCGCCAACAGTAACAGAGATTAGGCCTACTAGCAGGGAGATTCGGGATCCGTATATTAGGCGACTCCAGACATCGCGTCCCAATCCGTCCGTACCCAGCATATGGTCTTCAGCACCAGGAGCCTTCAAGCGATGCTGAAGCTGCTGCTGATTCGGATTATGCGTGGCCAATTGTGGCGCCCAAATGGCTGCTGCGAAGATGACCGCAATGATTACACTCCCCGCCAGCAACGGCCAACTCTTGGGTAGTGTCTTGATCATCGCCATCAGCTAACCCTTACTCTTGGGTCAAGAACGCTATAGGTTAAGTCGGTGGCCAGGTTGACTAGGATAAAGGCTGTTGCAATCGTGAACGTCACCCCTTGGACTACCGGGTAATCTCGCGCAAGAATCGAATCCACGAGCAGTTTGCCTAACCCAGGACGGGCAAAGACTGTTTCGATCAAAACGGTCCCGCCCAGCAGTAGGCCAAAGTTGAGGCCCACAATTGAGATGATGGGGTTTGCCGCGTTTCTCAGTGCGTGCTTGTAGATGACGAGGCGGCTACTTAGGCCCTTTGCCCTAGCGGTACGAACAAAGTCCTCGCCAAGCACCTCAAGCATAGAGGAACGAGTCATTCTGGCTATTAGCGCCATCCCACGCAAGCCTAGGGTAAGCGACGGAAGCACAAGGGCGCGGACGACGGAAATGGGATCGCCGGGGCGGCCCGCTCCAATGCTTGGAAGCCAACCTAGCTTGGTGGCGAACAATAGTGAAAGCAATAGGCCGACCCAAAACACTGGTGCTGCGATTCCTAGAGTACTCAGTACGAGACTGACAAAGTCCACGAGCCCGCCGCGCCTGACGGCAGCTACAATACCAAGAGGTACGCCGAGCACTACAGACACGAGCACGGCAGCGATGGCTAGTTGAAGGGTGGGAGGGAACCGGCTAACGATTTCAGTGGTGACAGGGCGTCGGGACCTAATCGACCGACCCATATCGCCCGAAGAGTATTGCGCGACAAAACGCGCAAACTGTTCCGGAAGCGGGCGATCAAAACCGAATTGTTCCCGTGCCTCATCCAGTTGCGATTGTGTGGCTGAGTCCCCTAGCATTGCCAGTAGGGGATCGCCTGGTATCAGATGAACGACAAAGAACACTGCTACCATCACGCCAAACAACGTCGGAATGGATGTCACTAGTCGCTGCAGGAAATACTGCATTTGCCGGTTACCCCCGTCCTGCTTCCCCTACCGGCCTTCGAGCCTTACATTGTCGAGGCGGAAGCTACGTTGCGGATTACCGATGAAGCCTATTACGTAATCGTGGTAGGCGAAGATCATGTTCTCATGATCAATGAAGTAGTAGAAGTTTCCGTCGGCAATACGTTGCTGGACAAGTCCGAACAACTCGTCCCGTTCCTGCTCGTCCGTGATTGTCGTCGCACGATCAAGCCACATGTCCACATCCGGATCGACGACCTTAGCCCAGTTATTTAACGGGATTTCGCTTGAGTGGAACCAAGTGTATAAAGTGCGGTCGGGCGTGGCATCCTGCGTGCGTGTCAGGATGAACATATCGTAGCCTTTGGTCTGAAGTGTGGCCATGTAGGTCTGGGTCTCTATGACTTCGATAGTTGCCGCGATTCCGATTTGTGCCAGGTTCTCTTGAATCACCGCTGCCGGCAGAGTAAACCGATCAATGTTTGGGACGCTGAATGTCACAGAAAAGCCATCAGGATACCCTGCTTCCGCCAGCAGACGACGCGCCCGTTCGAGATCGAGTTCGTAGTGCACCACACCGCGTTTTACATGCAGAACGCCCGGAGCAAGAATGCTGTCAGCTGCCGTCGAGATTCCGGGGAAGAGGTAGGTCATCATACCTTCCCGGTCTACAGCCAGGGTAACGGCTTCCCGCACTTGGGCATTCGCAAACGGTTGGAAATCTGTGTTCATCCCAAAGAAGCGCGTGATGAGTCCAGGTACCGAGTCCACTCCGATGCTTGAGTCGTTTGCGTAACGCTTAAGCTTGTCGGCGTCGGTGACAAAGATGATATCCACGTCGCCGGACTCGAAGGCGTTATACATGGTGGTTGGGTCGGGAATGGAAATGAAGGCAACTTCAGCCAACGCTGGCGGACCGCGCCAGTAGTCCTGGAACGCGGTAAGGACAGTCTCCTGTTGTGGAAGCCAATGTCCAAATTGATACGGGCCCGTCCCTACAGGGTCATCACCGAACGAGTCGCCCCTCTCTTCGACTGCCTCCTTGCTTACGATGAACGTAAACCAATTGGCCAACTTGTCAAGGAATGCAGGATCCGGCTCGGATAACTCGAACCGCACTTGGTACTTGCTAGGTGCTGTTACTGACACCACCGAAGCCATCAACGAGCGGTTGGGGGAGTTCAACTCCGGGTCCAGTAAGCGCTCTATGGTAAAGACCACGTCTTCAGCAGTAAGTTCACCAAAGTCTTTGTGGAACTGCACGCCCTGGACCAAATTGAACGTCCAGTCTGTGCCAGATTCGTTATGCACCCAATCACTCGCCAGGCTCGGCTCAATTACAGTGCCACCAGCAACATATCTGACCAAGCCCTCGAAAACATTGTTCGCCATCTGCCTGTCGCCGACCGATGATAATAATTGCGGATCAAGCGAACCGTGGTCGTAAGCGGCGCCGTAACGGAGCGTACCTGATGGAGCACTTGGGCTTTGGGCTAGGGCGGTGCCAAGAACGAGGCCGACAAACGTTAGCCATGTTGTGAGGCCGCGTAGGTGGGATAGAAGAAACCGTGGCATGTGTTATTACGCCTCCAAGGAGAATCTATGAATAATCTGACGTAGTTGACGGGGGGTCCCAAGTTCGAAGGGGTGGGTGAACCGGCGCGACGCGACTCAGATGACCGGCTAGGTTACGGGCTCACGCAATCACCCCTTCTCTGCGTAAGGACAATAGATCAGAGTTGCTGAGCCCCAAGTAATCTCGGAGCGTCTCATCCGTATGCGCGCCGAGCGTGGGGCCCGTCCAACGGATTTCTCCGGGCGTTCTCTCCAATTTCGGGACCACACCTTGCATCCAGAGCCTACCCGTCTCGGTGTCGACGGGAAGAACAGTCCCTCGCTGCCGAAAGTGCGGGTCATTTAGTACTTCCGACGCATCATTTACGGGACCTGCTGGTACTCCGTGGATAGCTAGATTCTCAACCAGTTCCGCAAGTGTAAAGTTCTTGGTCCACTCAGATATCAACTGGTCGAGCTCAGCTTGCCGCTCACCTCGTGCGCTATGAGTTGCGTACCGCGGGTCCTCTCCCAATTCCGGTCTCCCCATCGCTCGGCCCAGTCGAGAGAACGGCCGATCTGCGTTTGCGCCAATTACTATCCATTTCTGATCTAGTGTCGGATATATATTGGACGGAGCTATGCCTGGGAGGATACTGCCAGTGCGTTCACGCAGAATCCCCGCGCCACTATACTCGGTTAATACACTTTCAAGCACCGCCACCACAGAGTCGGTAAGTGCCGCGTCGACAATTTGACCACAGCCTGATTGCTCGCGTTCCCAGAGCGCCGCCATAATCCCGTATGTCGCGAAAAGAGCGGTCAGCGTATCGCCAATAGAGAGCCCAGTGCGTGGAGGTGGCTGGTCACTATGTCCAGTCAGGAAGCGGAGACCTCCCATCGCCTCGGCGACGGAACCGAATCCCGCGCGACCGTTATAGATTCCTCCCTGGCCAAAACCGGAAATTCGGGCTATTACTAGCCTTGAGTTCTCCCTAATCAGTTCTGCCGGATCTAACCCCAGCCGCTCGAGGGTGCCCGGCCGAAAGTTCTCAACGAGCACATCGCATTTCGCTAAGAGGCGTTTAGTGAGGGCGCGGCCTTGATCGGTCTTCAGGTTGATGACCACGCTCTTCTTGTTTCTTCCAATTACTGGCCACCAGAACGAAGCTCCGTCCTCCCGCTGGGCGCCCCATTGACGCATTGGATCACCCCCGGGAAGCGGTTCGATCTTGATGATCTCAGCGCCAAAATCCCCTAAGAGTTGGGTGACGTAAGGCCCAGCGATGAAAGAGCCAAGATCCACCACGCGAAGGTTGGTGAGGGGACTCATTGTTCTAGTACAACTCCGCGGAACCGAAGCGCGCAATCAAGTGCTCTCAATGATTCTGTCAGCCGCATTCTTGATCGCTCAATGTGATTGCAAATGAGGTTATCGGCACGTTCCATTTCGCCTTCCTGAAGGAATTGCCAGATTGCAGCATGCTCAACTCCCGCCTGTTGGACACCGCCTGGCCGGCTGGCCTCAAGAAGACGAGCCCGAACGAGTAGGGGCAACAACTGCGTAAGGCTCTGTATAAGAAAGCGGTTTCCGGTTGCTTTAACGAGCATAATGTGGAACTTCTCGCCTTGGCGTATTTGGTCATCGATGTTCGTAAGTAGTGTGTCTATGTGTGGCAAGGATTCGCTAAGCGAGTCGACTTGTTGCTTGTGAATTGAGGGACCTGCCAGTCGCACGGCCGCCCTTTCGATGACGAGCCTAAAGTCGAACGCGGCGTTAATCTCCCCTATGTTTATAGGAGACACCTCAAAACTTCGATTGGCTCGGTAAACCAGACCCTCGTGTTCAAGTGCCTTCAGGGCCTCACGTACTGGGGTTCGTGACAATCTTAGTTGCTCACTTAGCTTGCGCTCACTTAAGGTTTCGCGCGGGAGGAGCGTCATGTTAAGGATGTCATCTCGAAGGCGTTTCAGCGCGACCTCGCCCAAAGAGCCCTTCATGGAACCGGCACCTCCCTTCGGTATGCCAGGACGGTATACCACTAAGCGTAAGGTGTCAATGCCCTGAGCCACGAAGGCCCGCCAGGGCCAAGGTCCCTGGTCCGAATGAGCGCTGGACATCGGCTTTAGGACGGGCCGTCTGGGTGATAGAAGTAGGCTGAGCCTTTACTTCCGCCACGGCGTCTCTAAACGCACGTTCGGGTACCTTGACCATTACGCGTTCTGGCGGGTCGTGACCTGGATACGCAAACGGCACGTCGGCCTGCACTGGGGAACCATACGTCGCCGCTATCTCGCCGACTGGCAGATACGTGACGGTCACACCGAGCTGTTCCGGGCGCAAGCGGTCACAGTCGACCGGCTACCGCTACTGAGGCACTCGCATTCCCACACCATGGGCGAGCCCCGCGCAGACACCGAGCGCAACAACGGCTTGAGATTGTGGAGAGCCGGATGCGTGGAGACGGGCACGTCCGGTTCGGAGGGCGGACTGGAAAACCGACCCAGGGTAACCCCGGAACGGCGTCCCTGTCCGACGCTACGCCTACGTGAAGACCAGGATCGGTTTCGCTTACGTGGCGTTCGTGATCGACGCGTTCTCGAAACGCATCGTTGGTTGGCGGGTGACGCGTAGCTTGAAGACGAGCTTGGTGCTGGACGCGCTGGAGCAGGCGTTGCACGCTCGCGATAATGGTGAGCGCCTAGTTTTCCAGAGCGGCCGCGGCGCGCAATTCTTATCCATCCGTTACACGGAAAGACTCACGAAAGCCGGCATCGCCGCCCTTGTGGGCAGCAAAGGCGACGCTTACGATTGTCAGTCTGTTCTTGTCGGATCCTGGTAGGCGTACTAGGGCTCGGAGACCGCGCCCCGTAAGCTCTGTAAATTAGGTGGCTCTGCGAAGTTGTCGTGAGAGAAAGGAGCCATCGCTCCTCCAGACGATATGGGTTGACAGGGCCTCCTCTCGCATACACCGTGGGTTGCGGGATGGGCCCGTAGCGCCACATATGTGAGGGAGGCCTGGTGATGATTGTAGAGCGCACGCATGTCGGGTTGGACGTTCATGCTCATGCGGTGGTGGCTGCCGCTATCGACTCAGAAACCGGTGAACTCATTAGGCGCCGATTGACGTCGGACTCTCAAGAGGTGGTGGAGTGGATTCGTACCATGCCGGGTCCGGTGGCGGCCGCTTACGAGGCGGGCCCGACCGGTTTCGCGTTGGCGCGGGCCCTGCGGGCGGCGAGCGTGCGGTGCGAGGTGTTGGCTCCCTCGAAGCTGCAGCGGCCCGTGGGTGAGCGCGTGAAGACCGATGCGCGCGATGCTCTGCACATCGCTAAACTGTTGCGGCTTGATGAGATCGTCACCGTCACTGTTCCCAGCGAGGCTCAGGAGGCGGCGCGCGATCTGGTGCGCGCCCGCGAAGACGCTAGGCGTGATCTGATGAGCGCCAAGCACCGTTTAGGCAAGCTGCTGCTGCGAAAGGGAATCGTTTACGCCGGTAAGACGGCGTGGACGTCGGCTCATAACGGTTGGTTGCGCCGTCAACGCTTTGAGCTGCCGGGCTTGCAAGCCGCCTTCGACGCTGGTTTCGAGGCGGTGATGGCGGTGTTGGAACGCCGTGAGCGGCTCGATGAAGCGATTCTTGCCCTGGCGGCGGACAGTGAGTTCTCCGGTGTCACGCACCGCCTCGGGTGCTTGCGGGGCATCTCGACGCTGAGCGGTTTCGCGCTGGCGGTGGAGATCGGGGATTGGACTCGGCTGGATGGGCGGCGCATCGGTTCCTATTTGGGACTGGTGCCGAGCGAGAGCAGCTCGGGTCAGTCTCGTTCGCAAGGAGCGCTGACCCGCACCGGTAACGCCCACGCGCGCCGGCTACTCATTGAGGCCGCGTGGCATCACCGGTCCCAATATTCTGCCGCGTCGCCGGTTTTGCGAGCCCGCTGGGAACTCGCGAGCCGCGAGGCGCGCGAGCGCGGCGATAAGGGCAACCGGCGCTTACACCGCCGCTGGCAGGCGTTCAAGGCGCGCGGCAAGCGCAACGTCGTCGCGAACGCGGCCATCGCTCGTGAACTAGCCGGATGGTGCTGGTCCCTGGCCGTTATGGACGCATAATCTTTGACTTCTTCTTCGGGTGTGAGGTGACGGCAGCGTCCCGAGGCGCGATGCGCGACCATTCTATGAGCAGCCTCCACGGGGCTACGCTCGATTCCAGAGCGCGACACGCCCTCGGCCGAACAGATCGTCATGCGGTACCCAACCCGCGCATATCAGACTGACAACGCGTCGAGAACCGACCCGCACGTCACCAATCACACCCATAAGTAACCGAGAGGGTGGTGACCCCGTACGAGTCACCGCCCTCTCGTGGCCTCTTGACAAAGACAGCCCCATATCAGAATGTCGAGGCTCTTCTGCGTCCTGAAACCCTGCTCTACGCGACTGAGGCGCTTGTAAACCAGCACCGCCTCCACGGTAGGCAACTTCTCTTCGCTGACGTTGGTGCGGATGACGTAAACGCCGTCCAAGGCGGCCGCCAAGTCGAGGCTAGCCTGATCGACGTGATACTCGAACCTGCCCTCGCTGATCTCGCAGGTGATGTGCTTCGCCATTCGGTACTGGTCGATCTTCCGGCCTACCGTCACACCGATCTTGCCGGCGTCCCTAAGGCGGCCGGCAGCGACTCGTTTCTTGACCTTGTCGAGTTCCACAACCGTGCGCGCCAGCAGGTCCGCGTGGCGATGGCGGCCACGCGCGGCAGTGATGGGATTCTTACAAGCGATCAACCGCTCACCCGGATAGTCAGCATGCGCGAACTCGAACAGGTCAGCCTCATCGAACAAAGAAGGCTGGAAGGCACCCGATAAGATCAACGGTTTGATGCTCTCACCCGGTAGGGCGCAGACCCACGAGACGCCTCCTAACTCCTTGAGCTGCGCGATCTTATGACTCGTCAGCATGCCCCGATCAGCCACCACCGTGAACTCAGTCAGGCCGAAGCGCTCCCTGACGCTCTTCACGCGCTCAGTAATCGTCTGCTCATCCTTCGTGTTACCAGGGTAGACGCTCACGCTGATGGGTCGACCATCACCATCCGTCAGCACACCCCAGTTCACTTGCTTCTTCCCGCGCTTCTTATCCCGCGAGTAACCGTAAGCCGCCAACCTACAAGACTTACCCTCCACGAACGTCCTGGACAGATCGAACATCACGCTGCCACCCTCACGCAAATCCTGTTCAGCGAGTTTCCCCTCGATGCGCGCCTGACGCTTAAGCAACCAGTCCATCGCCAGGTACACCTCATCCTCATCAGCATCACCGATACCCAGTTCACCAGCTAAGCTCGTGGCGTTCCACGCTCTGGTCGTCGCCAGCTTGCTCAACGGATCGATCACGCGCTGAACTATCAAACCCAGGATCAAGCTCCGCTGGCGCGAAGCGCGGCCCGCCAACAACTTAGGCACCCCCAACGACTCCATGGCAGTCAGCACCGCCAGCACGTGACCATGCGGCAACGTAGGCGCCAACCTGAAGCCCTCACCCGCCCCGATAGGCTCACCCTTAAGCCACAACTTGATTGCCCCCACGATCTCATCCCCAAGCGGCGTCAGGTTCGCCAGCGTCTCCTTCCGAACCTTCCCATCCGCATCCCGGAAAGAGCGCATGAGCAGGTGAGCGCGGTACACCTTACCCTTGTACTCACGCCTAGTAGTCACCACATGCCCAATAGTACGCGGTTCAGTCACGTCCGCAGAATACCACACCACTAACCACAATCGCAAGCTCATTTAGTCACTACGCCGGATGACCCGAAACGCGCGCACTGCCCGTCCCCCACGTAAGAACTCAACGAATCAGGAAAGGAAGTTCAGTCGTGAATGCTAAGTGGCACCCATGAGCGGCTCGTAGGACTCAGCCAGGTTGGCGGTCCAATGTCGAGTTTGGACTGGAGGGCACCGCCAGGATAACGGCCGAACTCACTGGTGTACACAATGTGGGCGCGCCCCCGACGGTGTTCGATGCCATAGTGGAACGGCCCGAGCTGCCGCCCGTTGATTGCGTTCTCGATCAGGCTTGAGACCGAACTGTATTCATCATCGGGGCTGGCTACGGCGAAGTCGGTGGAGAAGCGCCCTCCGGAGCCGGCGTAGACCTTGCGGAGCGCAGTGCCGCCTTTGAAGGTGACGAGTTCCAGCACGCCCTGGTCAGCCAGGTCTCGCAGCAGCAGATCCTGTGCTATGTCGATAAGGGCTGCCTCCCTGCCCTGGGCCGACTGTGCGGGCGCATGCCGGGCGATATAACCCGGCGTCAAACGAACCTGGTAGGCGGCTATCGTTCGCTCCTCGAAGGGGCGAGGAGGGCGGGTGAGACGGGGAGGATGGTGTCGGCCACATCGAAGCCGCTGTGGTGTCGCTTGAGGGGGCCGCGGGGACCGAACCAGACCTTGCCGTGGCCCGACTCGGCTAGGTCAATCGCGAGATCCGGCGCCACTCCGTGAATAAGGTACGCGAGGCGTGTTCTCACTGCGGCCGGTCGGCAGCTGAGTTCTTGGCGCAGTTCAGCCTCATCGATAGTGGCAATCAGGTCGGGAAGAACATCGAGTATCGCTCCCCATGAAGCCACGTCTGCAGGGCGGGTAGCAAGGTGGGCCAGAATCGTGGCAGGTCGATGAACGGGAGTGCCACGCAGCATTGCGGCCGGCAACTGCCTGTCGAAACGAACGACACGGCTTGAGCGCGCTAGGCCTTGCGGAATGCTCGAGCCCACGGGCAGGGCAACTTCGGGGAGCTCGGGAGCTCGGTCGAGGAGTTGATGTGCCCATAGGGTTGACGCGAGGCACACGGCCGCATCCAGTTCCGGCTGTGCCAACAGCGCAGCGTTGACTTCACGGAAGGGATGGCCCTGGCCGATTGGTCCTGCATGTGCCCCAGGAGCAAACTCCCACACCCCGAGAGAGTGGGTGGGGAGCAGCCACCCGCGGTCTCGCAGGCGCTTGGCAATCAGTTTGGGTTCACTCTCGACACCGGCAGCCCGCGAAATCCGCGTGAGTTCATCCGTCGTGACCAGGAACGCCTGCTCCAGCTCAAGCTCCGAAACCATGGGAGCCAAGGATGGAGGCAGCGATCGTGTCGTCGGCAAGTTAGAAGTATCACCGGCAGCAACTCTCCAGCCTTTCATGACACCAGTATAGTCGCCTCCTCCAGTGGTGCCAAGGGAGTCTTGGAAGTAGCTTCGATGGCTACTATCAGCCTCCTTGTGACACACTCCTCGCCACCGGTGAGATCCAAGGTCCATTGCACTGCCACATGGGAGCCGCCACATGACCCCGCTCCTGCGTTCCCATGTCGAACGGAACATTCCACGAGACTGCTTGATGGCCCGGTGGACGTCTCTCACCGTTACGCACCCGATCAGTCCGACTGGAACGCAATGAAGAACCGCTCATAAGGATCGTCGAAGACCACCGCGGCCGCATCGAACCGCTCGGGGTCGAACGGCCGGTTCGCCGGCGCCTGACCGCCTAGCCAAGTCATGTACTCATCGCGTTCCTCGTGTTTCGGGTCGCAGATGATCTTCAGCAGCTCCTCGTAGCCGTGGGGGCCGCCGCAATCTTCCGGCGGACACGCTCGCTGCCCAGCCAGACACGTGGGGTAGCTGACGGCGGGCTCGGCCAGCAGGACGCCCTCCAAAAGGACCTCGTGCCGCCAGCCGTCCCCGAAGTCGTACTCATAGAGCGCGGTTGCGCCCGGCTCGGTGAAGTAGTCCGCCACGGCGGTTCGCCATCCCGCCAGCGTTCCTTCCATGAACTCGTCCGGAATCCCAATCTCCCACACCTTCCGCCCACGCGGCTTCTTGATGCGGAAAACGTGCAGGTGCGAGTCGAACCAGCCCATC
>Ga0265293_10008943_pt1 | contig 14591 bp, 14 predicted proteins | sample Munlanlewell138R_FD_192505 | JGI IMG/M metagenome (GOLD analysis project Ga0265293, IMG submission 192505) | Leachate microbial communities from a municipal landfill in Southern Ontario, Canada - Leachate well 138R | ecosystem: Engineered > Solid waste > Landfill > Unclassified | place: Canada...
CCTTGTGGGCAAAGGGTTTGAGTCGCCCGCCATGGGTATCCAGAAACGCCCTTGTGCGGGCGGCATCGTGTTTTGACAGATCGCGCAGCCACCAGGCGATGGCCTTCTGGATGAACCAGTCGCGATCATCCGCCATGGCGGCGGCCCAATCCAGCACCTGTTCGCGGATGGCAATGTCGCCGGGCTTGGGATGATTGAGCCGCGCCCAATGTAGCGTCATCACCAGCGCCGCGCGCCGCGCCCACATATGCGGGCTGCTTACCCATGCGCCCAGCGCCGCCACCCGGGCAGGATCGGCCACCAGCCGTTTCATCCCCGCGATTGCCACCGTATCGGCAATCGCCCAGCTATCGAAATCGGGCACCCAGCCGCAAATCATATCCCAGGCCGCGCCGTCATCGGGGCGGATGCGCGCCTGGGTCAGGATTTTGGCGGCGGCGATCCGGGCCTCAAAAATATCCGTCTGCCACAGCCCATCGGCCAGCGAAAAACGGGCGGCAAGATCCAGTTCGCGCCGCCAGCCCTGTGCCAGATCATTGATCACCGGGGTGACCACACCCAGATAGCGGCGCGCCACCTTGTGATAGCGCGCGGATTGCGCCGCGCGCGCCGGGTCGGCATGGGCCGCAAGCGCCGCAATCGCGGCTTCGGGGGTCATTCGACCGTGACCGATTTGGCCAGATTGCGCGGCTGATCGACATCGGTGCCCTTGGCCACGGCGGTGTGATAGGCCAGAAGCTGGGCGGGGATCGCATAGACGATCGGGGCCACCAGATCGGACACGGCCGGCAGGCAGATCGCGCCCCAGACCTCATCCCCTGCCGCCGCGCAGCCGGCCACATCGCTGATCAGCAGCACCTTGCCATCGCGGGCCATGACCTCTTGCATGTTCGATATGGTCTTTTCAAACAGCCGGTCGCTGGGGGCCAGCACGATGACGGGCGTATGCTGATCGATCAGCGCGATCGGCCCGTGTTTCAATTCGCCGCTGGCATAGCCTTCGGCATGGATATAGCTGATTTCCTTGAGTTTCAGCGCCCCCTCAAGCGCCAGCGGATAGAGCGTGCCACGCCCCAAAAACAGCACATCGCGCGCCTCGGACAGCTTTTGCGCGGCGTCGCGGATCGCCATATCCTGATCGAGCGCCAGTTGCAGCGCCGCGGGCAGGCCGCGCAGATCGGCGATATGGGTCGCAAGGCTGCGATCATCCAGCACGCCGCGATCATGCGCCGCTTTCAGCGCCAGCGTCACCAGCACCACCAGTTGCGCGGTAAAGGCCTTGGTCGAGGCGACGCCCACTTCGACGCCCGCATGGATTGCCAGCGCCAGCGCGGATTCGCGCGCGATCGAGCTTTCGGGCGCATTGATCACGGACACGATCTGCGCCGCCTTGCCGGCGGTATAGCGCAACGCCGCCAGCGTATCGGCGGTTTCGCCCGATTGGCTGACGAAAATCGCCAGCGTGCGCGGGCTGATCGGCGGTTCGCGATAGCGGAATTCCGATGCGATATCGACCTCGACGGGGATACCGGCCACACGTTCGAACCAGTATTTCGCGGTAAGGCAGGCGTAAAAGGCCGTGCCACAGGCGACCATGGTGATCCGGTCATATTGGGTGAAATCAATGCCTTCGCCGGGCAGGGTGATGGTATCGCCCGTCAGGTAATGGGACAAGGCCTCGGCCACCACGGCGGGCTGTTCGGCGATTTCCTTGGCCATGAAATGTTTGTGGCCGGCCTTGTCGATCCGGGCCTGGGCAAGCGCGATATGGCGCGCCTTGCGCGTGACGGGCGTGCCATGGGCATCGCGGATTTCGGCCCCCGCGCGGGTGATGACGGCACGGTCGCCTTCTTCCAGATAGGTGATCATATCGGTAAGCGGCGCCAGCGCGATGGCGTCCGATCCCACGAACATTTCGCCCTTGCCATGGCCGATGGCCAGCGGCGATCCCCGGCGCGCGGCGATCAGCAGATCGTCATGCCCGTCAAACAGGAAACACAGCGCAAAGGCGCCCTCTAGCCGGTCGATCGTGGCCATGGCGGCCTCGACCGGGCCAAGCCCTGCGGCCAGATAGGATTGCGTCAAAAGTGCGACGGTTTCCGTATCGGTATCGGTGGTGTGATGCAGGCCCTTGGCGGCCAGTTCTTCGCGCAGCGCGCGAAAGTTTTCGATGATGCCGTTATGAACCACCGCCACAGGCCCGGCGCGATGGGGATGGGCGTTCACCTCGTTCGGGGCGCCATGCGTGGCCCAGCGGGTATGGCCGATGCCGGCCTTGCCTGTCAGCGGATCGTGAACCAGCAGGTCCGACAGGTTCACCAGCTTGCCCACCGCGCGGCGACGATCCAGCGTCGATGCCGCATCGATCGTCGCAATACCGGCGCTGTCATAGCCGCGATATTCCAGCCGTTTCAGCGCCTCGACCAATATGGGGGCGGCTTCGTGATTGCCCAGCACACCAACAATACCACACATCTGGTTAACCTTTCTGTCTGGCAGCCTTGGCCGCACGAAGTTTATCAAAAAGCCGGGTCGCAAGGCCGGGTTTGTTCACCTGTTTCGCCCGCCCCAGCGCCAGCGCGCCTGCGGGCACATCTTGGGTGATCACCGAGCCGCTGGCGGTCATCGCGCCTGCGCCAAGGCTGACGGGGGCGACCAGCATCGTGGACGATCCGACAAAGGCATCGGCGCCAATGTCGGTGTGATGTTTGAACACGCCATCATAATTACAGGTAATCGTGCCCGCGCCGATATTGGCGCGATTGCCGATCCGCGCATCACCGATATAGCTAAGGTGGTTGACCTTGGCCCCTTCGCCGATATCCGCCGCCTTGATTTCCACGAAATTGCCGATATGGGCGTCATTGCCGATTTCCGCGCCGGGGCGCAGCCGGGCAAAGGGGCCGATGGTCGCGCCCGCACCGATATGGCAGCCTTCCAGATGCGAAAAGGCGCGGATCTGCGCGCCGCTTTCCACCGTCACGCCGGGGCCGAACACCACATGCGGGCCGATTTCGCTATCGCGGCCGATGAATGTGTCATGGGCGAAATAGACCGTATCGGGCGCTTGCAGCGTGACGCCATTTTCCAGCGCCTCGGCCCGCGCGCGGGTTTGAAAGGCGGCCTCGGCGGTGGCAAGTTCGGCGCGGGTGTTGATGCCCATGGTTTCGGATTCGTCACAAACAACATAGCCCGCGCCAAGCCCGCGCGTGCAGGCCAGCGCCACGATATCGGTCAGGTAATATTCACCGGCGGCATTGTCATTGCCCACGGCCTCGATCAGATCAAAAAGCGTCGCGGCATCGGCGGCAATCACGCCCGAATTGCACAGCCTGATCGCGCGCTCGGCTTCGCTCGCATCGCGATATTCCACGATCCGTTCCAGCGCATCGCCCCGCACCACAAGCCGGCCATAGCGGCCGGGATCTGCGGCCTCAAACCCCAGCACGACGACGGCGGCCCGCTTGCGGGCATCGGCCATGGCCTGCAGCGTTTGCGGGCGGATAAAGGGGGTGTCGCCGTATAGCACGAAGATATCGCCCGCAACCCCCGCCAGCGCATCGCGCGCCTGTGCGGCGGCATGGGCGGTGCCAAGCTGTTCTTCTTGCACCACCACGTCGATATCGGGGGCAAATTCCTGCGCACTGGCGCGCACCGCATCCGCGCCAAAGCCCGCCACCAGCACGATACGTTCGGGATCAAGCGCGCGCCCGGCCGTCAGCGCATGGGCAAAAAGCGGGGCGCCCGCGATCTTGTGCAGCACCTTGGGCCGTTCGGAATTCATCCGCGTGCCTTGTCCGGCGGCAAGTATGATGAGGGCTGTGGCCATGATCTGCTCTTTTCATTATGCTCAGGCCGTTTTAGCGATGCGCCGGCAACCCGCAAGGGCCGAGGGGATCAAAGTTGTTTACAGCAGGTTTCAGCGCGGTTTCGCGCCGAGCCGGAAGGGAATGAAATGCGCACGATCATCTTTGATCTCGACGGCACCTTGGCCGATACCAGCGCCGATCTGATCGCATCGGCCAATGCCTGTTTCCGGGCCATGGGGCATGGCGATGTGCTTGACCCGCAAAAGGATGCGGCCACGGCGTTTCGCGGCGGTATGGCGATGCTGCGGCTGGGGTTTCAACGCATCGATCCCGCGCATGATCCCGATGCGGTGGCAGCGCAGATGCCTTTGTTGCTGGAATCCTATGCGGGGGCGATTGATCGGCATACCCGGCTTTATCCCGGGGCGCAGATCGCGGTGGAAACGGCGCGCGCGCAGGGTTACCGGCTGGGGGTATGCACCAACAAGCCTGCCGGGCTGGCCGAGGTGCTGCTGACCCGGCTGGGAATACGCGGGCTGTTTGACGCGGTGGTGGGGGCCGATACGCTGCCGGTGCGCAAACCCGATGCCGCGCCCTATCTGGCGGCGGTGGAACGCGCGGGGGGCAGGCTGGCGGCATCCTATCTGGTGGGCGATACGGAAACCGACCGCGCCACGGCGCGCGCGGCGGGGGTGGCTTGCGCGCTGGTGACCTTTGGCCCCGATGGGCGCGGGGTGGAAAAGCTGATGCCCGAGGCGCTTTTGGATCATTACGACGATCTGGGCATGATCACCACGCGGCTGATCGGATAGACCATGGCATCGGACGAAATTTTCACCGGCAGTTTCACCCAGCAAGCACCGCTGCCTGATGCGGCCATTGCCGCGGCCAGCGCGGTTTTGGCCCATGGGCGGCTGCACCGCTATAATACTGTGCCGGGGGAAATCAGCGAAGCCGCGGCGCTGGAACAGGAATTCGCCGCGCTGATGGGGGCGCGCTATTGCCTTGCGGTGGCATCGGGCGGGTATGCTATCGGGCTGGCGCTGCGCGCGCTTGGGATGGGCGCGGGCGACAGGGTGCTGAGCAATGCCTTTACCCTGGCCCCCGTGCCCGGCGCGATTGCAGGCGTGGGGGCCGAGCCGGTTCTGGTCGATGTCACACCGCAACTGACGATCGATCTGGATGATCTGGCCGCCAAGGCCCGCACAAGCGGCGCGCGGGTGCTGCTGCTAAGCCATATGCGCGGCCATATCTGCGATATGGATGCGTTGATGGCGCTGTGCGACGATGCGGGCATCGTGGTGATCGAGGATTGCGCCCATACGATGGGGGCCAGTTGGGCCGGGGTGCCATCGGGGCGGCATGGGCGGATCGCCTGTTATTCGACCCAGACCTATAAACATATCAATTCCGGCGAAGGCGGGCTGCTGATTACCGACGATGCCGACGCGATGGCGCGCGCGATCATGCTGTCGGGCAGCTATATGCTTTACGATCGCCATCTGGCCGCCCCCCCGCCCGAGGCATTTGCCCAATTGCGCTATGAGACGCCGAACCTGTCGGGGCGGATGGATAATCTGCGCGCGGCGATCTTGCGCCCGCAACTGGCGGATCTGGCGCAAAACTGCGCCGAATGGACGGCGCGCTACCGGGTGGTGGAACAGGGGCTGCGCGATGTGGCGGGGGTGCACCTGATCGAACGCCCGCAGGCCGAGGGATTTGTCGGATCATCCTTTCAGTTTTTGCTGCCCGCATGGTCCGACGCCGCAATCGCGGCGCTGGTCGATGGCTGTGCGCGCCGGGGGGTCGAGCTGAAATGGTTCGGCGCGCCCGAGCCTCAGGGCTTTACCGCGCGTTACGATAGCTGGCGCTATGCCGCACCGCCCGCCATGCCGCGCAGTGATGCGATCTTGCGGGTCTTGCTGGATATGCGCCTGCCTTTGTCGTTTTCGCTGGACGATTGCGCCCGGATCGCGCGCATCATCCGCGCCGAGGTAAGTGCCCGCGCCGCGCAATAATCTTGCGCAGGCGGGCGGAAAACGGACCCGATGTCGCAGCGGAATCGTGCGGGCTTGGTTGACCCAGCAAAAGGGCTTCGCTAAACCACGTCAAGGGCGCGCACCGGCCAATGTGCGCAGAGGAGGTAAATGTGGAAGATCTGCTGCGCGAATATCTGCCCATTGTCATTTTCCTTGGGCTTGCGATCGGGATCGGGCTGATTCTGCTGTTTTCCGCGATGGTCGTGGCGGTCCGCCATCCCGATGCGGAAAAAGTGTCTGCCTATGAATGCGGCTTCAACGCCTTTGACGATGCCCGGATGAAATTCGATGTGCGCTTTTATCTGGTGGCGATCCTGTTCATCATCTTTGATCTTGAGGTGGCCTTTCTGTTCCCATGGGCGGTGGCGTTCAAGGATATGGGGATGGTCGGTTTCTGGTCGATGATCGTGTTTCTGGGCGTGCTGACCGTAGGCTTTGCCTATGAATGGAAGAAAGGCGCGCTGGAATGGCAATAAGCACGGCAACTAATACCGCCGGCCCCGACCGCGAAGTCGCAACATCCGCACTGAACCGCGAGTTGCAGGACAAGGGATTTCTGATCACCTCGACCGAGGATATCATCAACTGGGCGCGCACGGGATCGCTGCACTGGATGACATTCGGTCTGGCCTGTTGCGCGATTGAAATGATGCAGGTTTCGATGCCGCGCTATGATCTGGAACGCTTCGGCACCGCACCGCGCGCCAGCCCGCGTCAATCGGATCTGATGATCGTGGCGGGCACGCTGACCAATAAAATGGCCCCCGCGCTGCGCAAGGTCTATGACCAGATGCCCGAGCCGCGCTATGTGATTTCGATGGGTTCGTGCGCCAATGGCGGCGGCTATTATCATTACAGCTATTCGGTGGTGCGCGGCTGTGACCGGATCGTGCCGGTCGATATCTATGTGCCCGGCTGCCCGCCCACGGCCGAGGCGCTGCTTTACGGGATCATGCAACTTCAACGCAAGATGCGCCGCACCGGCACCATCGCGAGGTAATCCATGTCTGACGCGCTAACGCATCTGGGCGAACATATCGCCAGCCGCTGCCCCGAAGCGGTGACCGGCCAAGAGATCGCTTTTGGCGAATTGACCCTGCAGGTCTCGCCGGCGCAGATCGTGGCGCTGGTGGAATTCCTGCGCGATGATGATGCCTGCCGTTTTAGTTCGCTGGTGGATATCACCGCGATTGATTACCCGTCGCGCGGCAAGCGGTTTGAAATGGTTTACCATTTCCTGTCGATGTATCGCAATCACCGCATCCGGCTGCGCATGGCCGTGGCCGAGGATGAGATGGTGGCCTCGATCACCGGTTTGCATCCTTCGGCCAACTGGTTTGAACGCGAAGTGTTCGACATGTTCGGCATTCTGTTTTCGGGCCATCCCGATCTGCGCCGCCTGCTGACGGATTACGGCTTTTCGGGCTATCCGCTGCGCAAGGATTTTCCGACCACCGGCTATACCGAAGTGCGCTATGACGAAAAGCAAAAGCGCGTCATTTACGAACCGGTCAAACTGGTGCAGGAATACCGCCAGTTTGATTTCCTCAGCCCATGGGAAGGCGCTGATTACGCCCTGCCGGGCGACGAGAAAGAAACGAGCACCTAAGTGGCTGGTGATCCCACCATTCTGTTTTGCATCGGCGCAACCAAGGCGGGCACAAGCTCGCTCTATCGCTATTTGCATGGGCATCCTGAATGCCATATGCGCTCGATCAAGGAAATTCATTTCTTTGATACGGTGGATTTCGACAATTACGACCGCCAGTTCGACGCCTATGCCCGGCTGCGCGCCAATCTGACCCGGCGTCAGGCGATTGCGGCGGAAAATGGCAATAAGTGGAAATTCGCCAATCTTGCCCGCCAGATCGCCGATGTGGATGAGGTCGTCACCCTGTTGAAACAGGGTGCGGCGGGCGAAACGGCCTATCTGCGTTATCTGTTGGCCGGTGTCGATGGGCACAAGCTGGTGGGCGATATTACCCCCGCCTATGCATTGCTGTCCGAAGATCGGCTGGCGCGCATGGCCACCATGGCCCCGGATGTGCGGTTCGTGTTTTTGATGCGCGACCCGGTGGACCGGCTTTGGAGCCATGTGCGCATGCAGGCCATCCGCCAGCGCCAGCCTGGGCAGGATGTGGCGCTGAAAGCCCGGCGCATCCTGAACCGGACAGTGAAAAAGGGAATGGAGACCCATATCCCCCTGCGCGGTGATTATCGCGCCATTTTGGGCAAACTCGCCCGCGCCGTGCCGCAGGACCGCGTTTTCATCGGGTTTACCGAAGATGTGCTGGATGAGGACGGACTTGCGCCCCTGTGCGATTTTCTGGGGATCAGCTATCTGCCGAATGACGGCGCGCCGCGCGAACATGAAGGCATGGATCTGGCGCTTGATGCGGCGCAGCGCCGCGATGCCGCGGAATTTCTTGCGCCCCAATATGCCTTTGCGGCGCAAACATTTGGAACACTGCCCCGACGCTGGCAGAGCAATATGGCGAAGGTCTAGGATATGAGCGACAGATTCGATGATGCCCTGACCGGCGAACAGAAAATTCGCAACTTTAACATCAACTTTGGCCCGCAACACCCCGCTGCGCATGGCGTTTTGCGCATGGTGCTTGAGCTTGACGGTGAAATTGTGGAACGCGCCGACCCGCATATCGGGCTGTTGCACCGCGGCACCGAAAAGCTGATGGAAAGCCGGACCTATCTGCAAAACCTGCCCTATCTGGACCGGCTGGATTATGTCGCGCCGATGAATCAGGAACATGCCTGGTGCATGGCGATCGAGCGGCTGACGGGCGTGGATATCCCGCGCCGCGCCAGCCTGATCCGGGTGCTTTATTCCGAAATCGGGCGCGTCCTGAACCATCTGCTGAACGTGACCACGCAGGCGATGGATGTGGGGGCGCTGACCCCGCCGCTGTGGGGGTTCGAGGAACGCGAAAAGCTGATGATCTTTTACGAACGGGCCTGCGGGGCGCGGCTCCATTCGGCCTATTTCCGCCCCGGCGGCGTGCATCAGGATCTGCCCCCGGCGCTGATCGACGATATCGAGGCCTGGGCCGAACAATTCCCCGCCCGGCTTGATGATATCGACGAGCTTTTGACCGAAAACCGCATCTTCAAACAGCGCAATGCCGATATCGGCATCATCACCGAACAGGATATTCTTGATTGGGGCTTTTCGGGCGTGATGGTGCGCGGATCGGGGCTGGCCTGGGATCTGCGCCGCGCGCAACCCTATGAATGCTATGATGAATTCGATTTCCAGATCCCGGTGGGCAAGAATGGCGATTGTTATGACCGCTATCTGGTGCGCATGGCCGAAATGCGCGAAAGCACCAAGATCATTCAGCAAGCCTGCGCCAAACTGCGCAGCGCCCCGGGCGATGTCATGGCACGCGGCAAGCTGACGCCGCCCAAACGCGCGGATATGAAAACCTCGATGGAGGCGATGATCCATCACTTCAAACTCTATAGCGAAGGGTTCCACGTGCCCGCCGGCGAAGTCTATGCCGCGGTCGAGGCCCCTAAGGGCGAATTCGGCGTTTATCTGGTGGCCGATGGCACCAACCGCCCGTATCGCGCCAAGCTGCGGGCGCCGGGTTTCCTGCATTTGCAGGCGATGGATTACGTGGCCAGCGGCCACCAGCTTGCCGATGTGGCCGCGATCATCGGCACCATGGATATCGTTTTCGGAGAGGTGGACCGCTGATGCTGCGTCGTCTTTACAAGGAACAGCCCGAAAGCTTTGCTTTCACCCCCGCCAATCAGGCCTGGGCCGAGGCGCAGATCACCAAATACCCCGAAGGCCGGCAGGCGTCGGCGATCATCCCGCTGCTCTGGCGCGCGCAGGAACAGGAAGGCTGGCTGACCCGTCCGGCGATCGAACATATCGCCGCGATGCTGGATATGGCCTATATCCGGGCGCTGGAAGTGGCGACATTCTATTATCAGTTCCAACTGCAACCCGTTGGTTCGGTTGCAAATATCCAGATTTGCGGCACCACATCGTGCATGATCTGCGGGGCCGAAGATCTGGTGGCGGTCTGCCGCGAGAAAATCGCGCCTGCGGCCCATCAATTGTCCGAAGACGGGCGGTTTTCATGGGAAGAGGTCGAATGTCTGGGGGCTTGCGCCAATGCGCCGATGGCCCAGATCGGCAAGGATTACTACGAAGATCTGACCGCCGCGCGGTTGGCGGAAATCATTGACGAACTGGCCGCGGGCGGGCGCCCGGTGCCGGGGCCGCAAAACGGGCGTTATGCATCCGAACCGCTGGGGGGGCTGACCTCGCTTGCCATGCATGAAAGCGGGCGCACCCAGTATAACGCCAGCGCGCAACGTGCCGTGGATCTGGGCGACGGGATCAAGCGGATCGATGGCAGCGAAGTGCCACTACATGCGCCCTGGCTGGGGCAGATGCCGGGGATCGGGGCCGGGGCTGCGGGCGAGGGGCCGTTGCCCGGCGACGGCGTGCCTGTGGATGGCACGGGCGTCACCCGCCAGCAAGCGCAGGCCGAAAAGATCGGGCATCCCCCCGTCTCGGTCGAGGGGAATATCCATAACACCCCCGTGCCCGGTGCCCATGGTTCGGCCCCCGTGGGGCAAAAGCCTGCGATGCTTGGTGCGCCGCGTGGCGGGGCGGGCGATGATCTGAAACGGATCAAGGGCATCGGCCCCAAGCTGGAATCGGTGCTGCACAGCCTCGGGGTGTTTCATTTCGACCAGATCGCCGGTTGGGGCGAACAGGAATTGATCTGGATCGATGAAAATCTGGGCGCATTTCGGGGCCGCGCCAGCCGCGATGGCTGGATTGTGCAGGCCCGCGATCTGATGGCACAGGACAAGGGTGATCAGGACGCGCCATGACACCGCAGGAACAGGAAAAACTGTCGCGCAAGGCCAGAATGGTCTCGATCGTGATTGCGGTTACGATGGTGCTATGGTTCGCTGTGCAAATGGTGGGCGGGCGGATCGGCCTGCATGGCTCATATGCGCTGCTGTTCGATTTCGCGGCGCTTGCGGCATTGGTATGGTCGCTGGTGGTGATTTATCAGATCTGGCGCGCGCGCCGGGGAAGCTAAGGAAGCAGATATGCTGAGAGATCAGGATCGGATCTTTACCAATCTTTACGGGATGCATGAGCGCACGCTGGCGGGCGCCCGGGCGCGCGGGCATTGGGATGGCACGGCGGGCATCATCGCGCGCGGATCGGATTGGATCATCGATCAGATGAAGGCCAGCGGTTTGCGCGGGCGTGGCGGTGCGGGATTTCCCACCGGGTTGAAATGGTCCTTCATGCCCAAGGAAAGCGATGGCCGGCCCAGCTATCTTGTGATCAACGGCGACGAATCCGAACCGGGCACCTGCAAGGACCGCGAAATCATGCGCCACGATCCGCATACGCTGATCGAAGGGGCGCTGATCGCCGGTTTCGCCATGGGCGCGCATGTAAGCTATATCTATCTACGCGGCGAATTCATCCGTGAACGCGAAGCCCTGCAGGCCGCCATCGACGAATGCTATGACGCGGGCCTTTTGGGCCGCAATGCCGCCGGGTCGGGCTGGGATTTCGATGTATTCCTGCATCACGGCGCCGGTGCCTATATCTGCGGCGAAGAAACCGCGCTTCTGGAAAGTCTTGAGGGCAAAAAGGGCATGCCCCGCATGAAGCCGCCCTTTCCGGCCGGTGCGGGGCTTTATGGATGCCCCACCACGGTCAATAACGTCGAATCCATCGCGGTGGTGCCGACGATCCTGCGGCGCGGGGCCGAATGGTTTGCAGGCTTTGGCCGGCCGAATAATGCGGGCACCAAGCTTTTCGCGATTTCGGGCCATGTGAATCATCCCTGCGTGGTCGAAGAAGAAATGTCGATCCCGTTCGAGGAATTGATCGAGCGCCATTGCGGCGGGATTCGCGGCGGCTGGGATAATCTCAAGGCGATCATTCCCGGCGGCTCATCCGTGCCGCTGCTGCCGGCATCGATCGCGCGCGGTGCGATCATGGATTTCGACTGGTTGCGCGAACAGCAATCGGGGCTGGGCACCGCGGCGGTGATCGTGATGGATCAGAACACCGACATCATCAAGGCGATCTGGCGGCTTTCAAGCTTTTACAAACACGAAAGCTGCGGCCAGTGCACGCCCTGCCGCGAAGGCACCGGCTGGATGATGCGGGTCATGGACCGATTGGTGCGCGGCGAAGCCGAGGTCGAGGAAATCGACATGCTGCTGGATGTCAGTATACAGGTCGAAGGCCATACGATCTGCGCGCTGGGTGATGCGGCGGCTTGGCCGATTCAGGGCCTGATCCGCCATTTCCGCGACGAAATCGAGGACCGGATCAAGGCCAAACGCACAGGCCGCCTCAGCGCGGTTGCCGCAGAATAGACATGCGCGGGCGCATTCGACATAATGCCGCCAGCCTGGGCGCGGCGCCACGTATACCGGCCATGCGCGGACGGCCTGCCATGGGCAGGCGCGATATTTGGGGACAGCACCATTTCAAGCAATCGCAATCTGCCGGAACAGACGCAAAAAAACGCGCATCCGGCGATATGCGATCACAGGCGCAGGATGAAAAGATGTTGTCAAAATTGCGAAAACTCGCCATTGCCGGGGCCGTCGGGTCGCTTGGCGTGGGGGCACCGCTTGCCGCTCCGGGGCAGGATTTGCCGCCGCTGGCGCAGAATGAATATATCAACACCCAGCTTCTGGCGGGCTTTATTGGCGATCTGATCGACAAGAATTGCAGCTCGATCAGCGCGCGCAAGCTGGTGGCGTTCCAAAAGCTTTATGCGTTGCGTGATCACGCGCTTTCGCAGGGCTATAGCCGCGCTCAGATCGAAAGTTTCGTCGATGATCGCGCGGAAAAGGCGCGGCTGCGGGCGATTGCCAGCGATTATCTGGCGCGCGCCGGGGCCCGCGACGGGGTCGAAGACAGCTATTGCGCCATCGGGCGCGCCGAAATTGCCAATCGCACGCTGACGGGCGTGTTGTTGCGTGCACGCTAGGGGGCCAATGATGAAAACAAGAACCTGTTTCATGGCGCTTGTGGCGGCTTTGGGGCTGTTGCCGCAGGGCGCGCTGGCCGGAATTGCGGATGATGCCAAATTCCAGCATATCATCGTAACCACCTTTGTGGTCGAACAGACCCGCGCGCGCTGCACCGAGATCGATATCGACATGCAGGCGACCGAACGGATGATCGTCGATATGGCCAATCACACCGCCGCCATGGGCTATACCCAGGACGAGGTGCAAGGCCAGTTGATGGGGGCCGAGGCTCAGGCCCGGCTGACGGCGGCGGCTGATGAATATATGAAGGCAAAAGGTGCCGATCCGACGAATCCAGCCTCGGTTTGCGCCTTTGCGCAGGCCGAGATTGCCGCCGGAACCGATGTCGGCATGCTCTTGAAAAGCAGGTGAGTGAATGACTGAGCGACGCAAGATCATCATCGACGGGCGCGAGATCGAGGTCGATCCTGCGATGACATTGATTCAGGCCTGCGACGTTGCCGGGATCGAGGTGCCGCGTTTTTGCTATCACGAGCGGCTTTCGATCGCGGGCAATTGCCGGATGTGTCTGGTCGAGGTTGTGGGCGGGCCGCCGAAGCCTGCCGCCTCTTGCGCGATGCAGGTGCGCGATCTGCGCCCCGGCCCGGACGGCCAACCGCCGCAGGTGCGGACCAACTCGCCCATGGTGCGCAAGGCGCGCGAAGGGGTGATGGAGTTTCTGCTGATCAACCATCCGCTGGATTGCCCGATCTGCGATCAGGGCGGCGAATGCGATCTGCAGGATCAGGCGATGGCTTACGGCGTCGATTTCAGCCGCTACCGCGAACCGAAGCGCGCGGTCGAAGATCTGTATCTGGGCCCGCTGGTCGAAACCCATATGACGCGCTGTATTTCGTGCACCCGCTGCGTGCGGTTCACCACCGAGGTGGCGGGGATCACCCAGATGGGCCAGACCGGCCGGGGCGAGGATGCCGAAATCACCACCTATCTGGGCCAGACGCTCGACAGCAATTTGCAGGGCAATATCATTGATCTCTGCCCGGTGGGGGCGCTGGTGTCCAAACCCTATGCCTTTACCGCGCGGCCTTGGGAATTGACCAAGACCGAAACGATTGACGTGATGGATGCGCTGGGCTCTAGCATCCGGGTGGATACCAAGGGGCGCGAAGTGATGCGCATCCTGCCGCGCAATCATGATGGCGTGAACGAGGAATGGATTTCCGACAAGACCCGCTTCGTGTGGGACGGGCTGCGCCGGCAACGGCTGGATGTGCCCTATATCCGCGTCGATGGTAAATTGCGGCCCGCCACCTGGCCCATGGCGCTTTCGGCGGCGGCTGCGGCGATCAAGGGGCGCAAACTGGCGGGGCTGATCGGTGATCTGGCCCCGGCCGAGGCGATTTTTGCGCTTAAGCAACTGGTCGAAGGGCAGGGCGGGCGCGTGGAATCCCGCCTTGACGGGGCGAAACTGCCTGCGGGCAATCGCGGCGCCTATGTCGGCACCGCGCGGATCGAAGATATCGACAGCGCGAAGCGCATCCTGCTGATCGGCACCAAGCCGCGCGACGAAGCACCGGTGCTGAACGCGCGCATCCGCAAGGCCTGGGCCAATGGCGCCGATGTGGCGCTGGTGGGCGCGCCGGTGGATCTGACCTATGATTATTACCATCTGGGCCATGACCGCGCGGCGCTGGCGGGGCTGTTGAGCGATGATCTGGCC
>Ga0265293_10008944_pt1 | contig 14588 bp, 12 predicted proteins | sample Munlanlewell138R_FD_192505 | JGI IMG/M metagenome (GOLD analysis project Ga0265293, IMG submission 192505) | Leachate microbial communities from a municipal landfill in Southern Ontario, Canada - Leachate well 138R | ecosystem: Engineered > Solid waste > Landfill > Unclassified | place: Canada...
AAAACAAGTATCCGGGCGCAAAGGTAATTGCACATCCGGAATGCAAAATGGAAGTTCTCACACTTGCCGACGATATCCTGAGCACCGGCGGAATGGTAAAGTATTGCCGCCAATTAACTGCTGGTGAAATTATCGTAGCTACTGACGCCGGCATGTTATATCGACTTAAAAATGAAAATCCTGCTGTTACTTTCATACCAGCCAATGCAAATGCAAAATGCAAGAATATGCAGCGAACCAATCTGGATAACGTGCTTGGCTCTTTACAGGAAATGTCTGGAGAGGTTAAAGTAGCAGACGATATCAGGAGTCAGGCATACCGGGCGGTTGAACGTATGATTCAGCTTGGCTAAGGAGATATGCAGGTGAACAGCAACGGTTTCGCCGTAATCTTAATCACCACCTCACAAGATGAAGAATCTCAGCTCATCGCTCGAGTATTACTTGAGCAAAAAATAGCCGCTTGCGTAAATATAATTCCGCAAATCAACTCCCTTTTCTGGTGGAAACAATCGATTGAACAGGAAAGGGAAAGCATGCTTATCGTGAAAACCCGCGTTAAGTTAATAGACGAAGTAGTCCGCCTGATTAAAGAAGTCCATAGTTATGAGGTACCGGAAATCATAGCCCTTCCCATTATTGGAGGCAATCACGATTATCTGGAGTGGATTGACCACGAAGTAATCCCTGAGGAGGCTGAATAGCTATAGCTATGAGCGGGTTTTTCTCTACTCTGAAGGAAGATATAAAAACTGTCTTTGACAAAGATCCGGCAGCCAGAAGCTTCTTTGATGTTCTGTTATTCTATCCAGGCTTTCATGCTCTGCGTTATCATCGCTGTGCCAGTTTTTTGTGGAATAAACACCTTCAGTTTTTTGCCCGTCTGACAGCCCATTTCAGCCGCTTTTTAACCGGAATTGAAATACACCCGGCAGCATCTATCGGACGGCGATTGTTCATAGACCACGGGTCGGGTGTGGTAATAGGTGAGACTGCCGAGATAGGCAACGATGTTCTCATGTATCAGGGAGCAGTGCTCGGAGGGACCACTCTAAGTAAGGGCAAAAGGCATCCTACAATCGGTAACAATGTTGTTATCGGGGCTAGTGCCATTATTCTTGGAGCAATCACTATAGGCGATGGTGCCCGCATAGGCGCCGGTTCAGTGGTAGTAAAATCAGTCCCACCAGGAGCTACCGTCGTAGGCATACCCGGACGCATAGTTGATAACCGCAGGCACCCTGCTGATCTACTTGAGCATGGCAAACTCCCGGATCCAGTAGCTGAAGCTATCCGTCTGGTACTTAATGAACAAGAGCAAATCGAAGAAAGGCTAGAAAAGCTTGAAGGGAAAAAAGGGCATCCAGTAGCGCATGAGGAGCTCAAACAAAAAGTACGCGAAGTATTGCGGGAATTTAATAGCGAAGGCGGTCATCCATGATTGTTTTGGAAGTCGTTAGCTGGGCAATTGCCATTGCCGGAGCTGCTATTATCAGCTGGGGCATTATCAAGGGTTTCTTTCAATTCATCAAGCATGAAATTGTCAGCTTTAAGAAAACTAGCCCTTCTGATTACATCCGGGAAATCCGCTTACTCGCGGGCCAGCACCTGTTACTCGGACTGGAATTCCTGATTGGAGCTGATATTATACGCACCATAATTGAACCTGGATTGGAAGAAATTGCCATCTTGGGGGCTATCGTCGCAATTCGTACCGTTATCAGCTATTTTTTAACCAGAGAAATGAAAGCAACTTGATTCGTTGCGCATGCCAACCCATTATCAGCCGGATGAAATCATTTGTCGTATAATTATCGTTGTACATTTATTCATTCTGCCCCTTGAGCAGGTATTTACAGGAGTAATTAATGATTAAAAAAGTCCTCGTAGCCAATCGTGGTGAAATCGCAATAAGGGTTATGCGTGCCGCACGTGAAAGCGGCATTGCAACAGTTGCTGTCTATTCTGAGGCAGATAAAGATTCGATATTTGTTAAATATGCCGATGAAGCATACTGCATAGGGCCATCTTCTGCCCGGGAAAGCTATTTAAACATACCCACGATTATTGGTGTAGCTAAAACCTGCGGCGCTGATGCCATCCACCCTGGATACGGCTTTCTGGCAGAAAATGCAGAATTCGCGCAAGCTTGTGAAATTGCAGAAATAATTTTCGTTGGGCCGTCAAGCCGGGTACTTGAGCTGGTAGGCAACAAGACTTCTGCTCGTCAGATAGCCGCAGCAGCCGGAGTACCGGTCACACCTGGTATCAATGAGTGTGTTGATCTGGCTCAAGTTGAAAATGAAGTCGAAATAATTGGCTACCCCGTTATAATCAAACCCGCAGACGGTGGCGGCGGGATTGGTATGCAGGTTGTGTCATGCAGAAATGAGCTTAAAAAAGCGCTTGAGATGAGCTCATCGATAGCCGCTAGAGCCTTCGGCAAGGGAAATGTATATATAGAAAAATATCTGGAGCATCCACGTCATATCGAAGTCCAGATATTAGCTGATTCACATGGCAACATTGTTCATCTCGGTGAACGAGAATGCTCTATTCAACGCATGCACAATAAACTTATTGAAGAAGCACCTTCACCAGTAGTCACCCCGGAAATTCGTTCGAGAATGGGTAAACTTGCTGTTGAATTTGCACGCAGTGTAAATTATCGAGGTGTCGGGACCGTAGAGTTTATCTATTCCGAAGGACACTTTTATTTCATCGAAATGAACGCCAGAATCCAGGTCGAACATACAGTAACTGAAATGGTAACCGGCATCGATATAGTAAAAGAACAACTAAGTATTGCATCCGGATTACCACTGTCCGTTACACAAGATGAGGTCAAGATTAATGGCTGGTCATTAGAATGCCGAATTAACGCTGAAGATCCATTTAATCACTTTACACCGTCGCCGGGAGCGCTTAAAGCGTATCGCTCACCTGGTGGTATCGGCATCAGGGTAGACTCCGGTGTTTATAATGGCTTCGTCATCAGCCCCTATTATCATCCAATGATATCCAAGCTGGTCGCATGGGGGAGAAACCGGGATGAAGTGATCATCAGGATGAGGCGCGCGTTATATGAATATATTATTGTAGGGGTTAAAACCAACATCATTCTTCACAAAGCAATAATGGAAAATCCCAGATTCATCTCTGGAGACCTACGTACCGATTTTATTGACCAGGAAAAGAATCTTGTTGGTGACATGCTTCGTATACAAGAACGCGACCGCGCTTCGGTAGAACGACTCAAAGAAACTTTCAAATTTATGCCTTAAACATAAACTCATTAACAATGATGGATAATTGTTAATGTGGAAAATTACTCTGGATTGCAGGGGAATAGTATAAACAATGGCTAAAATAAGGCGCCCAATCATCATCATAGATGAAGAAAAATGTGACGGCTGCGGAGTATGCGTACCCGCATGCGCCGAAGGAGCACTGCAAATAATCGAAGGCAAGGCTAGGCTAATCAGCGAAATATATTGCGATGGACTGGGGGCTTGTCTTGGCAAATGCCCAAAGGGAGCAATAAGCATCGAAGATCGCCTGGCTACTGAATTTGATGAAAAAGCAGCTAATATCCAAGCCAAAAACAAGGAAATGGGGTCGGAGGCGGAAATCGGCAGCTGCCCTTCTGCCCTGATGGCATTATTCAACAAACCCGCTAAATCTCAACAAACCGATAGCAAGCTACCCAATCCATCTGCGCTCTATTATTGGCCAGTACAGCTTGCACTGGTGCCTCCATCTGCATCTTTCCTGCATAAAGCAGATGTATTACTGGTGGCTGACTGCGTACCGTTTGCTTATGCTAATTTCCACCGCGACCTGGTAATGGGAAGGCCTTTACTGGCCGCCTGCCCCAAGCTTGATAATTATGATGCGCATCGCAGCAAACTTGCTGAAATCTTCAACCAATCTGTACCGGCAAGTCTTTCCGTGATAAAAATGGAAGTGCCATGCTGCAACGCTTTAGTGCAAATGGCCAAGCAGGCAATGAAAGACGCAGGAAAGGAAATCCCAATTCAGGAAATTACTGTTGGCACAAATGGAAAGGTGTTATAGCAAACACTTAAATCCAGCTTTGCCTATAATATTGGCATGCTTTCTTAGTGCGCAAATCTGCTAAATCAGGCCTTTTTGATTAACCAGAGGAGTTCTTTAACCTTGGGGTTTCTCTTGCGCAGGTTTCTGGAGCCGCGATATGTATTGTATTCTTGCTCTACCAATCTCCATTCCCCATGACGTGCTATCAATGACGCAAACTCTTCGAGCGGAATTATCCCCTCATTGTTATATGAAATTGCTATATAACTCGCCCGCGTGGATTCCAACAACTCATCCAATTCCTGCCGAGCGGCTCGTTTGCTATTATAATTTGATCTTCTCCACTCGCGAGTTATTCCGCTTACCCCGGGTTGAATTTCCACCGGTACACCATCGTTAATTATATTCAGCATGAAATAATTTGAACCATAGGGATGTTGATTGTAAGGCGGATCGAAATAAGCCAGGTCAAACTTGGGTAGTTCTTTATCTTGCACAAGCTGATTAATATCTACGTTTGTTACATGAACCGGGCATTCAAACGCTGAGAATAACGGAACTTCAAGTATAATCTCCTTTTTGATCCTGGCAAGCGCATTTTCCCCTCGCCCTCCAAAGTGGCCATTACCGGATTTTTTATGAAAACCCTTAAACACTCCAGACGTGTTGGTATGCACGGAGGCTTTTACCAACAGCGCCGCCAGGCAACATGTTCTGTATGCTGGATCTACTTGCTCTATCAACCTCCTGACATTGTCAATAATTCGAGCATTAGCTCTGGTATAGAACACTCTCTCGCCTGGTTTGATATTGTTATCATCAAGCGGTGCATAGTTGGATTCGATAAAACCAGCACCGGTACCAACATCGTTGTAACGATTATCATTCAGCCATTTTATAGCAGCCTCAAGGCCTTTAATATCAATTGTTGATGTATTGGCAAGATAAGCCTCATTTATTGTACATGAATATTTCTCAAGATCATTGACATAGAGCTTACAGGCAAAGGCTTTCAGTAGCCTTGATACCGCCCCGCTCCCAGCAAACCCATCCAGCACCACTAATTTTTCTTTTCCGATTACTCGTTTAATATTGAGGAAATTTTCGTATAAAAAAGGAAGCAATTTGCGTTTATTGCCTAGATAAGTTATGAGGTGTGAAGTATAATATGGGCGCTCCAGGTCAAGACTTTGCCCTGTAGCCGCAAGCAATGATTCAGATTGCATTGATTTATTCATACCAGCCTGATAATCCTAGCTTAAAAGTCATGGTGCTAACAACCTTGAACTATAGCTAAAAAAGCGCCCTTTATAGAAGGGGTAAATAGCAATGTTATTTTGAGGTTAAAGCATTTGACAGAAGCTATAATCCAAAGTAGAATTGCCTGATCGCACTCAAAACCATTAGGAGTCTGTTGACATGATTGAAGTCACTATTGACAGTGTACGAATTGGATTAATGAACCAAAAGCCGGAATACCAGTATGTGGTATTGTTAAAAGAACAATCAAGTAAAAGGTATCTTCCAATATTCATCGGCCAAAACGAAGCTCGGGCAATACTTATGCGCCTTAAAAACGAGCCGGTACCAAGACCGATGACCCATGACTTGTTACAATCTATAATCGAAAACCTCGGTGGTAAAGTCGATTCAATCGCAATTACCTCTCTGGAAGGGGATGTGTTCTTTGCCAAAATAATGCTGACAATAAACGGGCAAAAGCATGAAGTGGACTCCCGCCCCAGTGATGCTCTGGCGCTTGCTCTCAGGGTAGATGCCCGCATATACGTCAATGAATCGGTTATGGACAAGACAGCAATCACAATGGAAAAAGATGCCGATAGTGACGAGTTTATCCTGGACCAGGCCGATCAAATCGAGCCTGAAGGCAAAGGCGGCACGATGACCGAGGAAGAAAAAAAACGTCTGGGAGTTTTCCGAGATTTTATCGATAATCTGGATATGGACGGTTTGGATTCAAAATAGCACGATTTTATCAGTTGCCCCAAAACTGAAATATCCAAAAACAAAAAACGCTAGTAATAATGAAAAAGCCCTTGAAGTCTTTGTTGCCTCAAGGGCTTTTTAGCTTTAAAAAGTGGTACCCCAGGTGAGAGTCGAACTCACGACACGCGGTTTAGGAAACCGCTGCTCTATCCACTGAGCTACTGGGGCTTGAACGCAAATTTTAGTTGTTAAGCCCTTTTATGTCAACCAATGGTGTTAATTTTTGAAAATTGGTGTCACCGGAAGGAATTACACCATTGAGTTTTACCATTGCCTCTTCTTGCATACCTGGTATTATATGGGAATATACGTCCATTGTAAACGCTACCGAGCTGTGACCCAGTGCTTCACTTATTACCTTAGGTTGGACGCCACTCAAAAGGGTGAGACTGGCAAAAGTATGCCTTAAATAAGGAAGTTTGAATTAGACTTCAGTCAAACAATTTGTTAGGTATTCACCGGGCTATCCTATTGCTTCGGAGCTGCGTATAGCTCGTCAATACTCATACCGAAGTGCTCCTGCACGAACTGCTCAAAGCGTTCAAGCGGCACATAATACAATTCATTATCCTTTGTGCCGAAGGCGTCGTTGAACATTCTATGCACTGTATCCAAATCCGGTTCTTCCAAGCCATTTTCATCAGTAGCGGGATAGCTATGGTAGGAGCAGCCCACACCCTCTTTCTCCAAAGAGACCTGATACTTCCCTTCGTTTGCGTGATAAGTGATCCACAGGCGGTAGCCTTTTATATCAGTATCCGTGAACTCAATATTCCAGTCCTCAGTGAACTCGCCCCATTCCGGTCTTGCGATAGCGACGGACCTATAATGCGGATCGCGGTCCTCGTATACGCCACATGTTCCGGCATCGTCAAAGCCAAAGCCAAGCGCAGTCAGAGAGCCCTCGGTGACGGGGGGCGAATTAAAGTCCCTATTCTTTTGCTCGATCGTTATCGCTCCGGCACCGGCATCGATGGTGAGATTGTAACCAATGATGTCATTATACGATATCCATGTCGATTGATTTCCGTTCCATTCCCACCAGTCGCTTTCTATGTTTGAGGTGATATTCTGCCGAATCGTCTCGATGTCGGGGACATAATAGACGACAAAGGTATTAGCTTCGCTATTATGCAGATTTACTCTGATACATGCTCAACAGGAATAGTATAATCGGCAAAGGTAGTATTATTGCCAGAAGCATTTATGCTTAAATGCCAGTAAGAAGCCCGGAGGATAGAATTACTGACTATTGATTTGAAGCCATTGAGAGAGTATATAAAATCTCTCGAGCAGGAACTGGTTGCTGGAAACGCCACTGAACACACCCATCGCACAGCCTGCCAGTTAAAAAATCGTTTTTATTATCAAAACGATAGTATTTTGAAAAACCATTTCAGGGAATACTACTAAAACTAAGATGTTGTGTATTCCCCGAAATTAGCTGATATAGGCTAAACTTAACCTATCGCATCCAAAGGCTCAAGGACAGGAACGACAAAATCAAGGCCTAATCTCTCAAGTTCTGATCTTGGCGGCAGGCCTCGCTCAGTTAATTTAAGGCCGTTCACGAAATGTGCCTTCGTTATCTCCATAAAGTGATCTCTGTCAAGAACAGATGTATTACCGTATCTGTCAGTAAGAGGTTCTGTAAAAGCCCTTTCAGGCAAATAGGTATCTTTGTCTGGATGGTAGCCTTCACGAAGGCTAAGACATCTGTTGAAATAGTAAATCCTCAGTGCCATATCCTTAATATCGCTCTCTGATAGATTCCATCCACAAACCGCGTTTAGTGACTTGCGAATGCATTCGGTGGGCCCTCCCAATTCCATTGCTCCACCCTGGTACCCGATTAATGAACATGTGGTTGCCGATTCCCAAAGCATATAGTCTATATCCCAGCCAATTCGAGCACCTGAATGGTTCGCAGCAAAACGAGGAATATAATACTCATCCTTTTTTGTTCGCAAATTATGTGTAGGGATTCCACAGCCATGGACTTCCCACCCAAGTTTTACAGATTCTTCCCCAAAGACTTTGTATGCACGCCGCAAACCATCAGCCAGAGCATTTGGAGCTTTACCTTGCCGATAGGCTATCTTCTTCATCAATTCCAAACTAGCTTCAAGGTCACCCCATTTTAGGTCAATGCCATCAAGGTCTTCCTTGCTGATAATTCCATGCTCGTAGCAGTCGAAAGCAAATCCGACAACACTGCCGTTTTCTTCTGCGTCCAATCCTATTTCCTCTAACCATGCAGCAACACTTAAAGTTTTCTCATAACTGTCAAGCATCCAGTTAGCGCTACTGCTTCCGCTGTTATCAAATATAATCTTGGTTGCTACAGCTCCCTCTTGATTTCGCTTGAACAGCGTAAACCAACATGGTTCGACGCATCCAGTACAAGCTGTCATCCATGTTTTATGTGCTAGAACCATATCCTTATCATTATAATTTGTGCAAATCTCGTCCCACCCCTTGTGGGCATTCTTGATTCCGTTTGAACCATCAAGATAGTGACCCGGTGTGGAGTGGACAAGACCATAACGTTCCCCTCCAACTCTACTGATGCCGGCTTTTCCGACCATAGTTTCTTTTCCCAATGCATATTTCTGAAGAAGTTCCCAGACTTTGCTATGATCCGAGTATAGCGGGCCTTTTGTTCCTCTTACAGCAACTGCTTTCAGATTTTTAGAACCCATTACCGCACCCGCTCCCCATTTGGATACACTGTGCACAACTTGCGTTGATATATTTGCGTATCTCACCATATTTTCACCAGCAGGCCCTATAGTCATTACTGAAAAATGCTCACCTGTTTCTTCATAAAGTTTTTCCTTGAGTGTCATTTCACATCTTGTCTTGTACATGCCCCACAGTTCAGATGCATCCCTTATCTCAACTTGATCATCTTTTACATATAGATAAACGGGCTTACTGGCCTTTCCTTTTACTAGAATCCCAGCGTTAAAATGTGTTTTTACCAATTCATATCCAAAATCCCCACCGCAGGTTCCTCTACCCATCCAATTTGTGAGAGGAGAAACGTAAGAAACCACAGCTCTTGACCCAAGCATACCCGTCATAGGACCTACACCAATATGTAGAATATTTGCTGGGCTTAATGGATCAGTACCCTGTGGCACTGTATCCCAAATTAGCTTGGTCGCGAGGCCGATCCCGCCAATCCATGTCCTCGCTTCATCAGTCACATCTATAACTTTGCTGGTATTACTGGTTAAATCAACTTCCAAAAGTTGAATTTTTATTTCAGCCATGTTATGCACTCCTTTCTGGGTAGAATAGACTTTTCTCTAATGGATACATTCTTTTAGCAAATTGTTCCGCACGTTGTTCCAAACTGCGTCGATATTGCACTCTAAAATAGGTAGCATTTCTGAGCAGAGGAGCATTATTCGGGCATATTTTTATGCACTCAGGATCTATCTCGCCAGTATTGTCCGGGTCACACAAATCGCATGTAAAAGATTTACCATTAACTTTTTTAGTGAGCCGTACAGCGTTGCTGGGACAAGCCGCTGCGCAAAGCCCGCAACCGATACATCTCGCATCATCTACTACCATGTGAAGGGTTTTATCATCGTAATATATTACAGGAGGATCTATCGGGCAGGCTTTTTCACATTCTCGATCGTGTTGTTCGCAGTGAGTGCATGTAGATGCAAACGCTTTAGGCAATGGAAGAGTAAATGTATGCACCTGGATCCTGGAAAGTTCCGGGTTAATAATACCAAAGTGCTTCATTGAGCAAGCATCCATGCAGAGGCCACAACCCAAGCAATTCATATCATCAATGTCTATATACGCAGCATTTGCAGGGAAAGGGTATTTTTTTCGCCCCCAAACCTCGGAGCTTGAACTGGTTTCATCCGAGGGTTCAGTCGCAGTATGTGTAACTGTTGTTGTAGTATTAGCGGTTGTTGTAATTACTGCTGCTTCTCCCTTACAGGAGCCATTGATTAAAGCCATTGAACCCAATGCAGTACCACCTAATACTACACCTGCATCCCTTAAGAATTCTCTTCTGGAAAGCCCTGTTCCCTTTTTTTGTTTATCTGTCATTTATTTTTAACACTCTCCATTGTTTTTTGATTTTCCTTGACTCTTTACATCAGTACTCTTCTTCTACTTACATACACCCCCCTTCGATATTACTGTTTTCACATATTGTTTTACACGAAAGAGCTAACCCTTATAATGGTTTTGTGTTCGCTATTATCGTGAGACATTTCCCACAAATCTATCAACTGGCATAGAAACCCGTCATAACTTTGCCCGGGTGCCCGATTTTGTTTTAACCGTGCCTTAGTTTGGTTTTTCAACCCAATTGAAGTTCTTGTTGTAACTGGTGATGCCATGTCATCTCTCTTCGGATCGATGAATCCGTTCATTAAAGTAAAGAACAAACCCGTATTAACGAGATGAGATAAGACTATATTAAAGAGGAGTAAACATTCAGTAGAAACCGGTTACAAATGGTTACAATTAAGCGAGGGTAATGGTAAATAATGGAAATTCAGGAGGAAATTGTTTAAAAAGAGTGCAGAATTGTTGTAAGGATGGGGTTGCTAGCAGGCAAGCATGTAATAACCTGCGCCCGGTTTGTTGATAATGATAGCGGGGTTATCCGGCTCCTTTTCCAGCTTGCGACGCAGGCGATAGATATAAACCTTCACTCCCTCGTACCCTTCATTGGCGGCGCTTCCCCAGATAACCTGTGCGAGTTCAATTGTAGTTACTACATCACCACGGCCAGACATTAGCCTGTGAAGAATTTGGCCTTCTGTGGCAGTTACTTTAATTTCCTTCTCGCCGTATATAAAATCCCTGATCGTCCTGCCGAATTTGAAAGGCCCGTAGCTGATAGTCAAATCTTCCTGTGGTTTCTTTTGATATTTGAGCAAACACCTCAGGCGGGCGAGCAATTCAAGATTGCGAAACGGCTTAATGATATATTCATCTGCCCCGAGATTAAGCCCCTGAACTACATCGTATTCATTTGATCTTGCACTCAAAACTACAACCGGCACTGCAGAATAAGACCGGATCTGTTTTAGAACTTCATACCCACTTATATCAGGCAGCCCCAGATCCAGTATAACAACATCTGGCTCTGCCTCCTGTATCAACGAGACGCCTTTTTCACCAAGATGGGTAGATACCACCTTGGCTTCCGGCCATCCAAGATGAATAACATTACTCAGGTAGTCTACTATTACATTATCGTCTTCAATGATTACAATTTTCATACGGTGCCTATATCGGTTATTGCTGGTATCACCACTGGAATTGAAAACCGGACTGTAGTGCCGACTCTTTTTTCGCTGCTTAAGGAGATCTCACCGCCATGAAGATCTACCAGTAATTTACACAAAGACAATCCCAGCCCAAGCCCACCTTTTCTGTTTTCTTTTTCTCGATAGTAATATTGAAAGGCATATCTTATAGTATCGTCATCCATGCCTATTCCGTTATCAGCAACCGAAAAAATGATGTTTTCGGCATCTAGAAATACTTTAATAAGAATTTTATCGGGTTCTGGAGAATATTTGATAGCATTGGCTATTAAGTTAAACAAGATCTCCTGCAGGCGCTTCTTGTCTGCTTTTATCGGCGGCAGGTCTTCACCACCAGTTTCCAGTATCAGTTCATGGCCATATTTTTCAGCATCAATTTTCATGTAATTAACAGCCTCGGATACAACCTCCGCAGGTTGAACCTCTTCAATATCAAGTTTGAGCATTCCAACCTCACCTCTGGCCAGGTCGAGGAGCTCATTGACACGCTGATGCAGCTTGAGTATCCCCTGGTTTAGATTTCTGGCAAAGCCGGAATAAGGTTCCTGCTTAATGTTATCTGCCAGTATTTCACCAGCTCCAAGCATGGGGGTGAGAGGAGTGTTTAGCTCATGAACCAGAGCATGAGTAAACAAGGCGCGCTGCTCGAGCTCTTTTTGTAGCTTTCGTTTAGAGGCTGTCAGTTCTTCAGTTCTTATCGAAACCAGTTCCTCAAAATGGTCACCGTATTCCTGTAACTTCCGTTCTTTTTCTTTAAGGTCGGTTAAATCGACATTATAAACAAATACCTTGGAAAGTGTATCTTCATATCCGGGTGCGACTACCATATATACCCGCAGATATTTAATTTTGCCTGTCAATGTAGTAAATTTCTTGATCCTGCAAGAAGTAGTTAATCCATTAAACAAATCGTGAAGAGTATTTATACAGCTTGCCCAATATTCATCTTTACTAGCATAAGATTGTTTAAAAAACTCGACCATCCTATGATGATTTTCAGCTTCAAAAGTATCAAAAAGCGTTTCGTTCAAGATGAAATTGCTTTTTGCAGAAAATATTTCATATACTGTGTGGGGGTTACTTTCGAAATATGATTTAATATCCTTTACTCCCTGTTTCTTTAAACAGTCGAATAGCCTCTTGGCTTCCGAAAAATCCCCTTCTGATATAGCGACAGGTGAGTTTTCAAATAATGTTTGATAGCGGTCCTTCTCATTATTAAGTACCTTTTCCGCTTCTTTCCTTTCGCTAATATCCCTCAAGTGGACAATTGCCGAGGGCGTTTCGTTGTAAGTGATAGGTGCGATGGATAGTTCCACCGGGGTGTGCGTACCAGATTTTGTGATAATCTCCCCTTCAAACAACCTGGGATGGACCTTGCCTGCCAGTGCTTTGTTGTATCTATCCCTAGCGGCTTCTACGTGCTCTGGCGCGATAAGATCAAAGGCAGACATGGCAAGTAGTTCTTCTTTGGAATAGCCGGTGATATCAGACCACAGATCATTTACAAATACGTATCTTCCTTCAACCCCATCTATAGTCTGGAGGATTACGATTGCCTCGCCGGTATCAGCAGCAAGGTCAATTACAGTCTGGAAACGCTGTTCGAACTCCCGGGCTTTGGTTTCCGACTTTACCCTCTCGCTGACATCACGGATAAACATGATATTGGTGGGATGCCCGTCACTTGTAGAAACTGCACCGGAGAGTTCAAGATAAGCAACCTCCCCGTTCTTGCAGGTAATGGACAGATGGAATTTGCCGGGTACGAGCTTACCTGACATCCATCTGCGGTATCTATTAATAGAGGCCTGTCTGTCCTCCGGCACTACCAGGTTAAAGAAGCTGGTTCCCAGCAGTTCCTCACGGCTGTAGCCGGTGATATCAGCCCACATATTGCTGGCAAAGACCTGTTCGCCTTCAATGCCGTTATCACTTCTCAGCATTACCACTGCCTGCCCCATATCACTGCCTAGTTGAATCAGGGCATGGTAGCTTTCTTCGGGGGGTTTTGGTTTGCCTGAGCGTTTCGGTATTTGCAGCTCCAGACCCTCCAGCCTGGCTTTAGCCTCAGCAAGCTGGGCTCTCAGTGCTTCCAGTTCACTCTGATTTACTAAAACACCCTCTTCCCTCAAAACCATTAAACTCTCCAACGATTATCGTTGCCAGTGTAATAAAGTCCATTATAATACATCAGGAGTCAAGACGCATTATTGGTTGAAGTTTGTTTGTGACCCAGTGCTTCACTTATTACCTTAGGTTGGACGCCACTCAAAAGGGTGAGACTGGCAAAAGTATGCCTTAAATAAGGAAGTTTGAATTAGACTTCAGTCAAACAATTTGTTAGGTATTCACCGGGCTATCCTATTGCTTCGGAGCTGCGTATAGCTCGTCAATACTCATACCGAAGTGCTCCTGCACGAACTGCTCAAAGCGTTCAAGCGGCACATAATACAATTCATTATCCTTTGTGCCGAAGGCGTCGTTGAACATTCTATGCACTGTATCCAAATCCGGTTCTTCCAAGCCATTTTCATCAGTAGCGGGATAGCTATGGTAGGAGCAGCCCACACCCTCTTTCTCCAAAGAGACCTGATACTTCCCTTCGTTTGCGTGATAAGTGATCCACAGGCGGTAGCCTTTTATATCAGTATCCGTGAACTCAATATTCCAGTCCTCAGTGAACTCGCCCCATTCCGGTCTTGCGATAGCGACGGACCTATAATGCGGATCGCGGTCCTCGTATACGCCACATGTTCCGGCATCGTCAAAGCCAAAGCCAAGCGCAGTCAGAGAGCCCTCGGTGACGGGGGGCGAATTAAAGTCCCTATTCTTTTGCTCGATCGTTATCGCTCCGGCACCGGCATCGATGGTGAGATTGTAACCAATGATGTCATTATACGATATCCATGTCGATTGATTTCCGTTCCATTCCCACCAGTCGCTTTCTATGTTTGAGGTGATATTCTGCCGAATCGTCTCGATGTCGGGGACATAATAGACGACAAAGGTATTAGCTTCGCTATTATGCAGATTTACTCTGATACCACACTCGCTGAAATCCGTCGCGGTGTCAAAATAGTTAGCTATGGGAGCCAGTGCGTTCAGATCGTAGTTATCCTGAACAAGTTGCGTATACTTCTCCTCAGCTGCCTCGTCTACATAGAAGGTAATGTCAATGACACAACCGGCGCCCGATGCTCC